>Ga0233425_10005510_pt1 | contig 19903 bp, 18 predicted proteins | sample Watercolumn_Towu_2_FD_181712 | JGI IMG/M metagenome (GOLD analysis project Ga0233425, IMG submission 181712) | Freshwater microbial communities from Lake Towuti, South Sulawesi, Indonesia - Watercolumn_Towuti2014_140_MG | ecosystem: Environmental > Aquatic > Freshwater > Lake | place... | reverse complement strand
GTCCTGGCGCCTCGCGCTCAAGGCGAACGCGCTCTATCGCGACGGCTCGAAGCTCAGCCAGCCGCTCGCCGCGACGGTGGGCGACGACGACGATGTCGCGCTCCTGGTCGAGGAAATCGCGGCCAAGCCCGCGGTCGAGCAGGTCAAGATCGTCGAGCGCATCATCGAAAAGCAGGTGGCGAAGCAGCGCGCCCGCCTGCCGCAGCGCCGCAAGGGCTACATCCAGAAGGCCGTGGTCGGCGGCCACAAGGTGTATCTGCACACCGGCGAGTACGACGACGGCAAGCTCGGCGAGATCTTCATCGACATGCACAAGGAAGGCGCCGCCTTCCGCAGCCTGATGAACAATTTCGCCATCGCCGTCTCGATCGGCCTGCAATACGGCGTGCCGCTCGAGGAATTCGTCGACGCCTTCACCTTCACCCGCTTCGAACCCTCGGGCATCGTCCAGGGCAACGACGCGATCAAGAACGCGACCTCGGTGCTCGACTACATGTTCCGGGAACTCGCGGTGTCCTATCTGGGGCGCTACGACCTCGCCCACGTCGAACCCGAGGAAGCGCGGCCCGACGCAATCGGCGCCGGGCTCGAGGACGGCGCGCGCAAGGAAGAGGCGGCCGAGCTTCCCGAGGCGGTGGTCAAGATCGCTTCCAAGGCCTCGAACGGCTATGTCCGGGGCAAGAACCTGACGGTCTTCAACAACCTCTCGGCCATGCGGACCGGCACGAGCGGCCAGGGCGCGCTCCAGGCGGCGGCCGCTGTCTCGGGCGGCACCGGCTCGGGTTCGCTTCAGATGGCGGCGGGCGAAGCCTCCTACGCCGTCCAGGTCACGGCGAGCGTGATGGCCGCGACCGATGCCCGGCTCGAGAAAATCCGCGAAGCCAAGATGAAGGGCTACGAGGGCGACGCCTGCCCCGAATGCGGCAACTTCACCTTGGTCCGGAACGGCACTTGCCTCAAATGCAACACCTGCGGCGGCACCACGGGGTGCTCGTAGGGGTGTGCTGAGACGGTAATGACCTGACAGTCGGCCCGCCCGACAAAGCCGATTTCCTCGGGTTCGCCCGCGAGGATTTCGCCAGGACGGATGGCGGGCAAGATCCTGTTTGCGCCGTCGGCTTCGGTGGCCGGGAGCAAATTTTTCCATAGCCGCAGGTCTGTCCCGGCGGCTCTGGAACGAGCCACGATCCCCCTTTGGTGACCTCCGACACGCACGTATGTACATTATCGTACATACATTCGGGAGGGCCGTGTGCGGTTCGACTGGGACGAAACGAAGAACGCGGTCAACCGAAAAAAGCACGGAATCGGATTTGAGACTGCGGCGCTCTTTTTCGACGTTCCTCGCCTCATCGGCATTCTGGACCGGCATGTCGAGGGCGAGGAGCGGTGGCAGACCTTGGGACGCAGAGGACCCAATGTCGTGGTCATGGTGGCGCATGTCGTCCGGGACATCGAGGGCGAAGAGATCGTCAGGATCGTTTCCGCGCGACGTGCGACGGCGCATGAAAGGAAGGCTTATGACCAGGAAACCTGGGACCAAGAAGAGCCGACCCGACATTGTCGAAAAGGACCTACGCCGTCTCGCCGCCATGTAGGATCGCGACATCGATCTCTCGGACATACCCGAAATGCGAAACCGGCGCGGAGCCGTCGTCGGGCGTTTCTATCGCCCGGTCAAGAAGAGCATCACCATTCGTCTCGACGCCGATGTGCTTGCCTGGTTCAAGTCGGGCGATAGGCCCTATCAGACGGCGATCAACGGCGCGCTTCGTGCCCACATGTCGCGCGGGTTCGGAACGAAAGCCGCCGAGCGCAAATCGGCGCACCGGCCGCCTTCGACCAAAGACTAAGGCGCGGCGTCGCGCGGGACTTGCGGTCTTGCGCGCGCGTCCGGCATAATCCGCCGTCCTTTTCGGACGAGTCGAAGCCTTGGGGGAAGCCGCTGAGCGGCCAGGCCATTCGCGAGAGATGAGCAGCGTCGAACCCTTCAGCCGTCAGAAAAAGGACGCGCCCCAGCCGCCCGATGCGCGGCTCGTGCCGTTCCTCGGCTTTTGGTCCGCGGTGTTCGAGGAAGAGACGCTCCGGCCCGAACCGCCGCTCCATTTCACCGAGCAGCCGCGCCGATTTTGCGCACTGCCGCTGACCCAGGAAACGCTCTTGTCGGCGAACGCGGCGAAGCAGCCGGTCAATCCGTCGGACAACGCGCTTCGCATCTTCTTCACGCCGCCACCGCCCGACCGCATGACCTATGGCTGGCCGGTGTCGCTCGATCCGCAGGGCCGGATTTCGCCGCTGTTCTTTCGCACCGTTCAGGTCGTGGTCGAAGCGGGCGTTTGGAACCTCGTTGCGGCGGACAAGCGGGGCGTTCGGATCAATCCGGGGCCGCTGCGCGCCCTCGGCTTCGACGACGGCGTGGTCGCCGGCCTGGTCAAGCGCCTCGAGGAGGGCTCGGGCAGTTTTCTCGAGCGCGTCGCTTTCGCCGGCAAGTATCTCGGCTTCGATCCGGCGGCGCTCGATCCCAAGGCGCTCGGCGCCTGGCCGGCCAGCCCCGAGGAAGGCCGCACCATTTGGATCAACCGGCCGATCCTGGTCGCCGCGCCCCGGCGGCGAAACGAGATCGCCGAACTCGCCCAGCCCGACCGCCTGCAGGCGATCGGACGCACCGCGCTCGGGCCCTATTCCGCGCCCCAGCCGCCCAAGAGGAAGGGCAAATTCCAGGAGGACCACCTCTCCGGTCCGACGGTCGTCGAGGTTCACCGTCTCGGACCGAGCCAGACCCAGGCCGTGCGCTCGGCCATGGAGAACGTGCTGACCGTGACGGCGGCGCCGCCCGGCTCGGGCAAGTTGCCGACCATGGTCAATCTCGCGGTCACGACGTTGATGAACGGCCAGAGCGTGCTCTACGTCAACCCGACGGCGGAAAACGCACGGCAGTTCTCGCTCCAGCTCGACGCGCTGGTCGACAAGCAGCATCCCTGGACGCTCAAGCTCGGTCTCGGGCTCGACCTGCAGACCGTGCGCGAGCAGATGTTCAAGATGCTCTCGGCGGTCGCCAAGGAGGAAAAGGAAAAGGCCAATCAGGAAAAGGCCCAGGCCGCGGCGGGGGGCGGCGGCGGCGGCAAGAAGAATTCGGGACGCGACCGGCCGACGCTGCGCATGCTCGCCGAGTTCGATCTCGCGGCCGACGAATCGCGCGACCAACTCGAACCCGCGCGCCAGGCGCTCGACCGCCTGCGCCCGCTGCAGCACAAGCGCCTCCAAGTCACCGCCGATTTCGGCAAGCACTGGCTCGAGGCCGTCGCCAAGAAAAAGAAGATCCTGACCCCGCCCGACAAGCTCCGCCAGGCGCGCGAGGAATGCGCCGTGCTCGCCGGCCGCTCCTCGCAGAGCTTCGGCGGCATGATGAAGTCGATGGTCACTTTCGGCAACAAGCTCGCGCCGATCTTCGAGGTGCTGCGCAACGCCTCGAACAGCCTGACCCCCGAGGCGCGCGACGAGGTCATGGCAGACCTCGACAAGGATTCCGATCCCGCCAAGGTCCTCAAGGCCTTCGACAAGCTGATCAAGTACGACGGCCTCCTGCAGCAGATCCAGAAGGAGGCCGACCTCCTCACCGAGATGCGCAAGAAGTTCAAGGACGCCGAGTACCTGAACGGGCGGCTCGACTTCGCGCTCGGCCAAAAGGTCGCGGGCGCGCGCGAGCTGGTCGGCGATTTCTGGAAGGATCTGGTGCTCGGCAATCTGCCCAAGGCCGGCAAGTTCGCGCTGATCTATTTCGACCTGATGAAAAAGCGCCCGCAGGCCTTCCAGGACGGCTCGATCGGCGTGATCGACGCCGACCTCGCCATCGCCATTCGCGAAGTCGCGACCTGTTATCCCGTGTGGACCATGCCGGTCGCGCAGGTCGCGACCTATTTGCCGCTGCAGCCCGCGCTGTTCGACCTGATCATCATCGACGAGGCGCACAAGCTCGACGTCAGCCAGGTCTTGCCGCTTTTGTTCCGGGCGAAACGCGCCTTCCTGGTCGGCGCCGGGCGGCGCGAGACGCGCCTGACGTCGATCTCGGACGCGGCGGTCAAGGAGTTCGCCCAGACCTATGTCGGCGCCTCGCCGCAGCCGCTCGATCCCAAGCAGAACCCCATCGGCTACGGCCGCTCGGCGGTCGAACAGGCGGGCTTCAAGCTCCGCGTGCTCAACGACCATTTCCGCTCGCATCCGCAGATCGCCGATTTCGTCAACCGCAGCTTCTATGACGGCAAGCTCGCGGTCTTCACCAATTTCCGCAAGCTCCAGGAAGGCATCGGTCAGGACTATCTCGGCATCCGCTGGTACGAGACGCCGGGCAAGATCGCGGCCGACAAGGGCGGCATCTTCAACGAAGCCGAGATCGAACGCGCCATCGGCCTGATGAAGGGCTGGGAGGCCGACGGCCTGTTCAAGCTGGTGCCGCGCCGCTCGATCGGCATCGTCTCGCCCTTCCCGGCCGAGATCGCGCGGCTGAAGGCGCAGATCGCCAAGCAGAACTTCCCCGAACCGGTGCTGCAGCGCCTGACCGTCGGCCTGCCGCGCGATTTCCGCGGCCATCAGGTCGATTTGCTCATTCTCCTACCCGGCATCTGCAACGGCATTCCGGCCGGCATGACGACGGTCATTGCCAAGTCGGAATTCCTGTTCCACGACGCCGTCTCCTCGACGCGCTGCGGCATCCACATCCTGGGCGAGGCCGAGCCCTGCCGGGCGGCCGGCGGCTTCCTCGCGGCGATCGTCGGCGCCGCGACCCAGGGGCGCGATTGGTTCGTCACGGCCGACGGCACGGTGGTCAAGCCGCGCCTCGCGCTCTCGGGCACGGTGCAGGAGCCGACGCGCGACATCCGCAAGGAACTCGCGAAGCTGCTCGACCAGCTCAAGCTCTGCCATCAGGCGGACGTGCTCGTCGGCAAGCATCGGCTGCAGACCCGCGTCTTCTCGCCTTTCGGCGTGCCTTACGCGATCGACATCGACGCGCTCCAGGCGAGCGGCAAGGAGGACGTTCACGAGGCGATGGAAGCCATCGTCTCGCGCGACGAGGAACTCCTCGAGCAAGGCTACCGCGTACTCCATCTCGGCTCGGAGGACGTGCTCTCGGCGCCGCGCGAGGTCATCGAACTGGTCAAGCGTCTGGTCTGATCGGCTCCGGGGGGAAGCATGACGATTGCCAAACCGTATCCGACCGCCGCGGCCGACTGCGCCGCAAGGCTTGCCGCGCCGCTCGCCCTGCTCTTCGGCCTCGGCGCGCTCCTGGTCTTCGTCGCGGCCTTCGCTGGACCCCAAGCGCTTCACGAAGCGGCGCACGATACGCGCCACGGTCTCGCCTTCCCTTGCCACTGAGCGCATGTTCCGTCGGCTCCTCGCCGCCGGACTGATCGGCGGCATCGCGGGCGGCCTGATCGTCGCGGGGTTGCAGGCGGCGCTGCTCACGCCGCTCATTCTCGAGGCCGAGGCCTTCGAGGTGGGCGGCGGGCACGGCGGCCATGACGATCTCTGGAAACGTCACGGCGCGAGCGCCGTCGTCACGATCGCCGTCGCCACGGGCTATGGCTGGATGCTGCTCGCGGCGATGCACGCGCGCGGCGCCGCAATCGGCCCGCGGAGCGTGCTGTCTTGGGCCGTCGCGGGCTTCGTCGCGACCGGGCTCGCCCCCGCGCTCGGTCTGCCGCCCGAGGCACCGGGCGCCGCTTCGGGTTCCTTGCTCGCGCGCCAGCTCTGGTGGGCCGGCACGGCGCTCGCGACCGCTTTCGGCCTGGCGCTGTTGGCCTGGGGACGGGGCGCAATTTACGTCGCGCTCGGGCTCGGTATCCTCGCACTCCCGCATTTGATCGGCGCGCCCCAGGCGGTCGCGACGGCGAGCCCGGTTCCGGCGGAACTTGCCGCGGCTTTTGCCGCGCGCTCGCTCGCGCTTCAGGCGTTGATCTGGGTCCTGCCCGCGGCGCTGGCCGGCGCCTGGTATGCGCGCTTGGCGGGTCGAGACGAAGAGCCGTGATGGCGGCTCTAGCCTCGCTCGGCGGCTAACCCTTCTTGACCTCGACCGGCGGGACGATCCGAATGTGAACGTCGCGAAGTTGGCGCTCGGTCACGGTCGCGGGCGCGCCCATCAGCAGGTCCTGGGCCTGCTGGTTCATCGGAAAGGCGATGACTTCCCGAATGTTGGGCTCGTCGGCTATCAGCATGACGATCCGGTCGATGCCGGGCGCCGAGCCGCCATGCGGCGGCGCGCCGTAACGGAAGGCGTTGAACATGCCGCCGAACTTCGACTTGACCACGTCCTCGCCGTAGCCGGCGATGGCGAAGGCCTTGAGCATGACCTCGGGCTTGTGATTGCGGATCGCGCCCGAGGATAGCTCGACGCCATTGCAGACGATGTCGTACTGGTAGGCCAGGATGTCGAGCGGGTTCTTGGTGTTCAGCGCTTCGAGCTCGCCCTGCGGCATCGAGAACGGATTGTGCGAGAAGTCGATTTTCTTCTCGTCCTCGTTCCACTCGTACATCGGAAAATCGACGACCCAGCAAAAGCGATAAGCGTCCTTTTCGATCAGATCGAGCTCGCTCGCGATCCGCGTCCGCGCAAGACCGGCGAGCTTCGCGGCCTCGGCTTCCTTGGCGCAGGCGAAGAACACCGCGTCGCCGTCCTTGAGTCCGCCTGCCGTCTTGATCTTGGCGAGGCGCTCGGCATCGAGCTTGCCGGCAACCGGACCCTTGGGTCCGGCGGCGTCGAAAACGATGTAGCCGAGCCCGCCGGCGCCCTGCTCGCGCGCCCATTCGTTCATCTTATCGTACCAGGAGCGCGGCTTGCTCGCCGCCCCGGGCGCCGGGACCGCACGCACCACGGCGCCGCCCTCGATCGCCTTGGCGAACAGCCCGAAGCCGCCGCCCTTGAAGGCCTCCGACACGTCGGCGATCAGGATCGGATTACGCAAATCGGGCTTGTCGGAGCCGTATTTGAGCATCGCCTCGCGGTAGGGAATGCGCGGGAACGGCGCGGCGGTCACCTGCTTGGTCGTGAATTCGCGAAAGACGCCGCCGAGAACCGGCTCGAGCGCCGCGAAAACGTCGTCCTGGGTCGCGAAGCTCATTTCGAGGTCGAGCTGGTAGAACTCGCCGGGGCTGCGGTCGGCGCGCGCGTCCTCGTCGCGAAAACAGGGCGCGATCTGGAAATAGCGGTCGAAGCCAGAGACCATCAGGAGCTGCTTGAACTGCTGCGGCGCCTGCGGCAGGGCGTAGAACTTGCCGGGATGAAGGCGCGAGGGCACCAAGAAGTCGCGCGCGCCCTCGGGCGAGGACGCCGTCAGGATCGGTGTCTGGATCTCGAGAAAGCCTTGCTCGATCATGCGCCGGCGGATCGAGGAAATGACCTTCGAGCGCAGCACGATGTTGGCGTGAAGCTTCTCGCGCCTGAGGTCGAGAAAGCGGTAGGTCAGGCGCAAATCCTCGGGGAATTCCTGCTCGCCCGCGACCTGGATCGGCAGCGTCTCGGCCGCCGACAGCACCGCGACGTCCTCGACGCGAATTTCGATTTCCCCGGTCGGCAGGCGCGGGTTCACGGTTTCGGCCGAGCGCGCGACGACCTTGCCGGCGATCGAGAGCACGCTTTCGGCGCGCGCGCCCTCGAGCGTCTTGAAATGCGGGCTTTCGGTCTCGGCGACGCATTGCGTCAGGCCGAAATGATCGCGCAGATCGACGAACAGGAGATTGCCGTGGTCGCGCTTTCGGTGGACCCAGCCGGCGAGGCGCACCGTCGCGCCGACATCGGCCTTGGCGAGCGCGCCGCAATGGTGCGAGCGATAGCGATGCATCGAAACGTCCGAAGCTGTCGGGTTAAGGGCCGGCAAAAGGCCATGCGAGGCGGGCCTTGTCAAGGTCGCGCTCGGGCGGCCACACTCCCCCGATCATGACGATTCTCACCGCGTCTTCGGACGTCGCCCTTCTCTGCGCGCGGCTTCGCGCCGAACCCTACATCACCATCGACACGGAATTTCTGCGCGAACGGACCTTTTGGCCCAAGCTCTGCCTGCTCCAGTTGGCCTCGCCCAAGGAGGCGGCGGCGATCGATCCCTTGGCCGACGGCATGGACCTTGCCCCGGTCTTCGACCTGCTCGACGATCCGAAAGTCCTCAAGGTCTTTCACGCCGCGCGCCAGGACATGGAGATTTTCTTCCATCTGACCGGGCGCCTGCCGCATCCGATTTTCGACACTCAGGTCGCAGCCATGGTCTGCGGTTTCGGCGAGTCGGTATCCTACGAAACGCTCGCGGCCCGACTCGCCAAGGCGAGCGTCGACAAATCCTCGCGCTTCACCGATTGGTCCCATCGCCCGCTGAGCGACAAGCAGCTCGCCTACGCGCTCTCCGACGTGACGCATCTTCGGAAGATCTACGAGAAGCTCGCCGCCAAGCTCGCGGCAACCGAGCGCGCCGCCTGGGTCGCGAGCGAAATGGACGTTCTCACCGATCCCAAGACCTATCGGATCGACCCGGAGAACGCCTGGCGGCGGCTCAAGCCGCGCACCTCGCAGCCGCGCTTTCTCAACGTGCTCTGCGCCGTCGCCGCCTGGCGCGAGAACGAGGCGCAGACGCGCGACGTGCCGCGCGGGCGCATCCTCAAGGACGAGGCGTTGATGGAAATCGCCGCGCATCCGCCAGCGGACGCGGCGCAACTTGCGCGCATTCGCGTGGTCGGCTCGGGCTTCGCCGAGGGCAAGCTCGGCCCCTCGCTTTTGGCGGCGGTGAAATCCGGCGTCGAACGGCTCCCCGGCGAGGCGCCGGCCTTCGAGCGCCCCGACGTGCTGCCCAACGGCCTCGGCCCCTTGATCGAGCTGCTGCGCGTCCTGCTCAAGATGAAATGCGACGAACACGACGTGGCCCAGAAGCTGGTCGCGACCTCGGGCGACCTCGAACGCGTCGCCGCCGACGACGCGGCCGACGTGCCGGCGCTTCAGGGTTGGCGGCGCGAGGTCTTCGGCGAGGCCGCGCTCGCGCTCAAGCATGGGCGCCTGGCGCTCGCCGCCGAAGGCCGCAAGGTCAGGCTGATCGCGCTGGAGTGAGGGGCGCGGCTCGCACGCCCGCCGCCGGTTTGCGGAATCGTTCGACCCAGGCCATGCCGAATTCGCGCGTCATGAGCACCGCGACGCAAAAGAAGACTATCGGCAGCCAAGCCGAGCGATAGCGGATCGCGGTGCCGGGATTCATGACTCCCGTCCCATAGTTCGGCGCGAGAATCCAAAATATCGTCCCGAGACCCAGAAAAAAGCAAAATACGGGAATACGCGAGAACCCTCGCCCGATCATGGCGCAGAAGGCGCCGAGCATGACCAGGCTCTCGAAATACGAAAAGAGATGCACGACCGAGATCCTGACCTCGCTCAACGTCGGTCCGACGAAAGCCAACCACATTCCTTCCGGCGCCTTGGCGAAAAAGTCGCCGGGCTCGGTCCAGAAGGGCTCTCGCGTGCTGCGCGCGCTGTCGCCGGTGAAATGATATAGGAACATTTGCGGCGCCCGTTCTTCCAGGAAGCCGCGGAGCGCGAAAAGCGCCCCTATCGTGACCGCGAAGGCGACGATGACGACGATCCCCTTCTGTCGGACATAGGAAACGACGAGCGCCAGGCCGAGCACGAACAGCAGCGCCGCCACGAAATGCGGCTTGAAAAGCCCGACCATCAGCAACCCGAAAGCGAGAAGCGGCAAGTTTAGACGGCGGGATGTCGTCCAATCGACAACCACTTTCAACACCAGGCAGACAAACAGGACGATGAAGGTCTCTTTTCCGGGGATCGATGTCCACATCGTAAAGGAAGGGAAGAAGAAGAACGGCACCAATCGTCGCCGGAAATCCGGGCTTAGACTCCTCAGTAAGGCGACGATCCCGACAAATCCGATCGCCTGAAACGCGATGGCCGAAACATACTCGTTCGACAGAAACAGGACCTGAATTGCGTAGCCGAACAAGAAGGCGATCGTATTGGAGTCAAACCCTATCCCGTACTTGTCGTGATAGCCCGCCATGGTTCCCAACGCGTACCCATAGGTGTCTCCGAGCGTCGTAAATCTCGAGACGATGGCGAACGCGACAAAGGCGAAGAAGGATCGGTAGAGAAACAGAATTGCGTAAAGCGCCGGCCAAGTGAACCTCACGACGTCCTCGCGACCGATCTCAAACCGGCTTCATCGCGTCGATGCCGCCGACTGCGAACGCCCCCTTTTCCCGAAGAGTTCCGTCGACGCAAGGACCAGCAAGATGATCACCAACGCCGTTGCTCCCACCGATGCAAGAACCGGCGTGACCACGACCAATACGAAGTCCGGTTCGACGGGCTGTTCATCGGCCCTCGAAGCCAAGGCGACACGCCCGACATAGGGGAGCGTTCCTTGCATCAGCATCGCCTGACGTTCCTCACCGGTGATGAGTTGCGCCAGGGATTGGCGCACCTCGATCACGCTCGACCGACGAAGCTGCTCTTCGAGATACTGGCGACGCTGCGCGTTCTCGGCGGCGTCCTGCCTGCGAACCAGCTCTTCAGCCTCGAAATACACCGTGGCAAGGAGCCAAATGGCGAAATCGCGGTCGGAATGCGCGAACGACATCCGGTGAAACTGTCCTTGATCGACCAGGCGAAACTTCACGCTGGATTTGAGATAGCGCGACAGTCCATTCAGGTTCGGCTCGAGCCAAACATTGCGCCTGAGCCGACCGCGAAGGTCCTGGTCGTTTCGAAATCGTTCGCCCGTCGGCCGGCGCCACGATTGAGTCTGGGAATCCCATTGGTCGGCGAATACCTTGCGCAAGAGATCGTGCTTGCGATCCAAGAGCTCCGCGAATTCGTTCGATTCGAACACCAATTGAAGCCGGTCGAAATTCGATACCTGACGTACGCCCAAGCTGATGCCCAGCGATTGGAGTCCCGAGCCGACAGAACCGCCACTGCCCCCCTGTTGCTGAATGGGCATCACGACCATTTGCGCTTCGTAGGTCGGCTGGTAGTTCGTCAAGAGCCGAAGCCCGTAGATCAAACCGACCAGGGCCGAGACCAGGATCAGCCACTTGCCGTCCCAAAACGCCGACAACAAGGCGCTAATGTCGACCACGTCCGGAGCCCCTTGGATCGATCGATCTTGTGGCCCGGGCGCGCTTTGGGTGTCTGCCATGATGTCTCTCGTTTCGTCTAGGTCCTTGCGGTAGCGGGCATTCCTGGACCGCGCGGCCGCCCGCGTCAAGGCCAAACCCGCCTCGCCGCGATTGTCGCCGACGCTCCCGACCGACAGATTTTCGCTCGGCGTTAGGCATTGGTTAACTGTTGGCGATATAAATAGTCCTTCACGTCAGGAGGCGTGGAAGCCGGTCCCATGGAAGCGATGCTCATCATCAACGCGGCGCTGGTCATCATTGCCGCACTCTTGTCCGCGCTCGCGCTCTATTCGACCGGCAAGCTGCGCCAGACGGTGATCGACAGCATCCGGGGTGGCAGCGAGAACGCCGGCTCGGTGCGCTCGGCGCTGGTCGAGACCAAGAAGGCGATGGCGACTCTCGACGTCCAGATCGAGACGATCAATTCCAAGGTGGCGGAGCACGAAAGGGCTTTGACCTCTCTCCGCAACACCATCGAGGAGGTCCGCGGCATCGTCCGTCCCTCGACCGCGGCGAATTCGAGCGCGCGGACGCCGTGACCAACGCCATCGTCGTCGTCCTGATTCTGATGGGGGCCTTCGCCTTCGTCGCGACGATGTCCTATGCCGTCGCCATGCTTTCGGCGATGGGCGAGGATTTCGCCAAGACCAAGGTCGGCGCCGCGGAGAACGATCGCAACATCCGCCGTCTGCTGCGCGAGATTTCCGAATACACGACCGATTTCGGCGTCCGGATCGAGCGCAACGTCAAGATGCGCGCGCGGGTCGCCGAACTCGTCGAGGACGCGGTCAAGCGCGCGCGCGCGATGCAGGAAATCGTCGCGGCGCGTGAGGCGGAAATGCGCGGCCGAGGCATGACGCCGGAGCGGCTCGGCCATGGCTGGGGCGCCTATTTCGACGGCGCCTCGAAGGGCGAGCTCGATCGGATCATGCTGCGCATATAGCAGCGGGTTGACAAGTCGCGCGCGAGCGGCTTAATCGCCTTCGCGCAGGAGAAGACGGGGTTATGGATACGATTATCGTCGGGTTGTTGGGGTTGTGCTGCTTGCTGGCCGTGCTGGCGACCGCGGCGGCGATCCGCCTCAGGAACACGGTCGATGCGACGCTCAGGGGCGGCACCGAACAGACCGGCACGCTGCGCGGCGACCTCAACGAGACCAAGAAGATCATCCTGACCCTCGATGCCAAGATCGCCCAGGTCAACCAGAAGGTCATCGACCACCAGAAGGCCGTGCAGGATTTGCGCGCCGTGATCGACGACCTGCGCATCCTGATCAAGCCCGAATCGGGACAGGGCAAGTCGTGACCTTCGCCCATCTTCTCGCGATTTTTGCCAGCATGGGCATTGCCACGGCTTTCGTCATCGTCATGGGCGTCTTTTTCCAGACCGGTCAGCTGATTTCCGTGTCGGGCGAGAAGGTCCTCGATTTCTACAAGCAGGTCGCCAAGGTCTCGCGCGAAATCCCGGTCTACGCGCAGGACAGCGACGCCCGGCTCGACCGCATGAACCGCTTTCTCGCCCGCATGGACACCGAGGCCCTGGTCGTCTACGAGGCGGCGATGAAGCTGCGCGATGCCGTCCGCCAGCGGGCCGCGGTGCTCGCGACCAAGGGCCTGTCCGCCGATCGGCTCGGCACCAGCGCCTGGGCCAAATTCTTCGACGTCCAGGGCAAGGGCAACCTCGACCGGGTGGTCGTCCGCTCCTAAAGCGATCCCTGCGCGATCTGGCCTTGGCGCCGGTCGGTCTCGGCGCCGAGGCCATGGAAGCGGTCGATGCCGCGTACGATCGCCTGCGGCTTTTTCGCCGCCATCATGTAGAGCCGCCCGACATATTCGCCGGCGATGCCGAGGATCAGGAGCTGCGTGCCCGACAGGAGCAGCACCGCGACGATCGCCGAAGCCCAGCCCTGCGGCGTTTCGCCGAGCAGCGCTTCGACGATCACGACCAGAACGCCCAGGAGGCCGAGCGCGCTGAAGGCGAAACCCAGGAACGTCGCGAGGCGGAGCGGCATGACCGAGAAATTCACCGCCATGTTGAGCCAGACCCGGATCAGGCGCCGGAGCGTGTAGTTGCTCCGCCCATCGGCGCGCGGCAGATGCTTGACCTCGAGCGTGCCGATCGACTGCGTGACCTGCATGATCAGGCCGTCGACATACGGGAAAGGCCCGTCGTATTTCGCGATCTGCTCGACCACGAAGGCGCTCATGCAGCGAAAGGACGAGAGGTAGAGCCCGCGCGGCTTGTCGACCAGGACGTCGGCCATGCGGTTGGTGAAGCGGCTACCGAGATTGCGCCAGGCGGCGTGTTCCTTGTCCTTGTACTTGGTGTAGACGACGTCGAGCCCCGAGCTGCGCGCATGGCGATAGAGCCGCGCGACCTCCTCGGGCGGGTTCTGCAGGTCGTCGTCCATGGTGATGACGTAGTCGCCGCGCGCGTAGCGCAGCCCCGTCATGACCGCGTTGTGTTCGCCGTAGTTGCGCGCGTGATCGACCACGGTCACCGGCACGCGCGCCGAGGCGGCCGCGCGCCGACACGCCGCGAGACTGTCGTCCGGGCTGCCGTCGTTGACCAGCACGATCTCGAGCCCGCCCTCGATCGGCAGGGCGGAGACCGCCTCCACCAGGGCGCCGACGGTCGCCTGGCCGCGATAGACCGGTACGACCACGCTGAGACCGAAAAGCCTAGGCATCCTTCACCGCCACGGCGATTACCGAACCTCCGAAAGGCAGGCGCAGGCCGAGCCCGGCGAGCGCCCGTTCCACCCATAACACGGCACCGAAGATACGGTCGAGCACCGGCGGATATTCCTTGACGTCGCTCGCTTCGCCCGGCCGCCCGCGGGTGGCCAAGCGGTGCAGCGCCATCAGCGGAAAAAGCAGCGTGTTGCGATAGCCGACCAGAACCGGGCGGAAGCCCGCCTCGACCAAGGCGCGGCGGAAGTCGGACGCGGTATAGCGCCGCGCGGTGTGGACCAGGCGATCATGCGCCGACATCATCCACATATAGGCCGGCAGGTTGAACACGCCGTGCCCGCCCGGGCGCAGCACGCGCCGAAATTCGGCCAGCGCCGCCGCTTGGTCGACGTTGCGATGGCAAAGCACGTCGCAGCTCACCACCAGATCCGTCGAGCCTGAGACGAAAGGCAGACGATCGATCGAGCCCCGGACCACGCTCGCGCCGCTTTTCTCGCGCGCCATGCCGCAGGCGACCAAATCGAAATCGAGCCCGACGCGTTCGACATCCGACCTTGCGGCGCCGATCCGCCTGAGGATGCCGCCGGCGCCGCAGCCGGCATCGATCACCCGACCGCCTGGGCGCAACAAAGGCTGGACCAGCCCCAAGATCTGGGCATGGAGATCCCGGTACCACCACATGCTGGTTTCCAGGCGGTCCATGAGTTCGTATTCGGCGCGTTCCATGGTCCGATCTACCGGCGGGCGGCCGGCGATTGCAAGGGAATAGAACCGCGCCCAAAAACGTCCTCTTTCCGAGGGGTTGCCCGAGGTTCTTGTGGCCCGGACCGCAGCCTTTGGGGTATAACCCTGACCCGCGACAGAAGCATCGCGAGGCCAGCGCGAGACCATGACCGCACCGTCGGACCAGCAACGTATTGCCGCGAGCGAGACCGCCGAAATCGGCCACGCGGCAACGTGGCTGTCGTTCAAGCGTCTCGCGCCCTACCGGACCAGCGTGACGACGCTCCGCATGGTCGTCGCGGCTTTCGTCCTGCTGCCGGTCCTCTGGTCGCTCGAGAACTTGCTGCCGCCGCTCAATTTCGACGTCGCGGCGATCCTCGAATTTTCCGAGCAGTGGCTGCGCGGCCAGAAGCTCTATGTCGATCTGGTCGACGTCAATCCGCCGCTGATCTTCCTGCTCGAGACCATCCCGGTGTTGCTCGCCTGGGCCTTCGGCTTCGATCCGCCGACTTGGATGGGCGCGATGACCATAGGGCTCGGGCTGTTGTCGCTCGGCCTGTTCTACCGCTTGACGGGCGTCGTCGAGCGCGCCGATCGGAGCTTCGCCCGCACCCTCGTTCCTCTCACCGCCGCCTTCGTGCTCCTGGTCCTGCCCTTCGAGGGCTTCGCCCAGCGCGAGCACCTCGTGCTCCTCATGACGCTGCCCTATCTGCAGCTCGCGGCGGCGCGCGTCGAAGGCATCGGCGTGTCGCGCGCGCTCGTCGGGTCGGTCGCGGTCCTTGCGGCGATCGGTTTCGCGATTAAGCCGCATTTCCTGCCGGCGGCCATCCTGGTCGAGCTTTACGTCTTCGTGTCGCTCGGGCCGCGCCGCGCCTTTCGCGATGCCGTGCCCTGGACCATGTTCGGAACCTGGGTCGCCTATCTGCTCTACGCCCTTCTGGTGACGCCCGAATACTTCACCGAGACCTTGCCGTTGGTCGCGAAGTTCTATCTCAACGTCGGCGGCGAGACGCCGGCGAGCCTTTTGCTTTCCCGCACCTTGGTCCCGCTCGCCCTTGGTCTCGGCGCGCTCGGCCTGGTCGCTTTCGCCATCGTGCCTTCGCCGCTGCTCCGCGCCTTGATCGCCTTCGCGGCCGGCGCAGGGCTCGCGGCGATCGTCCAGGCCAAGGGTTGGTCGCATCACTACTACCCGCTCAAGGCTTCGATGCTGCTGGCGGTCGTCGTCGTCGGGGCGTCGGTGCTCGACCGGATCGTTTCGGCGGACCCGGCGCAACGCCGCGCGCCGCTCGCGGTCTTCGTCGCGCTTGCGATGGGCGCGGCCTACATCCCGGCGGCGATGAACCTGCCGCCGCTGCAGCGCTACCGCGATTTTCAGAACAGCGATGCCTGGCACCTGATGTCGATCGTCAAGCGCTATGCCGGGCGCCAGCCGATCCTCGTGCTCTCGCCCGGGATCGAGCCGCACTACCCGATGATGAACTACGCCGAAGCCCGCATGGCCATGGACTTCCAGACCATGTGGGCGCTGCAGGGCGCCTACAACGAGTGCGAACAGGACGCGCCGCTCTACCGCGAACCGGCCGAGATGGGCGACCTCGAGCGCAAGGTCTTCCACGGCGTCGCCGAGGATTTCGCCGTCCAGCGACCGGCCCTGGTGATCGTCGACACCATTCCGGGCATTCCGCGGTGCCACGCCGAGGTCTTCAGCTACCTCGACTATTTCATGCGCCATCCGCTGTTCGCGGACGAGTGGCGCAACTACGCCAAGCTCACCGAGTACAAGCGCTACCTCATCTACCGCCGGCGCTGAGCGCCGCACCCGGCACGAGCGCTGCGCTCGCCGGATCGATGCCGAGTTCGACCGCTGCGCCGATCTCGAGCGGCGCCCGACCCGGCCGATGGGCGACATCGACGATCAATTCGCCCAGGTCGGTCGCGACGCCGAAACGCAGGGTCGCGCCGAGATATTCGCGCGCGACGATCCGACCCGAAAGCCGAACCGATCCGCCGGCGTCGACACCGAGCGCCTGCGGCCTGAGCGCGAGCGCCGCCGGGCCGCGTTCGGCCGTTTCGACCGGAACGTGCAGTCCGCCGGGTCCGACGAAGGTCGCTCGCCCGTGGAGTTCGACGACGTCGCCCTCGATCAGATTGACGGCGCCCAGAAAGGTCGCGACGAAACGGTTGGCCGGACGATCGTAGAGCGCGATCGGCGAGCCGATCTGTTGAATGCGGCCGCGATCGAGGAGCGCGATCCGATCGGCGGTCGCATTGGCCTCCTCCTGGTCGTGGGTGACGTAGATCGTCGTCAGGCCGAGGCCGCGTTGCAGCCGGAGGATCTCGGCCCGCATTTCCAGCCGAAGCTTGGCGTCGAGATTGGACAAAGGCTCGTCGAGCAGCAGCACGCGCGGCTCGATCACCAGCGTGCGGGCAAGCGCGACGCGCTGCTGCTGGCCGCCTGAAAGCTGCGCCGGACGGCGCTCGGCGAGCGATCCGAGGCCGATCAGGTCGAGCGCCTTGGCGACGCGCTCGGCGATCTCGGCCTTGGCCAGGCGGCGCTCTTCGAGGCCGAAAGCGACGTTTTCCGCGACCGTCATGTGGGGCCAAAGCGCGTAGCTCTGAAAGACCATGCCGACGCGGCGCTCCCAGGGCGGCAGATCGGTGATGTCCTCGGCGCCGATCCGAATGCGTCCTTGGTCGGGGCGGCCGAAACCGGCGATCAGGCGCAAGAGCGTCGACTTGCCCGACCCCGAAGGTCCGAGGAAGGCGAAGAATTCGCCCGGCGCGACCGTCAAATCGATCTCGGCAAGCACCAGTTCGGCGCCGTAGCCGAAACTCAGGCCCTTGATCTCGACGCCGGATTTGCCCTGCGCTGTCACGCTAAGTCTCCCTGCTCCGCCGGCGTCGGTCGCGTTCGGCGATCCGGTGCGAGGCCCAGGCGCCGAGCGCCACGACGACCACCGCGAGCACGCCGAGCGCCGCGCCGGGACCGCGCCCCGCGGGCGATTGCATATAGACGTAGACGCCGTAGGAAATCGGCGCGTCGGCCTCGCGGGTCACCAACAAGAGCGTGTCGGACAACTCGACCGCCGCAGTCGCGAAGGAGGTGACGAAGCCCGCGAGCAATCCGCCCGCCATCAGCGGCAGGACGATGCGCCGGAACGTCGCGATCTTGCCCGCGCCCAAATTCTCCGCCGCTTCCTCGAGGCTGCCGTGAATCTGACGCAGCGCCGCGAGACAGGATTGCAGCGCATAGGGCAGGCGTCGGACGGCATAGGCGATCACCAGCATGCCCCAGAACGTCGCGAGCGCGCGTCCGTCGGGCAGCTTGATGTCGTAATAGGTCCGCAAGATGCCGATGGCGAGCACGATGCCCGGCACGGCGAGCGAGGCCATGGCGACGTATTGCAGGACGTTCCGGCCCGGCAGGCGGGTCCTGAGGACGAAATAGGCGATCGCGCCGCCGAGGATCACGTCGATCCCCGCGGCGAGGCCGCAATAGAGCACGGTGTTGGCGATGAGCTGCGGACTTTCGCGAAAGATCGTCGCGTAATGCGCGGTCGTGTAGGCGTCGGGCAGGACGCTGTAGGACCAGATGGTTCCAAGCGAAAGCAGCAGGATGCCGATATGGGGCGACAGCGCGACCAGGAGCGCGATCACGACGAAAACATGCGCCGCGATCTTGAGATCGCCCCCGAGCTTGCGCCGGCCGAGCCCGCCGCCGCCCCGCTGCTGGGTTGCGTAGTCCTTGCCGCGCAAGGACAACGTGGCGAGGCCCATGGCGGCGAGCGAAAAGACCACCATGATCGCCGCGATGACGTAGCCGACGGGATCGCCGATGCCGACCGAGGTGATGCGCAGATAGGCCTGCGGCGCGAGCATGTTGGTGACGTTGAGCAGGAGCGGCGTGCCCAGATCGTCGAACACCTTGACGAAGACCAGCGAGGCGCCGGCGACGTAGCCGGGCAGCGCCAGGGGAAAGACGATCTTGCGAAACAGCGACCAGCCGCTTGCGCCGAGATTTTGTCCCGCCTCCTCCATCGAGCCGTCGATGTTGGCGAGCGCCGCCGAGAGGTTGAGCAGGATGAAGGGGAAATAGTGCAGCGCCTCGACGAAAATCACGCCGTTGAGGCCCTCCATGAACGGGATCTTGAACCCGAAGGCCTCCGACAGCAGCAGATTGACCGTGCCGTTCCGGCCCCAGATCAACTGCATGGCGACCGCGCCGACGAAGGGCGGCATGACCAGCGGAATGGCGCCGAGCGCCTGGATCAGCCCCGCGCCCGGATAGTCATAGCGCGCGAGGATGGTCGCGAGCGGCACGGCGATCACGCTCGCGAGCAGGACCGCCATGGCCGCGACGTAGACCGAATTGAGAAAAGACTCGCGAAACAGCGACGTCGCGAAAAAATCCTCGACGTTCTGGGTGGTGAAGCCGTCGGGTCCGTAGAACGCGACGCCCATGACCCGAACGACCGGCAAAACGAGAAAGAGCGCCAAAAACAAGGCGACGAAGGCGGCCAGGGCGAGTTGCGGTCCGCTCAGATTCCAGCGATCAAGCAGCGGCCGGCGTCGCGGCAGGACCAGAACGCTCATGCCGCGCGCCGCGCCCCGCTCAGCGCGCCGCGCGCGTCGCCTGATCCGCCTTGGCCTTGGCGTCGGCGTAGTTCTTCTTGGCGAAAGCGTCCCAGCGTTCCTCGAACTCGGCTTGACGGACGGGCTTGGGCTTGTCCTTCTCGGCCGGACGGAAGACTCCGGCGATTTGCGGGTCCTTCGCGTCGGCCTCGCCGATCGGCACGCCGCTCGCGAGCGCGCGCGCCTCGGCAAGGAGGCGCTTCGCTTCTTCGGTCGGCTTCTTGGCGATCGCCGCCTCCGCGGCATGGATCGCTTTCCACGCCTCGTTGAGTTCCTTGAGCCGGAAGGTGATCAGCCGGTCGTAGAGCGAGTTCACGAGTTCGTAGCGCGCTTCGGAGAGAACCGAGTCGAAGGTGATCGCGCCGCCGAGCCTCGCGTCCTTGAAGGGATTGGGATAGCCCGCCGGCGCCTTGTCGTAGGTCGCCGGCCGCACCGGCAGGCGCTGGATCTTGGGATCGAGCAAGATCGCCTGCCCCTTGTCCGACAGCACGAAGTCGACGAAGGCTTCGGCTGCTTTCGGATTTTTCGTGCCGGCGACGACCGCGACATTGGCCGGCACGACCGCCGTCAGCTTGGGATAGACGAACTCGACCGGAAAGCCGCTCGCCTTGGCGGAAAGGCCGAAGAAGTCGATGACGATGCCGACGCCGTATTGGCCCGAATTCACGGCATCGGGCACGCCGAAGCTTCGGTCC
>Ga0233425_10005509_pt1 | contig 19903 bp, 14 predicted proteins | sample Watercolumn_Towu_2_FD_181712 | JGI IMG/M metagenome (GOLD analysis project Ga0233425, IMG submission 181712) | Freshwater microbial communities from Lake Towuti, South Sulawesi, Indonesia - Watercolumn_Towuti2014_140_MG | ecosystem: Environmental > Aquatic > Freshwater > Lake | place... | reverse complement strand
GGCCGAGGCAGGGGGCGAAACTGGGGACGGAGGAGGAGCCGAGGCCGGGGGCGAGACCGGGGACGGAGGGGGGGCCGAGGCCGGGGGCGAGACCGGATTCGGGACCGGTCCGGAGACGGGGGACGCAGGCGCGGTCACCGGGTATATTCCTGCCGAAAAATCGGGTGGCTGCAATTCGGCTGCAGGGAACGGCCCAGGGGGTCTTCCAGTGCTTGCTGTCGTAGGGCTGTGGATGCTGCTGCGACTGCGACGGCGAGACAAAGCGACATACTGTATCTCCTGATAGCACATCCCACACGGCAGACATCACGAGTCCTCAATTTGTAAATAATTTCAGGCAGTTAAGTGCCAGACAGGGGGTCTCGGAAGACGTAGAGATCTGCGGGCTACGAGGAGGAGACCGATGAACTACCCGATGCATGTCAAGTACGAGTCGGGCCTCGACAAGGGGTTCGGCAGGTGGCTGGTGTCCCACCACTACCGGACCGACGAGCGGGGCCTCATCACCATGGCCAACCTGATCGTCGCCACCCGCGGACTTCGCCCGCATAGAGGCTCCGTCCCCGCACTACGCGTCCTCGAGCTTGGCCCCGCGGACTTCGCCCGCATAGAGGCTCCGGACCCTCGCGACCGCGGACGTCTGACCGCCCGCCCGCTGCTGCGACCCCACGCTCTCACGGCAAGCGACCGCGCGCTGGACAATCGTCGGGCGCCTCGGTATCATCGACCCAACTTCTGGAGGAGGAAACGATGTCCAGGCTTGCCTCGGTGTCTGTCGTTGTGGTCCTGGTGCTCGCAGCGCTGACCGTGTCTTGCAAGGGCGAAGACCCGTCCGGAAAGGCCGTCGGATCCATCCCCAGGAACCCCGACGCAGTCCAGGTCCAGAACCAGCTCTGGGAGGCGCTGGCCCAGTACCAGGGGACGTTCCTTGCCTCCAAGAAGGAAGCCCTCCAGGCACGCCCCGACGACCCTGTTGCGCTGCTGGGCGTGCTCGACACCCTGATGTACGAGGTCACGGGCCCTTCGGGCGTGTGGCGCGGCTTGGTGCCAAAGGACTACTTCGGCTGCGGAGTGCACTACGATACCGCGCTGTGCCAGCAGTTCCAGCACCTGGAGATGAGCTTCTTCCCCTGGGAGTCCCTCCACGTGCAGGTTTCCACGGTCAAGGGGGTGGCTGAGGCGGATGCATTCCTGGTTCAGTTCGGTCCCAAGGTCAACGAGTACCTCAAGTACTACGTCCCGAGGAGCAGGACTCTCGCCGATGTCCAGGCCACTCCCTTCTTCAAGTCGCAGCTTGCCATGTTCATCGACAAGTAGCGGGAGGCGCTCCGTGGCCCTCAGGACGACTCTGGCTGCCCTGGTCCTCGCTGCCCTGCTGGCGGTCCCCGGGGTTTGCCTCGCAGGGTTCTGCGACGGCAAGATGAACGGCTACTGGTGCGACGGAGACACCCTGACCCTGTGCAAGAACGGCTCGGCCGCGTCCCAGCAGGGGTGCGACTGCGGATGCAAGTCCATGCCGGTCGGCACCGACGACCTGTGCAATCCGTGCGGCAGCGGATTCTGCGCGGACAAGATCAACGGTTACTGGTGCGACGGTGACACCCTCACCCTGTGCAAGAACGGCTCGGCCGCGTCCCAGCAGGGGTGCGACTGCGGGTGCAAGTCCATGCCGCTGGGCACCGACGACGAATGCCAAACCTGCAGCTCCGGCTTCTGCTCGGGGAAGGTCAACGGGTACTGGTGCGACGGGGACACGCTCAAGCTCTGCAAGGATGGGGCCGAGGCGTCTTCGCAGGGGTGCGAATGCGGATGCAAGTCCATGCCGGAGGGCACGGACGACGTGTGCAACGGATGCGCCTCCGGGTTCTGCGCGGACAAGACCGGCGGCTACTGGTGCGACGGGGACACGCTCAAGCTCTGCCAGGGCGGGGCCGAGGCGTCGGCCGAGCAGTGCCCCTACGGCTGCAAGTCGATGCCCGAGGGCACCGACGACCAGTGCGAGTCGAAGCCGGAGGATCCCATCGAGCCCGGGGGCTTCTGCTCCGGAAAGGCCGATGGTCCCTGGTGTGACGCGGACACGCTCGTCACGTGCCAGTCCGGAAAAGAGGCGGGCTCCACGTTCTGCGAGTTCGGCTGCCTTCCCCAGCCCGAAGGCGTCGCGGACAAGTGCGGAGCCCCACCCGTGGTAGAGGGGTTCTGCGCGGGAAAGACCGACGGGCTCTGGTGCAACCAGCAGGAGCTCGTGGTCTGCTCCGGCGGCACCCAGGCGTCCCAGACGACGTGCGAGTTCGGCTGCCTGCCGCAGCCGCCGGGAGTCGATGACAAGTGCGCGACACCGCCCGGCGCTCCAGACTTCTGCGCCACCAAGGCCGACGGCCACTGGTGCGACGGAGCCTCGCTGACGCTGTGCGAGGGCGGCCTCACCGGAAGCGCCATCGCCTGTCCCTTCGGTTGCCAGTGGGATCCGGTGACCATGAACGCCTTCTGCAACGCCAAGCCGGGGGAGGAGCCGGTCGAGGGCGCGCTCTCGGTGTCCAACGTCAACGGCTGCGGCCTGTTCTCGGGATCGGTGAACCTGTGGGACGGAAGCGGGCTTCCGGTCTGGGACCAGACCGACCACCCGGACGACACGCTGGGCACTTGTACAGGGCTTACCATCGGCAACTCCGGCTGCACCATCACCACGCTTGCCATGCTGTACGAGTTCCTTGGGGTCCAGAGGGAGCTCCCGTCCGGAGAGACCGGCAATGGTCCGGTCATCGAGGACGCGTGGCGCAGCCAGTCCGCCGGGGGCCACACCATGGGCTACGCGGGGGGCAGCTACACCATCGGCGGCAAGGAGAAGTGGGGCGAGTGCCTCGTGATCTGGGCACGCAACCCCGTGGGAGTGTCGCTGCAGCAGCACCACAATCCGTCCGCATCCTGCGTGAGCTACCAGTCCGCGCTCGTCATTGCCAACAGCCTGAACAGCGGGCGGCCGGTGGTGGCAGGCGTTCACTGGGTGGCGGGGGCGCAGGACCAGCACTGGGTGCTCGTGATCGGGGCCGACGAACAAGGCCTCGTCATCAACGACCCGTGGCACGGGCTGGCCGGAGCGCGGCTCAACGACAACGATCTGGGAACCTACGTCATCGACACCTTCTTCACCCCGTACGGGGATGGCGTCGGGTCCGGCGATGAGGCCTCGGGGGTCTACGACGAGCAGGGCACGCGCATCCCGGATGAAGAGGCCGTAAGCCCCGTGCCGCTCATCGTGGCCGGGGACGGGGGGACCGGAGAAGACACGGTCGAGGAGTACACCACCGCGTGCGGCCTGGCGGTGTTTCCGGGGTCCCCCTGGATTCCATTCCTCTTCGGATTATTGCTTCTTGCCGCTGCGCGCGCGTCCGGCGGGTACGGACGCACGCACACGCCAAGAAGCGGACCGGGCAGCGGAGGCCGGCACGCAGCATGAGGGGTAGCGCCGGAGTCACCCTGGCATTCCTGCTCTTCGTCGCGTGCCGGGAGGAGACCGCTGCCGCCGCACCCGACTCGGAGAAGGCCCCTGCGGTTGCCAGGCACGAGTGCATCCAGCCCTCGCCGCTGAACCCCGAGGGCAAGGTGGTTCCCTGGCGCCACGACCGGACCGGGCTGCTCACCGTGACCCAGGGCCGGCCGAACCACAGGGCAGCGGACATGGTGGTGGCAGAGGGCGACCGGCAGGTGCTCTCGGCCAAGTTCGCATACGGACCTGCGGACAAGGACCTCGAGGATGAAGACGTCGACGTGTACGTGCTGGACGACCCCCCATGCGGGAAGTGGGTGCGGCTGGGTACGGCCCGGACCACGGACGACGACGACACCTCACAGGTCGAGGGCATCCCTGCTGACGAGGGTCTTGCATTCTTCGAGGTGCCCGAGGACAAGCGGCTCCCCGCGGGCCGACACCCGGTGCAAATGGTGGTCCGGGGCGACCACTCGGCCGCCGCGTTCGACCTCTACGTCCTGAAGCCGGGGACTCCCGCCGTGGTATTCGACATCGACGGGACGCTGACAACTGACGACTTCCAGGTGGTGCGGGAGATCTTCGAGAAGATCGTGACGCACACGTACGTCCCGCGCATGCTGGTCAGGTCGGAAGACACGGTGATCGCCTATGCCTCGGCAGGCTACCTTCCCGTCTACCTGACCGGGCGCCCGGAAATCCTCGCCAGGCCGACGCGAGAGTGGCTTCGGGCCAAGAGTTTCCCGCCGGGAATCCTGGTGCTGGCGCAGTCCGCCCAGGATGTTCTCCCGATTCGCGAGGGCGTGGGACGCTACAAGGCTGGCTTCCTGCAGCGGGCGGTACGGTGCGGCCTCGAGATCCAGGCGGCGTACGGCAATGCACCCACGGACATCGATGCATACGAGCTTGCGGGCATCTCGAAGAAGAGCACGTACATCGTGGGCAAGAACCGCGGCATGCGGAACACTCAGCCCATCCGCAACTACCGTGAGCACTTGAAGGAACTGGGCGCGATCCCCCCTGCAGACCACCCCTTCTCGACCTGGGACAGGTGGTGACCCGCTCGGTCGCCGACGCTCACTCGCCCCGCTCGACCCGCTACAATCCGCTTGCAACGCGGGCCGAACCACGCTATTTACTGGCGCGGGTTGACATTCGACCGGTTATTCCACAGGAGCGGCTCATGGGCGGCATCGACGCTGGGCAGTTGCGCAAGGGACTCGCGGTAATCGTGGAGAACTCTCCCCACCTCGTCGCAGAACTTGATTTCGTCAAGCCAGGCAAAGGGCAGGCGCTGTACAAGTGCAGGCTCAGGAACCTCAAGACGAACCAGCTCTACGAGCGGACCTATCGCTCGGGCGACAAGTTCGAGACAGCGGATGTCACGGAAAGCAGGATGCAGTACCTGTACAACGACGGCGAGCTCTACCACTTCATGCACGCCGAAACGTTCGAGCCGCTGCAGATGATGAAGGAAGCCGTCGGTGACGCGGTCAACTTCCTGAAGGAGCAGATGTTCGTGGGCGCGATCCTGTTCGAGGGGCATCCAATCGCCCTGGAGCTCCCGAACTTCGTCGACCTCGATGTCGCGGAGGCAGAGCCCGGGATCAAGGGAGACACTGCGTCCGGGGCGACCAAGCCGGTCACGCTCGAAACCGGCTACGTGGTCCAGGTGCCGCTGTTCATCAACCAGGGAGAACGGCTGAGGATCGACACGCGCACGGGCCAATACGTAGAACGGTCCAAGAAGTAGCCGCCGTCCGCCTGCCCGCATGGCCGAACAGCGAAAGCCTCCTTCTTATCCACGCGACAAGGAACTGCGACCGTCTTCCGGGCACGAAGAGGATGCTCCCGAGCGACTCCTCCTGCTTGGCTCCAAGCGCAGACGGCTGGAGATTCGCCACAAGCTTGTAGCAGCGGTCCGGGACTACTTCCACTCGGCCGGCTTCCTGGAGGTCGACACCCCTCTGCTCCTTCCCACGGTTGCCCCGGAGTCTCACATAGAGCCGTTCGTTGTGGACGGCGGCTACCTGGCAACATCCCCGGAGTTGCAGATGAAGGAACTCGTCGCGGCGGGATACCCGAAGGTGTTCCAGATCACCCGCTCCTTCCGTCGCAACGAGATCGGCCGCAGGCACTCGCCGGAGTTCGCGATCCTGGAGTGGTATCGTCCGGGCCACTCGGTTGCGGACCTCGTCCACGACGTCGAAGCGTTGCTGCCCCACGTCTCCCGCATCCTGGCGGCCTCCCCCCAGGCTCTCGATGGCCTTCTGCCTCGGGGACGGGGGGCCGATTCCCCGTCGGTTCCTCCGGGCCTTTCGCCTCGGGGACGGGGGGCCGATTCCCCGTCGGTTCCTCCGGGCCTTTCGCCTCGGGGACGGGGGGCCGATTCCCCGTCGGTTCCTCCGGGCCTTTCGTGGCAGGGACGGAGGGTGGACCTCGCCCCCCCTTACCGAGCAACGACAGTCCGTGACGCGTTCCGAAGATTCGTTGGCCGGACTCCGGAGGAATGCCTCGCGGACGGCACATTCGAAGCCGAACTGTCTGGCCGGGTGGAGCCCAACCTCGGGGTCGGAGCGCCGGAGTGCCTTCACTCTTACCCGACGGCGCTCGGATCCCTTTCACGACCCGATCCTTCAGACCCGAGCGTCTCCCAACGGGTCGAGATCTACGTCGAAGGCATCGAGCTGGCGAACGGGTTTGTCGAGCTGGCCGATCCGACAGAACAGAGGTTGCGCTTCCAGCAGGCATCAGAAGACATTCGCTCCCTGGGCCGGAATCCTCCCCCCGTCCCCGAGAGATTCCTGTCGTCGCTGGCCCGGTTGCCCGACTGCGTCGGCATGGCTCTGGGCCTGGACCGTTTGGCCATGCTGTTTTCGGATGCTTCGACCATATCTGAAGTAATGGCGTTCGGACCTGGAGAAGCCTAGAGTCAAGTCCTTGGGGTACAGAAGCATGAAGACCGCGTCATCCCGCGTTGGCCCTCACCTCGGCTCCCAACCGGAGCACTTTCCAGCGCTCGCAGCCGCGCTGCTACTCCTTTCCTGCGCGAGTAGCGGCCCCTCGGGGGATGCCCCAGTCTGCGAGCCGTTCTCAGCAGGCTGTCTGTCGAATCAGGCCGTCGTATGCTCTGTGGACGGTACCTCCTGGAGCAACGGGCCCGACTGCAGCCTGTCGGGCAAAGTGTGCGTCCAAGGACTGTGCGTCCACCCGGACGTCCTTGTGGAGGTTGCCTCCGGTTCCGATGTCCGCGACCAAGTCGACCCCGATCCGGACTCCACGGGTCCGACGGATACCGCCTCGGACGGAGGGTTCCCCGACACCCTTGTCCTGAACGACGCGGCGGATGCCCCGTCCCCCAACGACTCGCTGGTCTTGAACGACGCGGTGGACGCCCCGTCCCCCAACGACTCGACCGCCCTGGACCCTGGTTACGCAGACTCTCCGTCCCCCTTCGACTCTCCGTCCCCCTTCGACACCTTCGACACTCCGTCCCCAGAAGACAGCGGAGACACGCCGGCCGTGGAGGTGGTCTCTGAAGCGGATACGGGAGACAAGTCCGGCCAGGAGTTGATTGACGCAGAAACGTCAGATACCAACGAGGATCCTGACACCGGTCCGGGCATGCTCGCTTGGTCCAAGGTCCCAAACCTCGAATTCAAGGGGGACTTCTTGGACGTATCCTGGCGACCAGACGGGTCGACCGCCCTGATCATCACAAGCTCCGGGGACCTTCTGAAGTATGACTCCAACAGCCAGACCCTCTCCCTTGCCTCGACGCTCGGCGGCACTCCCTCTCGAGTGGCGTGGTGTCCAACCGGCGCGTTCGCCTATGTGGCCGGGTGGGACGGTGCGGACGGCAGACTATGGCGGTTCGACCCGGAGACCGGTGGCGCTGCTTCTGAGCCATTCCTCTCGAGCCCGGGAGTCCGCCTGAACTCGGTGCAATTCAGCCCGGATGGCGCCAAAGCTGTTGTGACGGGCTACTCGGAGAATCCTCCGATTTCCCGGGCGTGGCTGCTGGACTCGCCATTCGCTGCCGTCTCCATGCAGCAAGCCTGGCCCGGATGGCCCGTGGTGGTTGACGCGACGTTCGGCGCCAAGGCCCCCCTGCTGTACGACGGAGCGGAGTTCGTACTTACATCGGAGGGCTGGAACGGGGCCGCAAGTCATTCTTGGGTGCTTGCCGTGGACGAGATCTGGGACAACGGATGGAAGCCTTCTTTCGGGAACCCGGGCCGGGCCACCTGGCGCCCGAACAGCTCCCTGGGAGTCCTCGTCGGAACGAGTTCCCACGTGGTCTACGCCTTCGGGGACGGAGCCTGGAAGCCTGTCTATACTCCGACGCAGCAGACCGGCTCCAATCTCTCCGGCATCGGCTGGAACCCGAACGGCACCAGAGCCCTCATCACTGGACGGGCGTTCGGCTCCCCGCTGAAGGGGACAGTCGTTGAGTGGCGATTCTCCCAAGGACAGGATCCCGCAGCAGCATCGTTCATTGACCAGTCCATCCCGGCATTCGACGCGGCCCCCTGGCTCGCAAACAGCAGCACGTACGTCTTCCAGGCAGCCTTCAGGCCCAACAGCATCTGTCAGGAGGGCCTCGCCGTGGCTTCGGATTCAGGTTCCCCCTGGTCCCCTGGCCCCGGCCTCGCTGCGCGTTTCTGGGACATCTCTGACTCTGACTGTCCCCAGAATTGAGCAAACTCTTCAAGATTTCCTGACCGATTCCGGGGTCAACCCCGATACATACTGGCGGACGACGGGCGCCGGCCGGCGCCCGGCGCTTCAGTGCTGCGAAGTCCTTGCCTCGGAGGTCGGGATGCGACTGCCACGCGACTTCACGCTGCCTTCCAGGTCTCCCTTCCACTTCATGTGGAGAACTGTGGCTGGAGGCTTCTTGCTGGCCTCAAAACAGGTTCGACGCATGTTCCTGGACTGCTTTTTCAAGTTCATCGGGCGGTCTGGTGGGGAGGTCGCCGTCTACGCCTTCGTCGTCATGTCGAACCACTTTCACATGGCGGCCGAGCTCCTCAAGCAGGCCTCATGCATGTCCTCCTGGGCCAGATCGGGTCTCAGCTCGTTCGGCCTGAAGTACAACCGGATGAACAATCGAAAGGGCCCCCTTGCTCAGGACCGCTTCAAATCCGCAGTCACCGAGGACGCCGAGGCGATGAAGCGACTGATGTTCTACATCGATTGGAATCCGGTCAGGGCCGGCATGTGCGACCACCCATCGAAATACCCTTTCTCGTCGTATCGGTACTACGCCATGGGAGAGGTAAACGCTTGGACGACCCACATCACTCCTCCCCTTTGGTATCTGGAACTCGGTGCAACCCCGGAGGAGCGTCAGAAACGCTACCAATCTGAATGTGACCGCTACTACCGGGAAGAACTGCTCTTCGAAGAGTCGGAAGCCGACGACGCCCAGGCTCTCGGCACGAAGAGATTCCAACAGGAGAGGAGGAAGCTCTTGCGTGCCCTCGGTCGCCACTGGGCTCGCAGGACATGGAAGACGAAGGAACTTCGGTATCTTGCAGAGGTGTCACTGTCGTTGCCGCCGTCGGGAACGGCTGGAGCGGTCAGCATGTCCGGATCCCCGGGAGGTGGCTTCGCCTGATCGGCAACGAAGGAACCCACGCGGGCGGCGCCAGACGTTCGGGGGCGACCGTCTCAGAACGACCGATTCACAGAGGCGTGCTCACGGGTCGCACTCCGCGGGCAACAGCGTGGCCCGGAATTGGGAAACTGCCTGGGAGTCATGAGCACGGGATCCGGGCCACGCCCGACGACCGGACGACCCTGCACTTGGCGAGGGTCAGCTGACGCCCTGCCGTTCCTCACGCTCCTCGGCGGCCTTGTATTCCCTGCCGAGCCGGTGGATACACCATAGCCAGACCGCTGCCAGGGGGACTGTGGCCAACGCCACGCCCTGAGGGCCCAGGCCCACGACCGCGGTGAGCAGCAGCAGCAGCAGCCCTGCGACGCCGCGGGAGAAGCGATACAGAAATACTTCGATGTATCCTTTTACCGAGTAGATGACGTCCCTGTTCGTCACGGTGTAGACCAGTTCCTTGCCGGCCTTGAACCATGCATGGCGCTGCCCTTCCTCCGTCCCCTTGAGAGCCACGGCAAAGAAGAACAGCGGCCATACCGCAAACCCCAGCCCGAACAGCACGATCGCGACGGGGACGGAGGCCAGCGCCCACGTGGGTCCGCCAAGGACGAGGAGCGGGGAGGTGACGAAGAGGGTGGCAACCAGAACGAGCAGCTCTCGCCACTTGTCGAATGCGGCGAAGAACTCGGTCCAGCGGGTGGGGTCTGAGATCGCCGCGTGTCCGGCGCTCTGGAACACCCAGTCGACGAAATCAGGGGTCACGCGCTCGAAGCAGACGACGAGGGTCAGGAAGAGCAGCATGCGCGACGACGTCAACGCCCTGGCCACGTCCCGGGCCTTCCGGAAATCCGGTCCGGCGCCACCGCTGGTCCCTGAGCGATCCTCTGGATAGCCGGCTGGTTTCGTCGCCGCGGAGGCGGCCTCCGTCCCCGAGTCCCGGACGCCCTCCGGCCGCGGGGCCGGAGCGTGCGCGGACCTCCCGTGCGCCGCGATTTCCACGGCCACGAAGAAGAGGAAGGCCAGGGTGAAGACCGCGGCAGCGACGAGCACGAGAGTGACCGGGCCGAGGGGTCCGGCCAGGGTCTCGGAAAGCCAGGCACCGGCGAACCCGCCAGCGGGGCCGGCCGCTGCAAGGATGCCGAACGTTCTCTTGGCGCTACCATGTCCGAAGAAGTCCGCGGCGAACATCCAGAACACCGTCACAGCCATGCTCGAGAAGACGTCTGCCCAGACGTAGAACACGGGCGAGGTCCAGTTCCACGATGAGTTTCCTGCCGCCCGCGCATCCACCGCCTTCCCCGCTGCCCACCACCAGAACAGCAGGTTCAAGACGAGGAACACCATGGTTCCCCCGATGAGCCACCGCCTCGGAGCACGGGAGAACTTGGAGAAGATCCAAACCGCCACGCCGGTGGCAAACGCGGTGCCCATGTAGACCCATGGCAGGAATTCAGGGCCCAGCGAGAAGAGGACCAGCGTGCTGCGCACGGGTCGAATCACGTAGTATGCGCAGATGGCAAGCAGGAACCAGACGAACATCAGCAACGTGGGAAGTCTGTCTCCCTTCTCGATGCGCAGGACGTCCTTGAACCAGTTTGCCGAGATAGAGCTCATGCCGTAGACCTCCCGCGGTTCGCTACCGAGTGTAGACCGACACGTCAGCGTCGTACGCGTTGGTCCCACAGATGTTGTAGACGAACTGACCTCGTGACCAGATGGTGCGCCACACCGACTCCCAGAGTCCGTCGTCCGGTCTCAGTAGGACCCTTTCCAGAACCGACCCACCGCTTCGGACCGTGGCATCCAGGACGAATCCGGACACTCGCACGGGCACGATGGAGCGAGCGGGGACTTGCAGGTCTTCCACCCCTGGCAGGGTGACCGAAACGTCCTCTGTCCCCGCATTGTCCACGTAGACGAGCGAGCCGCAGAGATACCCCGAGACGGGCACGGCGGCCGGCAGTGCCAGGGCAACGACTGTCCGCAGCACGCGCCCGGGCACTGACTTCGGGGTGCTCGGGCGTTTGGGGTCCGTGGCACCGCCAAAGAGGAACACGAGCCCTGCCCCCAACCACGCGGCGACAAAGCCGTAGACCAGCCAGTCGGCCACACCGGGCTCCCTTTCGAGGAGCGTGGTTGCCACCTCCTGATGGACATACGATCGCGTCGTCGCACCGCCGGGGTCCTTGGTCTGCACCCGGCTCGGGGGCGACTCCCCCGGGCCGTAGTCCACGAAGCGGACTCGGACCAGGCGTCTGGCAGGCTCTGCCTTCTGCACGTCTCCGGGACAACCCCGGGCTTCGAGGATCTCGGCGCTGCCGGCTTGCTGAACGACGGGGGAGCAGCCGGAAACGCAAGAGAGTGCTGCGGCCAGTCCCAAGAAGCACAGTGGCAGAAGCCCTTGGCGGAACGACCTGCTCATGCCCAACAACCTAGAAGATTCTGGCCGGGTTGGCAAGCATGCCGCTTGCGCTTGGGACGGGTGCTCTTGCATAATGATGATCTGTATCTACTAGGAGGATCCATGAGTTCTCGACGTGCGGTATTGCTGCTGGCCGCATTTGCAGCAGGCTGTGGCGGAGGGCAGACCGTTTCGGCAGCATGGGACACCGCCGCCGAGGATACAGACTTGCTTGCCGGGAAGGACGCTGCGGACGGCACCGGGGTCGCCGATTCCTTGGGGGACGAGGTGGGGTCTGACGTCGGGGTTGCGGGCGACGGATTCTCGGACCTCATCCTCGACACAGACACGCCGTTTGACCAGAAGGGAGATGCGGACCTGTGGCTTCCTCCGGGGCCCGGCGAGTTCGGTTACCCGTGCGAGAGCGGGAAGCAATGCAATTCGGGCTTCTGCGTGCTGGCGCCCGAGGGGCAGGTATGCACGGTCTTGTGCGATCAGGAGTGTCCTCCGGGCTGGACGTGTGCGTTGCATGAGCCGTCGCTGCCAGACTCGGTGTACATTTGCGCTCCTCCGTCCCCGAGCCTTTGCCTGCCGTGTCAGGTGGTTGCGGACTGCCGGGTCAACGGGGTGGACCTCGACGAGCAGTGCGTCTCCTACGGGCCCGAGGGGTGGTTCTGCGCCACTGCGTGCTCGGAGGCTGCGCCGTGCCCGAGCGGCTACACGTGCGAGTTCACGGGGTTTGGAGACGGGGACGGGGGCGTTTGCGTCCTGGCGCAAGGGGAGTGCTCGTGCGCTGCGTTTGCCCGCGCCCGAGGTGCGGCCACGAGCTGCTACGTCGAAAACGAGTGGGGCACGTGTGCGGGGCAGCGGGAGTGCGGGCCGTCCGGGCTGACGGAGTGCACGGCAGAGGCCCCTGAGGTTGAAGTCTGCGACGGCCAGGACGACGACTGCGACGGGGAGGTGGACGAGGGGACGGAGGGAGGCGAGTGCCAAGTCCAGAGCCAGTTCGGCACGTGCTTCGGCCTGCTCCAGTGCGTCGACGGAGTCCTCCTGTGCGACGGGGACGAGCCGCAGCCCGAGGCGTGCGACGGCGTGGACAACGACTGCGACGGGAACATCGACGAAGGGTTTCCGGACACGGACGAAGACGGCGTGATGGACTGCATGGAGGTGGACAAGGACGGAGACGGGGTGGTGGATGGAAAGGACAACTGCCCCTATCTGCCAAACTCGGATCAGGCCAACGCGGACCTGGACTCCGAGGGCGATGCGTGCGACGCGGACGACGACGATGACAAGGTGGCGGATGCCGCGGACTGCGCGCCCCTGAACCCTGCGGTCCACCCGGGCCAGCAGGAGGCCTGCAACGGGCAGGACGACAACTGCGACGGGCTTGCGGACGAGGGGTTCCCGGACACCGACGGCGACGGGAAGATGGACTGCGTGGAGGTAGACAAGGACGGGGACGGAGCCCCGGATGCTGCGGACAACTGTCCCTCCGTCCCCAACCCGGACCAGGCCGATCTGGATGGCGACGGCGTGGGGGACAAGTGTGACCAGGACGTGGACGGCGACGGCATCCCCAACGGGCTGGACGACTGCCCGCAGACGTTCAACCCGGGACAGGCGGATCTGGACGCTGACGGCGACGGGGACCCGTGTGACACGGACGACGACGGAGACGGGGTGCTGGACGATGCGGACAACTGCCCGACCGCGTTCAACCCGGGACAGGAGGATCTCGACGGGGACGGGGTCGGAAATGCGTGCGACCCGGACGACGACGGGGACGGGGTGCTGGACGTCGCGGACAACTGCCCGCTCACGCCCAACCCGTCGCAGCAGGACACGGACAAGGACGGGGCCGGTGATGCGTGCGAGGCAGACAAGGACGGGGACCTGGTGCCGGACGCCACGGACAACTGCCCGGACGTTGCCAACCCGGGGCAGGAGGACTGTGACGCGGACGGATTGGGCAACGCATGCGACGCGGACGGCGACGACGACGGCATCCTGGACTCCAAGGACGACTGCCTGTGCGTTCCCAACCCGGACCAGAAGGATCTGGACCAGGACGGGATCGGGGACGCTTGCGACCCGGACCGCGACGGAGACGGGATCGCCAACGGGCTCGACAATTGCCCGGATCTGTTCAACGCGGGGCAGGCGGACCTGGACGGGGACGACCTCGGGGATACGTGCGACCCGGACATGGACAACGACGGGCATGCCAACGCTGCAGACAACTGCCCTTCCGTCGCGAATCCGTCCCAGGCCGACGCGGACGACGACGACCTCGGGAATGCGTGCGACCCGGACGACGACGGGGACGGAGACCCGGATGTGACGGACTGCGCTCCCCTCGACCCGCTGGTGTTCCACGGCGCGTTCGAGGCTTGCGACGGCGTGGACAACAACTGCACGGGGGGCACCGACGAGGGGCACCCGGACTCGGACAAGGACGGGGTCAAGGACTGCGTGGACCCGGACGACGACGGGGACGGAGACCCGGATGTGACGGACTGTGCACCGTTGGACCCGCAGGTGCACGGCGCCGCCGCGGAGAAGTGCAACGACGTCGACGACAACTGCAACGGCGCTGTGGACGAGGGATTCGGGGTCGTCACGTGCGGCAAGGGGGTCTGCCTCCACAACGTGGACAAGTGCCTCGGCGGCGAACTGCAGTTCTGCAACCCGTACGAGGGGTCGTCGCCGGAGCAGTGCGACGGGCTGGACAACGACTGCGACGGAAGCATGGACGAGGGCTACGGCATGCTGCAGTGCGGGCTGGGCGACTGCCTGCACACGGTCCCCGAGTGCAGCGAGGGGGTACCGGGGTTCTGCGATCCGCTGGAGGGTGCGGGCCAGGAGGCCTGCGACCTCTCGGACAACGACTGTGACGGATTGGTCGACGAGGGGCTCGGGTCTACGACATGCGGGCTGGGGCAGTGTCTCCACACGGTGGCGAACTGCGTCGACGGCCAGCCCCAGTCGTGCAATCCGCTTGCCGGTGCGGCGCCCGAGGCCTGCGACGGATTGGACAACGACTGCGACGGCGGCGTGGACGAGGCTGTCGGTGAGCTGGCGTGCGGAAAGGGAGACTGCTTCCACGTGGTCCCGTCGTGCGTAGGGGGTGTACCCCAGGTGTGCGACCCGATGGAGGGAGCGCTTCCCGAGTCGTGCGATGATCGCGACAACGACTGCGACGGGCTTACGGACGAGGACCTCGGCACGCAGACCTGCGGCGTGGGTGGGTGCCTGCACACGCAAGCGTCTTGCGTGGGGGGCCTGACGCAGGTGTGCGACCCGATGCTGGGGGCCAAGCCGGAGGTCTGCTACAACGGGAAGGACGAGGACTGCGACGGTATCGCAGACGACGAGTGCAAGGTGACCTTGTGCAAGGATCTCCTTTCCATCCTCCCGCTGCCCCCCAGCGGCGTGTACCTCGTGGATCCGGACGGCAGCGGTGGGAACCCTGCGTTCGAGGCCTACTGTGACATGGCGACGGATGGCGGGGGCTGGACGCTCATGGCCTCCTACCGCAGCGACCAGGAGCTGCACATCTTCAATCCCACGGTACACCAGGTGCAGAGCGACTCGAACGGGGCCACGGTGGGGCTCCCTCCGTCCCTGTGGAAGGACGGGGTCTGGGGGCACGTTGCGTACTCGTGGTTCCCGGTCTCCGGGAAGGAGCTGAAGCTGCGGTGTCGAAGCTCTGCGACCGCACAGTGGTTCAGCTACGTGCGCTCCGACCTGTTCTCCAACTGGGTCAACGGGGACAAGGGAAGCTACGGGTCCGGCTCGGGCTGGGGGGTGCTGCGCTGGCTGGACGGGCGGTCGAGCCACTGGGTCTGCGGCCTGAGCGTGGGCAGCGACTACGGCGGGGTGGCGTACTGCAAGGGTCCGGGAGCAGGGGGCAGCTTCGGCAACCATCTCGTGTCGATCTCGTTCGACCCGAATCACAACTACGGCGGCGGCACGGCCATCGGGTGCAACGGCACGGGCATCGACGTGGGCAAGGGGGGGCAGTGGCAGGGGCAGGTCTGGATCCGGTGAGGTTGCCGCCCCCTCCCTGTGTTCCGGCTCCTATCCCTCCGTCCCCTCGGTCGCGCCTCCGTCCCCTCGGCCGCGCCGTCCCCTCGGTCGCGCCTCCGTCCCCTCGGTCGCGCCTTCCCCTCTCGGTCACGCCTCCGTCCCCTCGGTCACGCCTTCCCCTCTCGGTCACGCCTCCGTCCCCTCGGTCACGCTGGCTCCTATTCCTCCGTCCCCTCGATCACGACGCTGCGCTTCTCGTCTCTGGGGATGCGCACGAGGTAGTCCCTGGGACCGCACTTGTCCCCCGGAACAGGCTCGGGGAGGGCTAGCAGCAGCGGGTCCTGGCTGGCCGGAGCCTGGGGCGAGAGGCAGCAGAGGGGCGGCCGCCCGCACCTGTCTGCCCGGGACAGGAGGAACAGCTTCTCCGTGTCGAACGGGAAGTCGGGCGGGACTTCGGGGGCCAGGGGCCCCAGCTCGTCGCGGGTGTGGAAGAACCCGGAACCCGAGACGACGCGGGTGGGCGGCTTCTCGCCTTTGAGCTTGCCGGACTTGTACCGCTCCCCCTCGACCTTCGCGACCAGTGCGTTCCACTCGTTGGGGTAGCCCGGGTGCAGGACCTGGCCGTGCTCGTCCTTGAGGTTGCCGTCCATGTACTTGACCAGCAGCTCCTCGAGGAGCCGGCGCCACCTCTGGTGCACGCCTGCTGCCTGCTCGGCACAGTACTGCGTGAGGTAGTCCCGTGCCAGGTCCGGGGAGGTCTGGTAGAGCTTCGCCGCGGCGGCCTCGACGCCGGCTTGGCGGGAGAAGAGCGCGCCTTCGAGCTCGGACTGGGCCCTGCGCACGTCGACGATCATCTCGGACCAGCGGGAGTAGGTGAAGTTGGCCACGAAGTTGAAGACCCAGAAGGCCGAGTCCCAGGAAAACGTGGTCAGCGTGGCGACCCGTTCCGCGTAGTTGCTGGGGACCTCGGTGATGCCGCAGTAGATCGGGACATAGACCGAAGTCGCCGCGTCGTCCACCGCGAACCAGAGCACCCCTGCCACGGGGTCTGGCAGCCGTGTGCCTCGGGCCTGGCTCACGAAGGAGAACCCGGTCTGCTGGGTGGCGACGGAGCGCTCGTTGATGTGTTTCTCACCCTCAACGGTCCACTCCATGGGCCTCCAGCGATAGGGGAGGCCGTAGGGGCCCGCGCCGAGGCCGGTGGACAGGTCGAACTCGGTGCCTTCGAAGTGGTCTCGCATGAGCGCCTGGACGTCCTGCACGGTGAGCCTGCGGTCCGGACGGATCGAGAGCGGCATGGGCGCTGCTCCGTCGATTCCCTTCACGAAGTCTGCGGAGATCTTCAGGGACGGAGCAACCTTGCGAAAGATGTTCCACACGCGCGCCTCGCACGCGCGCAAAATCCTCCATGTCGGGGGCCCGTACGCGTCCGCGAAGCTGAACTCGCGGTCCTGGCCGCTGAAGTACCCCTTGTCCCGGGCAAACGAGATGACGTCCGGAGAGAACACGCACTCGTCCGACTTCCCGAGAGGGAATTGCCGGATCCTGGCCTGGTTCGCGTGTGCGCTGACCTCGCCGTCGGGGATCCTGCAGGCGACCCACACCGCGCCGCGGCTGCCCGGCCCCTTCCCGATCATCTCCAGGATCCAGACCTGGTCGGGGTCTGCGATGGAGAACGACTCGCCGGAGCTCGCGTAGCCGTGCCTGGCCACCAGGTCGGTCATGACTGCGATGGCTTCCCGGGCGTTCGCCGCACGCTGCAGCGCGATGAACATGAGGCTTCCGTAGTCGATGCCGCCGGTGGGGTCGACCAGCTCCGGACGGCCCGTGAACGTCGTCTCCGCGATGGCGAGCTGGCGCTCGTTCATGTTGCCGACCACCGCAAACGTAGCCGGGACCTCGTCGATCTCGCCGAGGTAGTTGCCCGAGTCCCAATCGTAGACCGGCCTCTTGGTACCCGCGGGATGCACGCCCGCGGGCAGGAACGACAGGGCGCCGTAGAGCGTGTGCGAATCCGCGTTGTAGGAGATCATCGTGGACCCGTCAGCGGACGCGCCCTTGGTGACCAGCACGTTGGTGCACGCCCGAGCCTCCGTCCCCGCACCGCACCACGCGCACAGCGCCACTGCGACCAGGAGTCCGAACGCGCTAGCTCTTCGCCCCATTGTCCCCTCCCTTCCGGCGCGTCCCGCTTCTGCTGCGGGATCGACCGACGTGCCCATCAATTAGCATTGGGGCCCCGGCACGTCAACCGCGGGCTGGAGGACGGATGGGACTGGTCATGTCCGTCTGTCCCGAAGGAGCCGCATGCGGTCACAACCGTCTTTCCGATTGATCTCCTTCCGGTTCCGAAGTACAAGTAGCGCCACGTCTCCCGGGCGGGTAGCTCAGCGGGAGAGCGTCGGCCTTACAACACAAACCCACGCAGGCGTCAGTTTCCTTGGATTTCAGGCACATCCAGTCCCCATGCGCTCCTGCGCCTCTTCACAGCAGTTGGCAGAAGTGGGCAGTCGTTGGCAGAAGTGGGCGGTCTTGTAGTCACAGGATGGTCACAGAGTCCTCCCGGGACGGCTCTCGGGTCGCATGCGCTGTCGGGTTGTACGGGACCCAGTGTTCGGGCGCCGAACTGCCTTCAGCACACTATCGGAAGCTTGCGGATCCGGATGCGCGTTCGCTCCAAGACAGCAACGCAGCCGGTGGCCAGGTGGCTTTCCAGTGCCGGAAGATTGAGGAGAAGCAGTCGAGCCTGCGCCGCGGGCTCGTGGGAAAAGCTTCGCAGAAGGATTACGGACGGCGCTGTCTGCCCGCTCATCGCCAGCAGGGTGCCGAAATCCGTGTCGGCGGATATGAGCACTCTCGACTCCGTGGCCGCCAGGGCGAGCACCACAGCATCCGCGGCGTCCTGCAGGCTGCGATCCCGCAAGTGCACCACGTCATGCCCCGCTGCCCCAAGGCGCCGGCCCACTTCCGGCGAAAGCGCACTATCGATCAGGATTCTCATCGCGCAGTTGCAAGAGGCAGGGTACGATCGCTGATGGCTTCCGCGGCGAACCTCAGTGCTTCGGTGATGTCCTCGCTCTGGAGGTCCGGATATGCGGCAAGGATCTCCCCCACGCTCATGCCGTCTGCCACCATGCCCACGACTGTGGCCACCGGGATCCGAAGGCCGCGGACGCAGGGAACACCGCCCATTTGCGCCGGGTTCAGCGTGATTCTCTTGTAACGCACGGCTCCACCTCCCGCAGACGGCCGACGGATCCGCAACGCCCGTCACTACTACCAATGTAGCACGCACGACCGGTGCGGGCAACGTTGCTGCAAACGGCAGAGGGTATTGCGCTGTAGGCCGTGCCGCCGGGCTGGGAGGGGCTGGAGATAGAATGGAGCAGGGGCTGCGCCCGGTTTGGGTTTGGAAAGGGAGGTGACGACGTGCCTTTCGCAGGGGGCGAAGTGGGGGCAGGGGCTTCGAAGCACGCCGGTGTGCTGGCGATGCTGGATCGCGAATTCGTCCATCCGGGGCTTCTTCCTCAGGAGTTCTCACGGCTGCTGCACGCGGGATCGTCTTGAGGGCAGCCATTGAGGCACTCCCACATCTCCTTGCACGTCAAGTCGCCGTGGAACAGTTGATGCTTCAACATCTCGCACTCAGGCATCCCCTTCTCGAAGCACTCGACGGCCTCGGGCGGGCAATCGTGGTAGTCGTCAGGCAGTTCGGGACACAAGTCCCAGCATGGCCACACGTACTCTTGGTAGCAGTTGGTCAGCGCACTCTGCCGCTCCGCACACCATAGCGGCACAGCTCGGGACGCAGGACACCGACTCCACCGTAGCGTCGCACGTGCCGGAGTCGCGGGCTCCAAACGCCTCCTCCTTTGCCCCTCCGTCAGGCTTGTCCCCAGCCCCCCTGCATCCCGAAATGGACACAAGCGACAGCACACAAGCCACGCATGCAACGCGCCGGGTTCCTCTCCGCATTCTTCTCATTTCCTCTCTCTTCCGTGTTGCTGAGAGCATTGTCCAAACCGGACCGGGTAGTGTCAAGAACGGGAGTGGCGGCGCGGTCTGGTCCGGTGGAGGAGGTCGCAGAGCGACTTGTTGCGGCGCGCGAGCATGGAGGTCACCGACTACGGCCGTGCCAAGGCATGGGGGAGGTCCTTCGCTGCTCGGCAGGGAGGCACCGCCGAGTTCGAGGATGGGTGCGCCTGTGCGCTCAGGATGACGTTGCCAAGCACCACAGCGGATTGGAGCCTGTCCGGCTGCTCATGCTCGGCAACGCGGGAACCGCACCAGCCGCTCATGCTCGGCAACGCGGGAACCGCACCAGCCGCTTATGCTCGGCAACGCGGGAACCGCACCAGCCGCT
>Ga0233425_10005508_pt1 | contig 19905 bp, 13 predicted proteins | sample Watercolumn_Towu_2_FD_181712 | JGI IMG/M metagenome (GOLD analysis project Ga0233425, IMG submission 181712) | Freshwater microbial communities from Lake Towuti, South Sulawesi, Indonesia - Watercolumn_Towuti2014_140_MG | ecosystem: Environmental > Aquatic > Freshwater > Lake | place... | reverse complement strand
GCCGCATCCTTGAGCTCGGCGCGCAGCTCAAGCAGCGCCCCGGCGCGTTGAAGCTGCGCCTTACGAACAACGCGCTCGCGGCGCTGGCGATCTCGCTGTGGCTGCATCCCAAGCTCATGGGCCGCACGCGAGGCCACTATCCCGCCGTGCTCCGCGCGCTCGACATGATGGGCCACGGCGCGTCGCGGTCGGTGGATGCCTCGCTCGCGCTGGAGCTGGACGCAGTGCTCAAGCTTGCCGGGACTCCCGCGTGCCGGAATCTTGTGCGCGTTTTCTTCCTTCAGGAGCGCGCCAAGAAACTCGCCGGTCATCCCGTCGCGCCGGGACCAACGACCGCGGATTCGGGCCGGCCGCGTTACGAGTCCTCCGCGCCCGTGCGGCGGGCTGCGGTCATCGGCGCGGGGGTGATGGGCGCGGGCATCGCGCAATGGCTCGCCGCGCGCGGCGCGTCGGTGATTCTCCGCGACATCGGCCCCGAGCAGGCGGGCAAGGGGATGGCCACCATCGGCAAGCTCTTCGCCGAGGGTGTGAAACGGCACACGTTCACGAAGGTCGAGGCCCGCGCTGCGATGGATCGCATTTTTCCCGCCGCTTCGAGCGTCCCCCTCGCTGGCACGGACCTCATCCTCGAGGCTGCGGTTGAGAAGCTCGGGCTCAAGCAGCAGCTCTTTCGCGAGCTCGACTCGCTTGCCGGCCCGAACACGATTCTCGCGACCAACACGTCGGCGCTGCCCATTTCCGAAATCGCCGCGTCCACCGCGCATCCCGAGCGCGTCATCGGCATCCACTTCTTCAACCCCGTGCACCGGATGCAGCTCGTGGAGGTCGTGCACGCGCGGCAGACCAGTCCGGATGTCATCCGGCGCGCGCTGCGCTTCGTGCAGCAGATCGGCAGGCTGCCCGTGCTCGTGAAGGACAGCCCCGGCTTTCTCGTGAACCGCATCCTCATGCCGTATCTGATCGAGGCCGGTCACCTGTTCGAGGCCGGCGCGCGCATCCAGGACATTGACGAGGCGATGCTTGATTTCGGCATGCCGATGGGTCCGCTGCGGCTCATTGACGAAGTGGGCGTGGACGTTTGCAAGCACGTGGCCGACACGCTCGTCAGCCACTTTGCCGACCGGCTGGAAATGCCGCCGATGCTCGGGTTGATGCTCGAGCGCGGGTGGCTCGGGCGTAAGTCCGGCCACGGCTTCTTCGTGCACGAAGGGCGCAGCGCGTCGCCGAATCCCGCCGTGAACCAGTTCCGCCTTGGGGACACCGCGCGCCGCCTTTCGCGCGAGGAACTGCAGCGGCGGATGGTGTTGCTGATGGTCAACGAGGCCGTGCGCTGCCTGGAGGAGCAGGTCGTCTCGGAGCCGGAGGACGTGGACTTCGGCATGATCATGGGCACGGGCTTCGCGCCGTTCCGGGGCGGTCCGCTGCGCTACGCGGATGCGACAGGTCTGGGCCGGATGGTGGACGAGATGAACCGGCTCGTGGACGCCGGTGCCAAGCGCTATCTGCCGTGCCCTTTGCTGCAAAACATGGCGGTGTTCGGGGGTCACTTCTACGAGAAAGGAGGCTGACATGAACGCGCTGAATGAACCTGGGTTGAAGCCCGACGTGAAGCCCGCGGCCGAGGACGCCGCGCCGGCCTGCCCCGACTCGGAGTCGGTGGTGATTGACACATCCAAGATGAACGCCGGCCAGCGCGCCGCGCTCGAGATGACCGAGGCCGCGCGCGACGCCGCCGCCGGGAAGGAGAGCTTCGCACAGGGCCTCTTCATGGGCCGCTGCGACCTCGACCGCATGCTGCCCTTCCCGCAGCAGACGCACGAGGATCGCGACCAGGGCGACGCCTTTCTCCAGCGCCTCGACAAGTTCCTCCGCGAGCGCGTGGATCCCGATGAGATTGACCGCACTGGCGAGATTCCGGACGACGTCATCGCCGAACTCGGCCGCATGGGCGCGTTCGCCATCAAGGTTTCGCCCAGTTACGGCGGCCTCGGACTCTCGCAAACCAACTACTGCCGCGCTGCGATGATGCTCGCGGGCTATTGCGGCAACCTCACCGCGCTCACCTCCGCGCATCAGTCCATCGGTGTGCCGCAGCCGCTCATTCTTTTCGGCACGGAGGAGCAGAAGATAAAGTATCTGCCCCGCTTCGCGAAGGGCGAGATCTCCGCCTTCGCGCTCACCGAACCCGCGGCAGGCTCCGACCCGGCGACGATGTCCACCAGCGCGGTGCCCACCGCGGATGGCCGGCACTTCATCATCAACGGCGAGAAGCTATGGTGCACGAACGGCACGAAGGCGTCCGTCATCGTCGTCATGGCCAAGACGCCGCCCGTGGTCGTGAAGGGCAAGCAGCGCGAGCAGGTCACGGCGTTCATCGTCGAGATGGACACGCCCGGCGTCGAGGTCGTGCATCGCTGCCGCTTCATGGGGCTCAAGGCGCTCTACAACGGCGTCGTGCGCTTCACGAACGTGACGGTCCCGCGCGAGCACATCATCCTCGCCGAGGGCAAGGGCTTGAAGGTTGCGCTCTCCACGCTCAACACCGGACGGCTCACGCTGCCTGCCGCGTGCGTCGGCATGAGCAAGCGCTGCCTCGAATGGGTCAAGAAGTGGGCCAACGAGCGCGTGCAGTGGGGCGCGAACATCGGCAAGCACGCCGCCATCGCCGACAAGATCGCGCGCATCGCGGCGAACACCTTCGCCATGGAGTCCATGACGCTCTACACCGCGAGCCTCGTGGACAAGGACAAGAAGGCCGACATCCGCCTCGAAGCCGCCATGGGCAAGCTCTGGGGCACCGAGCGCGGCTGGGAAATCGCCGACGAAACCATGCAAATTCGCGGTGGCCGCGGTTACGAGACCGCGCAGTCGCTGAAAGCGCGTGGCGACGAACCCGTCCCCGTCGAGCGCATGCTCCGCGACGCGCGCATCAACACCATCTTCGAGGGCAGCAGCGAGATCATGCGGCTCTTCATCGCCCGCGAGGCGCTCGACCCGCACCTCAAGGTCGCCGCCGCGGCGCTCAACACGCAGCTCCCGCTCGGCGTGCGCGCGCAGGCCGCGCTGAAGGCCGGCCTCTTCTACGCCGCGTGGTATCCGAGGCAATGGCTCCCGTTCGCCGGCTCCAGCGGCGACGCGCATCCCGCGCTCGCGAAGCACCTGCGCTACGCGAAGCGCACGTCACGCCGCCTCGCCCGCTCACTCTTCCACGCGATGGCGAAGTTCGGCCCGAAGCTCGAGCGCCAGCAGGTGTTGCTCGGCCGCTTCGTGGACATCGGCACGGAGATTTTCGCCATCAGCGCCACGTGCGCCCGCGCGCAGGCGATGCTCAAGTCCGCGGCCCGCCCCGACGCAGCGTCGGCGGCCACGCCGGAAGCGCGCGATTCGGCGCTGCAACTCGCGGACTTTTTCAGCCGCGGCGCGCGGTTGCGCATCGCGCGGCACTTCGCCGGCATCCGCCGCAACGTGGATCGCGAAGGCTACCGCCTCGCCCAGGACTTGCTCAGTGGAAAGCATGAGCACCTGTGCGAGGGCATGGTGGGCAACGCGCGCTGATTTTCGACGGGGCAATCTTCTCAATGGAAGGGAGGTGGTGCGCTGGAGCATTCCATTGTCTCTCCGGTGCTGCATTCGCCGGAGCTCCCCCTGAACGGGCGCGGCTGCGAGTCCCCGCTCGGCCGCGCCCGGCATGCTTGCGGTCACCGCACGAGGTAACTCTTCGCCATCTCGCTGAACGAGCGCACCTGCTCTGCCTCCCACTGCGCGTCGCGGCCGAGTTCAATTGCCAGTGCCCGCGCTACCGCAGGCGCGAGCGCAATGGCTCGCAATGCATCGAGCATCAGACAGCGCGTCCGTCGCGCGAGCACGTCCTCCACTGTCCGTGCCATCTCGTGACGCACGCAATGTTCGATCAGTGGTTTCACCGATTGCGGTGCCTCAAGCAAGTGTTGACTCAGCTCGGGTGGAGTCGAATGCAATCCGCCGGCAGGCAACTTCAGTTCCGTAGTTCGACAGGCGCGCTTCGCCAGTCCACCCACGTCGGCCGCTTTCCTCACGGCATCTTCGGCCATCTTGCGATACGTTGTCCACTTGCCGCCGGCGATGGTCACGAGTCCGGATGCCGAGACGGCAATCACATGGTCGCGCGCGAGCTTCGAAGTCGCGGTCGCACTGCCGGACTTTGCGAGCGGACGCAGTCCCGCCCACGTGCTCAACACGTCCTCCCTCGACGGTGTTGTCACGAGGTATTTTGCGACGTGCTCAAGGAGGAAGTCCACCTCGGCTGCGAGCGGGCGAGGCTCCAATGGCGTTTCGGTGACCGGCGTGTCCGTCGTGCCTACGACCATCTGCCCGTGCCAGGGAATTGCGAAGAGCACGCGCCCGTCAGCGGTATTCGGGATCATCAGCGCCGAATCGATGAGGAGAAATCCCCGCGGGATCATGATGTGTGCGCCCTGACTGGCAGCAATCATCGCTGGTGAGTTGGTGTCGTCCAATCGCCGCACGGTGTCGGTGAACACCCCGGTCGCATTAATCACCACGCGAGCCTTTACCTCAAACGTCCCGGAGCTTTCGGCGTCACGCGCCACCACGCCGCAGACGCGCCCGCCCGAAGTCTTCAGCAGAGACTCGACTCGCACGTAGTTCGCCGCGACGCCGCCCTGCTCAAACACTCCTTGCGCGAGCGCGAGTGCGAGGCGCGCGTCATCGAACTGCGCGTCCCAGTAGAGCACACCGCCGCGCAGGCCCGCCCGGTTCACGCCCGGCACGCGCTCGACTGTCTCCTCGCGAGAGAGCCACTGCGTCGGCCCGAGCCCAAGCGAGCCGGCCAGCGCGTCGTAAAGCTTGAGGCCGATGCCGTAGAACGGCTTGTCGCTCCATGCGTAGGCGGGAACGACGAACGGGAGTTTGCGGACAAGATGCGGCGCGTTCTGAAGCAGGAGTCCCCGCTCGCGCAGCGACTCGCGCACGAGGTGCACGTTGCCCTGCCGCAGGTAACGGACGCCGCCGTGGATGAGCTTGGTGCTGCGGCTCGAAGTGGCCTTCGCGAAGTCGTGCTGTTCGAGCAACACGGTTCGGTATCCGCGCGAAGCCGCGTCGAACGCAGTGCCGAGTCCCGTCGCGCCGCCGCCGATGACGAGCACATCCCACGGCTCGTGCGCCTCGCGCACGGCCCACAGCGCATCGTTGCGGTTCACGGTGGAGATACTGTCCGTGAGATCGAGCCAGTGCGAGGAGCGACCTGTCGCCGCAATTGGAGGCGCGGCGTGAATGTTTGACCGGGGCCGGCGGATTTGATTGCGAAAGGACAGAAAGAAACCCCTCAAAGTCTGCCGCATCCGGCCAACGGCCTGACTTTCGGGTGGTTCGTTCAAGCCGTCAGCGCAAAGCACCATGCGCAACCGACACCTCCAATGGCGCGCGCTCCTCGCTGGATTGGCAGCCTGGCAAGCCGGCGCGCACCGGGCCGATGCTGCGGCCAGTTCGGAATACAAGACACTCACGTCGGGAACCACGTCCAAGGCCCTCTCGGCGGGCACCCGATCACCATGGCCACGGGGGAGTTTCACTTCGTGCGCGACTTGCTGAACCTCGGCGGGCCGCTGGCGCTTGAGTTCCGCCTTTACTACGGCTCGGGGATGGATGCGAAGCGCTCCCGTGACGGGCTCCCACCCAAATTCAGCGCGAACCTGCGCGGGACGATCTCCCGGAATCCGGACGGCTCCGAACGGCTCGCGCAGGTGCGCGACCCGCTCACCAACACGTGGAGCTTCCTTTGCGACAATCGCGGCCGCCTTGGCTGTTTCTGCGCCGGATGTTGCCACGGGTCGCCCGCGTTCGGGGTGCCGTGGGCGGTCACGTTCAACCACCCGGCTAGCGCGTGCATCTACAAGGGCATCCCTGTCCATCCCGCCCAGCTCTACATGGTGGTTGTCGCGCTGGTGACGCTCGCGGCGCTGCTGTGGTGCTCGCGGCGGCCGGCGTTCCGTGGCGCCCTCGTGTGGGTGTATCTGGCCTGCTATGGCGGGATGCGGTTCGGGGTCGAGTTTTGGCGCGGCGATGTCCGGCCGATGCTCGGCGGGCTGGCGGTGAACCAGTGGGTCTGCCTGCTCTTCGCGCTCGTGGGCGGCGCGATGCTCGCGTGGCGTTTCACCCGCGTTCGCGCCGCAGACGCCCGTGCCACTGCCGCGGACGCCCGCGCGAACGCGAGCCCGGCGTCCCCGCACGCCTCCAAGGAACGGAGGCCATGGGATGATGGCGATGTTCCAATCCGTCCGCGTGAAATGGCTGGCCCCGATTCTGAGGAGGGCGCGGTTCCACCCGCGCCGACTTTGAAGACGGCTGGATTCTCGGCGGAGGTGGAACTCCGCCCTCCCAAGTCCTCGCCGGATCGTGTCGCGTGGCCCGTGGCCGCGTTGGGCGTGGTCATCACCGCCGCGGCGCTGGCCAATCGCGGGTTGCCGATAGGCGGCGGACTCGTCGCCTTGTGCTGCACGATGCTGCCGTTGCTGGCACCGCCAAGACTCGCGCTGTCCGGCGCCCTTGCCTTGCGGCGGGATGGTTGGAGAATCGCGCTCGGGCTCGCGTGCGCGGCGCTGCTGCTGCCGGGATTCGTGCTGGCCGCATGGGTCAAGCTCGGGCTTGGCGCGATGTTCCTGCATCCGACATTCGCCGCCGGCCCGGACCCGGCGACGGTCGGCGGGCGCGTGCACTACGAGTTGCGGGTGCGCAACGCCGCCGACCGTCCAGCAAGCGGCGTGGTCGTGACCAACTGGCTGCCGTCCGGAGTGAACTTCCTCTCGGCCACGGCGAGCCAGGGCAATGTCGCTCCCTCGGGAGGCGGCGTGATTGCCGCGCTCGGTTCGCTCGCGTCCGGTGCGTCCGCCACGGTGAGGATCGTCGCGCAACCCACGGGCGTGGGACCGCACACGAACGCCGCCACGGTCGCCGCGGCCGAGGCGGACTTGCAGCCGGCGGACAACCCGGCCGCCGTCGTCACGGGCGCGCAGGAGCCGACGCTCTTCGTCACCAACACGAACGACAGCGGCGCGGGTTCGTTGAGGCAGGCGTTGCTGGACGCGAACACGAACGCGAACGTGGATGTCGTCGCGTTCAACATTCCCGGTGGCGGCGTGCCCGTGATCGCCCCGGGGTCGACGAGGGCCGGGGCGCTGCCGGTCATCACGTCGCCCGTGGTGCTGGACGGCTTCACGCAGCCGGGCGGACTGGGGATGGTGACCAACGGCGCCGGCACCGGCGGTTCCGTCTCCATAACCGACACCAACACGACGCGGCAACGATTCAAGTATCGCATCCAACTCCAGCAACCATGACAGCACGCCGCGCTATCGCACGGTGATAAAGTCGTTGTGATTGAGCAGCGCGAGGATGAAGTCCGCGCGCGCCTTCGCCTCGGGCTGCGAGTGTTTGCGCTGCGTGAGCGCGGCCCGGAGCTTCGCGATGCTGTCGAGAGAGGCTTCCACCTCGGCCGTCGCCGGCTTGAAGGCGAGGATGGTTTCAAATGCCGCCCGGACGAACTCGCCGTCGTCCGCGCTGGCGCAGTCCTTCGCGACTCGTTCGGCCAGCTTCGCGGCGGCGGTGGCGGCGAGCTTGCTGTTCGCCAGTGCCAGCGCCTGCTGTGGCAGGATGCTCTCGGCGCGGCGGTAACATTCCTTCGTGCTCGCGTTGTCGAACATCTCGAGGAACTTGTTCAAATCCTCCGGCGATTGCGTGAAGTAAAGGCTGCGCCGGAACGCGGTGTCCTCCTTCTTCGGGTCAATCGTCGGCCCGCCGAGCTTCGGGTCCAGCAAGCCCGCGAGGTGCAGCAAGCTGTCGCGCAGCGCGTGCGAGTCCATCCGCGACGCGTTCATGCGCCAGTAGAGTTTGTTCTCCGGGTCGGAACGGGAGGGCGCGGTTCCACCCGCGCCCCGACTCCGAGTCGGGGCTGGATTCCGGGCGGAGGTGGAACTCCGCCCTCCCAAGTCCGAACTCATCCGATACGCCTCCGACAACACCATCGCGCGGTGCAGGTGCTTGAGGCTCCAGCCGTGCTCCATGAAGTCCACCGCGAGCCAGTCGAGCAACTCCTGGTGCTGCGGCGCGGGCGAGCGGCGGCCGAAATCGGTGAGATTTGCCACGAGCGGCTGGCCGAAGTGGCGTGTCCAGACGTGGTTCACGAGCACCCGGGCAGTCAGCGGATTCTGCCTGTCCGCAATCCAGCGGGCGAATGCGAGCCGCCGTCCGGTGCTCGTGGCTGGATACGGCAGCGCGCGGTGCGCTTCCGTTTCATCCGGTCCTTCCTGCGCTTTCAGCGTCGCGCGGATGGAGGTGTAGTTGGTCCCGGGCGCGGCGGCGGTCTTCTGCGCCTTCTCGAGCGCGTCCTTCGCCGCTTTCAACTTCAGCGCCGGGTCCTCCTTCTTCTTTGCGGCGGCGGCGGTTGCCCTTTCGGCTTCGACTTTCGCCAGGTCCGCCTCGGCCTGCGCGAGTTTGAACTTCGCCTCGGCGGCGGCGGCGGACTTCACGAGGGGCGCGAAATCGGAGTCCGCTTGAGGTTTGCTTCGCGCCGCATCCGCGTTCCAAACGGACTGCACCATCGCGGGACGCAACCGCGCTGCGGCAAGCGCGAGTTCTGCAACCCTCACAGCCGCGTCGCCAGCCGGTGGTGAGTTTGTGGGCCTCGCCTTCTCCAGCGCGGCGTTCGCATCCGAGATCTGCTTCTCCGCGGCGCGCAGGTGGTTGTCCAGCACGAAAGACCGCAGCGCAGGCTGATGCGCCGTTCGTGGCAGCGCGACCGGCTGCGGCTCGAATCTCGCGAAGGCGAGCACGGCGGGCACGGCGGGCCGGATGAGCGTGTTGGTGTCCGGCCGCTTCTCGTCGCCCTTCATGTGGATGAACGTCGGCAGGTCGAGATGGATGTCGAAGATGCGCGGCAGGCCGTCCGTTTCGAGGTCCGCTTCGCCGGGCAGCTCGTCGAGGCGCGTGTGATACGGCTCGAAGATGGCGCGCATCGAGTAGTAGTCGGTGACGGTGAGCGGGTCGTATTTGTGGTCGTGGCACTTCACGCAGTTCATCGTGAGACCGAGCAAGCCGCGGCTCGTGTGCTCGACCACGTCGTCGAGCCAGGTGGTGCGGTTGAAGAGATAGTAGCTGCGCGCCAGGAAACCCGTGGCGCGGAGCGCGTCGAGGTCCTCGGGCGCGAGTTCGTCGGCGGCGAGTTGCTCGACGATCATGCGGTCGTAGCCCTTGTCGGCGTTGAGCGACTCGACTAGCCAGTCGCGCCAGTGCCAGATGTGCTTCTGGCTGTAGCGAAGCTGCGCGCCCAGTCCCCACCAATCGCTGTAGCGCCAGATGTCGAGGAAGTGGCGTCCCCAGCGCTCGCCGTAGTGCGGGCTGGCGAGCAGGCGCTCGACGACCTTCTCGCGGGCCTGCGGCGAAGTGTCCGCCTCGAACTCGCGCAACTCGGCGAGCGTCGGCGGCAATCCGATGAGGTCGAGCGTGACGCGGCGAAGCCAGATGGACTTGTCCGCGGGCGGCGCGGCGACGAGGGGCTGCTTGCGGCGCGTGGCTTCGAGGAACGAATCAACGGGATTTCCAATTGCCGATTGCCGATTGCCAATTTTCGGAAGCATGGACTTCACCGGCGGCTTGAAGGCCCAGTGGTCGCGCGGGTCGAATTCGGGCTGCTCGTTCGACGGTGCCGGCGCGCCTTGCTTGATCCACGCGGTGATGGCGGCGATTTGTTCGGGCTTGAGAGGTTCGCCCTCGGGCGGCATGCGGTCGGACTCGTGCGGGGCGGTGATGCGCTCGATGAGCCGGCTCTTGTCGGGCTTGTCGGCGACGATGACCGGGCCGTGCTTTCCGCCCTTGCGCATGAAGCTGGCCGTGTCGAGGCGCAGCCCGTGCTGCTGCTTGAGCGCGCCGTGGCAGGCGTAGCAGCGCGAGGCGAGCACGGGTTTGACCTGCGCGGCGTAGTCCACGCGGCCCCCGGTGGACGCGGCTTGGACGCCCGCGGTGAGCGCGAGCAGCAGGAAGGCGGGTCTCATGCGGCGTGCGGGTTGGACGGAGCGGAGGCTAACTTCATCAATGCCGCGACGGCACGCAAGCCCGGGCAACAAAAACGCCCGCCGTGTTCGCGGCGGGCGCGTCGTGGAAACGAAATCAGCTACGCGCCGGCGTCGCCGATGGCCTCGACGGGGCAGCCTTCCTTGGCTTCCTTGCACTGCCTTTCCTCGTCGTCGTTTTCGGGTTGTTTGAAGACGTAGGAGTAGCCGCCGTCGTCGTTGCGCGTGAAATTGTTGGGCGCAGTTTCGCGGCACAGGTCGCAGTCAATGCACTGGTTGTCCACGAAATACTTGCCGTCCTTGTTCTCCGGATACTTGTTGGCGATGTCGGCCATAACGGTTGCGGTTCAAAGTGCGGCGGCTGTTATGCTGGCGTGTCAGACGCTTGGCAAGTCCCATTTGGGCGCATCTCAGTTTCTTGCAGCACAGAGGGAAGGACGGACGAACTGACAGAACGAAGCGGGCAAAAAGAAGGACGGGCACACGGCGCAGCACGGACGGCAGGTGAACGGAGGAAGGCGCATCCACTCCTTTGGCCGCGCATTCGTTTGTCCCCATGCGTTTGCCAACCTCATGAGTCCTGACATGGGCTCGGACCCCCGGTTTTTTCCGCCTCCTTCGTTCTGTCAGTTTCCGACGCCTGAGTCGCTTGCAAGAAAGTGAGATGCGCCCGTCCCATTTGACGCGAGTTGAATAGGCTTGCCCGGCCCGTGAGCGGACCCGATTCTCAATCGGAACCGCACCAACAATTCGTGAACATGAGCGCCGAATCCCGACTGAAAGAACTCAATCTCCAGCTCCCGCCCGCGCCCAAACCCGTGGCGGTTTACAAGCCCGTTGTCGTCGTAGGCAACACCTGCTACGTCTCCGGCCACGGCCCGCTCAAGCCTGACAAGACCATGATGACCGGCGTCGTCGGCAAGGACGTGGACCTCGCGGGCGGACAGGCCGCCGCGCGCCAATGCGGGCTGGCCATCCTTGCCACGGTGCGCAATGAACTGGGCTCGCTCGACCGCGTGAAGCGCCTCGTGAAGACGCTCGGCATGGTGAACACCGCGGCGGACTTCTACGACCATCCAAAGGTCATCAACGGCTTCAGCGAACTCATGCGCGACGTGTTCGGCGAGGACGCCGGCGTGGGCGCGCGCAGCGCCGTCGGCATGGGGCCGCTGCCGGGGAACATCTCCGTGGAAGTGGAGTGCATTTTCGAATTGAACGGTTGAGCCATGCACGCCTCGTCCTCGTCCTTGCCCTCGTCCTTGTCCCCGAATGGGACAAAGAGGACGGGGGGGACGCGATTGTTCGTCGCGGCGACATGCTTGCTGGCGGGAGGTTGCATCTCGGTGGATGTCACGCGCGAGTCGCGCACCTCGTCGAGCCCTTCGACACGCGAGCAACCCAAAGCCGCAACACCCGCTGCGCCTTCCGCCGAGGCGCGACTTGTTGAACTCGGCATCAAGTTGCCCGAGGCCAACAAGCCCTCGGCCACGCTCACCCCCATCGTCATCGTCGGCAACTTCGCGTTTGTGTCCGGCCACACGTCGCGCGCAGCGGATGGCAAGTCCATCACCGGCCGTGTGGGCGAGGAACTCACGGTCGCGCAAGGCAAGGACGCGGCGCGGCAAGTTGGACTTTCGGTGCTCGCGACGTTGAAGAACGAGCTCGGCTCGCTCGACCGCGTGAAGCGCGTGGTGAAAGTGCTCGGCATGGTGAACTGCCCCGCGGGCTTCAAGGAGCAGCCGCAGGTCATCAACGGCTTCAGCGAACTGCTGATTGACGTGTTTGGCAAGGAGCGCGGTCTGGGCGCGCGCAGCGCGGTGGGGATGAGTTCGCTACCCGGCAACGTGGCGGTGGAGATCGAGGGCGTGTTCGAGATCGAGCGATGAACGGATGCGCGATGCCCGGAGTTTGGGCAACACGCCACCCATGACCAAAGACTGGCATCGCATCATCAACGTGGACGACGTCCCGTCGCCCGCGCTGCTCGTGTATCCCGACCGCGTGGAGGAGAACGTCCGCCGCATGGTTGCCATCGCGGGGCATCCGCGGCGATTGCGGCCGCACATGAAGACCCACAAGCTCCCGGAGGTCATCAAGCTGCAAACCGACGCCGGCATCACCCAGTTCAAGTGCGCGACCATCGCGGAGGCGGAGATGGTCGCCAAGTGCGGCGTGCCCGACGTGCTCCTCGCCTACCAGCCGCTCGGGCCAAACGTCCGCCGGCTCATCCAGCTCATCAAACAGCATCCGCGGACGCGCTTCTCCGCGCTCGTGGACGACGAGGCCGCGGCGCGCTCGCTGTCGAAGTCCTTCGAGGCGGCAAGCCTTTCGATTGAAGTGTTGCTCGACCTCGACACGGGCATGCACCGCACGGGCGTGGAGCCCGGCGCGCGCGCGTTCGAGCTGTATCAACTCATCAACAAGCTGCCCGGCCTGCGTGCGGGCGGATTGCACGCCTACGACGGGCACTTGAGCGTCGCCGACCTGGCGGAGCGCACGGCGAAGTGCGACGCGGCGTTCGAGGGCGTCGAGGGATTGAAGGCGCAGCTCGAATGCGCGCGCATGCCGGTGCCCCGCGTGGTGGCGGGCGGCACGCCGACGTTTCCGATCCACGCGAAGCGCGAGGACGTCGAGTGCGGCCCGGGCACGTGTGTGTTCTGGGACGCGGGCTACGGGATGAAGCTGCCGGACATGGACTTCCTCGTCGCCGCGCTCGTGCTCACGCGCGTCGTGAGCAAGCCCGGCGCGAACCGCCTCTGCCTCGACCTCGGCCACAAGGCCATCGCCGCGGAGAACCCGCACCCGCGCGTGCGGCTGCTCGGATTGCCCGACGCGAAGGCCGTGATGCACAGCGAGGAACATCTCGTGGTCGAGACGCCGCGGGCGGGTGAATTCCCGGTGGGCGCGGTGTTTTACGGTGAGCCGTGGCACATCTGCCCGACGGTTGCGTTGCACTCGCAGGCGGTGGTGGTCCGCGCGAACCGCGCCGAGGCGCGCTGGCAGGTTGTCGCGCGCGAGCGCGTGCTGACGGTTTGAGCGCCGCGCTATTGCGCGCACCAGCCGCCGTCAATCAGGAAGTCGGTTCCCGTCATGAACGCCGCGCCATCGGAGCAGATGAATTTCGCGAGCGCTCCGACTTCCTCCACCTTGCCCCATCGCCCGAGGGGAATGCGCGACGTGAAGGTCTGCGCCAGCTCGGGGTTGTTCAGGATGGTCATGTTCATCTCCGTGGCGAACGGCCCCGGGCTGATGGTGTTCACGGTGATGCCGTCCGGCGCGAGTTCGAGCGCGAGCGCGCGCGTGAAGCCCATGATGCCCGCCTTGGCCGCGCTGTAAGGCGTGCGGTGCGCGATGGACACGTGGCCCATCGTCGAGGACAGGCCGATGATGCGCCCGTAGCCGAGCGGCTTCATTTGCGGCACGAACGCGCGGCACATGAGGAAGGTCGAGATGAGCGTGGTGTCCATCACCGCGCGGAACTCGGCGAGCGTGAAGTCCTGCACCGGCTTGCGGATGTTGATGCCGGCGTTGTTGACGAGGATGTGCGCCTTGCCGAAGCGCGCGAGCACGTCCTGCTGCACCTTTGCCACGGCGGCTTCGTCGGTCACGTCCGCCGCGAACGCCTGGGCGGTGATGCCCGCGGCGCGAAGTTCCGCGGCCGTGGCGTCGAGTTCCGTGGCGGTGCGGGAGACGAGCGCCAGTTGCGCGCCCGCGCCGCCGAGCGACCTGGCGATGGCCTTGCCGAGGCCTCGGCTGCCGCCGGTGATGACGGCCACTTTGCCGGAGAGGGAGTTGTCGGTCATGGTGGCGGCGGTTGTCTCATCGGGCGCGGCGGGTGGCAAGGCGGCGGTTGCGAAGTCGGCTTCGAAGCTGGCGCGAGGGCGCATCTCAGTTTCTTGCAGCACAGGGGGAAGGACGGACGAACTGACAGAAGGAAGCGGGCAAAAGAAGGACGGGCACACGGCGCAGCACGGACGGCAGGTGAACGGAGGAAGGCGCATCCACTCCGTTGGCCGCGCATTCGTTTGCCCCCATGCGTTTGCCAACCTCATGAGTCCTGACATGGGCTCGGACCCCCGGTTTTTTCCGCCTCCTTCGTTCTGTCCGTTTCCGACGCCTGAGTCGCTTGCAAGAAAGTGAGATGCGCCCCTGGCGCGAGTTTCGCGAAATGACTCCTTCCTTTTTTGCTCCGCACGGCCTACAACGTCCGCCTTGCTCGACTCATGAACATCTCCCTTTCACGGCCCGGCTGCCTGTTGTTGGCGTTCGCGGCGGCCTCCCTGCACGCGCAACTGCCCGCGCCGACTTCGGAGCCCATCCTTGGCGCGCGCCTGCCCGCGCTGAGTCCCGACGGCAAGCGCCTCGCGTTCGTGTATCGTGGCGACATCTGGGCCGCGTCGAGCGATGGGGGCAGGGCGGTGCCCCTCACGTCGCACGTGGACATGGATGCGCATCCGCAGTTCTCGCCCGATGGCAGGTGGGTGGCCTTCGCGAGCCGGCGCAACGGCGGCTGGGATATGTTCGTGGTGCCCGCCGACGGCGGCCCTTCGCGCCAGCTCACGTGGCACGCCGGAACCGAATGGCCGATGGGCTGGAGCCCGGACGGCAGGCAGATTCTCTTTGCCAGCAAGCGCGAGTCGCCGAACTTCGGCCTCTACGCGCTCGATGTGACGACGCTCGCGTGCGACCGGTTGTGCGAGGATTACGCGCCGCTCTACACGCCGAACTTCTCGCCCGACGGCAAGACGGTCGTGTATGGGCGCTACGGGTTTCCGTGGTGGCGCCCGCGTTACACCGGCGCGGCGGCCCAGCAAATCTGGCTGCTCAACACCGCCGACGGCTCGCGGCGCGCGCTCACGCAGGACGACCGCCAGCATTTGTGGACCCGCTTCCTGCCGGACGGGAAACACGTCGTCACCGTCACGGTCGGCGACCCGACGCCGAGTTCGAGCCGGCTTGACGAACCGATCCCGCGCGTGACCGACAGTCCGCAGCGGACGCCGAACCTCTGGACGTTCGACTTGCAGGGGAAGGGTTCGCCGCTGACGGCGTTCACCGGCGGCGGGGTGCGCGCGCCAGCGGTCGCGGCGAAGTCCGGCGACATCGCGTTCGAATACGGGACGGACTTGTGGCTGCTCAAGGGCGGCAAGGGCCGCGCCTCGAAGATTGCCCTGCAAGCCGCCGCCGATGAGAAGCAGACCGCGCGTCGGCGCGAGCGGCTGACTGGCGGTGTGACCGAGGCCGAGTTGTCGCCCGACGGCAAACTGTTCGCCTTCGGCTTGCGCGGCGAAATCTGGTCCATCCCGACCGAAAAGCCCAAGGGCACGGCCGCGCGCAACGCCGAGTTCGCGCGCCGCCTCACGGACTGGGCCGGGGACGACTCGGATTTCTCCTGGTCGCGCGACAGTCGCAAGCTCTACTTCACATCCGACCGCGACGGGAACAGCCGTGTTTATGAACTGGACGTCGAATCGCTCGCGGTGAAGTCCCTTTGGCCGCATCCCGAGGCGGTGAACCACATCCACCTCACGCCCGATGGCAAGCAGCTCGGCTTCTGGGTGGGCGGCCCGGCCGCCGGCATTTACACCATCACGCTCAACAACGGCGAAATCCGCCGCGTCGTCAGCGTGCCCGGCTCGCACTGGCGCGACCTCGCGGGCGGCTTCTCGTGGTCGCCGGACATGCGGTGGATCGCGTTCATGAAGCGCAGCGCCAGCCGCGCGTGGAACGTCTTCATCGCGCCCGCCGACGGCGGCGAGCCGGTGAACGTCACGCGGCTCAACGCCTTCCACTCGCTGCCCGCGTGGGGGCACGACGGCCGCACGCTTTACTTTCAGAGCGACCGCGAGGGCAGCGGCCTCTACGCGATGGCGCTCGTGCCGGAGACGTTCCGCAGCGGCGACACCGACGTGAAATACGAGCGGCTCAAGGAAGGCGCGAAGGTGGAGATTGACTTCAATGACATCCACCGCCGCATCCGAAAGCTGACGAGCCAGACGCCGCAGGCGGACATTTATCCCGCGCCGGACGGCACGGTTTATTTTCTTTCCGAGAGCGACATCTGGACCATCAGTTACGACGGCAAGGAAACCAAGCGCGTTACCACCGGTGGCGGCAAGGTGGGCTTCCGCCTCGGGCACGACGGCCGGCGCGCGTGGTGGCAGCAGGGCGGCGACATGTATCACGGCATGGCTGGCGCGGCCATGACCGGCACAAAGGTCACGTTCACCGCGGAGTTCACCTACGACATCGCCGCGCAGCGCAAGGCCGCCTTCGCCGAGTTCTGGCGGGCCTACCAGCACAACTTCTACGACCCGAACTTCCACGGGCGCGACTGGGCGTCCATCCGCGCGCGCTACGAGCCGATGCTCCCGGCGGTCGAGACGCATGATGAATTCGCCAGCGTGCTTGCGATGATGGTCGGCGAACTCGAGTCCTCGCACTCGGAAGTGCAGCCCGCGACCAACAACGTCCCTCCCGACCCCACGACGCCGCACTTCGGGTTCACGTTTGACTACGGTTACAAGGGTCCGGGCATCAAGGTCGCGTCCGTCCCGCGCGGCGCGCCGGGGTCGTTCAAGGAAACGCAGATCAAGCCCGGCGAATTCGTGCTGGCCATCAATGGCGCGGACGTTTCGCTCGACGAGAAACTTTACCAGGCGCTCAACGACAAGCAGGACCGCGAGTTTGAGTTTCTCGTCAACACCAACGCCACGAAGACCGGCGCGCGCAAGGTCCGCTACCGGCCGATGGGTTCGCAGGAGTTCGAAGACCTCACCTACAAGAACCGCACCGAGCGCCTGCGCAAGCTCACCGAGGAAAAGAGCGGCGGCCGCATCGGCTACCTGCACCTCTCGGCAATGGGCTTCCAGAATCAGGCGCAGTTCGAGCGCGAGGCCTACGAATACATCGCCGGCAAGCAGGCGATGATCATTGATGTGCGCTTCAACCGCGGCGGCAACATCTCCGACAACCTCATTGACATGATCGAGCGCCGGCAATACGGCTGGTTCCGCCCGCGCGACGACAACCCCGAGCCGCAGCCTCCGCGCGCATGGGACCGGCCCGTCATCGTGCTCATGAACGAGCACAGCTATTCCAACGGCGAGATGTTCCCCTACTCCGTTCGGCAGCGCGGGCTCGGCCGCCTCGTCGGCATGCCCACGCCGGGCTACGTCATCTGGACCACGGAACTGCGCCTCGTGGATGGCACTCGCGCGCGGATGCCGCTCAGCGGCGTCTTCCGCATGGACGGCACGTGCATGGAGAACCGCGGCGAGCAACCCGACGTCCAGCTCTGGCTCACGCCCGACGACTGGCTCAACGACCGCGACCTGCAGCTCGACAAGGCCATCGAGATGCTCCTCCCCGGCAAACCCGCCTCGACGAACTGACGGCGCACCGGCCACCGCGCCGGCACAGCGCGGTTCACACACGGCGCAGCGCGTCGCGCCACGCCTCGCGAAGCCGCGCAACAATCGGCGACCGCTTCAACCGCCGTCCATCGAGCGACACTGCCTCGACGACGCCCATCGAGCTCAACGTGATGAACACGGCGTCCGCTGCAACCAGTTCGCGCGGCTTCGCATGGCACTCGCGAACGCGAAGCCCGAGCGCGGCGCTCCATTCCATCACGAGCCCGCGCGTGATGCCCGGCAGCGCGCCGCAATCCAACGCGGGCGTGCGGACTTCGCGCCCCCGAATCCAGAACACGTTGGCGCTCGCCGCCTCGGCGACGTGACCGTCCGTGTTGAGGAGCAACGCTTCGTCAGCCCCGGCGTCCGCGGCTTCGGCGCACGCGAGCACATGCGCGAGCTTGTTTGACGTCTTGTGCCGCAGCAGCGGGTCGCCCGCGTTCACACGATGGCTCGACGTGGCCAGTCGCCGCACGGTCGGCTCTTCTTCCGGCCTCGCGGCGACATGCAGCGACATCACCACAGTGGGCGTCTCATTGCCGGATGGCCCGTAGCCGCGCAGCCCGATGCCGCGCGAGAGGTTCACGCGCAGCACCGCGTCGCGCGCCCTGTTTCGCCGGACGAGTTCCCGTGCGAAGCGGTCCAGTTCGCGAAGCGTGAGGGGAATTTCGATGCGCAGGAACTCCGCGCCGGCCTTGAGACGGCGCAGATGAAGGGCGGGCACTAACAACCGGCCTTGGTGCACGCGCATCGTCTCGAAGAGCCCGTCCCCGTAAAGAAACCCGCGGTCGAACACCGACACGCGGGCGCGCTCGCGCCGGACAAAACGGCCGTTGATGAAGACGGTCACATCGTGGCTGGGAAAAGCGACTGCACGGCGCAGCGCAAATGGGGAAGCAGCTCCTCGGTCAGCTCCTCGCGGCCGGCGAGGATGCGTTGCAGCGCGAGCCCGTGCGGCGTGCCGTGATACACCTCCACGTTGTCGTAGCGCGGGTCCACCATCCACAGCCGCGGCACGGCGTGCTGCTCATACAGCTCCTTCTTCCTCACTGTGTCCCAGCGGTGGTCGGTGGAACTGACAACCTCCGCGGCGAGCCAGAGCTTCCCGGTCGCCGCGGTGACGATGGCCAGATCCGGCCGAAGCAACGAGCCGGGCGAAAGCTGCACCACCGAACGCACCTCCAGCAGTTGCGCCACAGCGGTGCCCCTGAGCGCGACGCTGAGGACCACGTGCAGCCGCTGGCAGATGTCCTCGTGCCGCCCCTTCGGCGCGCGGCGCAGGACGGACACGCCTTCGATGATTTCTTCGTAGTCGAGGTTCACGGAGGGGAGAGTATTGGGTGATTTGTGGTTAGTCAGCCCTGCGTTGGCCGCACGCAGAACTAATCACTAGAGCGGATTAACCAAATGTGTGGCCGTTCCTGGCTCCCGCGGATGGAGCGCGGCGTTTACGCCGCTTCAACGTCGCCGCCCGATTCGCGTCGAAGCGGGCTGAAGCCCGCGCTCCACCGTGGCCACAGTTCAAACTAAACCGCCTTAACGACCAATTACTTTCATTGCCCCGCCGACCAGCCCGCGCAGAATCCTTCCCGTGTGCCGCCACCCACACGGCGCTCCAGGCGCTGGGCTGGTTCAAGGGCTGAAATCGCGGGACTTGGCGGGCCGTGGGTTTTCTCCCTTTGCACAGCCAGGGGAGAGCAACGGCATCGTGAGTCGAGCGGGTTGAGGGGCAGCCGGTTGTGGTGGAGCTGCGGAGTTGGCCTTGCATCAGGCTCAGTGGCGGCTGAGGTAGCGCACGACGGCTGCGGTGCGGGATTGGACGTGGAGCTTGCCGTAGATGGTGTGGAGGTGGGTGCGGACAGTGCTGACGGAGATGCCGAGCCCGTCACCGATTTCCTTGTAGTGGAGGCCGCGGGCGAGTTGGGTGAGGACTTCCCACTCGCGCGGCGTGAGTTGATCGAATTCGTTGGGCACTGCCGGAAGCTGCTGGAAGTGGCTCACCACCTTGCGGGCGATGCTCATGGACATGGGCGAGCCACCCGCCCGCACCTGCTTGATGGCTTCCACCAGTTCATCGGGCGGCGTGCTTTTGAGCAGGTAGCCGCTCGCGCCGGCGCGTAGTGAGTCGAAGATGAGGTCGCTGTCCTCGTAGGTGGTCAGGACGAGCACTTGCAGCCGGGGGCAGGCCGCTTTCAGCTTGGCCACGCACTGGATGCCGCTCATGCCGGGCAGATTCAAATCCATCAGCACCACGTCGGGGGCATCGTCCGGCAGCAAGCGCAGGGCTTCCTCGCCGCTGGCGCAGGCGCGCAGGCAGGTGAGGTGGGGATCCCGGCGCAGGACGGCCAGCAGATGCTCGCGGGTGGCGGCCACGTCTTCCACGATGGCGTAAGTGATGGACATGGCTGCGGATTCAGGTGGTGGGTGGC
>Ga0233425_10005507_pt1 | contig 19907 bp, 17 predicted proteins | sample Watercolumn_Towu_2_FD_181712 | JGI IMG/M metagenome (GOLD analysis project Ga0233425, IMG submission 181712) | Freshwater microbial communities from Lake Towuti, South Sulawesi, Indonesia - Watercolumn_Towuti2014_140_MG | ecosystem: Environmental > Aquatic > Freshwater > Lake | place... | reverse complement strand
CGATGGCGATGGACTCACCGTCCCTGGCCACGCCGGTGATCCACACCAGCGGAGCGCCGGACGAGTCGCTCATCGCCAGCCACCCGGCGTAGTACGTGCCGTTGAGGCGCACGTACGTGGCCGACGTCCTCAAGGACTGGACGAAGACCGCCGAGGTGCCGGCCGCGATCGAGTCGCAGCCGGGGGCGGCACCGAACCAGTGGCTCCAGTCCCCGCCACTTTCGTAGCAGAGGGTCCAGGAGCTCGCCGAGACCGTCGAGGAAACGGTCACGACGACGCCGTTGTCCACGGTGCCGTCGCAGTCGTTGTCCACGAGATCGCCGGGCTCCTCGTAGGCCTCGGGGCTGATGGCGGCGTCGTCATCGTCGCAGTCCTCGTCGTTCGCCACGTAGCCCGTGGGCATGGTGGCCGAGGACACGTTGACCGCGGGGTCGCCGTAGCCGTCGGCATCGGCATCGAGGTACCAGACCGGGCAGGCCAGGTCGGCGCCGCTGCAGTCCTGGTCGATGCTGTCGCCGCAGATCTCGGTGGCGCCGGGGTTCACGGTGGCGTCGTCATCGTCGCAGTCCTCGTCGTCCGTGTAGCCGTCGCCGTCGGTGTCGACCGGGTCGGGCTCGACGCCGGTGTCATCGACGTCCGTGTCGGCGTCCGTGTCGGCGTCGCTGTCCGCATCCGCGTCGGCATCCGAGTCGGCATCGGCATCGCTGTCCGAGTCGCAGTCAGCGTCCGTGTCGGAGTCGGTGTCGGAGTCGGCATCCGCGTCGGAGTCGCTGTCCGCGTCGGAGTCGGCGTCGGCGTCGCTGTCCGCATCCGCGTCGGAGTCCGTGTCGGTGTCCGCGTCGGAGTCGGCGTCGGAATCGGCATCGGCATCGGAGTCGGCGTCGGAGTCAGCGTCCGCGTCGGCATCGCTGTCGGCGTCGGTGTCGCTGTCCGCGTCGGAGTCCGTGTCGGTGTCGGCCTCAGTGATGGTGTTCTCGTCGCCATCGACGTCGGTGGTGTGGCCGCCGTAGCAGGCGACCATGGCGAGGGTGAGGACGAGGGAGAGGAGGGTGCGGGTCATGGTGGCTCCTGGGGTTGGGGGAGTAGAAAGGGGCTTTGATCTTGGTCAAAAACAACCAAAATCAACGAATTATAATATCACAAAAAAACGGTTTTGTCAACCGTCGAATGCGACTTTTTGGCTTAGATGCGCGATTTTAGGCCCTCACCCCAGCCGGCCGAGGCGGCGGCTTTAGCCCTCTCCCCGGGGAGAGGGGGGTACGATCTAGGGGCTCTCTACCCGCGGGGAGAGGGGGCATGATCTAGGTTACCTCTCCACTTGGAGAGGGTGGCGCGAGGCTTGGACGAGGAGGGTGAAATGGGAATTTTTGTAAAAAAATTCTTATTTTTTCGATGACAACGTCCGAGTTTCTCAAAACCTCTGAATTGGAAAATCTTAAGACTCTAAAACCCAGAGCCTCTAAATATTTTTGCCGAACTGAGTCATTTTCTTTTATTTTTGGATCATTATGAATACTGCCATCAATTTCAATCACTAACATTTCTTTCCAACAACAAAAATCAACAATGTAATTTTTAATCCCAAATTGCCGTCTGAATCGTACTCCCAATGTGTTGTTTCGAAGTTTTTCCCAAAGTACCTCTTCTGGTTTTGTACCAAAACTCCGCAGTTTTCTTCGGGACATTTTAAATTTTTCTAAATTGTGGATTTTTGGATCGTACATGTATGGAGATTATACCGCAAATTGAGCCCTCACCCCAGGCCTACCGCGGCGGTGGCCTCTTGCACTCTCTTGGGGAGAGGGGGACACGATCTAGGCTCCCTCTCCCCAGGGAGAGGGCAATGGCCGCTCCGCCACGGAGCCGGCCGGGGTGAGGGCACATAAAACGAAACGCGCCCGCGGGGAGTACCCGTGGGCGCGGAGGGGCGGGAGGGACGGACGAGCAACCTACTGGTCGCAGGTCCAGTCGCCTCCGCCGAGGCCGTTGTCGGTGGTACGGCAGTCGTAGCCGTACTCGACCCAGGCCTCCTCGTTCCAGGCGGCGTCGCTGTCGAACACGACGAAGTCCACGCCGTCGTAGCGGCCGTCGCCGTTCCAGTCGAGGTAGACGTCGCCGTTGACCTCGATGACGTCGTCCTCGTCGGACCCGAACGGACCGACGTACGTTCCGCAGACCTCGTCGTCGTCGAGGCCGTCGAGGTCGGTGTCCGTGTCCACCTGGTGCTCCTCGTCGCCCATCCAGATGTAGTCCGGAGGGGTGATGTTGGAGCGCGTGGTGTTCCACGCGTAGAGATCGACGTCGATGACATCGACCTCCCAGTCGCTCAGGCAGACGGTCACGAACTCGTCGACGTCCGTGTCCGCGTCGCTGTCCGAGTCGCTGTCGGCGTCGGAGTCGGAGTCGGCGTCGCTGTCCGAGTCGCTGTCGGCGTCGGCGTCGGAATCGCTGTCGGCGTCCGCGTCGGTGTCGCTGTCGGCGTCGGTGTCCGTGTCGGCGTCGGCCTCGGGGGGGCAGCCGGTGTCATCGCACTGGCCGTTGGGGCCGGTGCGGTGGCCCTCGTAGCAGGCCACGAGGGTGGTGAGGACGAGAGGGAGGAGGGTGCGGGTCATGGTGACTCCTGGTGTTGAGGGAACGAAGAGACCGCGGGAAACACCCCCGCGGCCTCAAGCTGTACTTGGGTTTGTGGGGTGATCCACAGTTCTCGGGGCTTTATTCAATCTTTTATTGATTGAAGAAAATCCTGAAAACTGGTTTGAGAGGTTTGGGGGCTGGGGATGGAGTTTTTTTAGAAGAACTGGGTCGGGGGCGGAAGGGATGAGCCTTCCGCCCCCTGAGACGACCTGCCGGTGGGGTTCTAGAAGCTGAACCCCACACCTCCCGTGACGAGGGTCAAGCCCCCGTCGTAGAGGCACTGTTCGGTGCCGGTGCGCACCGAGTCCAGGCCGTAGACGCTCTGCAGCACCCGCGCCTGGAGGACGACGCCCTCGCGCACGACGAAGTCGACGCGCGCTCCGATGTCGACCCCGTAGGAGGTGACACCCGACTGGCGGCCGGTCTGGGCGGCGTTCTTGATCCAGACGCCGGACTCGGCGTAGAACCGCCAGCGGCCGAGGTCGGCGCCGAGCATGGCCGAGGGCATGAGCCCGAGGCCGCGCTGGCTGGGGAGGAACACCGCGACGGTGTCCAGCCCGAGGCTGAACCTCGAGGCCGCCTGGAAGGGCGCCCCGAACACGGAGTACCCCACGCCGACCGCGAAGCCCGAGCCGGGCTGGAGCTCCTTGCCGCCGGTGGTGTCTTCGGGGGTCTGGACGACCGCTCCGAGCACCACACCGAGGGTGTTGTGGTCGGCATCCTCGAGGTCGTCGATCCGATCCTTGGCGGAACGGATCTCGCTCTCGGCCCAGCCCATGCGGGTCTGGAGGCCGGCGGTGTCGAGGACGCCGTCGGCGTCGGCGTCGGTGTCGTAGATCACGTCGTGCAGGCCCTGGAGCTTGGTGTCCTGGGCCGCGTCGGTGGCCGCCTGGGTCGCACGGTAGGAGCTCTCCTCCTCGACACGCAAGGCCTCCTGCTCGTCGTGGCTCTTCCGCCACGCGAGCTGGTCCTGGCCCATGGCCGACACGGTGTCGGCCAGCAGGCTGGTCATGGCCTCCTGGTTGTCCAGGCGCTCGGCCATGCCGCGGGCGGCGCGGGACACGCTCGCGGCGTTCACCCACGCGACGTCGTCCCACTCGTAGCCCGCGAGGGCCACGGTGGTGCAGTCGGGGGCGACGACCTCGATCTCCGCCGGGTCGACGTCCTTGCCGAGGCGGTTGGCCGCGGTCAGGGCGCGGAGCGCCAGGTCGCGGGCCTGCTGGCCCTTGACCGTGGCGGGGTCCTTGCAGTCGCAGGCGTCCACTTCGTCGTCGACCAGCTTCTTGAGCTGGGCCAAGGTGAGCGGCTCGTCCACGGCGCCGTTGCAGTTGTTGTCCACGCCGTCGCCGCGGATCTCGCGGGGGGCGGGGGTGCAGGCGGGGGCGGGGGACGTGCCGGCGCCGGCGGCCGCGCCCGCGGGGGGCGGGGAGGCGGCGCCGCTGCGGCCGGGGATGGGGCGCGCGAAGGCGGTGGAGGCGGTCAGGGTGAGGCCGATGGTGAGGGCCAGGGTACGGATGACGGTGTTCATGGGGTCTCCTTGGGGGGTGGGGGGCGAGGTTGCCGTTACCGGAATCAACCGGTTTTTTGGCAGGTCTGAACCCGGGGAAAATCTTGGCAGACAACGTTGTCCACCTCGATCCCGGGTTATTTTTGAAGCTTGTTCTCAAACAAGGGTGTTGGTGCCTTTCGGACACTCTTCACACCTTGAGGTGGTCGACTCTTATTTTTCGCGAGGAGGAGACGCGAGAAACAAGTGTCGGACCGCTTCAAAGTGCGATTTTCACCCATTTAATGAACGCTGTAATTTATCAGAAAATGCGATTTTTGTCAAGAGGCGTGTTCGACACCTCCTCCTGCCGGCGCTTCGCGCGGCTAGTCCTCCCCCAGGGAGGGAGGATTTCGACGCCCTCGCCCCCTGCCCCTCTCCCGGGGGGAGAGGGGGACGATTGGCTTAGATAAGCAAAAAAAACCCGCCTAAGTGGCTTGGCACTCGCGGGTCGGAACGAGGAGGAGACGTTCTGACCGCTGTAACCAAGCCGCTAAGAGGGGTTTTGTTGCTGGATTAGAGTATCAGACGGTTTATTCAGTGTCAAACTGTGATTCGTCTGAAGTAATGATAACTATGAAATTTAGGCTTTTTTCGGCTTCATTACTCGTTTGCTCTGAGTTTTTGAACTATGAATTTATAAAGACAACTCCAACCTTTCGTAGTCCTCATTCTCTCAGACGAATCACGGTTCAGACTACCATTGTCCGATGGCGATTTGTTCGTTCGGTGCTAGATCATTGTCTTTTGCTTCGCGTGTAACAACAACTCGATTATATGACCATGTGTCATTGTGTGTCCCGACCCACTCCAAAACAAATTCTCCGGTTTCGTTTGTTACCATTTCACCTACTGAAAAAAAATCGTATGGTGATTGCCGAACTAGCCAGACTTCGTAAAACTCGGTTTCACGATTGATCGGTGGCAAGCTGGCTTTAGAAGTGAAATAAAAAATTTTATCCTCGACCCCGCGTGTGGCTATGCCGGTTTCCAAACTACTAGACAGACTTACAAGTGTAGTTTCTTCGACAGAAAAATCTTTAAGCTCATATTCTGTAAGGTCTTCTTCTGCTGAAATCACTGTTCCGCTTCCCTGCTCTTTTTCTAAAATTTCTTTTTTGCTGTTTCGCAAATGATAAAGCCCGCCGGCAAAAATTATAAAAGCCAAAAGACCGAGCAGAATTATTTGCCAAGGGAAATGGTGATGGAATTTTTGTTTGGAACGGTAAGTGGTGTACATAATGGATTTTTGATGTTCGATCCCTCACCCCTAACCCCCTCCCTCCGGTCAGACGTCCGATCCCTCACCCCTAACCCCCTCCCTCCGGTCAGACGTCCGATCCCTCACCCCCTAACCCCCTCTCCCTCCGAGGCGTCGGGCAGAGGGGGGACTAGATTGGTTAAACTAGTTATTCGAATTCCCCCTCTGCCCGCCGTATTTTCTATAGGCGGGAGAGGGGGCAGGGGGTGAGGGATCGAAGTCGTGTTGGCGGGAGAGGGGCGGGGATGAGGGGTCGGAGTCTGTATTCGTGGGAGAGGGGGCAGGGGGTGAGGGCGTCGTATTACAACTCATTAACATCTCTTAAAAAACTAAAGCCGGATTTTTTAGATTTATTTTTTAATTCAACCGAAGGATAAAACGAAGTCGCCGAAGGCTCACCAAGATTGTCAACGACAATTGTCGGCTCATTATCCTCCCAAGCGTCATCACCGCTCCAGCGATTTTCTTGGCTTCGGCGGCCAGAGGGCGTGGATGAAAAAAACGATTCGTGTTTTACTTCTTCAAAAATATTTTTTGGTAGTTCTTCGATAAACATCGACGGCTGGCCGTAGGAAAAATCGCTGGTGTTGCGGCCGTCCGAAAGAGCGTAAGTCAAATACAAATTTTCGCGAGCGCGAGTTGTGGCAACATAAAACAAACGACGTTCTTCCTCAACCTCGCCCTCGGCCAAAGCGCGAGGATTTGGAAAACCACCATCGCACAAGCCAATAACAAAAACCGCGTCCCATTCCAGCCCTTTGGCTTGATGAATTGTTGATAAGACAATTCGACTGCCAGAAGCCGGACGCCCTGTCGAGGCGTAGCTTTCGGCCAATGTAACTTCGTCCAAAAAGTTGTGGAGATCTTTCGAAGTCTGAGCAAAGACCGCAAATTGTTCGAGGTCGTCCAGACGATCGCGAAAATCCGGTTGCTCAGCTTCGAGGTAATCGCGGTAGCCATTGGCAACCACGGCGCGGATCATGTCGGAAGGATGTGGAGCGGCAATCATGTGTTTTAAAACTCCGCAACAAATATCCCAACCGCTCGCGGCGCGAGTCGGCGAAACGTCTTCCGAAGAAATGGCGCTTTCAAGACTCTCAAAGGTTTTTACTTGATCCAAAATTTTCTGAGCTGTACTCGCGCCAATTCCCGGATAAAGTCCGAGCGTGCGAATCCAAGCAGCTTCGTCTTTCATGTTGGCTAAAAGGCGAAGGTGGGCAATAACATCTTTAATGTGAGCGCGTTCAAAAAAACGCAGGCCACCGCGAAACTCGTAAGCGACATTGCGTTTCATGAGTTCGAATTCAAGCGGCTGGGCCTGAAAGGCGGCGCGGAACAAAACAGCGATTTCAGAAGTTGGAACACCGATTGTTTGCAGGCGAGAAATTTCGTCGGCGATTTTACGCGCTTCTTCAAAAGTTGAAAGTGTGGAAAAAAGCTTTGGCTTTTTTCCAGCCTCACGCATGGCCTTAAGCGGCTTCTCAAACTGATCCTGATTGTTCTTAATACTAGCATTGGCAAGCGACAAAATTTCTGGCGAAGAACGATAGTTCGAAGTCAGGCGAAAAACTTTGGTGCCAACATAAGCTTTGGGAAAATCCAAAATGTTTCTGATCTCAGCGGCGCGAAAAGAATAAATACTCTGCGCGTCGTCACCAACAACAAGCAAATTTCGGTGAACCGACGACAACATTTGAACAATCTTTCCTTGAATAAAATTTGTATCCTGAAACTCGTCCACTAAAACATAACGGAACTGCGAAGCCAAGCGCTCACGGACATCGGGACGATTCTGAAGAAGTTGCATGAATAACAAAAGCAAATCGTCGAAATCAACGGCGTTCGAGGCACGTTTGCGAGACTCGTACTGCTCGGCAACAGTATCAAGATAGCCGCCTACGCCGACGAACGCCGGATTGCGACGCTCCAAAACCTCGCACAAAGTTAAACCGGCGTTGCGGGCATAACTCCACATGGACTGAAAAGACGACGGCGACGGATAACGCTTGTCGCGAGACGAATCGATCCCAGCTTCTTTTAAACAAAGTTTGATGAGCGACTTGGAATCGTCTTCATCAAAAATCGTGAAACCGACAGTGCGACCGACCAAGTGGGCGTACGAGCGGAGAATACGCGCGGCCGTGGAGTGGAAAGTTCCGCCGATCACCTCTCCCCCTGCCCCTCCACGAGAGGGAGGGGGGATTAGGGTGTTAACGCGCTCAAGCATTTCTTTGGCTGCCTTGTTGGTAAAAGTTAGAAGGAGAATTTCTTGTGGGTGAATTCCTTGTTCTAGCAAATAAGCCACGCGGTAAGTGACAGTGCGAGTTTTTCCAGAGCCAGCGCCAGCCAAAACCAAACATGGACCGTCGCCGCTTAAGACAACTTCGAGTTGCTCGGGATTGAGTTCCTTTTGATAATCGATTTTCACAGTGTCGTAATTATAACAAAGGACGCAAATGGGGCAAAGGGGCGCAAATGGGGGATTAAAAAACAACCGAATATCGGCTGTCTTTTTTTTCTAACTTATTTTCTAAGAATATCGTACTCCTCAACCGACAAAGCAACATCGCGCAAAATTTTTCTTAACAAACCGCGGCTAAGTTCGTGTTGATGGATTGGGATAACTGTCGTTCGTCCGTCTTGATGAGCGAAAAAAACGTGCGAACCTTCGGCGTCGCGGCAGGCAAAACCTAAGCCAGACAAAATTTTTATCAGTTTTTTTGGCTTGATCGGAACCAGCTTAGGCATAATTTATTTCCAAATTCTGGATACCAACAAACTTAACCTTTTCGGCTTGTTTAGCTGGAAAGTTTCTAAGACAAAGCTTCAAAACTTGACGCAAATTTTTCAACATTTCTTCTTGAGTTCGCCCCTCGGCATAACAGCTTTGCAAGCTAGGAATTGAACCGATGAACATACCATCCTCGTCTTGTTCAATATAAACTGTAAATGGAAGTTTTTTCATACATCCGAATGATAACAAAAAAAACTGCCACCGGCAAGCCGGATCTTTTTATTCTATTTTTTATCTTAAAAATTTATACTTATTGGCATTTTGTTCTTCATTCGTCTGCGCGTAATGAACAGCTCCGTTAGCGTCGGTCAAAAAATACCAATAAGCGTTCGGTGTTGGATAAATCGCGGCCGTGATCGCGGACAGACCAGGATTTGAAATTGGACCAGGTGGCAGGCCGCGATATTTATAAGTGTTGTAAGGAGAATCAACATCGCGATCAGTATCCGACGTATAAACTGTCGAGCCATCGGAGCCGACAATAAAATGGACGGTTGAATCGGCCTGAAGCGCCATGCCGGCGGCAATTCGACGCCAAAATAAATCAGCGACCAAAGCGCGATCCTCATCGCTGCGGACCTCACGCTCCAAAATCGAAGCTAAAATCACAACCTCTTCGATTGTTTTTCCTTGCCGAAAAATTTCCGCGCGTAATTCCGGTGAAAATTTTTCACTAAAGTTTGTTAAAAGTTTGTAAGTCAATTCGTCCGGAAAAGAACTTCGAGAAATTCGGTAGGTATCTGGAAAAAGATAGCCTTCGAGCTCATCGCTTGGAAGGAAAACGTAGATGTCGCTCCATTTTGTTTCTCTTAAACTTTGTAACCACTCTTCCCCGCTCCCCGCGCCAAAAGCCATATCCACCCGCTCGGCCATTTGTTCGATGGTCAAACCTTCCGGGAAAGTAATCGCTACCTCGTCTGTTGTGATCGCGGTTAAAACGGCAACAATACTCGCGTAATTCATGCCTTTATAAAGAGTAAACTCGCCGGGCTGAAAAGATAGTCCGGTTTGAGTTAAACGAACATAAAGTCGAAAACCAAAATCACCGACGATCAAATCGGCCTCGTCGAGAGTTGTGGCAATCATTTTGACACTCGAGCCGGGTTTGATCGAGACAATGACGGGATCGGCGTCTTTTTTTGACGAGCTTAAAAAAGCGTCCCAAACAAAACCAACGCTGAAAAAAGTTATGACTAGAAAAGCAGCGCCACAAAAGACGACGAATAATTTAAACAAGGTTCTCATAGTAATCCGTCAAGATTGTTTTTTTGCAACTCGGAAATAATTTCCTTAACTCGCTGAGCTTCGGAGCGCGGGCAGACCAACAACGCGTCGCCGGTATCTACCACAACAACATCTTTCATTCCCAGAACCGCGATCGTTTTCCCGGCTGGCGCGTAGACAAGCGAACTCTCGGTGTCAACAAGAACTGTTGAACCCTTAACCACGTTTTGTTTTTCTCCACCCACCAAACGGTCGTAGAGCGTGTCCCAAGCCCCGATGTCACTCCAACCAAAATCGCCTTTGATGACAAGAACGTCTTCGGGATTCATTTTTTCGGTGATTAAATAGTCAAATGATTTTTTTGGTAATTGGGAATATAAAACATGGACGCGACGCGTATTTTGAATTCCACGCAAAATTTCTGCGACTTCGGGCGCATAATTTTCAAAAGCCTCCATAAATTTTCGCGGCGTCCACATGTAATAATTGGCGTGCCACAAATACGAACCGTCGGAGAGATATTGTTCAGCGGTTTCGCGTGGTGGTTTTTCGGTGTGACCGGCAAATTGAAAAACCTCAACGCCGTCGCGTTTTTCAAAAAACGACCCGAGCTTGGTATAACCCAAAACCGTGCTGGGAAAAACTGGAGCGATTCCAATGTCAAGCATTTTTCCAGTCTCGCGGATTAGTTGATCGCCAACATTTAGGCAATTCAAAAATTTTTCTTCGTCGGCAATGTGGTGATCAGAGGGAATGAAAACTATTGGCTCGTCCGGATCTTCAAGCTCGAGCAAGGCCGCGACATAACCCATGGCCGGACCAGTGTCGCGCTTTTCGGGCTCGACAATAACGCGAGATGGGTCAAGATCGGTAAAATGTTCGGCCAATTTTTTTTCAAAAGCCGGAGTGACGGAAAAATAAATTTTCTCGGCTGGAAACAAGCGGAGTAGGCGGCGATAAGTATCGCAAATCAGTGGTTCGGAGGAAACCAATTCGCAAAACTGTTTGGGTTTTTTTTCGCGACTCATTGGCCACAAGCGCGTGCCCGTGCCGCCGGCCAGGATAATAGCTTTCATAAGGTTACTAATCTACTAATTTTTGCTACTAATACTACTAATATTTAAGTGGGAATACTTTACAAAATAAATTGCGCCGCCAAACTAGCCACCCCAATCCCCAAAACCGCGCCACCCAAAACATCACTAATATAATGAACCCCGACAGCCATTCGTCCGAGAGCAATTGTAGCGGCAAATAAAAATAAGATACTGCCCCAAAGCGGATCTTGGGCAAAGACCGCCGCGGCCATGGCACAAGAAACCGTGGTATGGCCAGACGGAAACGATGGCGTATTAAAGCGAAGTTTCATCAGGGCAGACTCGTGGTTATGGCGAAAAGGACGCTCGCGATTTACAAGATAAGCAACAGCGAGCTGTAGTCCCCAAGCAAAAAACACACTCACAATAATCACCAAAAAAGATCGACTGGAAAATTTCGCGACGACCTCCCAAACAATTACCGCCGCGACTAGAATCCAAATCGTTTTCGTGGCAGCAAAAACCGCCAGTTTTGAAAAAACTGGCGAGGATTTTGCAAGTCTGTACAGGCTTTCTGCTATTGCTGTTTTCAGAAACATATTTTTAGATAAAAGCCCCAAGTGAGAAAGTCCCTGCCTTCGCCGGGCTACGGCAAGGCACAGCCAAGCCCCAAGAAGGTTTTTTATTTCTCTTTAAAAAAATTATTTATTTTGCGATTGATTTTTGTTTTCAATTTTTCTTATAATCGAAGAAAAGATCCTAACAAATTCTACCGTCTCTTGTATTAGTCTTCTCCTCTCACGCTCTAAATCGTCTGAATCTTGACAGTCAATAAGCTCGAGCCAGAAACGACTCTCTTTGGCCTCTTTCTTACAAATTTTTAAACGAAAAACTTCGTCTTTTGAACCAACGGATTCGTCGGTTTCTATATAATTCGCGCCCACAGAGCCTGACGACCTAACTAATTGTTTAGCGTCTTCGCGATTCGAGATAGAAGTTTTTAATTTTTTGATAAAAGATCTAACGTCTTTTGCAAATCTCAGGGTTCTCTCTTCTAAATCGTAGACAGATCTTTCTTCTAACATATTATAAAATCTCAAGTTCAAAAGCAATCAGTTTTCTTATTTTAAAAAAGATAATAACTCCATCTTGGGGCTTGGGGCTTAATACTTTGGGGCTTTTTACACCAACGACGCTCCAGTCATTTCCTCCGGCTTCTCCACACCCATTACCGATAAAACCGTCGGCGCGACATCGGCCAGCATACCGACCGGTGGCATGAGCGACAAGTCACGATCCGGAACCTCGCCAGTTGGACCGGGGAGGCCATGGAGTTTATTACTGATAACGAGAAGTGGCACCGGATTAGTTGAATGCTCTTTATCCATTTCACCGGTGCGCAAATTTTTTACCTCTTCGGCGTTACCGTGATCGGCGGTGATTAAAAGCACGCCGTCTTTTTTTAAAAGCGCTTCGACGAGTTTTCCAAGGCACTCGTCGACCGATTCATTGGCTTTAATGGTAGCTTCGAAATTTCCAGTATGAGCGATCATGTCGGGATTAGCAAAATTAGCAACAACAAAATCATACTTGTCAGCGGCGAGTTCTTTAAGAACACGATCGGTAATTTCGTAAACACTCATGGCTGGAGTTTGATCATAAGCAGCGACGCGTGGCGAAGGAATGATAATACGATCCTCGCCGGGAAACGGATCTTCAACCGTGCCGTTCAGAAAAAAAGTGACATGGGCGTATTTTTCGGTTTCGGCGATATGGAGTTGTTTAAGTCCAGCATTGGAAATTGCTTCAGCTAGAGTATTTTTAAGAGCCTCGGAAGTTACCGCAACTTCGACAGGTAATCCTTTTTCGAACTCGGTCATGGTAACCGGAAAAAGATTGCCAATGCGCTCGCGAGAAAATTTATTGAAATCCGGCAAAACAAAAGCTTTGGTAATTTGACGCATGCGATCAGGGCGGAAATTGAAAAAAACAACCGCATCGTTATTGGAGACTTTAGCAATTGGGTTTCCGCCTTCGGTTAAAACCACGGGAACAAACTGTTCATCAAAAACCTCTTTGACGTACGACGCTTTAATCGCTTCAAGCGGATCGGTGGCGGTCTCGCCTACCCCAAGCACCATGGCGTTATAAGCCTTTTCGGAGCGATCCCAACGGTTGTCGCGATCCATGGCGTAAAAACGGCCGGACATGGTGGCAATTTTTCCAACACTATATTCTTTAATTTTTTCCTGAAGCGACTGAATAAAATCAGCGCCGGCGTTGTAGACCGTATCGCGACCGTCCAAAATAGCGTGAATATAAACACGATCAAAATTTTGTTGTTTGGCGAGTTCCAAAAGCGCGTAGCAATGATCATCCATGGAATGCACCCGCCCAGGAGAAATCATTCCAATCAAATGAAGAGCGCTGTTATTTTTCTTGGCGTGATCAAAAGCCTTCAAGAAAGCCTGATTCTTGAAAAAAACTCCGGTCGCAATATCACGATTAATGCGCGGCAAGGTTTGATAATAAACTCGCCCGGCACCAATCGCCAAGTGGCCAACCTCGGAGTTACCCATTTCACCCCACGAAAGACCAACCTCCTCGCCGCTCGCCCGCAAAGTCATGGCTGGATAGTTCTGGATGAATTTTTTAAAATTCGGCATTTTGGCATGAGTGATTGAATTGCCTTCGTTATCTGGAGCTACGCCAAAACCGTCTAAAATCAAAAGCACGACCGGATGTTTTTGTTGTTCCATCTGTTGATTTTCTCCCATAATTTATTTAACCTCCTCTTCGATTTCGATAAGACGATTATATTTCTCGACGCGCTCGGAACGCGAGAGTGAGCCGGACTTGATAAAATCAGCGTTTACGGCCACGGCCAAATCGGCGATTGTGGTATCGGTGGTTTCTCCGGAACGGTGCGAGACGGAAACTTTGTAGCCTTTTTGTTTGGCGAGTTCGATGGCGTTGACTGTTTCAGTGAGAGTTCCGATTTGGTTGACTTTTATCAAAATGGCGTTAGCGACCCCAAGCTCGATTCCTTTCTGCAAACGCTCGACATTGGTGACAAACAAATCATCGCCAACAAGGGAAACTTTTTTTCCGAGCTCTGCCGTGAGCTTTTGCCAACCCTCCCAATCGTCCTCAGCGAGTCCGTCTTCAAGCGAAACTATCGGATATTTCCCTACCCACTTTTTCCAAAGCGCGATCATCTCGGCCGAAGTTCTCCCCCCCCGGGGGAGACTACCCGCGCCGCGCGGGGAGAGGGGGAGTTCGTATTTTTTAGTCTTGGCGTCGTAGAGTTCAGAAGCCGCCGGATCAAGAGCATACATTACATCTTTACCGGGTTTATACCCAGCGACCGCGCAAGCTTTGTTGAGCCAAACAAGAGCGTCTTCGTTTTTCTTGAAAGAAATTGCGAAGCCGCCTTCGTCACCGACACCAACCGAATACCCAGCTTTTTTTAAAAGTCCGCCAAGAGCGTGAAAAATTTCCGCGCCGCAACGAACGCGTTCACGCAAGGTTTTTTGTTGGGGGACAATCATAAATTCCTGAAAATCAAGACACCAACCAGCGTGAGCGCCGCCGTTCAAGACATTCATTGTCGGATACGGCATTTTATATTTTGTCTCTTGTAAATCAAAAGTCCAGCGCAAATGCTCGTAAAGCGGCACACCGCGATATTTGGCGGCGGCATGGGCGCAAGCGAGCGAGGCTCCAAGGATGGCGTTGGCTCCAAGTTTGGATTTATTCAAAGTTCCATCGAGCAAAATAAGTTTAGCATCAATATCGCGCTGGCGTTCAACGCTCATTCCGATTAGGGCTTGAGAAATTTTTGTGTTGACATTTTTCACGGCCTTAAGAACGCCCTTGCCGCCATAGCGTTTAAGGTCGCCATCACGGAGCTCAAGCGCCTCGTGGGCGCCGGTGGAAGCGCCGCTTGGAACGCAGGCAGAACCGATGGTTCCGTCGGTTAAGAGAACAGTAACTTTGATTGTTGGGTTGCCACGCGAGTCTAAAATTTCGTGGGCGTGAATGGTTTCAATCTTTGACATATGGAAAAATTATTACGGGGGGCGCTAATTATTCTTTAAGCGCCTCAATCCCTGGCAGCTTCTTTCCGGCCAAAAACTCGAGCATTGCCCCGCCGCCAGTCGAGACCAGAGTAAAACTTTCAGTCAAATTCGCGGCCTCGACAACCGGAACAGTGTCGCCGCCGCCGACCACGGTTTTGGCTTTGCCGGTTCTCGCGGCGATTGCCTTGGCAAGATTGTGGGTTCCGACGCAAAACTTATCGACCTCGCAATAACCAAACGGTCCGTTCCAGACGATTGTTTTGGCCTCTTTAATTTCTGATAAATATTTTTCAAAAGTCGCCTTGCCAATATCGATAATCAAATCTTTTTCACCGACTTCGCTGGTCGCGACTTGGACTGATTTGGCTTGAGCGCTTAAACGACGAGCAATAAAAACATCCTCGGGTAGCAAAACTTTTTCGTTCCATTTTTCTAAAATCTTTTTCGCCGGAGTCACGCCATCTTTGTCAAAAGCCGATTTACCGATTTTTTTCCCTTGAGCGGCAAAAAAAACATTGGCCAAAGCGCCGCCAACCAAAACCTTGTCAACGCGCGGCAAAAGTTTTTCCAAAACCGGAAGCTTGTCGGCCATCTTGAGGCCGCCCATAACCAAAACAAAAGGCCGCTTCGACTCACCCTCGACCAATGGTTCAAGAACCGAAATTTCGTGAGTTAAAAGTGGGCCGGCGTAGGACGGCAGCTCTTCCGTAATCGCGTCAACCGAAGCATGGGCGCGATGAGAAACAGCAAAAGCGTCGTTGATATAAACATCGCCAAGAGCGGCCAGTTGACGAGCGAAGGCTTTGCTGTTTTGTTCTTCCCCCGGATGAAAACGAAGATTTTCGAGCATGACCATGTCGCCGTCGTGCATTTCGGAAAGCATTTTTTCAACACGCGAGCCAACAACATCGCGACAAAGTTTCACTTTAATGCCAAAAAGCCCGCCAAGACGCTTGGCAACGGGAGCATTCGAAAACGCGGCAACTTTTTTGCCAGACGGTCGGCCGCGGTGCGTCAAAATAATAATTTTCGCCCCATGCTGGCGCAACCATTCAAGGCCAACAGCCGAACGGGCAACGCGCCCTTGCGGACCGTCGACGGCAACACCGCGCCTCACCGGAACATTACCATCAATTCTAACCAAAACCCGCTTGCCGCGAATCGAATTGGGATTAGTTAAACGACGCAGACGCATAGCTTATCTTTTGGTTAAAAAATGGCGGCCGGTCACCAACTGAATTAATCCGCCCAAACTTAAAACAGCGCAAAATAAAATGATAAAAATATTATAACTACCAACATAATCAAAAAAAACCAAAAGACCGATTAAAACAAACCCACAAAAAAGAAACAAAAATAGGCCGGAAAGTCTGGCGTATTTGCGATCACTAGCCGGAATTTTTTGTTTGGCCAGAATAAGACTTTTTTGCTTCAACGCCTCGGCGATTACCTTATTTCTAAAGAATAGCAAATTCATATTTCTAAGAGTGTATACGAATTTCCGAATTTGGCTACGAAACTACGAATATTGGATTTGGTTAGTTTAGTCAAAAATTAGTAGCCAATTCGTTGATTTGTAGATTAGTAGCCAAATTCGGAAATTCGTATACACCCTAATTTCTATCAACAGGATACACTTTTCCTGACTTTAATTCAACTCTAAAATTACTATTTCCGGTGGATTAAAAAGTCGAGCTCTTGGCCCCATTTCCCCGGTGCCGGAAGTGATAAAGAAATCTATGTTGTTCATTTCAAACCAACCTTCGCCAAACTTTTGTCCAAGTCTGGTGGGGATCTTGGAAACCGCGCCAAAAAACGGCAAACGAATTTGGCCGCCATGAGTGTGGCCGGACAACATTAAATCAGCGGGTTGGGTTTCTGGTTCCAAAATTGCATCGGGATTATGAGCAAGGAAAATAACCTTATCGTCTTCCATCAAACCTGAAAAAGTTTTTTCCAAATCCGCGTCGTGCCACATATCGCTCGCACCGGCAAGATAAAAAGATTGGCCGTTGGGCAAGTCGATTTTATCATTCTCGTTTCGCAACACCCTGATTCCGAGCGATTCTAACTCGCGTTGAACCTCGGCCTCGCGTTCGTTGTCGTAATCGTGGTTTCCTAAAATCGCGTATACTCCGAGCGGAGCGGATAAATTTCCGAAACCGTCGAGATTGAAAACATCGCCTTCGGCCCCGAGAATATAATCACCCAAAAGAAAAATAATATCCGGGTGTTCGGCGTTTGTTTTTTTCACGATCTCGTCAATCCAAACCGCGGTTTTATACGGCCCAACATGAGTGTCGGAAATCAAAACCGCGCGCAGGCTCGTTCCAGAACTAAACAACGGATAACTTTCGTGGCGAACGGCTAAGATTTTCGGCTCAACAAAACTTCCATAAAACACCGCGCCCCAAACAACAATCAAAACAAGCACGGACATTAGGAGCGTGCTTGATTTTTTGATTTTCCTCCCGTGAGTCGTGAATATTTCGACCAATGCCGCTCCGGTCGCGATTAGAAAAATCCAAATTGCCAATTCAAACATCCACCAACGCATAAACACCTCCTTACCGATTTCTTGACCTTAATATATCCCAAAAATCATATAAAACAACTCCAAAATACAGAAGGATCGCAAAAAAGACAAACACTGAAAATAAAGTTGGATAAACAACTCTGATTGCAATCACCAAGACTTCCAGAGAAAGAGCCAGAAGCAACATAAAAGAAGCAACCGCTGTGTGAGACAAAATTTTTTCTGGTAAGTTATTAAGATTACTTTTCTCGTAAGTAAAAGCAAAATTAGCGAAGCAAATTGAGACCAAAAAGATCGATATTGTTAAAAGAAAGTCATTCATCTGCGTTGCCTCAATACTCTCAATAGGGCTCGTGATAACGGGAAAAAAGACGAGAGCTAAAACCACAACCAAAAAATTTTTAATTAAATTTTCTGCGATCAAAATATTTTTCATAATGTAGACAATTTATTCCCCCACAAACTCCGCCAAATCCATTAGCCTCACCGAATATCCCCATTCGTTATCGTACCAAGCCAGAACTTTTACCAGATCACCGTCAACAACCCGGGTCATTTCAAGATCAACAACCGACGAGCAAGACTGACCGACAAAATCAGTGGAGACGAGAGGAACTTCGGAGATACCAAGAATTCCTTTCCAGCGCGGTGACTTAGAAGCTTTTTTGAAAACCGCGTTGACTTCTTCGACCGTGATTTTTTTCTTCAATAAAAAAGTAAAATCAGAAAGTGAAACGTCGACCGAAGGAACGCGAATGGCCAGTCCATCAAACTTACCTTTGAGATTTGGGACAACTTCATAAGTCGCTTTAGCAGCGCCGGTAGTTGTTGGAACAATGTTGATGAGTGCCGAGCGAGCGCGACGCATATCTGGATGTAATTTTGGCGGCAGGCCGTCAACGATATTTTGTTCAGCGGTAACCGAATGAATTGTGGTCATCATGGCTTTTTTGACTCCAAAAACTTCGTCCATAATCGCAGCGACTGGAGCAATGGAGTTGGTGGTACAGGAAGCGTTATTGATAATCTTGTCGGACTTTTTGTAAGATTTGTGATTGACTCCCATGAGATAAGTAGGAACCTCTTTGGCAGGAGCCGAGATAATGACGCGTTTGGCGCCAGCGACCAGGTGCGCCTCGGCCGCTTCTTTGTTGGTGAAACGGCCGGTACACTCAAGGACAACATCGACATTGTATTGCTTCCACGGAAGTTTGGTTGGGTCGGTTTCGGCAACAACAGGAATTTTTTTGCCGTCAATAATCAAATGTTTGGCATCATACGAAACCTCATGCGGCCAGGTATGGAAAACTGAATCATACTTTAAAAGATGGGCAAGAATTTTAGGCTCGGTAAGATCGTTGATCGCTACAAACTCGACGTTTTTACGATCAAATCCAGCCTTGAAAACCGTTCGACCGATTCGGCCGAAGCCGTTGATGGAGATTTTAGCATATTTATCTTTATTGTCACTACAACCTTCATCCTGCCGTCATTGCGAGCCCGGCGAAGCAATCTAATCAAAGACGGAGGCTTTAAGGGATTGCTTCGCAGGGCTCGCAATGACGAGTGGAGGCAATGCCGGGCTCGCAATGACGGCAGTAGATTTACAATGACAAAATAAATTATCGTTTATATTTTAACACGAAAACCAAAACTAAAACAACAAACCTATACACACTTTTTGACAAAAAAATCCTCGCCCCATAAGATGACGACAGCTCGCCTGCCCCCACTTTTGAACCAAGGACAGTTCCAATGATTTCACCAAGCCCTGAACAACTTAGACGTCTCATGGAAAGCCTGGTCGGCTGCGGCCGAACCGACCGGTGGTCCCCCGAGGATAGCGACTTCAGGATTGTCAAAGTTGGTGGTCAACGATTCCTGGTCTTTGACATTGTTGGCTTGATGGGTGCCAACATCTGGGCAGATCGCAAGGAAGCCATGACCGACATCGTCCGGCTCTTCAAGGGCAAGAAGGTAAATGTAAAGTGCAACCCCCTCAGGGGTAGCAAGACTGCCTTTGCCATCATCTTTGTCAGTGCTCCGCGCAACTTCCGCTTCCCCGACGTCATCCGGACAAGCCACAATCCCAAACCTTGACAAGAGACAGCTGTCGCCATAACATACCCGTGCCTTTGGCATCCGCCATTGGTTCCTCTCCTACCCACCACCCCATGGAGAATCCCAGTGATCCCCAGCCCAGAGCAGCTCCGCCTGATCATCTGTGGTCTCATCGACAAAACCGACAGCCTTGGTGTCGAATCCTCCCCCGATGACGACTTCCGGCACATCGCCGGCAACACCCTGGTCTTCGTGCCCAACTTCTTCATCAACAGCAGGGCGTGGGCCGACCGCGACGCGGCCATGTACGCGATCATCGATCTCCTCGCGCACGCCGGCATCACGGCCGACTGCGCCCCGCTCGAAGACAGCAAGACCTGCTTCACCGTCGTGGTCACCGACATGCCCGACGACTACGAGATCCCCGAGATCGAAGCCTCGTTCGAGGACCTCAAGGAGTACACGGGCGACGATCCCGACGACAAGGAGGAGGAAGAGGACCCCGAGGCCGACAGCTCCGACTGCTGCGACTAGCCACCGGCCCTCCATCATCCGCTTCCACTGCTCCGGCACCCCAGCTCACGGGGTGCCTCGTTTTTTTAAATCAAAAAACCGCCGGGTTTTTAGCCCGACGATTTTTTAAACTTTTCAAATTACTCGCCCAAATTCATTCTCATAACCCGACCAATTTGCATATTCTCACCCAAAGTTCCAATAGCGCTCTTAACCAAA
>Ga0233425_10005506_pt1 | contig 19914 bp, 14 predicted proteins | sample Watercolumn_Towu_2_FD_181712 | JGI IMG/M metagenome (GOLD analysis project Ga0233425, IMG submission 181712) | Freshwater microbial communities from Lake Towuti, South Sulawesi, Indonesia - Watercolumn_Towuti2014_140_MG | ecosystem: Environmental > Aquatic > Freshwater > Lake | place... | reverse complement strand
CAAATCACTCGATACGTAGTGTGTTTAAAATAAAGCAATACACAATTACGGCAACAGCAGGAAACAACGGCTCAATTTTTCCTTCGGGAAGTGTAACTGTGGATTGTGGCGGGGAGCAGCGGTTTTGTTTTACTCCGAATACCGGATATCGCGTTTCCAATATTTTGCTTGATGGAGAATTTTCAACGGATTCAACGCTTTGTTACACGTTCAATAATGTAATTGCAAGCAAAACAATTCACGTTACGTTTACAATACTTACCTATACAATTACTGCAACAACAGAAGGCAACGGTGTTATTTCTCCTTCGGGAACAATGTCGGTAAATTACGGAAGCAACAAACAGTTTTGTTTTTCTCCCGCTGCGGGATATTATGTTGATAGTGTTATCGTTGATGGTGTGTTGGTTGATTCGTTAGATTGTTACACGTTTGAGAACGTTACTGCGATTCATACAATCAAAGTAAAATTTTCGCAACTTGGAAGCATAAGTGGGATGAAATTCAACGATGCGAATGGAAACGGAACAAAAGATAACGGTGAAAACGGACTTGCGAACTGGAAAATACTTCTTTCAGGGAATGCCACAGATTCACAGAGAACTAACGCAAACGGAAATTATTCGTTTGCGGATTTACCTGCGGGAACATATACGGTAAGTGAAGTTTTTCAAAATGGATGGACACAAACATTGCCGTCTTCGGGAAATTACGCGGTCAATGTATCTGCCGGAGAAAATGTTACGGGAAAAGATTTTGGCAATTATCAAGACACGATGAAATTTCGCACGTTCAAAGCGGATACGTCGCTGGATAACAAGAAGAAAATCATAAAACTCGTGTACGATAAGAAAACAGGAAAACTGAAAACGCAACCCAATGTTTATACTGCCATTGAACATATTTTTTTCAAAAGAAAGAAAAACAATGAGAAAGAAATGATGATGCTCGGAATTTTGTCGGATAAGAAAAAATATGCGTGGCTTGCTCCTTTCAAAAAAGCAACGGATTTCAATGCGCTTTATGCGCAGGAACACTATTCAACTCCGAGCGCCGCAAATCCGAAAGTTGCCTATCCGTTGGATTATTATCGCGATATTATTTCCGGCGACGTCAAGAAAAAAATGGTTGGCTCTACGAAAGCAGAGAGAAAGAAAATCAACAATGTTGCCGTTGAACAAGGCGTTGTGTTTCGTTTGAACATAATCGCAAGCGCAACGGATACGATAACGCCTGCAGGATTCGGTTCGCTTGTGTTCGACACATCATTTGTTTTTGCAGGAAGACAAATACAAGATATGACCTTACACGAAGGTTCGAAATTACTTGATACCATAATGACGTATTGGGATACGAACAATATTGATATGAGTGATGATTATGCCAATTTATATAACTTTGCAATGCTCCTGAAAACTATTAACAACGGATTTTATGCGGACTTGGATACCACGAACTATTCTATCGTTGTGAACGAAGTTGTCATAGAAAAAAATCCGTATGCAATATATCTTAAAGGAATCAAGACTGCATCGGAAGCAGGAATAGTAAAATACGTTCCCGGAAAACCAATGGAAGAGTTTTTGTTTTCCACGTATCAACAAACGAAACCCAGCGGTATTACTTTACTCCAAAACTATCCGAATCCATTCAATCCGCTTACCACTATCCACTATACACTATCCACTTCTGCACTTGTATCGCTGAAAGTATATAATGTTCTCGGACAAGAAGTGGCGGAGTTGATTCACAGCAGATTAATGGATGAAGGGGATTATGAAATTGAATTTGATGCAAACGGATTAACAAGCGGTGTGTATTTTTATCGGTTGAGTGTTTCGCAAGATGGAATCGTGCGCTACACTGAAACGAAGAAACTTTTGTTGATGAAATAATCGCTTCGTATAAAAAAGAAACGAAACGATGCCCACAACAATATTTTTTGTTGTGGGCTTTATTTTTTTTCAAAAAAATACTAATTCGTTTTTCCTCTTTTTAAATTTTTCTATATTTCGCCCTCAAAATTAAGACTATAGTAGTCTGATTTTTATTTTACATAAAATTTGGAAACGTTTCGCTTCTTTTATGGAAACAATTCAAGAACCAAAAGTTTCAGAAAATCCTTCTGCTCTTCCGAAACAAACAATTTCTCAGCCACCAATCCGGAAACCAAAACAAGACCGTCCGCCCGATGACGACCGCGGAACGTGGAAATTAAATCGCAGAAATTTTCTTTCGCTTTCCGGATGGATTGCGTTTTTTATTTTTTTGTTCACGTCCACTCTTGGCGCATTGCGGTTTATGTTCCCGCGAGTAACGTACGAACCGCCATCAACATTCAAAGCAGGATATCCCGAAGATTATATTATCGGAGAAGTGAGTGAAAAGTATAAAGACCAGTATCGCGTTTGGATAATCAGAAACGCAGAAGGATTTATTGCGCTTTCGGCAATCTGTACGCATTTGGGATGCACGCCGCGTTATCTTGCAACGGAAAATAAATTCAAATGCCCGTGTCACGGAAGCGGATTTCGCAGCGACCCGGATTTCGGAATTAATTTTGAAGGACCTGCGCCGCGTCCTCTGGAACGATTGAAAATTTCACTCGCCGATGATGGTCAAATACTTGTGGACAGAAATATCAAGTTTCGATACGAGTTGGGAGATTGGTCGAAAGCGGAAGCGTTGTTGAAGCGAGGTTAATTCATTTCACATAACTGATTTCCATCTCCGTTTTTTTAAATAATTTTTTATGGGAAAATTAAAAGAGAAATTTCAGCAAACTGAAGTTTACAAATCTATTTTTCGACATTCATATCAAGATACTTCTCGTAATCGCGCATTACAAATTCTTGATAATGTTTTTTTACATTTGCATCCTGTACGAATTTCGCGGCACGCAACCAATGTTGGTTATACGTGGGGAATGGGAGGAATTACGTTCCTGCTTTTTCTTGTGCTCACCATTACCGGCGTTATTTTGATGTTCTACTATCGTCCCGCGGCAGAATATGCGTACGAGGATATGAAATATCTGATGAACGATGTTCCGTTCGGTCCTTTGATGCGCAATATGCACCGTTGGGGAGCGCACGCTATGGTTATTACGGTGATGTTGCATATGTTTCGCGTGTTTCTTACCGGTTCGTATAAACCGCCGCGGCAATTCAATTGGGGCGTTGGCGTTATCCTTCTTGTTTTAACATTTCTCCTTTCATTTACGGGATATTTACTTCCGTGGGACCAACTTGCCATTTGGGCGGTTACCGTAGGAACAAATATGGCTCGCGCAACTCCGTTACTTGGTCACGAAGGTCCATTTGGTCCCGAAATGGGAATGAAAATCAATAACGATATTCGGTTTCTTCTTCTCGGCGGAACACAAGTTGGTCCTCCGACGCTCCTTCGTTTTTATGTTGGACATTGTATTTTTTTACCCATTGTTGCGGCGGTATTTATGATTGTTCATTTCTGGAGAATCAGAAAAGACGGCGGCATTTCTGGACCTGATACAACGAAGAAAGAATTTTAAGAAGATTAGAGATTCGATTAAAAGTAGAAATGGAAAGAAGTAAATTATTTTACATTATAATGATAGTAGTTTTCTGTATCCCTTTATCATTGTTCTCGCAAGATACTAGTGCTGTACAAATATCCAAAGACAATTACAGAGTAAACAGACCACTTTATGCTTTTGGCGGTTTAGATGGATTAGGAGTTGGGGTTACTTTTTTTGGTATTGCAGATTTTCAATATGGAATATTATTATTAGAGCAAACCGCGAAGGCGAAAATATTTTTATTTAATAAAAATTCAACACCTTATATAGGGTATGGAATCGGAGAGCAGTTTTCAGGTTTTGGAGGAAATGGGGAATCGAACAAATGGAAGCTTGCAATACTTGGTTGGCAATTTTCTCCATTTAACGAAGACGGCTTTTATGAATTTTCACTACAATACATTTTAGAAGAAGAAAATAAAAAGGCGTTTTTTCCAACAGTAGTTTCTTTTTCTGGTGGGATTAGAATTTAATAGAACAAATAAAGAACTATGACATCGTATATTTTAATTTTAGGTTTCTACATTCAGTATTCATCTTAAATCTTAAGTAGTTTTTTAATAACACGATTTACTTATGGAAAATTTTTGGCTCATAGTTTCTAAACCCGATAACATTCCCATTGTTGGTTTGTTATTCACAGTACTCGGTTATGCGTGGTACGCTTGGATGAAAATGCGAAAAAATGATTCGCAAGAAATCACCGATGAAATGAAAAACAGCGACAAAATACAGGGGTGGCCATTTTTGGTGAAAGTGGAATTCATCGGGAAGCTGGAGAAAATTTTGATTAGGTAAAAAAAATAATTTTTTGTAAAAAATACCCGTGATTTGTTATTTAGATAAATGACGAATAATGAAAATTATTATATACTTTTTTCTTTTGACTACAATTGCTTTTACTCAAGAACAAGCAGATTCTTCGAGTTCAATTAAAATTAAGTACCCTTCAATTACAGATGAAGGTTGGTGGATTGGTATGAGAATTGGACTACAAACAAAAGGTAAGATAGAAATATTTAGAGGTACAATTGAAGAAAGATGGGTGCTTTTTGTTAATGGGGAGTATCGTTTTAAGAATCCATTTTCCTACGTAGTTGAATATCAGATATTCCGTCAAAAGCATCAGTATCAATCTACAGTTTCTGCATTAAATTTTGGATTTAAATGTAGGATTTATTTATCAATGTATTTGAAGGTATCAACAGAAGGGGGTTTTACATTAGGGAAATTGGGCGGGTACTTTCCTGGGGATTTTTATTATGGCGGAGGTTATGAATTTTTCTTAGATAAAAAATGTGCATTATATTCTAATGTAAGAACATTTATAATACCTGATTATGGTTATTTTTTAAGTTTAGGATTAAACTATAAACTAGGAGATAGTAATAGTGAAAAAAATTAAAAGCAGTACGGAAATAAGTAAATTATTTTACATTATAATGATAATAGTTTTCTGTATCCCTTTATCATTGTTCTCGCAAGATACTAGTGCTGTACAAATATCCAAAGACAATTACAGAGTAAACAGACCACTTTATGTTTTTGGCGGTTTAGATGGATTAGGAGTTGGGGTTACTTTTTTTGGTATTGCAGATTTTCAATATGGAATATTATTATTAGAGCAAACCGCGAAGGCGAAAATATTTTTATTTAATAAAAATTCAACACCTTATATAGGGTATGGAATCGGAGAGCAGTTTTCAGGTTTTGGAGGAAATGGGGAATCGAACAAATGGAAGCTTGCAATACTTGGTTGGCAATTTTCTCCATTTAACGAAGACGGCTTTTATGAATTTTCACTACAATACATTTTAGAAGAAGAAAATAAAAAAGCTTTTTTCCCAACAGTAATTTCTTTTTCTGCTGGGATTAGAATTTAATAGAACAAATAAAGAACTATGACATCGTATATTTTAATTTTAGGTTTCTACATTCAGTATTCATCTTAAATCTTAAGTAGTTTTTAATAACACGATTTACTTATGCAAAATTTTTGGCTCATAGTTTCTAAACCCGATAACATTCCGATTATCATTTTGCTGCTTACCGTTGTTGGCTACACATGGCATTCATTTACAAAAATGATGCGCAACGATAAACAGGAAATAACAGAAGAAGCAAAAATGAGCGATAAAATTCAGGTGTGGCCCAATCTCGTAAAAGTCGAACTTCTTGCAACGGTTCTCATTATGGTGATACTGATGTTTTGGTCAATCTTTATTGATGCGCCGCTCGAAGAACCCGCAAATCCAACGCTTACGCCGAATCCATCGAAAGCGCCGTGGTATTTTCTCGGTCTTCAGGAAATGCTGGTGTATTTCGATCCGTGGATTGCGGGAGTTATTCTTCCTACACTTATTATCATCGGCTTGATTGTTATTCCGTACATTGACAACAACGAAAAAGGAAATGGTTATTACACTTTTAAGGAAAGAAAATTTTCGATTCTCATTTTCAATTTCGGGTTTATTGTTCTTTGGGTTGCATTGATTATTCTCGGAACATTTCTTCGCGGTCCCGGATGGAATTTCTTTTGGCCTTGGGAATATTGGGATACCCATCTCGTTGTTGCATTAACCAACATTGATTTATCGGAATTGTTCGGAATTCACACACGCGATGCCGATGGAAATTTATCCCTCGTTGCTACAACATTTGGCGCAATCGTTGTTCTCGGATATTTTTTTCTTGGCGTGGTGTATTATCGTTGGAAAAAACACACAGAGTTTATGCAGAATTTAGGTTTGCTTCGATACAGCATTCTCGCATTGTTATTGTTATCAATGATGGCGCTGCCGATTAAAATGATTTTACGGCTTTCTCTGAACATCAAATATGTTTGGGTTACTCCATGGTTTAATATTTAATTTTTTTTTTCACACATTTATTTATCACTTGCATTATGAAACAATATTTACTTTCGATATTTCTTTTTTCATTGACATTTATCATTCTTCATCAAGCGAAAAGTTTTTCGCCGGATTCGCTTCGAACCAACGAAACAACGACGCTTCCTGATTATACAATGGACGCCATCGTTGTAACGGCTGAACGAATCGAAAACAAACTTGCCAACACGACATCTTCTTCTTCATTGCTTCTTGCAAACGATATACAGCAAATTCCGACTAATAAATTTTCCGATATTTTCAATGCGGTTCCCGGATTTTTAATTTTTAAAAAAGATGGAATGGGACGCGACGCAATTATTTCCACGCGCGGATTTTTCGGCGGCGGCGAAGCGGAATATATTCTCGTGTATAAAAACGGCGTTCGCATCAACGATTTGGAAACTGGTCTTGTTGACTGGAATACGATTTCTCCCGATGAGATAAACAAAATAGAAATTGTGCGCGGTCCAACTTCTGCATTATACGGCGATATTGCCGCCGGCGGAATTGTGAACATTGTAACGAATCTTCATAGCGATGCAACAAGCGAGGCAAACGTTTCGTTCGGAAGTTTTGGAAATAAAAATTTTGGAATTCAAACAACCGGCGCACTGCAGAACAATCCGTTTCATGTATATTTTCGCAATGCGCAATCGGATGGTTTCAGAAAGAATAATGAATACCAAGGAACGACATTCGGCGCAGAATGGAATACGCCGCTTTCTGAACATTCAAAACTGATGTGGTCATTCTCCAATCGCTTTACAAAATATCAAGACGCAGGTCCATTAACGCAAGACGAAATGGACAACGACAGAAAATCTGCAAGCGCATATTTTCTTTCCGACGGAAGAGATGAACAACGATTGAACGGAAGCGTAACGTATGCGAATGAGATTTCTTCCGCACTCGATATGAAAGCGAATATCTATTTTCAAAATAGAACGGCGGAGATTGTTCGCACGATTCCGTTTGCTTATACATTGCCACTCGTAATGTTTCTTCCTCCCGATACAAAGCAACGAAACGTAACAAGTTCTGTTTTCGGCGGCGATGTTTCTGCAATAGTGAAACAGGAAATCGGAACGATGCAGAACACAATAATTGCCGGCGGCGAAATTGAGCGCGGCGCATTGCAGAGCAAATATTTTGATTTTCACAGAACAAACAGAACAACAGGAACGGAACTCAAAAATGGCAAAGGAAAGAGAACGCATTTCGGATTATATTTGCACGACGAACTTTCGCTTTCCTCCGCAATAAAAATGAATGCGGGATTTCGGTTCGATAATTTTTCCGATGAATACGATGTGCTATCGCAAACATCAACGAATAATGCGTTCAGTCCGAAAGTTGGAATGAATTACTTGTATGCAAATATTCTGGAACATGAAATTTCCACCTACGCCGGAAATATATATGTCAATGTTTCGCGCGCATTCAAAATGCCAACACTTGACCAACTTTATGACGAGCGCCCGTATCCGAACCCGTTCGGATCTTCAAGCGTTACGATTTCCAATTTGAACTTAAAACCACAATACGGATGGAATTACGAAATCGGATTGTATCAACGCGGAAGAATTGTGGAAAATGTTTTGTACGGCGAATTGCAAACCTCCGTGTATCAACAGCAAATGAAAGACGAAATAGATTACGATGCAGCGAAATTTCAGTACGGTAATATTTCTCAAACAAAACATTTCGGCGTCGAAAACGGTTTGAAACTTCATTGGTTTCCGAATGTAATGACGTTCGCAAATTATACGTTCACTTCCGTTACGTTCGACGGAGGAGCAAATTCCGGAAAACAATTACGCTCGATTCCAAAACATACGGCATCTACAGGAATGACATATAAACACGCAAGTAATATTGCTGGAACATTGACGTGGAATTATTTCGGCAAACGCTCTATAGATGACGCCAATACCATTTCACTTGCGGCTTCTACGGAATTGAATGTTCGGCTTTCGTACACGCAAAAAATTTATCGCATTGTTCTTGATGTCTCTAATATTTTCAACGCAGAATACAGCGACCTTGCATTTCAATTACCTGCAGACCAAACGACCGTTTTCTATCCGCACGCGCCGCGAGAAATTCGCTTAGGAATTGAAACGTCGTTTGATACGCCGTGGTTTTCGTTCTAAATCGTTTGTTCAACTAAAAACAAAAGCATCTGTGTTTTCCTTTCTCAAACAACGTTACGGCACGCCGATTGAAGTTCGCAACTACAGCAAAATCTATTTTATTCTTTCCACGGTTTTGTTTCTCGGAACAATGTGGTCAGTTGTTGACGAAGTTACCGTTCGACGTCCGTGGAAAGAATATCAAAATGAATACCGAACATTAGCCGTTCAGCGATTTACACAATTACGTGATGATGCCGTTGCGGCGTTCGATTCTGCTGGATACAACGAAGCATTGGGATTGTTTTTAGAAACGGAAAAAAAACTTCAATCGGAAGAATACAAAAACGCAGTACAACGTTTTGCATACATCAAAGATTCGCTGGTTGATGCAAGCCGAAATTTTACGTTTGCAAAAAGTTTAGCCGATGAAGCGTATTACTTTTATCAGCGCGCCAAAAAAGAGGGACCGAATTTCGAGAAAGAAGAACAACATTTGCGCGAACTGGAAAAAGAAATGGCGATGTACGGCGAAATTGCATCGCGAATGGAACAACATAGAAATTCGCTTCGAACATATATCACCGCAATGGATTTGGAAGTAAAATCTGCGCGTGCAAAATATGAATTGTTTTTTGCCGACATCAACAAATGGAATGAAAAAATAGAACGTGTTTCCGATGCGCCGCTCGAAATCAAACAAGTTATTCTCAACGATTACGAACGAACAAATTTCGGAACAATAAAAGCGCGCATTGACCGATGTCAAACGTGTCATCTCGGTTGGCGCGAATACGAAGCAATGAACGATATTCCGCAACCGTTCACGGCGCATCCGTTTCCCGAATTGCTAAAAAAACATAATCCTGAAGTTGTTGGCTGCACGTCGTGTCATAATGGACAAGGTCCTGCGTTGGAAACAGGATTTGCGCACAGTAAACACGGAGACTCGAACGGCGACCATTATTGGGAAAAACCGCTTCTCCACGGAAAAGAAACGTATGCTTCGTGCAATACGTGTCATACAACGCAACTGCAATTAACGAACGCAGAATATTTTAACAAAGGAAGGCAACTGATTTTAGAAGCAGGATGTTTTGGTTGTCACGAAATAAAAACGTACGCTGATGTTCCGAAAATTGGTCCCGAACTCAATCAACTTTCGGCAAAAACAACTCCCGAATGGTTATTCCGTTGGGTGCGCAATCCGAAAGATTACAATCCCCATACGCGCATGCCGAATTTTAAGTTTGGAAACGATTCAGCAGAAGCAATCGCCGCATTTCTTTGGAATGTATCGAACGATGTTTCATTTCAAAACAATGAAAATGTTCAAGGAGGAAATCTTGAGCGCGGCAAACAACTTGTTGACGAAGTCGGATGCAAAGGGTGTCACGTGATTGACGGAGATGAACGCGTGCGAAACGCGCGTGGAAAAAGTTATGACATTGCGCCCGAATTATCACGCATCGGAAGTAAAACATCTCCCGAATGGCTGTACGAATGGATTCGGAATCCCAAAAAATTTCGCGCGGATGCGCAAATGCCGAACTTGCGTTTAACAGAACGGGAAGCGAAAGATATTGTCGCATATTTACAAACGCTGAAAGACGACAGACAATTTGAACATCATCCATTAGATTTTTCTTCAAAAGGAAAAATACAATTCGGCGAAAAACTTGTGCGCGAATACGGATGTCACGGATGTCATTCAATTCGTGGCATGGAAAACGAAGGTCGTGTTTCCGTTTCCCTTTCTAACTTTGGAAGAAAACGCGTGGACGAACTTGATTTCGGCGATACGAAATTCACGCATCACGAACAGACGTGGGATTTGTGGGTCGAAGGAAAATTGAAAAACGCGCGAATGTACACGACGGAAAGAATTATTTCCAAAATGCCCGTGTTTGCATTTGCGGATTCCGAAATTGTGATGATTCGTTCGCAGTTACGCGGATTGGTCAAAGATACCGCCGAAGCACCATATCAGGAACTCAACATCGCACGGGTTCAAGCGTTACAAGCAGGAAGAAAACTTACAACGAAATATAACTGCATCGGTTGTCATAAACTTGAAGAGCAAGGCGGATACATCAAAGCATTATTTGAAGATGAAGGAATGGCGCCGCCGCCTATTACCGGCGAAGGTGCAAAAGTTCAGGAAATGTGGCTTTACCAATTCTTCAATAATCCATCCTCAATTCGTCCGTGGCTGAAATTAAGAATGCCAACGTTTGAACTTTCGGAAGCGGAAGTAAATACGATAACGAAATATTTTCTTGCGCTTTCGAAAAAAGAACTTGAGGTGCGTGATTACACATCGCTGCAACTTTCGCAAGAATTACTTCCTGCGGGTAAAAGTTTATTTACCGATAACCAATGTTTGAGTTGCCACACAACAAGTTCAACGATTCCCGAAGGAAAATCTCCAGGCGACCTTGCACCCAATCTTGCACTTGCGCACGAACGATTGAAACCCGAATGGATAATTGAGTGGTTAAAAAATCCGGAAGCAATTCAACCCGGAACTCGAATGCCTCAATTTTTTCCGTTCGATGAGCAAGGAAATCCTTCTGCTATTTATACGGAATATTTGGATGGCGATGCTCAAAAACAAATGCAAGCAATCCGCGATTATTTGTGGAGTATAGGAAAGTAAGTTGTAGTTGTAAAAGAATAAAAACAAAACCCGATTTCTATAAAACGAAATCGGGTTTTTTGTTTTAAAGAACGAAATTCACTTCTCTATCTTTGAGCGATGAATTTCTACAATCAATTTACTAATTAATTTTGCAAACGTTTTCTTCACGCGATTTCCTGTTTCCGTAACTTCTGCGTGCGAGAGTTTCGTGGGAGAAATTCCTGTTCCTAAATTCGTAATGCAGGAAAATCCGACAACGTTCATTCCATAATGTGCGGCGAGCGTTACTTCATTCACGGTTGACATTCCTACCGCATCCGCGCCAAGTTTTTTCAGCATTTGAATTTCTGCCGCAGTTTCGTATGTCGGTCCTTGCAATCCGCAGTACACACCTTGTTGTAATTTTATTTTTGCGTTGAGAGCGACACGTTCTGCAAGTGATTGTAAATGTTTATCATAGAGTTGGTGATTCGTGATTCGCGTTTCGTGGTTCGGTATTTCACGTTCCATGCTCTTTGCTCCCTGCTCTCTGCTCTCCACTCCTTGCTCTAAAGGATTCAAAAACGTAAGATTGATATGGTCAGCAAGTAACATCAAATCGCCGGGAGAAAAGTTTTTGTTGATTCCTCCTGCAGCATTTGTTACAATTAAATTTTTTATTCCAAGCAAATGCGCGACGTGAATCGGATACAACACTTTTTCCAAATTTCCCGATTCGTAAAAATGTATTCTTCCCTGAAACGCAAGCAAGGGAACATTCTTCAACTTTCCAAAAATCAATTTTCCTTTATGTCCTTCAACAGTTGAAATCGGATAATGCGGAATAGCAGAAGTATCAATAATCGTTTTTTGCGAAAGTGAATTTCCAAAATCTCCCAATCCCGAACCGAGAACAATTGCAATCTTCGGTCGTAATTTCGTTTTTTCTTTTATGAAAGAAACAGATTCTTTTAAGAAGTCAGTTGTCATTAGTCAGTTGTCAGTTGTCATTAGTCAAATCATAATTCAAATGATTACCAACAACTGACAGTCAATCTAAAATCTAAAATATAAAATCCAAAATTATTGTGTTAACATTCCACCAATGGTTGCAGTCATCAGCGTGGATAACATTCCTCCGAGAACCGCCCGCAAACCCAACGCCGCAATATCTTTTCTTCGTTCTGGAGCCATCGGAGAAATTCCACCAATCTGAATTGCGATGGAAGAGAAGTTTGCAAAACCGCACAATGCATACGTTGCCATCATTGATGCTTTCTCGCTAATTTGTCCGTTCTGAATAAGATTTGCTAAATCGAGATATGCGACAAATTCATTCAGCACAATTTTTGTTCCGATTAAACTTCCGAAATGCAACGCATCGCTCCACGGAACGCCAATCGCCACCGCTACAAACTGAAACACCATTCCGAATAATAATTGCATACTCAACGGTTGTCCGAATGTGTGTTGAAAATAATCGTTCACGTTTATTACTCCGCCGAACCAAACGAGAATTGCATTGAACATTGTAATCAGCGCAATAAACGCAAGCAACATTCCTCCAACATTGAGTGCAAGTTGCAATCCGTCGCTTGCTCCACCCGCTGCTGCTTCTACAAAATTTGATGCGTTTTTTTCCACTTCGAGTTTTACTGTTCCGCGCGTTTGGGGTTCTTCCATTTCGGGATAGAGAATTTTTGAAATTGCAAGTGATGCCGGTGCAGCCATCACGCTTGCGGCAAGAAGTTGAACGGCAAATTTCAACTGCGCTGTTTCAATCGGTAAGTGTGAATACTGCGCGAATGAACTTCCGAGCATTTGAATGTACGCCGCCATTACTCCTCCGGCGATTGTTGCCATTCCGCCAATCATAATCGTGAGTAATTCCGATTGCGTCATTGACTTCACATACGGACGAATGAGCAACGGCGCTTCTGTTTGTCCGACAAAAATATTTGCTGTGTTGGAAAGAGATTCTGCGCCGCTTGTTCCCATCAGTTTTGCCATCAGCCACGCCATTCCTTTTACGACACGTTGCAAGATTCCTAAATAGTATAAAACAGATGTGAGCGAGGAAACGAAAATAATCGTTGGCAAAACCTGAAACGCAAAAAAGAAACCGAGCGAACCAGTTCCGTTATTGACTGCAAGATTTCCAAAAACAAATTTCGCGCCTTCAATTGTGAAACCGAGCAATGCAACAACTCCCGCACCGATTCCTTCAATGATTGCTTTGGGCCAACCGAGAATAAAAAAGAAATTTTTCATCGGTTCGCTCCACAAAATAAAAATTGCAAAGACGAGTTGAATGAGTAATCCCATTCCGACTAATCGCCAACTCACATTTTTTTTATTGTTAGAAAATGCAAATGCGATTCCGAGAATGACAAGAACGCCGAGTATACCGCGAAGGAAAGAGAGGAAGTCCATAAATAAATTCGGAAAGAAGTGAAAGGTTGAGAAAGAGGTTTTACCGTTTATTCTTTCGGCGGAACAAAACATTGTCTGCAACGCGCTTCGTATAAATCTTTTGCACCAACAAGAACGCGTTCTTTTGACTCTGTTACACGTTGCGTTCTATCAGCGGGATTTCCACACACGACACAAATTGCAAGTGTTTTGGTAATGTATTCCGCAACGCACAATAACTGCGGCATCGGTTCAAACGGCTTGCCGCGATAATCCTGGTCAAGTCCCGCAACGATAACGCGTTTTCCCTGATTCGCAAGTTGTTCGCACACGTCAACAATATTCATTTTGAAAAACTGCGCTTCATCAACTCCAATCACGTGTGCATTTTTTGCAAGATGGAGGATTTCGTACGCATCATCAACGACTGTGGAAGGGAATGAAATATCGCTGTGTGAAACGATATGTGTTGATGAATAACGATTGTCAATACGCGGCTTGTAAATTTCTACTGATTGTTTTGCAATTTGCGCGCGGCGTAATCGGCGAATAAGTTCTTCCGTTTTGCCGCTGTACATACAACCGGCAACGACTTCGATCCAACCGGTTTGTTGTGGTGTGTGATGTTTTGAAACTTCCATCAGTAAATTTTAGATTGTAGAATTATGATTTAAGATTTTTTTCCCCGAATGCAAGCGGGAGAAGTTCTTTCATTTTCACTAACTTTGTTTTCCCGTTGTTGCTGGAAAGAATGACGTCAATATTTCCCGCTAAATCCATTATCACTTGACGACATGCGCCGCACGGAGAAATAAATTCGTTTTGGTCTGTTGCAATTGCAATAGCAGAAAATTTATTTTCGCCCTCGGAAATTGCTTTGAAGAGTGCAGTTCGTTCTGCACAAACGGTGAGCGAGTACGAACTTGTTTCAATGTTCGTTCCGGAAAATATTTTTCCACTTTTTGTCAGCAAAGCAGCGCCAACACGAAAATGAGAATACGGCGAATGAGAAAACTCTTTTGCCTTTTGCGCTTCCGTTACGAGTTGTTTGTAATTGTTTTTCATTTTAAGCGGCGAAAATATAGGGAAAAGTTAGCAGTTTATTGATTGTTCGTATAATATTTTTGTATCCGGTTTGAGGAAATGAAATATCTATGGACGTTTAATTTGACTAATTCTTTTTTCTTAAATTGCTCTCGAATTTTTGGTACCATATATGTATGAGTGAAACAAATAACGTTGAACAATTGTCTGAAGAGGGAACTCGAAGACTTGCCGCAATTATGTTCACGGACATTTTTGGCTTTTCAAAAAAGATGCAGAAGGATGAAGCGGCGACCTTGCGTTTGCTCCGTATCCATAATGAAATGATGCGTACTGCCATTGCAAAACATCAAGGAAGGGAAATCAAAACGATTGGCGATGCGTTCCTCGTAGATTTTGCAAGCGTTCTCAATGCAACACAATGCGCAGTGGAAATTCAGCAAACGTTTCTTGCATATAATAATACTAAACCCAACGACGAAAAGATTATTATTCGCATCGGCGTTCATCTCGGTGATGTGGTGGAAACAAAAAATGATATTTTCGGAGATGGGGTGAATATTGCAAATCGCATTCAATCAATGGCAGAACCCGGGGGAGTGAATATTTCGGGAAGCGTGTACGAGCAAGTCAAAAACAAACTCGATATTCGCGTTTTGAAACTCGGAGTTCCTCAATTGAAGAACATCAAGGAAGCAATCCAAGTGTATCAGGTTCTCATCGTTCCATCGGCGAAAACACAAAGCAAATTCGCAACAAATATTATTGTCGCCAAATCCATCCTTTCCCGAAAAACGACCAAACGCAATCTTGTTGTCGCAGTACTTCTCTGTGGAATCGCTATTGGTGCTTTGTATTATTTTACGAAACCCGCTCCGCAAAAAAATTCCATCGCCGTTCTTCCGTTTGAAAATATTGGTGATACAACGACAACGTATATTGCCGATGGACTTACTGATGAAATCATTGACCGACTTTCTCAGTTACATAACGCTCTTGTTATTTCGCACGCGAGTTCGTTTTTTTACAAAGGGAAAAATATTCCCGTAGAACAAATCGCGACAGAACTTGGTGTGTATTATGTGCTGACCGGAAATCTGCGGAGATACGGGGATAAAATAAAAGTGAACGCGCAGTTAAAGAAATCTGACGAACAAACACCGACATGGAATGAAACATACGAAATTCCGCAAGGAAATATTCTCTCGCTTCAATCGCAAATTGCACAACAAGTTGCCGAACGGTTACACTTGGAGTTTTCCGAACAAGAGCGCAGCGTTTCTCCAAAAGTGTACGATTTGTATTTACGGGGAATTTTTGAAAAGCAAAAACATAAAAAAGAAAACAATGATATTGCTATTGCACACTTTACCAAAGCAATTGAACTTGATTCCCAATTTGCACGAGGATATTTTGAACTTGCGAATGCGCAATTGCTCAATTATGACTGGGGATGGGATAAAAACGAAGCGTGGTTTAATGAGGCAGAAAAAAATTGCCAACACGCTCTTGCGCTTGATTCGACGTTGGGTTCCGCGTATGGCGTGTTGGGAAGAATCGCCATTGCGCGCGGAAAGAGAAATGAGGGAATTACATTATTACAAAAAGCAATTGCGTTGAACCCGAACGATATGACTTCCTTCACAATGCTGGGCAATGAAATAGCGTTCAACCAAGCAAACCCGGTGACTGGCATTACATATTTCATTCGCGCAAAAGAAATCGAACCAACAAATGTTATCAATATCGTGAATACTTCTGCTGTCTATGCAATGTTGAGAAATTTTCCTGAAGCGATTCAAGGATTGCAGAAAGCGCTTACCGTAGAACCATCAAACGATTGGGCATGGCTCAATCTTGGCGTGTTTTATACCAAAGTGCTCGAGTTTCAGAAAGCGGATTCCGCATATACTACATCATTGAAACTGAATCCAACCAATAGTGAATCCCGCGAATATCTTGGGGAATTGAAACTTGCGCAAAAAAAATTTTCCGATGCAGAAATATTACTATCAGAAGGATTGCAACTTGACCCGTTTAATTATCATTTTTTATATATACTCGGAATCGCTCAATTCTATAACAGTAAAACACTTGACGCTTCGAATTCCTGGAAGAAAGGAATTGCTCTGGCAAAGAATGATGTGAAACGTAATGCACAATTGGGTGAACCGAAAATCTATGTTGCATTATTTGGCGCGCGATTACAACGCAAAGAAGAATCGCTCGCTTTTGCTCAACAATGTTTCCAAGAAGATTCACTGAACAGCGATGTCTATTTAGGACTTTCACGCGTCTATGCGATTATGGGTGAAAGAAAACAAATGGTCTCGTGGTTCCAACGAGCAACAGAAAAAAATCAAGAGTTTGACGAAGCATTTATCAAAACCTCCCTTGATTTTGAAAAATTTAGAAACGATGCAGAACTACTTTCTCTTGCGCAAAAGTAGAAAAAAAATGGAGTTCTCTTTAAAAGTGAACTCCATTTCGCATTTTTATCAACAACTACTTCACCACCACCATTTTCTTCACGCTCGAAAAATTTTCTTTTCCACTTTTTGCTACAAGACGATAAAAATAAATTCCTGAAGATAATGCCGATGAATTAAACTCTACTTCTTTTCTTCCTGCATTGTATAGTGCATTGTTGAGTATTGTTTTTACTTCTTCGCCAACGATGTTATATATTTTCAACGTTACAACAGCATCACCTGGTAAATCAAATTTTATCTTCGTCATTGGGTTAAACGGATTGGGATAATTTTGATAGAGTGCAAACTCTTTCGGAAGAGCATTGTTTGAAGATGACACCGATACTGCGCTATCCGGTAAGCGAAATAAACGCAAAGTAGATTCATCAACACCTTGCGGAACTTCCGATTGCTCATAACGAAATGAAAGTTTAGCACGATAGTTTTGCCCTCCTTCTTGGTTAACGGAATACACGCGACGAACAAATTCGCTTCCGTTTTTCGAGAGCAGCCTCGGCGGTCTGATTGCCCAACGAGAAAATTCATCTACACTTTCCGCAAGAACAACATTGTTCACCGGATCAATATAACTTGGAACTTGGAGCCATTGCGTTCCAAAGTCGGTTGGATTGGTATCGGGATATGTTGTCATTGAAACAAATTGCGGCTGTGTTCCAACAGTATCAAATTGGATGTATGTTTTTCTACTTTCAAATTGATACGGCTCAGTGGAGTTTTGTTGAAATGCACGGCGAATTGTTCCCCGTATTATTTTACCAACTCCATACAACGCTTGCGGCTCATTGTTGCTCACAAAAAGTGTGTCGCTATTTCGTAAGTTGAGTTTGTTGAACACATAGCAATTACTTGCGATTTCTGTATTTCCGTTGCTCGTCATTAATGAGATAGAATCGAATTGCACATTATAGAAATTTTTCGAGAATGTTCCATTGCCGGTAAAATTGACTGTGGATTGCGATGAAAGAAATCCTCCATTGTTTTGTATGTTCCAATTTCCTCCAACGACAATTGTTGTTTGAGCAGGAGGACGCAATGCAAGTGTGCCGTAAATATTCATATCAGCGAGTAAGACAAACCGTGCAAGCGCATCGGTGATAGTGAATGTTGCACCGGAAAGAATTGTGAGAGAAGCAATTGTAAGTTGCTGTTGTGTTTGATTGAAAACGGGTTGTATTGTTGCTGGAGCGATAATAACGCTATCACCTGGAATTGGCACGCCCGGTGGGGACCAATTGTCGGGATTATTCCACGAAGAATCAACCGCACCAACCCATATTTTTGGATTAAGAGGAGAGATTGCAGCGCATAAAATTGTGCTGTTCTTACCTGCTACATAAACCACTTTCCCATTATTATTGGATTTAGAAGAATGAACAGATGTTAGGGTATTAGTAGTTGGGCTTGGCCATTCTTGCCATGAATCACCTCTGTTAGTTGAATGAAGAACGATACCGTTATTACCAACTGCAATTCCAATAGTATTATCAAGGAATTTAATTCCATAAAGCAAATCAGCGTTGACTCCAATTGGTTTGAACCAGTCTCTCCCCGCATTAGTAGTTTTAAAAATTCCGCCGAGCCCAACTATAAAACCGGTTGAAGAATCAATAAAATTTACATCTTCAAGAAATTGATCATCTACGGTAAATATTTTTGACCAGGATACACCAGCGTTTGTTGTTTTGAATACTACACCATCTTGAAAACCATGGGAATCAATTTGATAACCGACTGAGTATCCAGTATTTATATCAGTGAATATTACTCCAGATAAAAGAATATTTAGCCCTATTTCCGTTACTGTCCAATTGCTACCTCCATTTGTTGTATGTAGAATTGTTCCATTCCAACCCCCAACAGCGACACCAACATTTTGGTCTATAAAAAACACATCCATTAACCAATCAGAAGTTCCAATCGGTAGAGTAATCCATGAAGTACCACCGTTTGTTGTCTTTATTATCTCTCCCCCATATCCCACAACGAATCCTAAATTATCATTTAAAAAACAAATACCTGATGGAGCATTAACAATTACATTTAATTTGTTCCATGAAACTCCTCCATCCGTCGTTTTAAGAATACTTCCACTCTCTTCTCCTTCACCCCAATCTATAACAAATCCACTGCTTTCGTTCGTAAAAAAAATTTTATTAATCCATGCAGTTCTCCCTTGAGTTTGAGAATCCCAGTTATTTCCTCCGTTTGTAGTACGTATGATTTTTCCTCCATTTCCGACAATTGATCCGATGGAATCACTGATAAAAGAAATTCCAAATGGTACTATGTTAAAAGGAAGATTTTTAGAAATCCAAGTCATCCCTCCGTTTGTTGTTTTTAATATGGTATTACTTCTTTGTTCATAGTTTATTCCTACTATATACCCAATATTATTAGATGTCAACGTTATTGCCTCTGGTGACATGTTCATTACACCCGTTGCGTATTGTCGAGTCCAATTTATTCCGCCATTAGAAGTTTGTAAAATAACCAAAGGTAATCCGTTATTTCCGGTTGAATCCACTTCTTGGCCAATTGAAATTCCTGTCATCGAGTCTGAAAAATATATCTTTTCCAATCTAACTTTTTCCAAACTCTTCTGAATAATCCATGTGTTTCCTGCATCGGTGGTATTTAAGGGCAGTTCTAAAAATTAAATTTTTTCATCGGTATGATGTTTTTGTCGTCGGAAACAATATTATCAGTGCTGACAACGAAAATTTGCAACCGAAAAATTATTTCTGATAAATTGTTGTATGAA
>Ga0233425_10005505_pt1 | contig 19924 bp, 14 predicted proteins | sample Watercolumn_Towu_2_FD_181712 | JGI IMG/M metagenome (GOLD analysis project Ga0233425, IMG submission 181712) | Freshwater microbial communities from Lake Towuti, South Sulawesi, Indonesia - Watercolumn_Towuti2014_140_MG | ecosystem: Environmental > Aquatic > Freshwater > Lake | place... | reverse complement strand
GGATGACCTGCCGCAACCCCAGTCACGTAGGGAGTTCATATGGCAATCGGACGCGTGAAGTGGTTCAACGATGCAAAGGGGTATGGATTCCTTGAACTTGACGGGAGCGACGACATCTTCGTGCACTTCAGCGCGATTCAAGGTGAAGGGTTCCGCTCGCTGAGCGAGGGCGACCTCGTTGAGTTCGACGTGGAGCCGGACGCGAAGGGTCCCCGCGCCGCGAACGTGGTCGTGGTCAAGAGGGGTCAGGGCGACCGCGACCCATAGGCGTCAGGCCGGCGGGACGCGGCAGATGGCGTCGGTCATCCGGGCGACGCGGACCATCTCGCGTACGTCGTGGACGCGGATCACGTCAGCGCCCGTCTGAATCGCGCAGGCGCAGGCGGCAGCGGTGCCCTCGAGGCGCTGGCCGGGAGGCAGGTCGAGCACCTGACCGATGGTGGACTTGCGGGAGACCCCCACGAGGATGGGGCAGCCGAGCGAGCGGAACTCGCGCAGCCGCCGCAACAGGGCCAGGTTGTGCCGGACCGTCTTGCCGAACCCGATTCCGGGATCGATGACGATCCGGTCCCGCGGTACGCCGGCGGTCCGGCATGCCTCCACGCGCTCAGCGAGGAAGCGGTAGACGTCGGAGACGACGTCCTCATAGGCCGGGCAGTCCTGCATCGTGCGCGGCGTGCCGAGCATATGCATCAGACACACCGGCACGCCCCGCGTCGCGGCGAGCTCCAGCATTCCCTCCCCTTGCAGAGCCCGTACGTCATTCACCAGGGCGGCCCCGGCGTCAAGTGCGGCGGCCGCCACCGCGGCCTTGTCGGTGTCGACGGATATGGGCAGGTCTAGCTCGGCCACGAGCCGCTTGATGAGGGGTATCACGCGCCGCTGCTCCTCGTCGACCGTGACTTCCTCACTGCCCGGACGGGTGGACTGGCCGCCCACATCCAGCAGGTCAGCGCCGTCCACGGCGAAACGCCGCGCCTGAGCCACCGCCGCGTCCAGGTCGTCTCCCAGACCGTCACCGCTGAAGGAGTCCGGGGTCGCGTTCAGGATGCCCATGACCAACGTGCGCTCGCCGAGGGGGAGTTCGTGCCGGCCGAGAGCGAGGCGGCGCGGGGGCGCTCCATCGTAGGCCGCGACGGCCTCGGACACCTGCTCGGCGAGGGCCCGCAGACCGAAGGGCTGGGCGCGAAGCTTCGCGGCGAGGGCGCGGTGTTGCTTCAGCGTGGCGATCAGCACGACGGGCTGGGGCGTGTCGTCGAAGGCCGCGACGGACTTCGCCACGGCGCATTCCGCTCCGAGGGCGAGGGCCTCTTGCTTGAGGATCGAGGCCGCCCGCCCGCTCACAGCCTCCAGCCGCAGGACGCGCATGGTGGCCTCCTCGGCCATCCAGCGCGAGGCCGGAGGGGTGGCGCCGATGGCCAGGATCTCCTCGAGGGCCTCGTGGGTGGCGCGCAGGTCCAGCACGCGGGCATGGTGTTGCGTCATCGGAACCTCACATGGCTCGCCGCCTACTTGCCGACGCAGAAGCGGGCGAAGATGTCGTTGATCACGTCCTCGCGGGTCGTATCGCCGGTGATCTCGCCGAGGGCCTCCAGCGCCTCCCGCAGGTCCTCAGCGAGGATCTCATCGGGTAGGCCGGCGTCGGCTCGGGCGAGGCAGTGGTGCAGCGCCGTCAGAGCGCGCTCCACCGCATGACGGTGCCGCACGTTGGTCAGCACGACCTCCGTCTCCGCCGCCGCGCTACCACCCCACACCAGCCGGGCCACCGCTTCCTCCAGGGCCTCCAGACCCTCCCCCGTGAGCGCGGAGACGTGGACCAGAGGCGAGCCTGGAGGCAGCGGTATATCGTGGGCGCAGACGTGCTGTGGGAGGTCGGCCTTGTTCACCAGCACCACGAGCCGTCGCGGGGGAAGCTCGGCCAGCAGGCCTCGATCCTCGGCGCCGAGCGGCTCCGACCCGTCCAGCACGAGGAACACGAGGTCGGCGCAGTCCATCCACCGCCGGGTGCGGCTCACCCCGGCCTGTTCGACCTCATCGGCAGGCTCCCGCAGCCCGGCGGTGTCCGCCAGCGTCACCGGGAAGCCGCCGAGGTTCACCGTCTCCTCCACGACATCGCGGGTGGTTCCCGGGTGAGGCGTTACGATCACCCGGTCCTCTCGCAGGAGCGCGTTCATCAGGCTCGACTTGCCCACATTCGGACGCCCGACGATCACCGCTCGCACACCCTCCCGCAGGGCCCGGCCGCCCTCCGCCGAGGCCAGCAGGGCGCGCATGTCCTCGGCGAGGCCGCCGAGACCGGCCCGTAGGGCGTCGCGGGTCAGGAGGGACAGGCCGTCCTCGCCGAAGTCGATCGAGGCCTCCAGGTGCGCCGCGAGCTCCATGAGCCGATCGCGGAACTCCCGCAAGCGCAGGGAGAGCCCTCCGTTGAGTTGGCCCAGAGCCGCACGCTGGGAGGCCTCGGTCTGCGCCGCGATGAGATCGGCGACGGCTTCGGCTTGGGCGAGGTCCAGGCGGCCGAACCGGAAGGCCCGCTTGGTGAACTCCCCGGGATCGGCGGGCCGAGCGCCCTGCCGCAGGACCCGTTCGAGGGTCCGGCGAAGAGGGATCGCGCCCCCGTGACAGTTGATCTCGACCACGTCCTGGGTCGTGTACGTGCGCGGGGCGCGCATGACGGTCAGGAGGACCTCGTCAATCACCTCCGCCCCGTCGACGACGTGCCCGTAGCGCGTGCTGAACGAGGCCTGACCGGAGGGCGGCGCGCCCCCGGCGGCGGGGCGGAAGACGGCATCGGCGATGGCGAAGGCCTCGGGGCCCGTCATTCGCACGATGCCGATCCCGCTCGCGCCGGGCGGCGTGGCGATGGCGGCGATGGTGTCGAGGAACCGATCCGTGGGCACGCGCTCATTATAGTGGGCCGCCCCCACGGGTCAAGCGCGGAGGGCCGGGAGTGCCTGAGCTGCCCGAACTGGAGAGGGTCCGCCGGTATCTGGACGAGCGCTGTCGGGGCCGGACGCTCGCCGGGGCGGTGGTGAACCAGCCGGCGTGCGTGAACCTGCCCCTCGAGGCCTACGACCGCTGTGTGGCGGGTGCGACGATCGAGCACGTCTGGCGGCGTGGGAAGATGGTGCTGCTGGACCTGAGCAACGGGGTCTCCCTGGTGATTCACCTCGCCTTGGGCGGGGAGGTCCTCCTGAAGGACACCGCCGACCACGACCCTGGCCAGACGCAGATCATCTTCCCCTTCACCGACGGCAGCGCGCTGCACTTCCATCAACTCCGGCTGGGCAACGTACACGCCTTCCCTACCTATCACCTGAGCACGACACGCTTGGGCAAGCTGGGATCAGATGCCCTCACGGAGCTGCCCAGCGCGGAGGGCCTCCAAGGCCTCTATGGGGGACAGGGCCGCGCGATCAAGGCGCTGCTGCTGGACCAGTCTCTCCTGTGCGGCATCGGCAACCTGTACGGGGATGAGGTGCTCTTCCGCGCCGGGCTGCATCCCCGCAGGCCGGGCAAGTCCCTCACCGCCGAGGAGTTCGTGCGTCTGCGGGAGTCGATCGAGGGGGTACTGGAGGCCGCGTTGCGCGGCCAGGAGCCAGGAGCGGCAGCGTACCAGCCACGGGTCTACGGTCGGACCGGGGAGCCGTGCAGCGACTGCGGCGCCGCCATCGAGCGACTGCGACTAGACAACCGCTCCGCGCATTACTGCCCGACGTGCCAGCGCTAGCGCGAGCCGGGCCAGATAGAGACGAACCGGCGCCGTTTTCCGCAGGCCAACGGCTTGACAAAGGGTGGGGCGGGCGGTAGGATGATGGGCCGACGCTGCCGGGTGGCCCAATCGGTAGGGCAAGTGACTCTGGATCACGAGGTTGGAGGTTCGAGTCCTCCCCCGGCAGCCAGCCATACTCCGATCGAAGCCCGCTGGGGTGATTCCGGCGGGCTTCAGTGCTTGTTGGCATGGGCGGCGGCAGTGGAGGAAGCCGGTTCCCGGCGCGTGTTTGAAGGGAATGAGGAGGCCGGAGCAGCGGCCCTGATCCGGCCCGCATCGGGGTCTGTGCACTCCCGGCGGCGAGGGCCGTGAATGGCCGTAAATCGGCCCCGCAAGGCGGTTTTCGCTTCCTTGACGGGGCGCTTGCTAACGTGCTATAGTGGCTCGGTTTTGGCGAACGAACGGACACCCTTTCCAGCTTTCCCAGCCATCGGAGCGTTGGCTGTCGTGTCGGGAGCAACCCCGTTTCCGGGACCCAGTTCCCCGGCAGCGTCGCGCGGGCGTTGGCCCATGCGCAGACGCCGCCGAGGAAGGCGCAATCACGGAGGAAAGGCTCGATGAGCACCGTCGAGAAGAGGACGATTGATCCGGCGAGTCAGAAGATGCTCGACCGGGCTGCGAAGGAGAAGATGCCGACGGCATGGGACCGTCTGGCGTCGATGCAGCCGCAGTGCGGGTTCGGCCAGTTGGGCGTGTGCTGCCAAGTGTGCGAGATGGGCCCGTGTCGCGTCGATCCGTTCGGGGAGGGGGCGCAGCTGGGCGTCTGCGGCGCGAATGCCGACACCATCGCGGCCCGGAACCTCCTGCGCAAGATCGCGGTCGGCGGCGCGGCACACGGGAATCACGGTCGGACGACGGCCTTCACCCTGCAGATGGCGGCCGAAGGCCAGGGCGATTACGTCATTAAGGACGAGAAGAAGCTCCGCCAGACCGCCCGCTACCTCGGCCTCGACCCGGAGGGCAAGTCCCCCAACGAGCTGGCGAAGATGGTGGCGCAGGCGGCGCTGGTGCAGTTCGGTCAGCAGGAGGGCGAGCTGGCCTTCCTGCGGCGCGCGCCGGAGCCGCGGCAGCGAATCTGGCGCGAGCAGGGCCTGGCCCCGCGCGGGGTCGACCGCGAAGTGGTGACCGCCCTCGACCAGACCCACATGGGGGTCGACCACGACCCGGTCAGCCTCATGAAGCAGGGGATGCGGGCGGCGCTGGCCGACGGCTGGGGCGGCTCGATGATCGGGACGGACATTCAGGACATCCTGTTCGGGAGCCCCGAACCGCTGCGCGCGAAGACCAACCTGGGCGCGATCAAGGCGGACAAGGTCAACATCATCGTCCACGGCCATGAGCCGGTGCTCTCGGAGATGATCGCCGAGGCCGCGCGCGACCCCGAGCTGCTCGCCAAGGCGAAGGAAGCCGGCGCCGAGGGCATTCAGATCTCGGGCCTGTGCTGCACCGCGAACGAGATCCTCATGCGCCACGGCGTCCCGTCGGCGGGGAGCTTCCTGCACCAGGAGCTCGCAGTCCTGACCGGCGCCGTCGATGTGCTGACGGTGGACGTGCAGTGCTGGATGCCCAGCCTCAAGGACCTCACCGAGTACTTCCACACCAAGCTGGTCACCACGTCCGACCGGGCGCGCCAACTGGGCACCGACCACATCGAGTTCCACGAGTCCCACGCGCTGGAGACGGCCAAGGCGATCGTGGACCTCGCGATCGAGACGTACAAGAAGCGGGACGCGGCGCGGGTCGAGATCCCCGATGAGGAGATCGACCTGATCGCGGGCTTCACCGCCGAGTACATCTACAAGCTGCTGGGCGGCACCTTCCGCCCCTCGTACCGGCCGCTGAACAACGCGATCATCGAGGGTCGCATCCGCGGGATCGTCGGCGTGGTCGGCTGCGAGAACCCGAAGGTCTGCCAGGGCGAGGCCCATGCGACGCTCGTTCGCGAGCTGATCAAGAACGACGTGCTCGTGGTGACGAGCGGCTGTTCGGCCTCGGCCCTCGCGCGGGTGCGGTTGCTCCAGCCGGAGTCGGCGGACGAGTTCGCCGGGAAGGGCCTGCGGGAGGTCTGCGAGGCGGTCGGCATCCCGCCGGTGCTGCACGTGGGGGCGTGTGTCGATAACAGTCGCATCCTCATCGCGTGCTCGAACATCGTGGCGGAGGGCGGCCTGGGCAACGACATCAGCGACCTGCCCGTCGCCGGCGCGGCGCCGGAGTGGATGAGCGAGAAGGCGATCACCATCGGCTGGTACGCCGTCGCCTCCGGGATCTCCGTCTGGTTCGGCGACCCGCTGCCGATCATGGGCGCGCCGGGGCTGGCGCAGTTCGCGACCGAGGACGTCGAGAAGATGGTCGGCGCGAAGTGGGGTTTCGAGCCGGACGCGGAGAAGATGGCGGCGGCGATCATCGAGCACCTGGACCGCAAGCGCGAGGCCCTGAAGCTGAAGCCGATGATGTACGAGGTGCAGGACCAGGCGGCCGGCTAACGGGGCGATCGAGCACACCGAAGATCCGATCCAGTGGACCTGAGTGCGCGGTCGCCCCGAGCGACCGCGCACTCGTGTCTGTGACAGGGAGCGCGAAGAGCGGCCATGAGAGGTACCCTGAAGGTTGACGTTCCTCGCTGTATTGCGTGCAAAGCCTGCGAGATCGCCTGCGTCGTCGCCCACTCCGAATCCCAGACCCTCCTCGGCGCCCTGCGAGAGGAACCCCGGCCCGCCCCGCGGATCCGGGTGCGGTACCTCTCGAACGAGTTGGCGGCGCCGTATCAGTGCCGACATTGCGAGGACCCGTGGTGCGCCGAGGCCTGTCCGCAGGATGTGTTCGGACGCGCCGGCGACCTCACGGAGCCGGTGGCGCTGAACACGGAGGCGTGCTCAGCAGCGAAGAAGTGCTTGCGCGCTTGCCCGTATGACGCCATCCGGATGACGGAAGACGGGCAGAAGGCGTACAAGTGCGACCTGTGCGTGGGCCGGTTGGACCAGGGCCTGGAGCCCGCGTGCTCCGAGGCCTGCCCGACCGGAGCCATCGTCTTCGTCCAGGACGGCAGCCCGAAGCCCGAGGGCTCGGTGGCGGACCGGGGGTACCTGGTCATCCACGAGGGCACCTCGGCCGAGTACACGATTGACCCGGAGGCATGCACGGGCTGCGGCGCCTGCGCGCGGAAGTGCCCCCAGCAGTGCGTCTCCGGCGAGAAGAAGGCGGCGCACACCATCGACCTCGCGCGCTGCATCCGCTGCGGCGCGTGTTTCCTGGCCTGCAAGTTCGACGCCGTCGGCTGTGCGGCCCCGACCAGCCCGATGAAGGTGGCCTGCGCGGCGGCAGCGACGGAATGAGCTGTGCGGAGTCGGCGCGCGCCCGCCGCGGCGGGCCGCCGGCTTCCCGCTGAGATACCCAAGGAGGACGGGAGCACATGTCACGTATCGTTACGCAGGCTGCGGTGAGGGGCGCCCAGGACATCCTGGGCCGCACGGAAGCCCTCTACCGCAAGATGCTCGAGACGCACGAGGGCAGCACCGAGATCGGGTTCCCCGAGACGGCGTACTACCTCCCGATGATCTACTCCCTCCTCGGGGAGGAGATCAGCAAGCTGCATCAGCTGGAGCCGATCCTGAAGTACCTCCGAGAGGACCTGACGCCTCCGGTGCCGCCGGCGGATCGCCTGTGGCTGCCATATCTCGAGAGCGCGCTGGACGCCGGGGTCAGCACGCTGCTCTCCGAGGAGATCTACAACTGCCTGCGGTATCTGGAGGGCACCGAGCCGCACGACAGCACCTGGCATGGGTTCATCTCCGACACGATCCTCCGCACGCTCGGCATTCAGCTCGTCGACGGCCGGATGCCCGGCTTCGCGGCCATCGTGGGCGCGGCGCCGACGACGGAGCTGGCGGTGGAGATCGTCCGCGAGCTACAGAAGCGCAACATCCTGACCTTCCTCATCGGCAACCACGAGGGGCGCACTTGCCGCGACCAGCTCCTCGAGGCGAACGTCATCACCGAGGACCCGAAGGCGGGTTGGGACATCTACATCGTCCCGCTGGGGCCGGACACCGAGTCGATTATCTACGCGCTGAACTGGGCGATTCGCGGGGCGCTGACCTTCGGGGGGCACAAGAAGGGCGACTGGAAGGCGTGCCTGGACTACTGCCGGGCGCGCATCTTCGCCTTCGGGATCGGCCTGGGGACGATCGACGATCTGAAGTACGGCTCGGGCGCGGGCGCGATCAACATGGGCTTTCCGGTCATCTGCGATACCGAGATCCCGGAGATCCGGCCGACCGGCGTGTGCACGTATGAGGAGCTGGTCCGCGAGCTGGACCACAAGAAGATCGTCCCGACCTCCATTGAGGTCCGCGGCGTGAAGGTGAAGGTCACGGACATCGACGTGCCGGTGCCGGTCGCCGCCGCGTTCGAGGGGGAGACGGTCCGTAAGGCGGACATGCAGTGCCAGATGGGCGGCAAGTACAGCACCGCTTTCGAGTACCTGCGGATGCGGGAGATGGACGAGGTCGAGGACGGGAAGATCGAGATCATCGGGCCCGATGTGGACACCGTCCCGGAGGGCGGCGCGCTGCCGTTGGGCATCGTGGCCGAGGTCGCCGGGCGCAAGATGCAGACCGACTTCGAGCCGATCCTCGAGCGCCACATCCACACCTTCATCAACCACGCGATGGGCATCTTCCACATGGGCCAGCGCGACATGAACTGGCTCCGGATCAGCAAGAACGCCTACAACTCGGGCTTCCGGCTGCGGCACTTCGGGGAGGTGCTGCGGGGCCTGATGATGGAGGACTTCCCGGCTCTCGTCGACAAGATGCAGGTGACGATCTACTCGGACGAGCAGGCGATGCTGCCTCATCTGGAGGAGGCGCGGCGGGTCTGGAAGGAGCGCGACGACCGGCTCGCCGGGATGACCGACGAGAGCGTGGACATCTTCTACTCCTGCACGCTCTGCCAGTCCTATGCGCCGAACCATGTATGCGTCATCAGCCCGCAGCGACTGGGGCTGTGCGGCGCGTACAACTGGCTCGATGGGAAGGCCGCCTACGAGATCGACCCGAACGGGCCGAACCAGCCGATCCCCAAGGGCGAGTGCCTGGACGCGTCCAAGGGCCAGTGGCGCAGCATCAACGACTTCGTCTACAACACCTCCAACCGGGGCGTGCAGAAGTTCAATGCCTACTCGCTGATGGAAGACCCGATGACCTCCTGCGGGTGCTTCGAGTGCATCGTGACGGTGCTGCCCGATGGGCAGAGCGTCATGGTCGTGAACCGCGAGTACGCGGGCGATACTCCGCTGGGGATGCAGTTCTCCACGCTCGCCAGCAGCGTCGGCGGCGGGCACCAGACCCCGGGCTTCCTGGGCGTGGGCCGGCTGTACATCACCAGCCCCAAGTTCATCTCGGCCGAGGGCGGGCTGCCGCGCATCGCGTGGATGCCCAAGGAGCTGAAGGAAGCCGTCGGTGAGCGGCTGCAGGCGCGCGCCGAGGAGCTGGAGATACCGGACTTCGTCAGCAAGATCGCCGATGAGACGATCACGACCGACTTCGAGGGCCTGATGAACCACATGATGGAAGTGGAGCACCCGGCCCTCGCGATGCCGCCGTTGCTGGGATAGGGACGGCGGCGTCGGAGCAGGCGCTCCGACCGACAAGGGAAACAGCGTCGGGGCCTGCCGAACCGGGCGCTCGGGGGCCCCGACGAAGTCCACAGGCCGACCGGCGTTGGGCAGGCGGCACCTGGCGAGGGAGCGGACGCCCTCGGCGGGTGCGGCCTGCGTGGACGCCGGGCCACTCCATTGCGGGCGGGCGCGGGTCGCTGCGCCCGGCCCGAGAGAGGTGAGTGTTCGGATGGGCCTTACCGCTGTAGACATCTTCAAGCACCTCCCCAAGACGAACTGCCGTGACTGCGGCGTACCCACGTGCCTGGCCTTCGCGATGAAGGTCGCGCAGAAGCAGGCCTCGCTGGAGGACTGCCCACACGTGACCGACGAGGCGAAGGGGGCGCTGGCCGGGGAGTCGGCGCCGCCGATCCGCCTCGTAACCGTCGGCGCGGGCGAGAGGAAGCTGGAGATCGGCCAGGAGACCGTCCTGTTCCGCCACGAGAACACGTTCCAGCGCCCATGCGGTCTCGCGGTGATGCTCGACGCGGGCCTCGATGACACGGGCGTGGCGGCCAAGCTGGAGCACCTCAAGGCCCTGGAGTTCGATCGGGTCGGGATGATGCTCGGGATCAGCCTGGTCGCCGTGAGGGGCGCCGGAGACGCCGAGCGGCTGGCCACCGTGGCCAAGCAGGCGAGCGACGCGTTGGGCCTGCCGCTGGTGCTGATGGGGGCGAGCGCGGCGGAGCTGACGCCGGCCGTCACCGCGCTGAAGGACGCCCGCCCGCTCATCCACGCCGCGAACGCCGACAACGTGGACGCCATGGTGGCGCTGGCGAAGGAGAGCGGCTGCCCGCTGGTCGTGCAGGCCGCCGATCCGGGCGAGCTGTGCGAGCTGACGCCAAAGGCCGTCGACGCCGGAGTGCAGGACCTGATCCTGCAAACCACCGGGGCGACGAACGCCGCGATCCTGGAGGACCAGACCGTGATCCGCCGGGCCGCGCTGAACAAGAAGGAGCGCCGGCTGGGCTACCCGACGCTGGTGGTCGTGGAGGACGACGATCCCCTGGATGCGTCGACCAAGGCGGCCCTCGCGATCGCCAAGTACGCGGGGATCGTGGTCCTGAAGAACGACACTAAGCCGGTCCTGCTGGCGGCGGTGACCGCGCGGCTGAACGTCTACACCGACCCGCAGAAGCCGATCCAGATCGAGGCGAAGCTGTACGAGGTCGGCGAGCCGACCAATGCCTCACCCGTCCTCGTAACGACGAACTTCTCGCTGACCTACTTCACGGTCGAGGGCGATGTCTCGGCGAGCAAGGTTCCGGTGTGGGTCGTGGTCGTCGACACCGAGGGCACGTCGGTGCTCACCGCGTGGGCGTCCGAGAAGTTCAGCGCCGAGTCCATCGCGGCGGCGATCAAGTCGTCGGGTGTCGAGGAGAAGGTCGGGCACCGCAGCGTGATGCTGCCGGGCGGGGTCGCGGTGCTGAAGGCGAAGCTCGAGGATGAGTCGGGCTGGACCGTGCAGGTGGGCCCGCGGGAGTCCTCCGGCTTGCCGACGGTCCTGAGGAACTGGAGCGCTGCCTGAGGCCCCGATGCCGACGATCACCTTCCGGCCGGACAACCTGACCGTCGATGCAGAGCCCGGCGAGGCGCTGACCGCCGTCGCCGCGCGCGCCGGGGTCGCTCTCCGAAGCGATTGCGGCGGTCAGGGCGCCTGCCGGAAGTGCGCGGTGATCCTGGAATCGGGCGAGCTTCGCGACCGCGAAGGCGCGCCGGTCGAGACGCGAGCCACCGAGGACGGGACTGAGGTCCTCGGTTGCCAGGCAGTCATCGCCGGAGATGCCACCGTCCAGGTTCCGGAAGAGAACCGCGCGGCCGACCTGACGCCCCTGGCGGAGACGCTGGGGCATGTGGCGGCGCGGCTGGCGGCGCACGGGGTCGCGGAACCGCTGGCGATGCGGCGGTGCCTGCGGATTGAGCCGCCCACCAAGGGCGACAGCATTGCCGACGTAGACCGCATCTTCGACGCCCTGCGCACCGCCGATTCGCACCTTCGGCGGCTGTCGGCGGACCTCCCGACCTTGCGGGCGCTCCCGACCGCGCTGCGCACCAGCGACTGGAATGTCTGCACCACCATCGTGGACGGGCCGGAAGCCTCGGACCTGGTGAACGTCTCCGCGGCGTGCGACATCGGCCGCGCCGTGTTCGGGGCGGCGGTGGATATCGGCACCAGCACGGTTGCGGCGTCGCTGGTGAAGCTGGACTCGGGGCGGGTGGTGGCGGCCGCGGGCAAGCGCAACGGGCAGATCCGGTACGGCGACGACGTTATCAGCCGGATTATCTGGACCGAGGAGAACCGCGGCGGACTCGAGACGATGCGCCAGGCCGTCGTCGAGACGCTGAACGAGGTGCTGAGCGAGGCCCGGGCGGCGGTAAACGTCCACCCGGACGACGTGATCGCGGTGACCGTGGCGGCGAACTCGACGATGACCAACTTCCTGCTGGGCATTCCGTCGGGGCCGATTCGTCGCGATCCGCATACCCCCCCGGCGTCGTGGCTGCCGCTGTTCACCGCCGGTGAGCTGGGGTTGGAGACTTGGTCGCGAGCGCCGGTGATGTGCCTGCCGACGGTGAGCGGGTTCGTGGGAGCGGACATCACGGCGGGAGTCCTGGCGACGGGCCTCGATGGCGCGCAGGGCCTGACCGTGCTGGTGGATGTGGGCACCAACGGCGAGATCGTGATCGGAATGGACGGGATGCTGGTCTGCGCCGCGTGCTCGGCGGGACCGGCCTTTGAGGGTGTCGGGATGGAGTGCGGGATGCACGGCGCGCCGGGGGCGATCGAGGGCATTGCCTACAATCCCGCGTCCGACGAGGTGGCGATCGAGGTGATCGGCCGCCGCACCCCGCAGGGAATCTGCGGGACGGGGTTCATCGACCTGCTGGCCTCACTGTTCGAGGCCGGCGTGCTGGACCGCGGCGCGCGGTTTCAGCGGGACTTCCCGACGAAGCGCCTCCGCAGCGGAGAACTGGGCGAGCCGGAGTTCGTGGTCGTCTTCGCCGGGGAACACGGGGCGACGCGCGACATCGCGGTGCGGCAGAGCGACATCGAGAACCTGGTGCGGTCGAAGGCGGCCGTTCACGCGGGGATCTCAATGCTCCTCGGCAAGCTGCACCTCGCGCCCGAGATGATAGAGCGGCTGTATCTGGCCGGGGGCTTCGGCAGCCGGCTGGACGTGCGGCGCGCGGTGCAGATCGGGCTGCTGCCGGACTTGCCCAGCGAGCGCGTCGCCTATGTGGGTAACACGTCGCTCGCCGGCGCGCACCTGTGTCTGATCTCGCGTGAGGCGCGGGAGCGGGTGCGGGCGATTGCGGCGGCGATGACGTATGTCGAGCTGAGCGTTGAGCCGGGCTTCATGGAGGAATACGTGGCGAGCATGTTCCTCCCGCACACGCAGACAGAGCGCTTTCCATCGGTCGTGCGGGCTGCGACCGTCTAGCATTCCCGGCGCCTTGGCCGGCGCCGAAGGAGACTGATGCGACATGGCCTTCGACATGCCAACCGAACGCTGGAGCGGTAAGCTGAACACCGTGACCATCGGGGCGGGCACCCGCACCTCGACGGTGACGGTCGGTGGCGCCTCGACGCTGCCCTTCCTGAGGTTCGAGGGGGAGCGCCCGAACCCGCCGGTGGTGGCGATGGAAGTGCTGGATGAGCCGCTGGACGACATGCCTCCGGCCCTGGCCGCCGAGTTGGGGGACGTGGTGGGCGACCCGGCTGCGTGGGCGAAGAAGTGCGTCGAGAGCTTCGGGGCGGACCTCATCTGCCTCCGCTTCGCCGGCGCGAACCCCGAGGGCAAGGACAAGAGCCCCGAGGACTGCAAGGCGGTGCTGCAATCCGTGCTGCAGGCGGTGGGCGTGCCGCTCATCATCTGGGGCTGCGGGAACTACGAGAAGGACAACAACCTGATTCCGGTCCTCAGCCAGGCGGCGGCGGGCGAGCGCTGCGTTCTCGCTTCAGCGGTGCAGGACAACTACAAGACGATCGCGGCCTGCTCCCTCGCCGACGGGCACCTCGTCATCGGCGAAGCCCCGCTGGACATCCAGATCCAGAAGCAGGTGAACATCCTGCTGTCGGACATGGGGGTCTCGCCGGACAACATCATCATGTACCAGACCACCGGGGGTCTGGGCTACGGGGTCGAGTACGCATACTCGATCATGGAGCGGACGCGGCTCGCGGCCCTGAGCGGCGACAAGATGATGTCGATGCCGATGATCGCCGTGGTGGGCTCGGAGTGCTGGAAGACCAAGGAGGCGCGCCTGTCGGAGGAGGTCGCGCCGGAGTGGGGCGACGCGGGGGTGCGCGGCCCGCTGTGGGAGGCGACGACCGCAACCATGTTCCTGCACGGCGGCACCGACATCCTCGTGATGTGGCATCCGCAGGCAGTCGCGCAGGTGAAGAAGACCATCGCCGAACTCTCCGGGGAGGGAGCTTGATGATTGTCATTGGTGAACGCATCAACGGGATGTTCAAGGACATGAAGGCCGCCATCCCGGCCCAGGACAAGGCGACGGTCCAGGACTTGGCGCGGCGACAACTCGCTGCCGGCGCCCGGGTGCTGGACGTCAACGTCGGGCCGACATCCGACGACCCCGTCTCGGCCATGAAGTGGCTCGTGGAGACGATTCGGGAGGTCACCGACTGCCCCCTGGCCATCGATAGCACCAAGGCCGACGCGATCCGCGCGGGGATAGGGCTGGCCGGCCCCAACTCGATGCTGAACTCCAGCCCCGGCGACGAGGCCAAGCTCGACCTCTACATGCCGCTGGCCGCGGAGTTCGGGTGCGACATCATCGCCTTGACCATCGATGAGAAGGGCATCCCCCGCGACGCGAACGGCCGGATGGAGATCGCGATGCGGATCGTCGAAAGGGCCATGCTGAACGGCGTGGACCTCGAGCGCATCTACATCGACCCGGTCATCATCCCGTGCAACGTGCCCGATGCGGGGCACCACCCGGGCGAGGTGTTGGAGACGATCCGGCAGGTGAAGCTGATCTCCGATCCGCCCCCGAAGACGACTCTCGGGCTGAGCAACGTCTCCCAGGGCACGAGTGAGCGACACCTCATCAACCGCACCTACCTGGTCATGTGCCTGGCGGCCGGACTGGACTCGGCGATCGTCGATCCGCTCGACACCGAGCTGATGAACGCGGTCACCACGGCCGAGCTGCTCATGAACCAGAGCGTCTACTGCGACGACTTCCTGCGCGCCAACCGTCCGTAGACGGACAAGGGGACGGAGGCATTCCAGCCCGCGGGGGGCCCCGGCAGCCGGCTCCTGAGGGACGGAATGCCTCCGTCCCCGCTGTCTGACGGCCCCGAGCAATTGACGAACAGGGCCCCAATTCGGTAAACTACAGTCACCGGGGCCACCCACGTCGCTACTCCGCCGCTCACCACAGGACGGATCAACAGCACATGACGAACCAACCGTACTGGGACCTCGAAGGCGGTGCCCGACTCAGCGGCACCGTCCGTGTTCGAGGGGGCAAGAACTCGGCCCCCAAGCATGTGGTGGCCAGCCTCCTCACCGACGAGCCGTGCATCCTCTCGAATGTCCCCCGCGTGGGCGATGTGGCGTGGGCGTTGGACGTGTGCGAGGCGCTGGGCTCCGAAGTCCAGTGGCTCGACGACCACACGGTCCGGCTGCACACGCCGCGCCTCGCGACTTCTGAGCTGGCGAGCGTCTACGGGGGGTCGAGCCGACTGCCCGTCCTGCTGCTGGGGCCGCTGCTCGCCCGGACGGGCGAGGCGCGGGTGCCCCACGGCGGGGGGTGCCAGATCGGCACGCGGCCGGTCGACTACCATGTCGACGGGATGCGACGGTTGGGCGCTGAGCTGGTGATGACCGACGGGCAGTTGGCGGCCAAGACGCGCCGCCTGCGCGGCGGGACGTTCGATCTGCCCTACCCCAGCGTCGGGGCGACGGAGACGCTGCTGCTGGCGGCGGTGCTGGCCGAGGGCACGACGGTGCTGGAGGGCGTGGCGCTGGAGCCGGAGGTCATCGAGCTGATCCGGCTGCTGCACCAGATGGGCGCGCTGATCCGGTTTGAGGACGACCGGACCCTGCGAGTGCAGGGCGTGGAGCGGCTGCGCGGATACACCTTCCAGTGCGTCCCCGACCGGAACGAATGCGCGTCGTGGGCGTGCGCAGCGATCGCGACGGACGGCGATGTCACCGTGAAGGGCGCGGATCAGTTCGCGCTCCTCGCGCTGCTGGACCGCCTGCGGGAGATGGGCGGCGAGTACGAGATTCTGCAGGACGGGATGCGCTTCTACCGGGGGCCGGGCCGGCTGCGGGGGCTCTCGGTGGACACCAACTACCACCCAGGCTTCATGAGCGACTGGCAGCCGCTGCTGGCCGCGGCGCTGACGCAGGCGCAGGGGCGGTCGATCATCCACGAGACGGTCTACGAGGACCGCTTCCGGTACTCCGACGGCCTGACACAGATGGGGGCGCAGATCAGCGTGCGCACCGACTGTCTCGGTGCGGAACCCTGCCGCTACCACAACGGGAACGCCCCCCACAGCTGCGTGATCCACGGCCCGACCGCGTTCCGCGCCTCCCAGCTCACGATGCCCGACCTCCGCGGCGGGTTCGCCTACGCGATGGCGGCGATGCTCGCGGATGGGACCACGCGGCTCTTCGGCGTGGAGCACATCGCCCGCGGGTACGCGGAGTTCGTCGAGAAGGCCGCCGAGCTGGGCGTGCGGATCACACCGAGCGCCGGGGCCGACGCCGACGACGTGCCACTCCGCCTCGCCGGGCAGGCCTGACCCCGGGACAGGACACTCTCCCCCTTCCGGCGAACCCCCGGCCATTCACGTCTCCCCCGGAGGTGGCTGGCCATGCTCCCTCGCGTCCTGCTTGTCAGCGGGCTGCTCCTAGTGTGTTCGGCGGCTACGCAGGCTGCGAAAAGCCTCACCGTGGAGGTTCGCGCGCCGAACCGTGGGTATCGGCTCGCCCCGGTGTCGGTGCCCGTGCCAGCGCCGCGAACGGCCGCCTCGGTGCGGGTGGTCGACGTGGCGGCCGACAAGCCCGTCCCGGCGCAGCTTGCCTCCGAGGGCGATCTTGTGGTCGTGCGCTGGATCGTGGCAGACCTGCCACAGGGCGCGGCGCGGAAGTACCGCCTCACGCTCCTGGAGCGTCGACAGGCCGGCGCCGAGACGGGCGGCGTGCGCGTGGACACGAAGACAGATCCCGCGGCGGCCGAGATCACCGTGGATGGCCGGCTGTTCACCCGGTACTGCCACCAGGGCGCGCCGAAGCCGTACTGCTACCCGGTGATGGGGCCGACGGGCGTCCCGATGACGCGGGCGTACCCGATGGAGAACGTGGAGGGCGAGACGCAAGACCATCCACACCACCGGTCGCTCTGGTTCACTCACGGCGAGGTGAATGGCGTAGACTTCTGGGCGGAAGGGTCGGACAAGGGACGGCAGGAGCATCGTGCGTTCCTCGCGGTGGAGGAGGGGCCCGTGAGCGGTGGGCTGAGGGCGGCCGTGGACTGGGTGACGGCGGAGGGGAGGAAGGTCTGCGAGGACGAGCGGGAGTTCCGGGTGTGGAACGTCCCCGGGGTGCGGCTGCTCGACTTCACGAGCACCCTCAGGGCGACGGAGGGGCCGGTGGAGTTCGGGGACACGAAGGAGGGCTCGTTCGGCATTCGGGTGGCCTCGGCGATGGATGTGACCCCGGGGCACCCAGAGGCGCACATCACGAACTCCGCGGGGCAGCGGGACGAGGAAGCCTGGGGCAAACCGGCGGAGTGGTGCGATCACTCGGGGCCGATTGACGGGCTGATGCTGGGGATCAGCATCCTCGGCCACCCCAGCAGCTTCCGGCATCCCACGTACTGGCATGTGCGGACGTACGGGCTCTTCGCGGTGAACCCCTTCGGTCTGCGGCACTTCATCGGGGACAAGGACGGAAAGGGCCGCTTCACGCTGGAGTCGGGGCAGACCGTGACCTTCCGCTACCGCATCCTGATCCACCCAGGGGATGTCGAGGAGGCGCAGGTGGCGGACTGGTACGGCGAGTACGCCGACCCGCCGGAGGTTGTGGTTCAGTAGGGGGACGATCGGCATGGACCGTCGACGATTCGTGCAGGCCTCGGTCGCCGCCGGAGCAGCCTTCGGACTGCCCGGACGGCGCTCCGGAGCCGCCGCCACCTCAGGAAAGGAGTCGTCTTCCGGCATGAAGCTCGGTCTGGTGACCTACAACATCGCGAAGGACTGGGACCTGCCCACGCTGATCGAGAAGTGCACGGAGCTGAAGATCGAGGGCGTGGAGCTGCGCACGACCCATGCGCATGGGGTCGAGCCGAGCCTCACCGCCGAGCAGCGGGCGGAGGTGCGAGGCCGGTTCGCCGACTCTCCGGTGACGCTCTGGGGTTTGGGGAGCACTTGCGAGTTCCACTCGGCCGACCCGGAGGAGCTGCAGCGACAGATCGGCATCTGCCGGGAGTTCGTGACGCTGGCCCAGGACGTCGGCGCCGTCGGGGTGAAAGTAAGGCCGAACGCGCTGCAGGTCGACAAGGGCGTCCCCGAGGAGCAGACGCTCGAGCAGATCGGCGTGTCGCTGCGGGAATGCGGGACGTTCGCGGCGGAGCACGGGGTCGAGATCTGGGTCGAGGTCCACGGGGCGGACACCTGCCATCCGCCTCGGATGCGCGCCATCATGGACCACTGCGGGCACCCGCAGGTCGGAATCTGCTGGAACTCCAACGATCAGGACATGCTCGACGGCTCGGTGAGGCCGTACTTCGAGCTACTGCAGGACTTCATCCGGTCGTGCCACATCACCGAGCTGGCGCGGGAGGTGTACCCGTACCACGAGCTGTTCGGGCTGCTGAAGGGCATCGGCTACGACCGTTTCACCTTGGCGGAGATCGCCGACAGCGCAGACCCCGAGCGACTCATGCGGTACTACCGGGCGCTGTGGCTGGCGCTGCAAGCGTAGCCAGGATAGCGGCGGTGCCCGGGGCCTCAGCGAACTCCGGCGTTCCGGGCTCAGGTGCGGCGGCGCCGAGGGGTGCCTGACTCGCAGGCCCGCTTCAGCGCGGCCGGAGGCGGAAGTCGATGGCGAGCGTGGCGAGGGAGGCCTCCAGGCGAGTGAAGAGGGTCGGCTCGAGCAGTGACTGCGCAGTGACGCCGGTCATGGTTGCCTCCACCTCGGGACAGTCCCAGACGGCGAAGCGGGTCGACGCGGTGGAGCGGTCGGCGCCGTCGGTGGCGTCAGAGACGTATCGAGGGTGAGACGCCTCCAGCGTGGCCGACGCCGGGGCCACAACCGCATACCGGCCGGCCGCATCAGTCACGTTCGACACGGCGCGGCCCGCCGCCGCCGTGGCCGTGACGGTCGCGCCGGCGACCGGCTGCCCGGTCTGGGCGTCAACCACCGTGCCGGAGAGGCGAGCCTCGCGAGCCGCGGGCGACGCCGGCAGGCTGCCCAGGTAGATGGGGGAGGTGCACGCAGCGGCCTGGGGGTCGGCGCCGAACGCGCGGAGCGAAAACCAGGTGGGCTCCCGCTCGCGGATGGCAATGCGAGCCTGCAAGTGGTTCGGCCCGACTTCCGCCACGTCCCAGGTGCGGACCACCCGGCCCGAGCGCACCAGCTCCAGCCGTGCCAGACCCCCTCCCGGGACGCAGCCCAACACGGCATCCAGTTCGGCGATCCGCGTGACGTCGTCGGCAGGCAGGGTGCTACCCGGCCCGGCATCGCCAAGGGTGAGGTTGAGGACAGGGCCGGTGGTGGCGAACGTCGCACCACGACGGAGGGCGTCGACGACGGCGGCCTGCTCGCGGCTGCCCTGCGTCTGGGTGAATGTGCGCTCAGGGCCGGGCAGGCGCTCGTGGCTGAGGGAGGCCTCCCCAACGGCTGCGCAACCGATGCGCAGACCGCGGCCCAGCAGTGCACTCCAGACCCCGAAGTCCGCCTCGCCCGCCGGCGAGCCGAGCCGCAGGCCGAGCAGGGGAACCGACGCTGAACCGGCGGCGGCGACGAACGCCAGTTCGCGGGCGGTCCTCGGGTCAGAGGGGCTCGGGTAGATGGCCGCGGCGCGCTTCAGGAGAGCTGCAGTGCAGAAGCCCGGGACGTCGCGGCGAATTGCTTGCTCATGGCCGACCGCCAGAAGAGGCGCCGCCAAGGGACTCGGCGGGCTCTCTGGCGCAAGCCACACCGCGAAGGCGGCCTCGCTCACCTCGAGGGCGGTCTGCCGGGGACTGGCCTGCGCGGGGTCATCACCATAGGGCGACCCCAGCGAGACCCAGTCGTAGCCTTCGGCGCGGCAGATGGCCGCCGCGAGGGGGATGTTCGCGAGGAAGGGGCCGCCGGAGCCGGGACACAGTCCCATGGCCCCGCTGGTCCAGCCCGCGCCGCCGAGCTCGGAGCCGAGCATCACCGACACCGCGACCTCGGCAACTTCGTTCGGCTTCACCTCCACGACTTGCTGGTCGACGCGCCGGAGCACCCCCGAAGAGGAGGTCAGCT
>Ga0233425_10005504_pt1 | contig 19924 bp, 17 predicted proteins | sample Watercolumn_Towu_2_FD_181712 | JGI IMG/M metagenome (GOLD analysis project Ga0233425, IMG submission 181712) | Freshwater microbial communities from Lake Towuti, South Sulawesi, Indonesia - Watercolumn_Towuti2014_140_MG | ecosystem: Environmental > Aquatic > Freshwater > Lake | place... | reverse complement strand
TATAGGGGGGCTGTTCTTGCCTGTCAAGGTATATTTCGTATTCGTGGATCGCAAAAACGTATTGACATCGAGGAACCTTCCCCGTATTGTTCTCCCGCACAGAAGAATACGCTTATCGGCCCGTCGATAGCCGCCGGCCGGTATTTTTTTATCCGAAGGAGGAAGCAAATGGCAAACACAGAAGAGGGCATCCGGAAAATTTCGGTGAACGGCGTCGAGCTTGCCTACCGCTTCGACGGCGCCGCGGACGGGCGTGTGGTGATGATGAGCAACAGCCTTATGTGTGACCACACGATGTGGGACATCAACGTTCCCGCGTTCACCGATCGCTACCGGGTGCTGCGCTACGATACCCGCGGCCACGGAAGCTCGGGCACGACTCCCGGCCCGTACTCGATCGCGATGCTTGCGGATGACGCGGTCTGCCTGCTGGATGCACTGGGCATCCGGAGTGTGCATTTCATCGGCCTGTCGATGGGCGGCATGATCGGTCAGCAGATCGGCGCACGTTATCCGGAACGCGTGTACTCGCTCTCGCTGTGCGACACGGCGAGCGAGATGCCGCCGCGCTCGATGTGGGAGGAACGTCTGTCGATCGCCGCCCGAGAGGGAACCGCGGGTTTGCTCGACTCGACGATACAGCGATGGTTTACAGGGCCGTTCATTGCGAGCGACCCGGAATCGGTCGAGAAGGTGCGTCGCATGATTTTGAGCACCGGTCTTGAGGGTTTCACCGCCTGTGCGAGCGCGGTGCGCGACATGGCGCAGACCACGATGCTGCTCAAGGTGAAAGCGCCTACGATGGTCCTCGTCGGGCGCCAAGACCCCGGCTGCACCGTCGAGCAATCGACCGTGATCCACCGCATGATCGACACTTCGCAGATGATCGTCCTGGAGGACGCGGCCCATCTTTCCAATATCCAACAATCGCAGGCATTCAACAGAACATTGCGTTCTTTCATCGATCGCGTCGATGACACCCTTCCAGATTCCGCCTGAGCGGATGTCGTTCCGACGGTCACCGAACCGATTGCGATTGACACTCTCCGGCGCGCGTGATAGGGAATCCGAAAAATTCTTCACGGCGCGACTGGATGGTGTCTGCTTTGAGGCAATTCAGTTCACCCGAACAAAGGGGAGGTAACAAGCCATGACGAGAATGAACGGCGGCCAGATCATCGTCGACTACCTGATTCAGGAGAAGGTTCCCTACCTATTTGGCCTCTGCGGACACGGGAATATCAGCCTCATCGACGCGTTCTACGAACGGGCCGACGAGATCAAAGCGCTGTCGGTTCATCACGAGTCGGTTTCCGGTTTCATGGCGGACGTCTATTACCGGGTATCGGGGCGGCCGGTGGCCACCTTCACCTCTTGCGGGCCGGGATCAGCGAACATGCCCATCTGTTTGGCGAATGCCTTTTTGGACTCGGTGCCGTTTCTTGCGGTGACGGGGAACATCCCGACAAGCCAGTTCAACCGGGGCGCCTTTCAGGAAGCCTACCGTTTTAATCAGGCGGATTATCCGTCCACCGTGCGGGCGTACTGCAAGCGCGTATTCCAACCTACCCGGGCGGACATGGTCCCGCTGGCGGTCAGACAGGCGTGGAAGACGATGGTGACGGGGCGGCCGGGTCCGGTGGTGCTCGACGTTCCCTTCGATATCTTCAAGGAAGAGACGGATCTCGAAATGCCCCAGGCCGCCGAATGGAACGCAAACATCACCTCGCGCTGCGGGGCTGATCCTGAGGGGCTTCGTAAGGCGGTGGACATGCTCCTCAAGGCCGAGCGGCCGGTCATTCTGGTCGGCCAGGGGGTGAAATACGGAAAGGCGACCGGGGATCTGCTTGCCCTGGCTGAACGGCTGCGGATACCCGTGGCCAGCTCCTCAAGCGGGCAGGGGGCGATCAACGCAAGGCACCCGCTCGCGCTCGGCTTGGTCGCTCGCAACGGCGCCTATCAGGCCAACCACGCCGCCCGTCAGGCAGACGTGCTTCTGGCTTTGGGTGTGCGCTTCGACGACCGGACGTCGAGCAGTTGGCTTCCGGGATACTCGTTCACCATCCCGCCCACGAAGCTGATCCATGTGGACATCGATCCGGACGAGATCGCCCGGAACTACCCCGTCGCCCTGGGGCTGATGGCGGACGTGCGGACCTTTCTCCGCCAGGTCCTGTCCGAGCTCGACCGGCGGAAACTCCCGAACGAGGTCCCTCCGAGCCGGGATGGCTGGCTCCAGACGATCGAAGGCTATCGCAAGCAGTGGGAGGCGTTCATCGCCCCCGGTTTTAAAGCGGATACCACCCCCATTCATCCCCAGCGGGCGGCGCACGAGATCGACAAGGTGCTCCCCGACGAAGCGATCCTGGTGAGCGACATCGGCATCCACCACAACTGGCTGATCCAGTTCTGTCACCCCCCGCGGCCCGACTCCCTCATCGGCTCGATGGGATTCGGCCCCATGGGCTTTGGGGTCGCCGGGGTCCTCGGGGCAAAGCTCGCCGCACCCGAGCGTCCCTGCGTCTCGGTCTGTGGGGACGGGGCGTTTTTCATGCATGCCAGCGTCCTGGGCACCGCCGCCGAGTACAACATCCCCGTCGTCTGGGTGGTGTGGAACAACTACTCCTACGCCTCGATCAGGGGTCTGCAACGGGGCTACCTCGACGGGCGCGAACTGGTCACCGACTTTCGTCATCCCGAGACCGGTGAACCCTACAATCCGGATTTCGCGGCGATGGCCCGTTCGGCGGGCATCGAGGGGGTTCGTGTGGAGAAGGCAGCCGAGCTGGGCGAGGCGATCGAACGGGCCATTCAACTGAACAAACCCTATCTGATCGATGCAAATATCGGGGCCGATATGAATCCGGGGGGAGCGGGGGTATGGGAGCTTCCAGGCCTCGGCCACAAGCAGCCCGCAATCGGCGGCCGGTGCGAGCGGCAGTGAGTCCCCGCCCATAGGGTCGAGTCCGAAGGGCTGCGCTTCAGGTCAAGGGGTTTTTGGTTTGAAAAGATCGGGCCGATAGGAAGCGATATCGGGATACTCGACAAATTCGATATAGTTCCCTTCCGGATCCTGTGAGTATATTGCAAAGACGCCCTGACGAACCTCGACGGGTTCGTCGCTGATCAGTTTCACCCCGCATTGTTTTAGGTGCCCTACCACGCTGCTCATCCCTTCGATGACAAAAGTGAGATACGCAAATCCATGACGTTCATAGATCCATTCCGGAACGGGATTCGGTTTTGGAGGCTGTTTGTTCGGCTGGACAAGCTTGATTCTTTCACCGTAAGGGGTCTGTAATCGAACAATCCGATATCCGTGGGGTGTCGCTCCAAGACGTCTGCTCTTCTCAGGATCGGCTCCGGCGTCCGCTACCAGATCGAGCCCCAGGACGCCGACATAGAACTTCAGCATTTGCTCAATATCACGACATACAATCCCCGGCTCCAGGGGCACTGTCATTTTCAATGGTACAGATCGGGAAGGTTCTTTCATCACGGCTGTTGCTCCTTATGTACTTTGTTTGCTCCAATTTTGGGCTCAGCCAGACACAATGTCAAGCATTTTCATTGACGGCGCGGTCTGTTTTCCCAAGCCGGATCGTTTCTACTTTTGGATGCTCAAAACCGTTGCCCCATCGGGGGTAGAAATTACTTGACAGCCTCAGAATGGCTTGATACCGATTCAGGAAATACGAAAGCAGGAGGAGTGAATGGAAAAACTGATCTTGGATATCGAAGCCAGAAGCGCCGAGGAGTTGATCAAACACTCGAAAGGACCGGGAACCAGATATGTCTTTTCAGACCATAACAACAATCCCGAGGGCAACATCTACGTCATCATGCGCACGGTGGAGAATGTGGATCATCCGGAAATGCATATCGAACCGCACCAGCACGATTTCGAGAGCCTATTCATTTTCAAGGGCGCCAATCCGGATATGTCCGGATTGGTGGTGGAGGTTCTCCTCGGAGATCAGTGGCATCGGGTCGAATCCCCCAAGACGATCAGAATTCCGGCGGGATTAAGCCACAATTATCGTTTTATCAAAGGTTCGGGGGAATATTGGAATATCGTCCTCACCCCCGGTGCAAACTACAACAAAACGGTAAGGTAAGCTCCGAACAAGCCAAGGAGGAAGGGAAATGAAAAAAGCCGCAATGGTAACTATGCTGGCATCAAACCTGATAGCCATCTCTATCATTCTTCTGCACGGCAATTGCGCGCAGACTGCCTTTGCCGCCGAATATCCGCTGCGGCCGATTCGTCTGATCGTGCCGTTTCCCCCCGGAGGAGGCAACGATATCCTGGCGCGTGCCGTCGGCCAGCGGCTCTCCCCGGTCATCGGCCAGCAGGTCATCATCGACAACCGCGGCGGCGCGGGCGGACAGCTCGGCGCCGAGCTTGCGGCCAAGGCCGAGCCGGATGGGTATACCATTTTTCTGGGCAGTATCGGCAACCTGACGTTTCTTCCCGTACTGCAGGCAAGACTGCCGTACGATCCGATCAGGGATTTCTCCCCGGTGATTCTGCTGGCAACGTCCCCTTTCATTCTCGTGGTCAATCCGGCCGTCCCGGCGAAATCGGTCAAGGAACTGATCGCGCTCGCCAAGGCCAAGCCAGGGCAACTCAATTACGGCTCGGCGGGGTCGGGTTCGTCGCTGCACATGACGGCAGAACTCTTCAAGCTCGAGGCCGGACTCGACATCACGCATGTCCCTTACAAAGGCACATCGCCGGCGCTCATCGACCTGATGGCAAACCAGGTGCAAATGATCTTCAGCACCATGCCGACGATGGTGCCCCATGTGAAATCGGGAAAGCTGCGCGCACTGGGCGTATCGAGCGTCAATCGTGCGGAAGCCGTACCCGACGTTCCGACAGTCGCGGAAGCCGGTGTGCCCGGCTTCGAGGTGCTCAATTGGCAGGGGGTCGTCGTTCCGAAGAAGACACCAGATTCGATTGTTCAAAAGCTTAACCGCGCCCTGCTGACAACGCTCAAATCGCCTGAAATGATAAGCTCGCTGGCGACGCAGGGACTCGATGCGGCCGGAGGCACGCCCGATCAGTTCGGCGCACTGATGAAATCCGAAATCGAGAAATACGCAAAAGTCGCAAAACAGGCGAAAATAAGGCTGGAGTGATCGAAGCTCTCCGCAGAAAGCCGCGGAGAAGCTTTACTCCTTCTTTGAACAAAACCTATTGTATTTGCTCGCTGACCCCGCGGCAAGCCGCGGTGAATGCGCTCGCAGCGGATTCAACCGATTACTGGAGCAGGTTATAGGCCGCGGGATCGAAGGATGAACCCGCAACGAAGACCCGTGTTCCCAGCTCCCGATCCAGCATGAACAGCCCCTGCTTGTTGTCGCCGATCATCTCCAACTGGCGGCAGACCTTGTCCGTGTTGCTCTCCTCCTCGATCTGCTCGTTGGCGAACCAGGCCAAAAGCGGCTCCGCCGTAAAGTCGTTTTCCTTGCGGGCGATCTTGATCAGGGAATGGATCTTGGCGGTGATGAACTGCTCGTGGGCATAGGCGTCCTTCCAGGCTTCGAGCGGGCTCTTCCAGGTCGTTTTGATCTGTTTGAGGTCCTTGAGGACAATCGCCGCTCCCCGGTCGGTCAGGTGGTCGAAGAACTTCATGGCATGGATCGTCTCCTCGTGGACCTGACAGCGCATCCAGTGGGCCATGCCGTCGAGATTCTGCTGATGGAAATAGGCCACCATGGATAGATAGATATAGGCGGACTCCAATTCATGCTTGATCTGATCGTTGATCGCGTCATACATTTTCTTGTTGATCATCGGGTGTTCTCCTTTCTGTGCTCAAAACTGATGAATCATATACGCTCATAGTAAGTACCGAGACCTCTCTTGTCAACGATAAAATATCCGACCCGTCACTTCCTAAATAGATGCTGCCAAGGGGGGAATGTCTTATGTCACATAATATCCTTGACAGGCAAGACCCTTTTCCGTATCCTTTCCCGAACGACAAATAAGGAGTAAGTTCTCATCAGTTGAGGCTTTTCGCGGCACGCTGCGGAGACTTTTATTCCCTATCGGAACAAAACCTTTTTTGTCCGCTCACCCCGCGGTAAAGCGCGGGGTGAGCGTTCGGTGCGGATGTAGTGCTTTAAAATGAGGTGTCCATGAAAGTTAAGGGGTTATTCATTCCAATCGCACTTTCGGTTTTCCTCTTATGCCCGCCGGCGCGGTCCGGCAGCCCCGTGCCGAATCTGTCGCCCGATGCACGGCCGCAGGCTTGGTCAAGCAGTCCATGGTTGAATCTGTCATCCGATAAGCGCGATGTCGTACGCGGCGCCATTATCGATGCACTCAACAAGCAGCGTGGAGCCTACTCCACCCCCCAGGAAGATGCGGAGAGCTGGAAGCTCATCGAGGAAGACAAAACCCGAGAAGATGAAACGCATCGGGAAAACATCGATAATGCAAGTCTGTCATTCAACAAGGCCAGGAATATGCGCGACGATCTGGCTGCCCAGATTCGGTCGCTTTCGACAGATTCGAATGACACCCTCCAGACGATCAAAACGATCCGTACGACCATCGAAAATATCGACAACGCTCTTGTTCGCGGGAACCAGGAGATGAAGGCCCATCAGAAATCCTTCGAAATATGGTTGAGCATGGAAAAGCAGGGTTCCGACCTTATTGCGGTCACGTATACAGCGGATATAAAAGACCCGCGAACCGCCGCCCTTGAACATCTTGCCGATCGGACATCCGCATCGCTGCTGATGGCACAGCGCAAAGGGATTTACAAGCAATCCCTCGCAAAAGCCCTGGATAGAGTCCTTTCAGAGGATTTCATTCGCGGTATGACGGATGAGGTCTTCGTCGGAAACAGAGAGAAGGCTCTAATCGTTGTGCTTGCAAAAGACGGCAAAGGCATCACATATCTTCAATTGAAACGCTACGATTACTATCCGTTCCAGAAACCGAAGAAGGGACAGCCGCCGGCACAGGATGATACCCGCCCCTTACCCGTTGCGGAGGTCAACTCCTTGAAGGACTTGGAGGTGTTCATAAAAAAGTCCAATCACTCGCTGAGCAGCAAAGATGCAAAAGAAGCGGACGCTCTGATTCGCGAAACGGCCAAGGAAAACCTGCAGACGGAGGAGAGATTGAACGAACAGCTTCGGTCTTTGCGTGAGAAAACCGCAAACCTTCAAAAGAAGATCGCCGACAGTCGTTCCGATCGGGAAACCTGGGTCGCTGCCCTGCAAAAGATGGAATCCCGTCACGAACCTATGCGGCGCGAGCTTGAGAAAATTCGCGTAAGAATGGAAGAAGCGGAACGGTCATTCAAAGCGGCCCAGAACGCCCTCGAAGCGAAGGCGGGCATTCAGGCAACGATCATTCCCGTAAGGGACGCGGCTTTCCTTAAAGGCTCCCAGACACCGATCGAGGCTGCTGCCGATGCGATTGCGGATAAGCTTACCGAAGTGAAACAGGACGCCGAGAAGCAATATTTACGCAATACGAAGGAGGTATTCCCTCTTCTGAAGAGCGACAGGATGGCGGTAGAGATCGAGACGGTATCCAGGGTTACCGCGGTAAAGCCCCTTTCTTTTTCTAGCGAAGGCGACATTGTCCGGATCAAGGTGGCCTTCCGCGTTCAGACCACGCTGAAAGAAGAAACTCCTTACGAACGCAGGGAGACATCGGTCGATCCGATAAGAGCCTTCGATCTGGTATTGATCAAAGGGGGTTGTTTCCAGATGGGCGACACCTTCGGAGATGGTCAAGCAGACGAAAAGCCGGTCCACACGGTCTGCGTTGAAGATTTCTACATCGGCAAATATGAGGTGACGCAAGGTCAGTGGCAATCGGTGATGGGCAACAACCCCTCCTTTTTCAAGAACTGCGGCGAGAAATGTCCGGTGGAGCAGGTCAGTTGGAACGATATTCAGGTATTTCTAACAAAACTGAATGCAAAAACAGGCAAGACTTACCGTCTGCCTACCGAGGCGGAATGGGAGTTCGCAGCACGCAGCGGCGGCAAGAAAGAGAAGTATGCCGGGACAAGCAGCGATAGCGAGCTCGGGAAATACGCCTGGTACAGCGCCAACTCGGGCGGCAGCATACGTCCGTCGGGTCAAAAACAGCCCAATGGCTTGGGGTTGTACGACATGACCGGCAACGCTTGGGAATGGTGTCAGGACTGGTATGGGGAGCTATACTACGGTCAAAGCACCCGAAAAAATCCCGCGGGGCCGCAGAGCGGCATCCGCCGCGTCCTGCGCGGCGGCGCCTGGCTCTTTGAACCGGCAGGCATCCGGGCAGCGACGCGCTATGGGCTCCTTCCGGAGGCCAAAGGCGACCTCTACGGGTTTCGTCTGGCAATCTCCGTTCCGAAGTGATTTCTCCCCGAACCGGATGAACTGCGATTAAGATGATGCACCTTGAAAGCGTGACCATTCATCCAGACAAGTATCCCCTGCGGGATCGCTATCCCTTCAATCAGCCGATTTTCCATCATCCGCAGTCCCTCCGTTTCACAACGCCCGTCACCCTCTTCGTCGGAGAAAACGGCACGGGCAAGTCGACACTCTTGGAGGCGCTCGCCCGAAGCTGCGGGATCCATATCTGGCGGGATGCATCAAGGTCCCGTTTCGAAAATAACCCCTACGAAGACCAATTTCATCATTACCTGAGCGTCGCTTGGGCATCCGACCGCGTACCCGGATCGTTCTTCGGATCCGCCATCTTTCACCACTTTGCCCAGATCCTGGACGAGTGGTCGGCGGCCGACCCTGGGCAACTCAAATATTTTGGCGGGAAGTCGCTCCTGACCCAGTCGCACGGCCAGTCGCTCATGTCGTTTTTCAAGAGCCGTTATTCCTTAAAAGGGCTCTATCTCCTGGATGAGCCGGAAACGGCCCTATCGCCCCGCAGCCAGCTCGAGCTTCTGGAGATCCTGACAAACGTCGGAAATGGAGGAAAGGCCCAGTTCATTATCGCCACGCATTCACCGCTTCTTTTGGCCTGTCCGGGGGCAGTGCTCTACAGCTTTGATGCGGTTCCCGTTCGTGCCGTGCCATACGAAGAAACAGGGCATTACCGGATCTATAAAAGCTTCATGGAAGACCGGGGACGTTTCCTGATGTCCCGCTAAGGCGGACATTGAACAAGCGCAGTTGAATGCTTGCCGGGCTTTTTCTCCTGTTCTATTGGGGTCTTGAGAGGACATCCGGATTGAGCACATGCTCGGGAACCTTTCCGGCAAAGAAGGCAATCACCTTCTCTACCGTATCCATCGCCATGGCGTAAGACGCCTCGCGGCTGAGCCCGGCACTGTGGGGGGTGGAGACGACATTCTCCAATTCGAGCAGGGGCTGAAACTCCGGCGGCTCGTTTTCGAAGACATCGAGTCCCGCGCCTGCAATCCAGCCGTTTACCAGGGCCTTGTATAGGGGTTGTTCCTCGACGACGGGCCCGCGGCAGGTGTTGATCAAAAAAGCGCACGGCTTCATCATCCGGAGCCGTTCCTCGTTGATCATCCCCCGGGTTGTCTCGTCGAGCGGCACGTGAAGCGTCACGAAATCGGCCCGGCGCAGCAGTTCCTCCTTTGAACAGTTGGAGATACGGTACCGCTCGGTGAAGTCGGGATAAGCAACGATGTCGTTGGCGATGATTTCGACCTCGAAGCCCTGGAGGCGCTTGGCGACGCGTTTGCCGATGGCGCCCAGACCGATGATCCCCACTGTCTTGCGAAAGAGATCCTCGCCTCCGCCGCGGTTGTACAGCCCCCTGCGGACCTCCCTGTCTTTCTTGGCGATCTGCTTGGAGACGGCGAGCATGAGTCCGATCGCCATATCGGCGACCGAGCTCGCATTGGAGCCCGGATTATGGGTCACGACGACGCCCCGCTCGGTAGCCGCCGCAAGGTCGGTGCCTTCGAAACCCGCGCTGCGGATTGCGACCATCCGGAGCCGGTCGGCGCTCTCGAGCACCCTGCGGGTGACGGGAAACATGCCGGTGACAATCAGGACATCGGCGCCCCGGATGGCCTGGCAGATCTCCTCTTCCTGGGCGGACGTTGCCCGGTCGTAATCCTTTTCTTCGACAATGAACCCAGCCTTCTTAAGCGCGTCGATCGGGTCCCGCGACACCTCCGCGAATTTTCCGCTCATGATGAGAGCTCTTGCCATATCGCTTCCTCCCTTCTTGACGACCGTCTGGACGGCCGCCAGACCTTTCCGGGATTGATCCCGCCTCGCCCGGATCGGACGGGGGAGACATATAATGCATTTGTGACGCTCTTGTAAACAAAAAGTAACGGGACGTGAAAACATCTATCATAAAATAAAAAAATACCTTGACAGGCAAAACCATCCCTCCTATATTTCTTGACTAAGGGGATTGCCTCATCGATCCAAGTGCGGGCTGCGGGACGGGATTCAAGAACAGATATCGGGCAGACAAGCGGCCAACATCGTGTTGGCCGCTTGCTGCATATAACAGGGTGGTTTTTTTTAATGAAGGAGGGGCACATGTTGAAATGTGTTCGCATTTGCTTGACATACCTGGGCATGGCAATCGCCGTGCCGATGCTGGTTTTTCCCATGGTTGCGACGGCCGGCGAGGGAAAGGGAACCATTAAGATCGCCACTCAGAGCCCCCTGTCGGGCGATCAGGCCGCGATCGGAGAGGGCATCAAGCTCGGAGCGCAGCTTGCGATCGAGCAGTTAAAAGCCCCGATCGTGAAGGCGGGATTCAAGGTTGAGCTGGTCCCCTTCGACGATCAGGCCAAACCCGATGTGGGTGTGGCGAATGCCAGGAACATGGTGACCGACAAGGATATCCTTGCGATCATCGGCCACTTCAATTCCGGTGTGGCGATACCTTCCTCCGAGATCTACAAGGACGCCGGGCTTGTCGAGATCTCCCCGGCCAACACCAATCCCGTGGTCACCGATCGCAACTATCCCAACGTGAATCGGGTATGCGGGCGCGACGACATCCAAGGCGTGGTTGGCGCCGAGTTTGCCAAGGGCATCGGGGTCAAGACCGCATACATCATCCATGACAAGACCACCTACGGCCAGAGCATCTCCGAATTCTTCCGCGACCACGCCAGGAAGCTCGGCATTCAGGTCGTGGGATTCGAGGGCACCGAAGAGAAATCGAACTTTGATCCGATCCTCACCCCGGTCAAAGCCAAGAACCCTGACCTGATCTATTTCGGGGGCATCTATTCGCAGGCCGGCCCGCTGTACAAGCAGGCGCGCGAAAAGGGGATCAAGGCAAAGCTCATGGGGCCGGACGGGGTCGATTCTTCCGATCTGGTGAAGATCGCGGGAGAAGCGGTCGTCGGAATGCACTACACCACGGTAGCCGGCCCGGTCTCGGTGTACCCGAAAGCAAAGGAATTCGCCAAGGCCTACAAAACAAAGTTCAAAAAAGATCCGGAGCCGTTCGCCGCGCAGTCCTATGACTCCACAGCCATCGCGCTCAAGGCAATCGAGACCGCGCTCAAGGCAGGTGGGGGAAAGGCGCCCTCTCGGGAATCGGTGGCAAAGGAAGTGCGCAAGATCAAGTACTCGGGCCTCACCGGGACCATCGAGTTCGACGGAAAGGGCGACCCTCAAAAGGCCCTTTACTTCGTGATTCAGGTCGTGTCGGCGGATCCGGCCAAGTGGGACCAGAACAAAGAGGCCAAGCGGCTCGAGATCGCGGCCCCGCCCTTGAAAAAATAACCGCAAGTCGGATGCGCGAGGGGAGGGGCCATCTGCGGCTCCTCCCCTTTTTTTCACCACGGCGAGACCTATGGACATCCCGCTGCTGATCGGTATCTTTCCCCAGGTGGTCCTGGACGGCCTCATCCTGGGCTTCATGTACGCTCTAATCGCCCTGGGCTACACGATGGTCTACGGGGTGCTTGAGTTCATCAACTTCGCACATAGCGAGATCTTCATCATCGGCGCCTTTGTCGGAGTGGAGATCCTGCTGGGCCTTAAGGCGTACGGTGCGCTCGGGAGCCTGTCGCCGTTTGTGGTCCTGGTGCTGATTCTCGTGGCGGGGATGACCGCCAGTGCGCTCCTGGCAGTGGCGGTGGAGCGGATCGCCTACCGTCCGCTTCGGGGCGCCCCTCGGCTCGTTCCGCTCATCTCCGCCATCGGGGTCTCCTTTTTTCTACAGGATGCTATTCGGCTGTTCGAGAGCATCTGGAACAACTCCTTCAATCTTGTTTACCCCACCATGGATCGGCTCAACCTTCGGTTCCAGCTCACCGAGACCATCGACGTCTCGGTGAAATCGCTGGTGGTGATCGGCGCTGCGCTCCTGATGCTGTGGGGACTCCATCTGATAGTGAATAAAACGAAAATAGGGAAGGCCATCCGGGCGGTGGCGGAAGACCAGGCCACCGCCAGCCTGATGGGGATCAACGTCAACCGCATCATCTCTTTGACGTTCCTGATCGGCGGGGCAATGGGCGGAGCGGCCGGGGTCCTTTTCGGCGTGCAGTATAGCCTGATCAATCCCTATTCCGGGTTCATCCCGGGTCTCAAAGCCTTTACCGCGGCGGTCCTGGGCGGAATCGGCAATATCCCCGGCGCCATGATGGGCGGACTGGTCCTCGGCCTGCTCGAAGCGTTCGCGGCCTCGTATCTCTCCCTCTTGACGGGAGGCGCTTTCGGCGCGGAGTACAAGGACATCTTCGCCTTCTCGGTCTTAATCCTGATCTTGATCTTCAGGCCGAAGGGCCTGCTGGGCGAGGTCGTGAAGGAGCGCGCCTAAATGGTCCGGCTTCGCGCACTGCTCAATCGGCCTTGGCCGGCAACGCTCCTGGTCCTTCTTTCCATAGGGCTGTCCTGTTACGCGGTGGCCGTCAACCCCCGCTCCGTTGTCGCATTCCTGTTTTTTCAGGCCTCCATCCTTCTGCTCTACTTCGCACGGGTACCCCGCCGGCTGAAGCTTTCCCTGGGTATCATTGCACTGGGGATCCTGATGCCGGTACTCGGGACGATCAACGGATATTACATGGAGGTGGCCACCCAGGTCGGCATCTTCGTGGCGCTGGCGCTGGGCCTGAACATCGTCGTGGGTCTCGCCGGGCTCCTCGATTTGGGGTACGTCGCCTTTTTTGCGGTTGGGGCTTACTCGTGGGCCATTTTCGGCTCCCCCCAGGCCGGAAAGTTTATTTCAGCTGCAACAGCGAGCTTCCCCCTCTCGGGTGAGTGGTTCTTCGTTTTCCTGATCATAGGCGTGATCGTGGCGGCCGTCGCGGGAGTCCTGCTAGGCCTTCCCGTCCTTCGCCTGCGGGGGGATTACCTGGCTATCGTCACCCTGGGTTTCGGCGAGGTGATTCGCGTCCTCGCCAACAACCTCGACAAACCCCTCAACATCACCAACGGACCCCAGGGGATCACCCCGATCACGAGACCCCCCCTGTTCTACCAGCCTCTTCTGAATGCCTTAGGGATCGAGGCGCCGGCGACTGTCCTGTATCCGCTGTACTTCTACTTCCTGGTCTTGCTGATCGTGATGATCGTCATCCTGGTGAACCGGCGGCTGGAGGATTCCCATATCGGCCGGGCCTGGGAGGCAATCCGCGAGGACGAGCTGGCGGCTGTCAGCATGGGCGTCTCGCTGGTGCGCATGAAACTGCTCGCCTTCGCCTGCGGGGCCTCCTTCGCCGGGGTCATGGGGGTCCTGTTCAGCGCCAAGCAGGTCTTTGTCAGTCCCGAGTCGTTCACGTTTCTGGAGTCCATCGGCGTGCTCGCCATGGTGATCCTGGGCGGCATGGGGTCCATTCCCGGCGCTATTCTCGGCGCGTCGGCCGTCACCATCCTGAACCTCCAGGTGCTCAAAGGGCTCTCGCTGTGGCTCAACGAACTCCGGAACGCCGGCGTGACCATCCTGGGATACAACCTGGCGCAGCTTCCCACGCAGTTCGAACCGGCCAAGTACGAGCGCATGATTTTCGGCATCATCCTGATCCTGATGATGATCTTCCGCCCGCAGGGGATTCTCCCCGCGCGGCGGCGGACCCGCGAGCTTGGAGATACGTAAATGGCGATCCTGCTCGAGGCCCGGGGCCTCATAAAAAGGTTCGGGGGTCTGACGGCGCTTTCGGAGGTGGACTTCCAACTGGAGGAGGGAACGATCTCCTCGGTCATCGGCCCCAACGGCGCGGGCAAGACGACGCTGTTCAACGTGCTCACGGGGGTCTATCAGGCCGACGGAGGAGACGTGTTGTTCCGGAACCGTTCGCTTATGGGGCTCCGTCCGGATCAAATCACCGCCCTGGGACTGTGCCGGACCTTTCAGAACATCCGCCTCTTCTCCAACATGACCGTGATCGAGAACGTGCTGGTCGGGATGCACACGCGGGTCCCGCTTTCCATAGCCGACGTCATCATTCGCACGCGCCGTTTTCATCGGGAGGAGAGCCGGCTTTGGGGCCGGGCGGCCACATTCCTGGATGTCGTCGGCCTGCGCGCGAAAGCGCACGATCCGGCCGGTAGTCTGCCGTACGGCGAGCAGCGCCGCCTGGAGTTGGCGCGCGCCCTGGCGTCGTCGCCGGCGATGCTCCTACTGGACGAGCCGACGGCAGGCATGACCCGCGGTGAGTCCCAGGCCATGATGGCGCTCCTCAAGCGACTGATCGCGGAGCATCGTCTCACCATTCTGCTCATCGAACACAACATCCCCGTCGTGATGGGGGTGTCCGATCGGGTGACGGTGCTCGATTACGGGGAAAAGATCGCCGAGGGCAGGCCTGATGCGGTTCAGAAGGACCCCCGGGTCATCGAGGCGTATCTGGGAAGAAAGCGCTGGAGAGACAAAGGCGAAACCGCGCATGCTTGAGATCAAAGACTTACATGTCTATCACGGCCAGATCCACGCGCTAAAGGGCATCTCGCTCACGGTGACCCGGGGAGAGATCGTGGCCCTGCTCGGAAACAACGGGGCGGGGAAGACGACGACGCTGCGGACCGTCTCGGGGCTCCTTCGACCGCGGACCGGGCAGGTCATACTGGAGGGACGGTTTATCCATGGTCTTCCCCCGCACGAGATCGTGGCGCAGGGAGTTGCGCACTCGCCGGAGGGCCGCAAGGTCTTCAACCGATTGACCGTCGCCGAAAACCTGGAGATGGGCGCCTATTTGCGAAATGACGCCACCGTGCCGGAGGATATGGCGCGGGTGTTTTCCTTATTCCCGCGCCTCCAGGAGCGGCGCTTTCAGACGGCGGGGACGCTCTCCGGCGGGGAGCAGCAGATGCTCGCCATCGGAAGGGCGTTGATGGCGCGGCCGCGAATTCTTCTGCTCGACGAACCGTCGATGGGTCTTGCGCCTATCCTGGTCGAGCAGATCTTTGAAACGGTAGCCGACATCAATCGGCAGGGAACAACCATTCTGCTGGTGGAGCAAAACGCCGCGCTCGCCCTTTCCTTTGCCCACCGCGCCTATGTACTGGAGACCGGGGGCATTGTCCTCGAAGGCGGCGCAGCGGAGCTGTCGGAGCATCCCGAGGTGCGGCGCGCCTACCTCGGGGAGGCGGTTTGAACCGATTCGGCTGCTGCGGTGCGACCGCTGCTATTTCACTCCCCTTCAAACCGGGGGATGATATCCGAACCGTTGCGCATCAGGACGATCTGGGCCTTCTCACCGTGCCTGGTCAGGGCCATCCGGATCGCATCTTCGATCGAATCGGTGCGCTTTGCGAACATCTTCTCCAGGGTCCGGTCATCGATGCATTTGGTCACCACGATCACCTCCGCCCGCATTAAGCAACGGGAAAAGAGCCAGGCCTTCGATGAGCCGATGGAGTAACCCTCCCTGATAAATCGGTCGATCACATCCTGCGGGCAGGTGGCGGCGGCCATCCAGTCGTAAAAACCCCGTGCCCCGATGCCGTCTTTGCATTCCGCCGGAAGGATCACCGTCCCCCCTTCCTTGACCACCATCTCGGCGGCCGCCATGGATTTCTGGGACTGATAGAGGTCGATGTCCTTGGGGTAGCCGCCCGGCGTGGTGATGACGATGTCCGCGGCGTGCGGCACCGCGACCTCAAAGATCTGCCGGCTGATCTTGACCCCCTCCAGCCAGGCCTTCTCCACGTCCCCGGCGACGACACCGGTGATCTCCTTATGGTGGTTTTGCACCGTGTTCAGGATGAAATCGGTCCCTGCCATCTTGGCCGCCTCCAACGCGCTTTCGTGGAACACGTTCCCGTCGACCCAGCCCATGGCGGGTTTGGCCGGGCGGAAGGAGTGGCTATGGTGCTGCTTCAGGGTGGTGATGCTCGCCAAACCCGGTAGCACGCTCTTTCTTCCGCCGGAGAATCCGGCGCCCTGGTGGGGGGCGATCGATGCTGTCAAGATCTTTACCTCCGCTTCCATAAAGAGGCGGTTGATCACGACCGGGATGCCGCTCTGGGTCTTCCCCAGATCGACCATGATCGATTCGTCCTCACAGTGGTGGTTCAGGACCCTGAACCGCTGCACGACCTCCTTCCCAAGCATCGCTTCCAATTCTTCCCGCGTATTGTCTCGGTGGGTGCCCGTGGCGACGAGAAAAAAGATGTGGTCATCTGCGATTTCCGCTTCCCGCAATTCCTGAAGCAGCGGGGGCAGGAGCCTGTATGTCGCCGTCGGCCGGGTGATGTCGTTGACGACAATGACCGCGCTCTTTTTCCCGCGGGCGATCTCGCGAAGCCGCGGTGTCCCGATCGAATTGTCAAGGGCCCTGCGGATCTCTCCGGCCTCGTCCTTGGAGCCGGGCCGGTACCTGGGCATCAGCGTGGCAAGATAGTTCTTCATGGGGATCCTGACATCGATCTCCCCTTTTCCGTAAGGAACCTTCTCGATATGGAATTCCTTATCGTCACCCATTTCCCTCTCCTTCTTATGACTTCATCGCGCCCACCGCCCCCACACCTCCCTTTCCCGTCAAGGGTTAGGAACACTCTCGTCAGAGTTTCATACTGCCGGTGTGTTTGAGTCGCAGATGAAACGAATGGGCATCCTCAAGCGACACCGGGATGTGCCCCGGTTCTTTCTTCGCCGTCGTCAGATAGTCCGACAGCATCGCTCTGTAATCGGGATGGGCGCACTGACGGATGATCATCTCGGCCCGCTCGCCCGGGTCCAGCCCGCGAAGATCGGCGAGTCCCTGTTCCGTCACAAGGATGTCCACGTCGTGCTCGGTATGGTCCACATGGGATACCAGCGGAACGATCGCCGAGATCTTTCCCCCTTTGGCCATCGAAGGGCCGACGAAGATCGAGTAGAGCCCGTTGCGCGAATAATCGTACGATCCGGCGATGCCGGTCAGGATCTTCGTGCCCAGGACATGGCTCGAATTGACCTGTCCCTGGAGATCCATCTCCAGGCAGCCGTTGATCGCGATCACCCCCAGCCGCTGGATCGTTTCGGAGGCGTTGCAGATCGTCACCGGACGGAGCACCATGCAGCGTTTGTAAAGGTCGATACCCGCTCTGAATCGCTCCCACGCTCGAGAGGAGAGACGCAGCGCCGTTCCCGCAACCCAATCGACCTTTCCCGCATCGATGATTTCCAGGACAGGATCGGTGACGACTGGCGTTTGAAAACGGAATCCCGTGAACTCGCTCGCCCCGATCTTCCGCATCACCTGGCCTGCAAGGTCCCCGATGCCGAGTTCGATCGGAGGCAAGGGTTCGGCCAGCCGCCCGGCCGCGATCTCCCGCCGGAAAAAATCGAGGAGATGCGCGCCGATCGCATCGCCCATCGGGTCCGGCTTGACCTCCCCGGAGATCCTGTCGCCCCGATCGGAGAGAACGATCCCCTTGATCTTCGCGGGATCGACGTTTAAATAGGGAACCCCAATCCGCTTCATGGGGTTGCCGGTGATCGGGATGGGCTCGGCGCCCCTCCGATACACATCGTGCAACCCCTCCAGGGCCATCGGGCGGTTCAGGTTGATCTCGACGATCACCCCGGATGCGACCTCGAGCCATTCGGGGGAATCGTAGACCGTAGTCGCCGGGATGATATTCCCCTCGCCGGTCAAGCCGACCGCCTCCACCACCGCCATGTCAACGGGACCGAACCAGCCCCGTCTGACCTGGAGCGGTAGGTGCGCCCCCCTGCCTTCAACGAATCGCACCTCGCCGCGATTGACCGCGGCCCTGAGCTTCTCGCTCCCGATAACGCCGATCCTCGTCCTGATCCCGCCGGCATCGACAAGGTCGTCTTCGATCTCCGAACTCAGCGGCCCGGTGCAGAGCAGATCGATCTTGATCCCGCCCTGCAGCTTGATCCGCTCCGAGAGGGCCGCAAATATGGCCTTGGGATATCCCATGGTGCTTCCCGAGGTCGCAACCAGCATCCCGTCCCGGAAGAGTTGGGCCGCCGTTTCGGCGGTCATCACCTTATCCCGGGATTCCCGATGCCGAAGCCGGTCGCTGATATCGTCCATCCTATCCCCCCGCGCGGAGAATGTTTTCCTTGATGAAGGTCGAGATCTCCTCGAGTTTGGCATGGGAGGGAAAGACCCCTTGAACGCCTATCCCCTTTAGCTCAGCAATGTCATCCTTTGGGATCGTCCCCCCGAAGAGCACGAGGACGTCATCGAGCCCGCGCTCGCCGAGCCGCTTGACCAGCTTCTTTGCGATAGACACATGCGACCCCGAGAGGATGCTCACGCCGATCACATCAACCGCCTCCTGGATCGCCACCTCCACCACCTGCTCCACGCTCTGGCGCAGACCCGTGTATATTACTTCCATCCCCTGATCCCGGAGCCAGAAGATCAGAACCTTGGCGCCCACATCATGACCGTCGAGACCGATCTTGGCAATCAGTACGCGAATGGTCTTTTTCGTCTCCATGAAACCCTCCTCAATGCGCTATCCGCACGTCGAATAAGTCGCTGTTGTAGGCTGTTCAAAAATGTCCAGATGCAAGGCCCCCGATACCCTGAGCCGTGAGGCGTACTTTCCGGTACGTTGAACACAACCCTGCTACACCGTCGTCGGTTCCTTGAATACCCCGTACACCTTCTTCAGGGTATCGATGATCTCGCCGACGGTCGCCTTTTCGGTCAGCGGCTCGAACAGATAGGGGATGAGGTTCTCGTTGCGGAGCGCCGCCTCCTCAAGCCGTTTCAGTGCCCCCTCCACCTTCGCTTGGTTGCGGCTTGCCTTGACGGCCTTGAGCCGCTGGAGCTGACGGTTGATGGTTTCGGGATCGGTTTTGTAGATCTCGAGGTCCCGCTCCTCTTCCTTTACCTTGAACTTGTTCACCCCGACGAGGATCTTCTCCCCCGAGCTGATCTTCTTCTGGATCTCGTAGCTCTGCCTGGCAAGCATCCTCTGGATCACCCCGCTCTCGATCATCTTCACGATCCCCCCGTCCTTCCCGATGTCGGCGATCGTCTCGGCGATCTTCGCTTCCATCTCATCGGTCAGGTTCTCCACATAGTAGGATCCGCCCAGCGGATCGACCACGTCGGCGACCCCGGTCTCGAAGGCCAGGATCTGCTGCACCCGCAGCGAGGTCCGGATCGCCAGGTCAGAGGGAATCGCGTACACCTCGTCGTAGCAGGCGAGGTTGAGCGACCGCGTTCCCGAAAAGACCGCCGCCATGGCATAGATCGTCTCGCGGGCGATATTGTTCAGGGGTTGTTCGGCCGTGAGCCCTCCCCCCATCCCTCCGGTGGAAAACCGAAACTGCAGCGAGCGCTTATCCTTGGCCCCGTACTTTTCCTTCATGAGCTTGGCCCAATGGCGCCGCGCTGCCCGGAGACGCGCGATGTCCTCGAAGAAGTTGAAGTTCCGCCCACCGATCGGCAGGTGGAAAGAGAATAGCGGGGCGATCTGGTCGATATGCGACCCCCTTTTCAGGACCTCTCCGATATAGACCTCCGCGATCGAGATCGCCAGGGCCACCGACTGCATCGTGTTGGCG
>Ga0233425_10005503_pt1 | contig 19936 bp, 7 predicted proteins | sample Watercolumn_Towu_2_FD_181712 | JGI IMG/M metagenome (GOLD analysis project Ga0233425, IMG submission 181712) | Freshwater microbial communities from Lake Towuti, South Sulawesi, Indonesia - Watercolumn_Towuti2014_140_MG | ecosystem: Environmental > Aquatic > Freshwater > Lake | place: Indonesia... | reverse complement strand
ATCGATAATATTATTTCCATTTCCGTTTCCGGTAATCATTCCCCAAATACCCGGAGCTACTTCTTTTTGTGCATTTGATCCAAAAGCCTGGTCAGCGCCGGTTGTAAAATCATAAGTGTAAATTCCACCGGTTTTGACCACCGGAACTGCCGACATGATCCCGAGATGATTCCTGTGCCACACGACAATGAACAGGTTTTGTGTGATCGTGCCATAAAATTCAAGCCAGGTTGTGCCGTCGCCCGAAACGATACTTTTATTCTTCAGTAGGAATGCTGCCTGGCGTGCATAAACCGTAGCCTGTGTAGCGGAAGCTGCATCCGGAGCATCGCGCAGTTCAACCAACACCCAGTCCACGACATCTCCGTTGGGAATACTGCCTACTTCCTCCAGCCCGGGATAATTCCAGGGAGCTGTGTTGTAAGGCTGAACCAGCGGCAGGAATCCGGCATCATTCAAATCGGTATTCATTTCGGTTCCGTTGAAGGGTCCTTCGAGGAATAAACCAATATCGACAAGGATATCCTTGCTTCCCACCTGGATATCGCGAGATAAACCCCCGGCAGCCTGGCAATTATATGTCCCATTGTGAGTAGGTGATACCGGGACAAGCCATTGAAGTGTTTCGGTTGTTTCGCCCGAAAAATCAGGGCTGTCGAGAATGAAACTATTCAGATACCACTGATAGGGTGAGCCCATGGTGTTTGAAATAAACCTGACGTCACCGGTGATGTCCTGGTTATCAATAATCATGATCTGCTGGTCATCGGTTCCGACCATGGAAGTCAGGCTGTTTGTCCAGGTACCGGTATTGGTGATATTGCCATAAACATCAAGTTGGAAAGTAGCGTTGATTCCATTTTGAACAGAGCCGTTGTTTAACAAAGTTCCGTAGGTTGAAACGGTGGCTGAAGTTCCCACCCGGTTCCGGAAAATACCGTTGCTGGTAACATCAGTAATCGAGTTGCCTGTTGAAAAATCAATGGTTCCATAAAACCTGACATCGAGGACAGATGAGTTTACGAAATAATTGTTATTAGTGCAGGTGAATTCATTTCCAAAACCGTCAATGGTTATGTTATTAAAGGAGCCCGCATTGGCTGTTATTTTATTGCCCGATGAAGCATCGAGGGTCTTTCCGTTGAAATTTACAACGACACCTGAAAATCCCAATTCCCCTGCGGTGAATACCGTTCCGGTAGTTTTATTATTGTTGAAATTTGTACAGGAAAAAACGTGACCGTTGAGGCAGGAAATATACTGATCTGAAGCTCCGTTTAAGTTAAGATAAGAGTTGCTCCATGTTCCGTTGTTTGTAATATTTCCGGCGGAATAAACTGAAAAGTTTGCATTTGAATTCTGAATGATCCCGTTATTTATTATATTTCCAGTGATGTAAAGTTCAGCACTGTTACCGATCTGGTTTTTTATCAAACCATTATTTGTTACAGATCCTGAAAATTGATTCCCTGTACCGTTAATGATAAGAGTTCCTTCGATTACAGCATTAATAACATCAGCGCCTCCCGACATTTTCCCATCCAGGCTTCCGTTGTTTTCGAAAGTGATGGTATTATTGTTTGCCTGCCAAAAACCATTACCGATCTGTGATCCGGAAAGTATCAGGTTCGATCCCTTCGAGGCTGGAAGGATCATCGTTCCGCCATTCAGGTCAATGGCTGTCCCGTTGAATTTTACATCGCTGGTGAGGGTAACTGAAGTCGTCGAATCCATGTCGTTAAGCTGAGCACAACCGAATTCAAAGCTCGTTCCGCAGGAAAGATCCTGATTCGCTGTTCCGGTAAGATTCAGATTTGTCGGTGTAAAGATACCATTGTTGACAAGATTACCCGTAAAGTAAATGTAGAAGGGCGCTGTCGATTTGGTAATGACTCCGTTGTTAACCACATTTCCGTCAATAACCATTGAAATGCTTGTTCCTACAGGATTCTGAAGTGTATCTTCCACGATAATATTCCCGGTGAACGTCACATTTTGGTCGCCAATGATATGCGTTCCTGTCAGTGTAAAATCGGAAATAATTCCGCTATAAATTTTTGCAAGCGCTGTTCCTTTCTTTGTCAGGTAAATCTCATGATTGTTTCCAAAAATCTGTGATCCGTTCAAATTAATCGCCGGTCCCACAAATGCGAGATTGTCTGTAGCGTTCAGGTTGCCGGTTGCATCCGTCACGGTAAAATTGCTTACAGAAAAGTAATTTCCGTTCAGGCAGCTGATATTCTGGTCGGCGGTTCCGGTCAGTTGCAATGTGTTATTACTCCAGGTTCCATTGTTTACCACACTGCCTGTGACAGCAATGGAAAAGGCGACAGTGGAATTAAGAATCGAGCCATTATTTGTGATATTACCATTGATAACACAAACGGATGAAGTTCCGATGGGATTCTGAAACGTACCATTGTTGATGATCTCCCCATTAAGAATAACATCCACACCCGTTAAAACGGTACCGGTAAAAGTTGCATCTGTCAGGTTTAAAGTCTGAATCCTTGCGCTGCTTGCCATGTGAAGGATTCCGGAATTCATGTCAACCGTTCCATTCTGAAGCGTACCCCCTGTCAGCGACAGCGTTTCGCCTTTCGTGGCAGGCATGTTCAGCAGAGCGGTACCAAGGTTAATTGTAGTGCCGGAAAAACTCAAACCGGTCAAAACATTAATCGGAGTCGCACCAACCATATCATTGAACTGGCTCAGTTCAAAAAGATGCCCTGAAGCCAGGCTGATAGTTTGAGCAGCCCCCCCCATGAGCTTCAGGTTGTAATGATGCCAGGTACCGTTGCTCGTAATGTTGCCGTAAACTTCCACGGTGAAGTTGGCATTGCTTTGCTGAATAGTTCCGTTATTCAGCACGTCGCTGTTGACAGTGAGAGTCCGGGTCTGACTGACTGCATTTTGAATGATGGCTCCGTTATTCACCGTCAGACTCAAACAGCCCACATTGGCGTTGACGTAAACAGTACCCGAACCGGTGATCACCACATCGTCCGTCACTGTGGGAACCGAGCCTTCCTGCCAGGTAGCGGCAGTGTTCCAGTTGCCGCCGGCAGTTGTGGAGTGAAAAATTGCCGCACCGGCAAAACAAGCTGCAAACACGAAGATTGCAAGTAATCCTGATTTCAAGTAATTCGTTTTCATAACCTTATGTTTTAATTTTTTTATTTAATGATTTTTTACTTAGTTTCTGATACAGAAAGGTCATCGATGCAGTAAAGGGATTGATAATGGCTGCTGTTCGTTGATTCGAGGGAAACAGTGATGAGTGCAGTTTCTGTCTTCAGGTTCGAGCCGGGATTCACCATCAGGGAAAAGGACTTCCAGTCGGTTGTTGCAGTGAAAATACTAAGGCTCTCCGAACCGACCTGTACCTTCTTTGCAAATAGCTTAACGGAAACAAGCAATGAATCGGAATTGGACGGCGATCCTTTTATCCAGCCTGAAATCAACCAGGGGTTGTTGGAAGCCGGCATACCGAATGTGTTGGTCATTGCTGTTCCGCGGAACGACTGCGTCATACTGTCCCATTGCTCCGAAAGGCAGGCGGAGTTCTGTCCCGAACGACCGGGTCCGGGCGATACGGTAACAAAGCCGGTTTCATTCTGAGTTTCCCACGAATCCGGTTCAGGAGTGCGATGCCTACCCGTATGCCATTCTTCGAAATTCCCGTTTGGAATAATCTGGGTAAATCCTCCTTGCTGTAATAAGAGAAAAAATAGAATCAGGGTCTGAAATAATATCCTCCCGTTTTGTTTTAAAATGTTCAATTCGCGACCTTTAAGCGGACAAAATTAATCCCGCTAAAAAGGCAAGGCAAGGGTTTCAGGAGTTATTGAAGGAACAGGGTTAAATCTGTGACGAAGTAACGATATTTCGTGAGTTAAGGCTAATTCTTATTTTCGAGTACTGTTAATCAATTTCTTATTTACATTGACAGAAATAATAATTTTTAACATAGTTTTGTTATAAACATTACGCATGAAACATTCGAAGCAAGAAGAACTTAAAATCGAATAAATCTCAAAAAATAAAGAAAGGAATTGATCCTGAAAAAATCATATTGTTCGATACTTATTCGAAAGGAACTTCTGGTTATATGAGCGAAAAGTTACAAAGGATTATGTTGTGGATAGAAAAAGCCTACAAGGATTTGGGTTTAGCCGTACTCACTTACCGTCATATTTCGGATTCCGGGATTATCATCGACTTTCATGGTTAGCAACTTGTTAAGAAATATCTGAAAGCAAATCACAATTTGTGACAACCAATAATCAAGACGATCATGAGCGACTTAATAAACACTAAAGAAATTACATCACAGATTTATTATTTAAGAGGAACCAAAGTAATGCTTGATTTTCATTTGGCTGCCTTGTACGAGGTGGAAACAAGGGTTTTAAAGCAGCAGGTAAAAAGAAATATTGAGCGTTTTCCCAATGACTTTATGTTTCAACTTTCAGAAAAGGAATGGAAGGAGCTTATCACAATTTGTGATAACCTCGGTACTGTGAAATACTCTCCTGCTTTGCCTTTTGCTTTTACTGAACAGGGTGTTGCTATGCTTAGCAGCGTAATTCGAAGTAAGAAAGCAATTCTCGTAAATATTTCCATTATGCGGGCGTTTGTTTGCATGCGGCAATTATTGGATGAAAACAAAGAATTGAAAAATAAACTCGATGAAATGGAAAATAAATATGACCAGCAGTTCCGGATTGTTTTTGATGCCATACGAAAATTAACTAAAAAGAAAAACACACCCGCCGAACCGGTCGGATTTAAGATAGGTAAATCATAATTTTATATGAAATTCCCATTTTTACTTGAGTCTGATTAGATTGATATGATTAAATTTGAACAAAATATTTTTGATAGAAACCGGAAAGGGATTTCAACTGATGGGCTACAACAAACAAGTTTTTTAAATTTACTCAGGATATCGCAAAATGCGACCACCTTTAAAAATGAAAAATAAAAGTCTGATACCGACTGAAAAAATAGACAGGACAATATTGATCATTCGGGGACAAAAAGTTATGCTCGACAGCGACTTAGCTGAAATGTACGGAGTTAAAACAAACCGGCTTAATGAACAGTAAAGTGTAATAAAAGCCAAGGCAAGGGTTTCAGCAGTTATTGAAGGAACAGGGGTAAATCTATGATGTAGTATGAAAATTCAATGACTTAAAGAAGAGGTTGAGACAATGCTAAGGAGTTGATGTCAATTTTTATTCAATATCCTCTCCAGTTCCCTGATATTGCTGTTCGGCGCAGGTATGATGAATTTTTCATGATCCTTGTAAAGCTCGCAGCTTTTCGATTTCCGGTCGGCTTTCACCAGAAATCCGGTATTGATCAAATGCGACCGGCTGATCCGGTAAAAAGACAGCCTTTTAAGCATCTCTTCAACTCTCCCGATGTTTACGGTCACCACCTCTTTACGGTCTTTGCTCATATAAATTTCCGTGTAGTTCACATCAGCCTGGCAATAAACAATATCGCCGGGAGCAATGTAAATATAACCTGTCCGTGTATTGAAGCAGATCTTGTCCGGTTTGCCGAGCATCCCGAGGAGCACATCCATTTTCAGGGCAGTGGCTTCGTTTTGCTTCTGGCATCTGAACCGCAGTATAGCATCCTTCAGTTCATCCAGCGAAACCGGCTTGAGCAGGTAGTCGAAAGCCGAAGCCTTGATGGCATTTACAGCATATTCGATGTGTGCCGTAACAAAAATGATAGCAGTTTTAAGGTTAAACTGTTTCAATTCCCTTACCAGTTCAAAACCATCTTTTTCGGGCATCTGAACGTCGAGAAAAACAATGTCGGGCTGCTGACTCACGATCAGGTCCAGGGCTTCGTCGGCTGAGGCAGCCCTGCCGGTGATTTCCATACCGCCGGCGCGGAGGATCAGCCTCTCCATGATTTCGCGGGCTTCGCGTTCGTCATCAACGATCAGTACTTTCAGTTTTTCGGTATTCATCATTCAGGATTTAATCATTGTAACTATTTTCTACTGGATTATTTTTGATATTCAATTGTTTTACCACGGAGACATGGAGAGCACGGAGTTTCACTGAGTTAATATATTTTTCATTCCACTTCTCCGTGCTTCTCAGTGTTCTCGGTGTCTCCGTGGTTTCATTTTTTCTGTTAATTCAATCCGCTTTATAAGTCAAAAATCAGTTTTTATCTATCGTTAGAACCACTTTGGTTCCGAGCGCATTTCCATCGGCATCCTTCAGGTCAATGATCTCCTGGCTGATCTTATATTTGAACAGCTTGTTATACAAGGCAAATATCTGCCGGATGATCTGCATTCCCTTTTTAGTACTGTCCTTGCTCAATGTCGCGGCTTTTTCCCTTCCTATCCCGTTATCTTCAACGGTTATGGTCATCCGCATGTCCCGCTCTCCTATGTCAATGCTGAGACTGCCCCCATCCTTGCGGTGCATCAGCCCGTGCTTGATCGCATTTTCAGTGTAGGTCTGAATGATCATTTTCGGAACCTCGGTGTTCAAATCGACTTCGTTACCCACTTCGAGTTGGAAAGCAAATTTCCCTGCGAACCGGGTCTTTTGTATTTCGACATAGTTCTTAACAAAATCAAGCTCCTCGCTCAGCGGTCGTGAAATCTTTTCGCTGTCCTGCAGTGTACTCCTGATAAGTCTCGCAAACCTTGAAAAATAGTCGTAAACCATGTCGGGATCATTTTTATAAACCATCGAGCCGATCATGTTGATTGCATTGAAAGCAAAGTGCGGGTCGATCTGGTTTTTGATGGTTTTAAGCTGCAGTTCCATTTTCTCCTTTTCGGCGAGGGCTTTTCTTTCACGGTTGCGGATGATCCGTATCACTGAACCTGAGAGCAAAGATGCAAAAGCAACAATCATCAGGACGATAAACCAGCTTGTTCTCCAATAAGGCGGGAGGATTGTGATTGATAATGTTGCTTCATTGACGCTCCATTTTCCGGCTGAATTGGTTCCCCTTACCCGGAAAATATATTTACCCGGATCGAGGTTGGTGTAAGTCGCCAAGGTTTGGTTCCCGATAAAATTCCAGTCTTTTTCGAAGCCTTCCATGCTGTAAGCATATTTATTTTTGGCAGGATTTGAATAATCCAGTGCGGCAAATTCAAAAGAAAATACGCTCTCACGCCATGTGAGAACTATATCATTTAAATAGGTGATGCCTGCCGGAAGAAAATATTCCCCATTTTTCTGCCGGACGTAATTTTTGTCATCCGGGATTGAATGATCGTCAGCCTGAACTTCCCGGTTAAAAATTTTAAATCCCGTGATTTTTACCGGCGGGTCGAATCGGTTTTGTAACAGGCTGTCAGGATGAAAATAATTGAGCCCTTTGGGTCCCCCGAAATAGATAGTTCCGTCCTCAGCCCTGAAATAAGCCCCCTGGCTAAATTCATTGCCGGCGAGTCCGTCATTTACATCATAGGTATTAAATAGCGGGTGAAATGGATCGGGATCGGTTTGTATAATTTCTTGCGTATTGAGCCTCTCGAACTCTTCGATATTGAGCCTTGCTATTCCTTTGAAAGTGCTCATCCAAATATTCCCTGAATGATCTTCTGCAAGTCCGATGATTACATTGCCGGGTAATCCGTCCCGGGTCGTGAAATATCTGAAGTCAAGTTTATCGGAATCGTATTGGCTCACATACAGACCGCTTTGGGTTCCGAGCCACAGCCGGTTGTTGTTTCCGAATAAAATTGACCAGATACAGTTATCAGGCATTCCGGCAGGTCCGTTCCCGGTATTCCTGTAAGCTCTGAATGTGTTGTCAACCCTGTTGTAGCTACAAAGTCCGCCATCGAAAGTTCCCACCCAAACCCTGCCTTCTTTATCCATTGCAAGACTAAGCACGATGTTTGACGAAAGGCTTGTGCTGTCCGCCGGATCGTTGGAAAACTCTTCGAAACACCCGGTTCTCCTGTCGAAGCGGTTCAAACCGCTGCCTCTAGTCCCAATCCAGACTTTGCCATCCCGGTCTTCGAGAATCGCAAAAATCCGGTTGTTTGTTATTGCGCAGCTATCCCTTTCATCGCGGCGGTAGCTTATAAAATTTCCTGTTTCCCGTGCAAATGAATTCAACCCGGCACCATAGGTTCCGATCCACATAAGCTCTTTGCTGTCCTCGAAAAGCGACCAGATATAATCACCCGAAATTGTATTTATACCTCCAGAACCGGAAAGATACCGCGAAGTTTTACCGGTCAATCCGTCCATCCGGTACAATCCCGATCCCTCGGTACCGATCCAAAGCTGGTCACGGCTGTCGCGCAGGATCGCATTTACCGCCATTTCCTTTTGTCCGGATGCGCCCTCCGTATCAAAGGTAACCTTCCGGAACAGGCTCCGGGTTGAACGGATGGCAAAGAGTCCTTCACCTGTTCCCGCCCAAAGCGTTCCCGAATTATCCCTGAGCAGGCACCACACGTTGATTTCATCCGGAATTTCATCTGTCTTCAGGTTGTATTGCAGGTTCCCGGGCTTGTTCGTCGCCATATCGTAAGAATAAATCCCGCTTGTGGTTCCATACCAAAAGCTATGATCCCCTTCCGCAAGTACCGACCAAACCGTAATGGAATCATTTTTACCGCTTCCGGTCAACTTTCGAAAAACATCCTCGCCTTCATCCAGTCCCCAGACACCGTTGTTTGTCCCTGACAGGATTTCATTGCCACTACCCCGCGAAAGTGACCAGATGACGGATTCTCCTGTTTTTCTGCCTTCAGGGTCGATGGTTCGGAAATTATTTCTGTCGAAAACATATTCAGCAAGCCCCCTGCCTGTTCCGATCCACAAACCGCCGTTGTGAGAAATACAAAGGCTCAAAACCATTTCGTCGGGAAGGGAACTGGAGTCAATATCCGAGTGGTGATAATGAATAAATCCCCCTTCATTCTCCTTTTTAGCGTTCAGACCTTTATAGGTTCCTGCCCACAAGGTATTCCTTTTATCGATTGCAAGCGCCCACACGGTATTGTCTGAAAGGGATGAAGTGTCTTCGGGCTGGTTTTGAAATACCCTGAACTTCCGGGTCAGCTCATTCAGGCGGTTCAAGCCGCCGCCCATCGTCCCTACCCAAATAACACCGGACGGATCCTCGCAAAGCGAGGTTACATAATTATTTGAAAGGGTTGTTGAATCCGCAGGCTGATTCCGGTAGCATTCGAAGGAATATCCGTCGAAACAGTTCAGTCCGTCCTGAGTTCCGATCCACAGAAAGCCTTCGCTGTCCTGTATCATGCAGTTGACGATGTTTTGCGATAAGCCGTCGGACGACGAATAACGCTTGTAACATTCGAACTCCTGGCAATGAGTCGAATTTAGTAAGGCAAGGAATAGAAATAAAGTGATGATCACAACGTTAATTTCTCCTGTTTCGAATTGCTTCAAACTGAAAGTCATTGTGACATCTGAAAATGTTCAGCAAATATAGAAAACAAAGAATTAAACTATAAAAGCACATAAAAGAAAATCCCGGCATTACCCGGGATTTTCTTTCAAGCTGGTAAAATTTTCATTTGCTAGGCTTTAACCTCCAGTTATTTTCAGTTTAATCAGGAACCTGTGAGTTAAAGCCGGTGTTCATCAGCCATTTGTCATTCTTATCCTGATTATTTACCTGTGCGTTCATGTTGAAATCACCTGAGAGATAACCGGCTTTTCCAACCTGTGAACCCCAGAGCGCTGCCTTATCGCTTGTATCAACCATTCCATCACCATTCCCGTCGCCGGAAATCATACCCCAGACTCCCGTTGCAAGCTGCTTCTGTGCAAGCGTTCCACCATAAGCCTTAGCTGAGCTGTTCGTAAAATCATAGGTATAAACTCCTCCTGCCTGAGTGACCGGATTAGCTGACATAATACCGAGGTGATTCCTGTGCCATACAACCACATACAGGTTTTGGGTGATATTGGCATTCATCTGCAGATTTGAAGCGCCGTCCAGATCAACAACATGTCCGTCGTTCAGTAAAAACCCGGCTTTCCTTGCTATCCTCGTTCCTGATGTAGCGGTTTCGGGTCCCCCGGATGTTTGTCTGAGTTCGACCAGTATCCAGTCGGTAATATCAGGATCAGGGATACCCGGAACTGCTTCGGCGCCGGTATAAAACCATGGCGATATGCCATACGGCTGCTCCAGCGGGATTATTCCATTGCTGTTCAACAGGGTGTTCATCTGTGATGTAACAAAAGGACCTTCAAGCATGATCTTCAGGTTTAGCGTAACCACCGGGGCGGAAATAGTCACCGTTACCTGGTCAGTTGAGGTACAGTTATTAAAATCCGTAACCGCCAGTGTGTAGGTAGTTGTGCTTGCAGGCTGACAGAGCGGGTTCGGGATTTCAGGATCGCTTAATCCTGTGGACGGGGTCCATAAAAAATCATAAGGTCCTGTTCCGCCTGTTACAGTTCCGTTCAGTTGTGTGCTGCCGCCGGGGTTGATGGTTACATCATTGCCTGCATCAGCAATAAGGGCGTTGGCTGCCACAGAAATAGTTCCATTTACATAGAACGAGGTTATAACCGTCCCTGAAATATCGCTGTATTCGCAGTTTCCCTCGCTTTGTGTATTCCACGAAAGAGTGGTTGAGATACCTGCTTCCGCCTGGAAATGGTACCGGATAAGCATTCCTGATCCGATGACTGCCGGGTCAGTGGACGCCCAGCTCAGCAGTATTTGCGAGCCGTTGTCGTTAATGATCAGCATTCCGGCTGAAAGCTCAGGATGTATCCCATCATATCCGTCGAAATCCAGTTTGGCGGAATCATAATCGAGAACCAATGAAATAGCTCCGACATTGTTGCAGTTTGTTACATTAACTGGGATTTCAAGAGTTCCGCTGCAGGAATTACTGACGCTTTGGGCTGTGGTTGTAATTGCCGGAAGCGTCACGGTCAGCAGCGCTGATTCTGAGTAAACATAAGGCGTACAGGTTCCCGTTACATAACAGCGGTACCGATAGCCGTTCATTGTTTGAGAAGCCGGATTGATCGAAAGGGTAGCTGTGTAAACTCCTGAATAGGGTGTCGAATTCGAAAGATTATTCCAGTTGAGTCCGCCATTGGTGCTCTCCTGCCATTGGTAACCCAGACCGGTTCCGGTGGCTGTTATTGAGAAATTTGTGCTCCCGCCGGAATAAATAGTTTTGTCGGTAGGGTTCGAAGTGACCTGCGGAGGCTGATAGACCGTGACAGAACCGTTAATCCATGTCGAGTAGTAGATTACGCCCGTAACATCGCTGTATTCGCAGCTTCCGGGAGTCTGGGTATCCCAGGTCAGGTTGCCGGAACCAGTAACTCCATTGAACTTCAGCTCGATGAGAACTGCGCCATTGCTTAAAGTAGCGGCTGTTGTTCGCGACCACGAAATATAAACATACCCTGCAACGGCATTAGCTGCAAAGCTGCCTCCGTTAAGAATTGTATTCAGATTCTGGTAGCCGGTGTAAGTCAGAACCGATGAGTTAAATTGAAGAACCATCGAAAAGGCTCCCACGCTTATGAAATCTGTAACATTTACCGGGATGACCAATTGACCCGGACAAATTGAAGCGCTCTGGCAGGTGGTGATGATATTCGGAAGCACCGTCAGCAATCCCGGATTGGAGAATGCCTGTGGCGTGCATGTTCCGCTCACCCTGCACCGGAATAAATATCCGTTCATTGACAGGGGGGCTCCGGTAATGTTCAGCGTCGCAGTGGTAACCCCAGAATAGACTCCGCCATTTGCCAGGTCGGAATAAGATGATCCTCCGTTCGTGCTTAACTGCCATAAATAGGACAACCCGGAGCCAGAAGCTGTGATACTGAAACTCGTGTTCTGACCCTTGGCGATGGTCTTATTTGTCGGATGGGTAACGATGGCGGGCACTCCGTACGTAGTGATACTTCCATTCACAAAAACAGAGGTGATCGGACTTCCATTTTCGTAACTGTATTCGCAATTGCCGGTTGTCTGTGTGTCCCAGGTTAACGGACTGGTGCCGGTTGCATTAGCAAAAAGTACTTCAACGATAGTTCCATTGCCAAAAGTCACCCCGGTTGAGGATGACCACGACATGTAAACCTTTCCATCCACTGCGCTTGCAATAAAGCTGCCTCCGGATAATGCCCCGTTCAGCGCCTGATAACCTGTGTAAGTCAAAACTGAGGCGTTGTATGAGAAAGCCAGAGAAAATGCTGCAACTGCTGTAAAGTTTGTCACAGTAACCGGTACCACTATATTTCCAGGGCATATACTTGTCGTGGGCAAGGTGGTTGTTATGGGATTGACGACTGTCAGTGTACCCGGATTTGATGTTACCGGCGGTGGACAGGTACCGCTTACCACACACCTGTACTTATAGCCGTTCATTGATAGCTGAACAGAAGTGATGCCGAGCGATGCAGTTGTTACACCTGAGTAGGTGCTGTTGTTGGAAAGATTGTTGTAAATGGTTCCCCCGTCGGTGCTCAATTGCCACTGGTATGTAATACCCGTAGCTATTGCACTTACGGAAAAACTTGTGTTCTGTCCGACCAGCACGACCTTATCCACAGGATCCGTGTTGATCAGCGGTTGTTGCCTGACTGTAGCGGTTCCATTGACAAAGCTTGCCGGCAGTATATTCCCGTTGCTGTCACTGAATTCGCAATTACCCTGAGTCTGAGTATCCCAGGTCATGCTTGAGGCTCCGGGGATCCCGGTAAAGGTGAATTCGATCAGGACATTGTTACCCACGTTGGCAGGAGTGGTCGAAGCCCAACTCATAATTACCTTGCTCCCGGTAGAATTCACGATCAGCATTCCGCCCGAGAGAGCGGCATGTACATTCTGATATCCTGTGTAGGTCAGCACGGTGTTGTTATAGTTCAGTGCCAGGGATATGGCTCCGACTCCGTTGCAATTGGTCACATTCACAGGAACCACTACAACCCCGGGACAGTATGTAACCGTCCCGGCAGTGGTGGTAATGGTCTGTGCAAAGCCAATGCCCGGCAGGATGAGAATGAACAACAGTGGTATTATTTTTAAAATCAGTGTTTTCATAACTCACGAATTTATTTGGATACCACTACCTTCATCATTTTCGAGAATTCCTGATGATTGTTTTTGACGTCTATTTTACAAATGTAAATGCCTGAGTCAAGCTTTTGAGCGGATAATTCAAACTCGTGGAAACCCGGCTCCAGATACTCGTCGGTAAGACGTTCGACCGCTATCCCCCTTAAATCGCAAAGAGATATGGTAACTGAAGACGATTCAGCCAGGTTAAACCTTATGATTGTCTTATCCATCATTGGATTGGGACAGGCTGTCAGTCTGACATCGGTTGAAGCCTGATCAATCCCTACCGCCAGGGTCTGAATTTCGGGGATCGAAAGGATCACACCTTCAAATGCGATTGCATTGGCATCGGAAAATTCAGAATCCCCGAACAATTCGAGTGAAATGCTGCCGTTGAGTCCTGTCAGATCCTTTGTGGTGAAATGAAGGACAATTACTGTTTCACCCTGTGTAGTATTTACCGGGACAAGATCGCACCATGCCATCCTGAACAAACCGTTTTCGGAGTTAGTCACAACATTGGTGCTTCCGTTTATCACTTCGGCTCCGGTAATCTCGAGATATTCCGATGGATAATAGAATCCAAGCGAAATTGCACCGGCTTCGAGACTATTATGAATGGTGACAGGCAGGTCAAAATTGCTGAATGAGTTTACCACGAGGGTTCCGTCGTAGTTCAGGATTACCGGAGACTCGTCGGTCACTGTCGGCGCATAGCTCGCATTGGCATCGCCGAAGCAAAGCATTTGGAAGTCATTGGTTACCTGATTACCGTTGACAACCAGGTTTGTGGTGTTGTACAAGTAGTCGCCCGAAGGGAAAGAGGTAATCAAACCAGTATATCTTCTCATCACAAACAGGACATCCGTTGCATTTACGGTTTGACTTACATTGACATCGGATGCTGCCAGCGCAACCCCCGTAAGTGTAGTGAGATGCGCAAAATGGTTCAGGATCAGAAGTGCATCCGTCGAATTGACTCCGCCCCAGGCATTGGATGGCGTAATCGTCATCTGGTAATTTCCTGAAGGGACAGAAGGAAATGCATAGACTCCGGAGGTGTTGGTATTTGTTGTCGCAACGGTGGCTCCTCCAAAGGTCTTTAGCACCATGGTTGCATTCTTCATCGGGTTTGAACCGACATTTGCATAGACTACCGTTCCTCCCAAAATCATAGTTGGCGAAGGAATGGACGGCACCTGGGCAAAATGACCAAAGTAAACAATGCCTTTGGCGGTATTATCATACTTGTCATAAATCCGGGAAGCGATCATAGCCGAGTCTCCGGTTCCCCAGTAGTTGTAGCGTGCATTAATATTGTTGGCGGTGTTGTTATAGATTTCGAAAGTCGTGTTATTATACAAGTTGTTGGTATAAAGAGCATCATTTCCAATGGTTGGGGCGCTCGAACCTTCGAGCTGGATGCCATAGGAGCCATTATACGTAAATGAACAGTTGCGAATTGTGATGGTCGAGTTGGTCAGCCGCATGCCATTACCGGTTGATTGGGTCAAAATACAATGTTCCATATAAGGCTGGCCCGATCCTTCAGCAAGGATATTATAATTTGCGGCTTTCTCGATGTTGCAATATTTCAGAGATGATGTGCCACCCCAGTTATCATTAAAATCAGTAAAATAGATTCCATCCCAGCCACCTGCAAGGTTATTATAGGGTTTGAAAATAATAATACTGTCTGCATTTCCTTCCGCCCATAAATCACCACCATAACTGTTCGGATAGCCTAATTGTAATTTTTTGCCGGGTTCAAAAGCAATGGTTACTCCCGGCCTGACAGTAATTCTTGCATGACTTGCATACAAGGCAACGGTTATATTATCCAATACCCTGTAAGGCACCCCATCGTTATAAAATGTTCTGTTTGCATCATAAGTACCCCCTGAAAGCGCAATATAATTTGGATTATTGCCGGTATAGGTATTTCCTGTCAACAGTGAGTTGCATCTCCAGTCGGTGTAATTGATGGGATAGCCAGCATTATTCAAAAACTGGCAATTTTTAACGAGGGGATTGGAATTGTATTCAATTAACCCGTCATGAAGTGAATTTTGTATGATACAATTTTCCATAGAAGGCTGTCCGGAAGTTTCACATTTAATGTTGTAAAGGTTTCCTTTTTCAATTGTACAATATTTCAGAGATGAAGTGCCACCCCAGTTATCATTAAAATCGTTAAAATAGATACCTTCCCATCCTCCTGCAACACCATTGAATGGCTTGAAAATAATTGGGCTTATCGCGGTACCTTCAGCAAAAAGGTCGCCACCATAGCTGTTTGGGTAACCCAACTGCAGCTTTTTCCCGGCTTCAAATTCAAGAATAACCCCCGGATCTAAAGTCAATTTAGAATGACCAGCATACTGTCCCATGACGATATCATTTAGTGCAAGATAGGGCACGTTATCGTTATTCAGAGTTCTGTTCCAGGGGTAAGTGCCGGCAGCCATTGCAATCCGGTTGATCACGTTGCCCGAATACGTGTTGCCGGTGTGAACAGGATTCGCATCAGGATTCAGCCAGTAGTAAGGGTAACGCCCATTATTAAGGAACTGTGTATTTTGAATCGTATGGGTTGCTGCAGAATTCCTGGCTCCATCGAGAACTGCATTCTGTATTTTACTGTGGTTAATTGTTGGCTGCACTGTGCTTTCAGAAAATAAATTATAATCATTTCCCTTTTCGATTACACAGTAATCCATCACTGAAACACCGCCCCAGTTGTCGCTAAAATCGGTAAAATAGATACCGTTCCAGCCGCCTGCCACGCCATTGTGAGAGGTGAATGTGATAAGGCTGTCGACGGTCCCAATGGCATACAATTCTCCGCCGTAACTGTTACTAACTCCAATCTGGATTTGAACACCGGTTATAGCCTTCACTGTATTACCTGGCTCAATCGTTAATCTTGTTGCCCCTGCATATTGAGCAAGCCTAACGGTTCCTAATAAAATATAAGGATAACTGATCGAGTTCCATACTTTATTACTTCCTGAAATGTCTCCACCATCTATTGCAATTCCATTGTGCGTATTATTGGTCATGGTTGGCGAACCATTTGGAGGAAGGATAGTAAAGTTAGGTGAAGGATACCGCATCCCATAACCGTTGTAGGAAATCGTTGATGTACTATAGGTGGGTTCAGAAACTGGAGAGGTAAGAAATACCCCTGCTCCGGTATTATAGCTCAGCGTAGTAGATACAAACGTGGGATTAGAGGTTTCAAGATATGCGCCGTTTTCAGTATTTCCTTTGATGACGCAATTGTTAAGATTGATGTGTGCCGAACCCAGGCGGATACCGTTACCGTCGGCATACCTGATGCTGCACCGCGTTAGCAGCGGTTCGTTTGTTTGATTGCAGTATAGGTTTGCGTTGTTCGAACCGTAGCCGGCATTTGCAATTACTGTGTAAGTAAACTGGGATGAAACTCCAACATCGCTATTAGGGTCAAAATAGATGCCATCCCACTGTCCTATTTCACTGGTATAATACATGAATTTAACGGAGTCAACCGCAGTTCCGCTGCAGACTACATTTGCCTGGCTCACCGTCAGCCCCGTACCGGGAAGGAAAAGTACGGTTGTACCTGCCTGGAAGGTATGTGTGCCGGAGGTAAAGGAGATATCCCCGGTCGCCCAGTATGGACTCAATGCCTGTGTGAATGTGGTAATGGCATTGAGATTACCGGAAAGCTGGGTTCCGGGTGTAGTTAGCATCATATCGTTGAAAGAGCAGCCACTGGTTCCAGATCCTGTCAGGATTACCTTATACTGAAGATATTGCTTGGTCTGGTTCACCGTGATGGGTGATACCGTCGTAAGCGCCGTCCAGTCGCCCCAGATTTTATCTGCTCCGGCGACACGATAGGCAACCTCGCAATTGGCAGGCGCAGAATAGCCTGCGGTAAAGGTCAGCGTATTGATCAGCCTTTCGGCTCCGAGTTCATAGAAAGGATTGGATGTAAAGACGCCGTGGTTTACATAATTCGTTGACAGGGTGAGATTCGAATATCTTGTGTTGAAGATCGGAGTTCCGGAAAGGTTGGTTCCACCCGTGTAATTCACGATCCCGTTACCGGCAAAAGCAGCTCCGTCCTTGGTTTGATCGTAAAGCAGGTTGGGCGATGTAATCCACGTCCACGGCAAAGCCTGGTCAATGTTGGCATAATAAACGGTGTTGCTTAAAGTACCGCCGGTTTCACCGGCAAGTACCATAATCAGTCCGTTGATCACAACCGATGAATGGTTGCTGATGGTAACCGGTAAAGCAGTACCTGTTGACCAGGCGCCGTTTGCGCCGTTCACCCCGGGCGTGCAGTAATACACGGTACTCACTTTCGTTCCTCCCGTAGCATAACCCCCGAGAACGTACAACATGCTGTTGTAAGTAACCATGGTGTGCCGGTTACGGGTTGCCGGAAGAGCTGTGCCTGTGGTGAAGGAGGCAAGAGTGTTATCCGCCAGCACTTTCGTATAATACACCGTGTTCAAAGCTGAAGTTTCGGTGAGAACCGCTGCTCCGCCAGCCACATAAATGTATCCGTTCAGGTAAACAGCCGTGTGACCCCAACGGGCTACCGGCAGTGGTACTGAAGAAGTCTGCCACGTTCCGATACTCGCATCGGTATTGATGGTTGCGTAATAAATCGTGTTGTACGCTTGTGATCCATCGCGTCCGCCGATGACGTAAATGGTGTTGGTTCCTATGACAACCGCGGCATCTTTCAGTGCGACCGGCAATGAATTCAGGGTTGACCAGCCGCTGATACCGCCCGCCTGTATGGTAGCACGATAAACGGCTGATGAATAGGTTACATCATTCCAGCCACCGACAATATAAACATACTGGTTATTCCAGACCGCCGCCCGGTGACCGCTGAGGGTTTGGGGTAATACAGTGGTTGTAAGCCATGTCCCGACATCGCTGGCGGCATACTGAAGATAAACATTGTTGCCTCCGACCAGGACATTGTTCAGAACGCCCTTATTGAAATCGGCATCTGTGGTTTGGGTAAAATTCACCTGCGCCATCAGGCTGGTGAACACTGAAACATAAAAGAATAAAATTCCTGCGCTCAGGCATTTCGCGAAACGCCTGTAAACCCGCATTTGTAATGATTTTTTCATGATAAGTAAAATTTAATTGTGGGATTATTATTTATTAAAAAAACTATGTTTCCATTTTCTCCAGGTATGATAGAATCCAGTCGGTGAGGACGGTATTCACCGGGAGAGTGTTGCCATTAACCAGCACTACTGTGGGGTTTTTACCGACATTCAGTTTCGAGAAATAATCGAAATTGACGATGTACCGGTCATGTATCCTGATAAAGTTCCTGCCTTTGAGTTTTTCTTCAAATACATCAATACTGCTGACGGTCTCTATGACCACTTCGTTTATAAAATGAAGTCCCGATCTGGTTCCGAGCGATTCGATGTAAGTAATGTCGCTCGTGTGGATAATATCTATGTGCTGGTTCGAATTGATAGCGAGCTTGTCATGCTCATGATATTCGGTAACCAGCTCGTCGAAAAAACCTTTCGGGCTGGATTTAAAGCGGGTCACTAAAGAATTGAAGCGGATATGTTCCTTATTGGCTTCAAGGAAATCAGCCAGTTCTTTTTTGCAGTTGTTGTCATCGATGATGATGATCCGCTCCATTTTTAAATCCCGGATTTTCAGGTAAAGGTATATCGTGCCACAGGAAAAAGCAGGGGCAAATTATTATTCGCCGGGAATGAATTATTATTTGCAGGTCTAAATAAAAAACGACCCCGGAATGGAACTTCCCGGAGTCGTTTTACAGAAAATATAATATCCTTACCGAATGATTATCTTTCTGGTAATTGTGTTTTGCCCCTGCCAGATCACGAGGAAATATGTACCAGGACTTATTTGCTTTATGGGAAGGTTAATCATTCGTTCTGAAGAGCTCAGATTTACTAATTCTGCTCCTGTTTGATTTAACAGCCTGAGGCAGGTTACGGGCTTTCCGGAGCGGATGGTGATATGATCGGTAGCAGGGTTCGGGAAAATGCTGATGTTATCGCCCGGCATGGATTCCTCAATCCCGGTAATGACAACCGTTTGAGTGTTCGATGGTCCTGATTCCCCGAAGTAATAAACCGCCGTCACATGGTATTCCCAGGTTCCAGTTCCGGGTTCATCCACATATTCGGGTTCAGTAATAAGGGAAGTATTTACTTGTTCACCGTTGCGATAAACATTATATCCGTCCGGTTCAAGACAGGAAGCAAGAACCACCCAGAAAAGAGTTACAACGCCATTGCTGACACTCGCCCCGAGTTCATCCGGTTGAATATTGTCAGGTATGGGTACAAAAATATCCTCCATCGGTCCGGGTATGGATTCCTCACCCCCATAAATAGCTGTTATCCAATAGTCATAATTCTGATCCGGCATCAGCATTGGATGAGTATATGCCATCACATCCACCGTAGCAATGAAATTGCCATCGCAGTATATATTCCAGCCATCCGGATTACTTCCTGCTGGCATTTCCCAGGTGAGGTTCACATCAGTGCAATCATAGGAAAGCTGAAGGTTTATGGGTGGAACAACATCCTGCATGACAATGATGTTTCTTGAAGAACCAGCCCCGGTTTCGCAATGGAAAACACCATACCACGTTTCGCTCACAGGTACCGCCCACACCAGCACCTGGCTTGTTTCGCCGGTAAAATCTGCAGAATTCAGTATAGTTCCTTCATGATACCACTGGAAAGGAGATGTATTCAAAACCGCATCGAACCTCACTTCGCCTTCGATCGGTGCACTGCCGATGAGGTATATCCTTTGATCTTCG
>Ga0233425_10005502_pt1 | contig 19941 bp, 17 predicted proteins | sample Watercolumn_Towu_2_FD_181712 | JGI IMG/M metagenome (GOLD analysis project Ga0233425, IMG submission 181712) | Freshwater microbial communities from Lake Towuti, South Sulawesi, Indonesia - Watercolumn_Towuti2014_140_MG | ecosystem: Environmental > Aquatic > Freshwater > Lake | place... | reverse complement strand
CTCCATCGCCGCCAGTCGCTCGGTCGCGCTGGTCTGAGCCGCAACCATCGAATCCTTGCTCTGTTCCAGCCTCTTCTTGACCCATTCCGGGTCCAACTTGTTCCGGTACTTCTCGATTCTCTGCTCCGGACTCCTTCTCGACATGTTTCCTCCCTTGCTGCCGGAGTCCTGGCTGCAGTCATACCCGGCAGCTAACCAATTGTAGCAACGATACATGCAAACCGCAAGACCCAACTGTGGCCAACTAACCCCACCGCCTACCCAAGCACTTCCTGGATTATCTACTAGATGACCCAGGGGACAATCTAGTAGATGACCGACTGGATTACCCAGTTGATAATCGACTGGATTATCTGCTGGATGACCTGGTGGATTATCTACTGGGTCATCCAGTCAATAACTGGTGGGATTATCCAGTGGATGACCTACTGGGTCATCAGGTAGGTCATCTGGTAGGTCACCCAGCAGGTCATCCAGGGGGTCACCCAGGGGGTCGTACCTGGGATTCTGCCCTGTATCGGCCAAGCCCTATTCCTTCTAGCTATTTTGCGCTTCAGCTATTGATGTGATGGTACTGATTTGGTACCATGGTAGCATGTGTCGCGGACGGTTCTTCACCCAGGAAATGAGGATCAGATTGTGCAGTTTTCGCCTTGGGGCCAGGCTGAGTCAAGATTAACTGGTATTGCGAATGGGCTACTCGGGCAGGGGCCGTCGCCGGCTGGTTGAGAGGCTGGAGACTGGTCGGATTGCTGAGCCAACCGTCTGGATGGTCGCCGGGTATCTCCAGGGCCGCGGGGTCAAATGGCGCAGTATCGCTGACTTACTGGAGAGTGTGCCGCCGGTGAAGCCGGACATCTCCCGGGTGAAGAGCCTGAAGTTCCCGGAGGAAATGAAGCAGCGCACCGAAGAACAAACTCAGGCCGTGGCGCAGGGTTTGGCCTATGTGCGCACTGAGAAGCCGATTTCGCCCAAGGCCCGGAGACAGGGCGTGAAGCGCTGTTCCGAGTATCGGCTGATTACCAATTACCTCGAACAGAAGGTCACTGAGACCCTGCGCGAGACCAAGTTGAGTTTCGTGCAGTATGGCGCGTATCAGGCGGTTGGCCGATACTGTCTGAGCACGCTGTGGAGACTCAGCCAGGACCTGCCCGGGACCGGACTGAAGAAGCGACTGGCGAAACTGGTCAAGCCGGAACTCAGGAAGATGCAGGAGGAATGGCAGAGCTGGGGACCGGACATGAAGACAGTGCTCAAGGTCCAGCGTCGCGTCCTTGACCTGTTTCCCGGGCTGATTGTGTCGCTCAGCGGCGCGCGGCGGGGCTGAGAGCGCGCAGGTCCGCCCCGCCATCGTAGACAACCCCCTGCTTTTCTGGTATAATCTAAGGGATTACAGGAGGGTATATGGGGTTGGATGTTATTGTCGTTGTTGTTCTGTTTGGCCTCACAATTCACGGCTATCGCCAGGGGTTTCTCAAGGGTGCCGGTTCGCTGCTCACGCCGATAGTTGCGCTCTGGCTATCGCTCCGCTATTCCGGCCGCCTGTCCTACTGTTTCAGCGCCGCGACCGGCGACCACACATCGGCTCTCGTGCTCGCGATTATCGCGATTCTCGTCGTCAGCTATCTCGGCATCCGTCTCATGCGCAACATTTTCAGTCGTCTGCTCGACCGATTCCGTATCTGGGACATGGACCAGTTCATGGGCGGTGCGCTGGGCCTGGTCAAGGCGACGATGATTATCTGGATCGTCATCGCCTTCGCCTACATCGCCTATCCCGAAGGCCGCAGGGCAATCAGCCGCGCTCCCTTGTCGGCCCAGATTCTGATGTTCGGCGAGGACGTTCCGGCGCTGCGCCAGAAGCTGAACCAGGCAAACCGCTATGTCAAGGGCATAACCAACCCATTGCAGCGGTATCAAATGCCCGAACTCACCGGCGACCCCAACAACCGGGCCAACGCCGAGGTGATGAAGGGACTGAACCTGGAACAGGAGTAGAACAGGAAGAATGCAGAATGCAAAATGCAAAATGCAGAATGCAGAATGCAGATTACAGATTGCAGAGTGCAGAATGCCCGTCAATCGTCATTCGTCAGTCGTACTTCGTCATTCCCCTGATTCTCTCTTGACACTTGGCCGCGACTGATGTAACATCGCACCGCCGTGAAGAGTTCGCTCGCTGAAGGTGTCGCTGGTCCGGGATGACGTCGCGTCTACCGGCGGCGGTGCCGCATTATTTCGGGGCAGTAGCTCAGTTGGGAGAGCGCCAGAATCGCACTCTGGAGGTCGGCGGTTCAATTCCGCTCTGCTCCATTCCAAAGCAGGATTCGAGGAATCGAGGAATCGGGGAATCGAGGGTCCGGCCCTCGAGCCGCTTGAATCCTGGAATCCTTGAGTCCTTGATTCCTTTTCCCCGGGAGATTCAATGATCGTTCCCAAGCGGATATTCCTGACCAAGGGCGTCGGCCGGCATCGCGACAAGCTCTCGAGCTTTGAGGCTGCGCTGCGCGACGCCGGTATTGCTGCCTACAATCTCGTACGCGTTTCGAGTATCCTGCCGCCCGGCTGCAAGTTCATTCCCCGGCGCCAGAGCCTGGAATACATGTCCCCGGGCGAGATAACCTTTGTCGTGCTGAGCGAGAACTCAACCAACGAACCGCACCGCCTGATTTCCGCGGCCATCGGCGTGGCGATTCCCAAGGAACGCAATCAGTACGGCTACCTGTCCGAGTATCACTCGTTCGGCGAGACCGAAGCCAAGTCCGGCGACTATGCCGAAGACCTCGCGGCCCAGATGCTGGCCACTACACTCGGCGTCGAGTTCGACGCCTCGACCGGCTATGACGAGCGCAAGGAAATCTGGAAGATTTCCGGCAAGATTTACCGGACCCTGAACATCACCCAGACCGCGATTGGCGACAAGCGCGGCAACTGGACCACCGTCCTCGCGGCCGCGGTTCTTCTCCCCTAGCCCGTACCCGACCGAAGCCCAATTCCTTTGCCCGGTCGTGGGTATCGCTGCAGTCTGAGCGGCAATTGCGCTTGACTCCGGTTTCATTTCCCTTAGAATCCTGCGTGGACATTTTCAGGAAGTGTCGCGATTACTACCCGATGGTGCGCGACGCAAAACAGAGCGGGTTCTATCCGTATTTCCGCGCGATTGACTCGGAGCCGGACCGCCGAGTCGTCATCCACGGCAAGGACCTGCTCATGCTCGGGTCCAACAACTACCTCGGGCTTACGACCCATCCCAAACTGAAGGAAGCGGCCATCGCTGCGGTCCGAAAGTACGGCACCGGCTGCACCGGCTCGCGCTTTTTGAACGGCACGCTGGACCTGCACGAGGAACTGGAGCAGAAACTCGCCGAGTTCATGCGCAAGGAAGACTGCCTCTGCTTTCCGACCGGGTTCCAGGTGAACCTCGGGGTCATCTCCTCAGTGGTTCGGCGCGATGACTACGTGATTACCGACAAACTGGACCACGCCTCGATCATGGATGGCTGCCAGCTCTCATTCGGCAAGATGAAGCGCTACCAGCACAACGACATGGCCAGTCTCAGCCACGCCATGGAATCGCTCGAGACCGACGCGCCGGCGCTGATTGTCAGCGACGGCATCTTCAGCATGGACGGTGACATCGTCAAGCTGCCCGAGCTCCTGCCGGTAGCGGCGCGCCATCACGCCCGGGTCATGATTGACGACGCGCACTCGATTGGCGTGCTCGGCAAACGCGGCGCGGGCACGGCTGAGCATTTCGGGGCCGAGGACAAGGTCGACCTCGTGATGGGTACGTTCTCCAAGTCGTTCGCCACCATCGGCGGCTTCGTGGTCGGCGATCGCGAAGTCATCACCTTCATTCGCCATCAGGCCCGGTCCCTGATGTTCTCAGCCAGTATTCCGCCCCCGGCCGCGGCGACCGTGCTTGCCGCACTGGAGGTCATCAAGTCCGAGCCCGAGCGACGCGAGAAGCTCTGGCAGAACACCAACCGTATGCTCAAGAGCCTGAAGGCAATGGGCTATGACATCGGAACTGCGGAAACTCCGATTATCCCGCTGCTCATCGGCGATATGACCGAGACCATCAATTTCTGGCACGACCTTTACGAGGCCGGAGTCTTCGCCAATCCGGTAGTGCCGCCGGCCGTACCGCCCAACGCCTCGCTCATCCGGACCAGCTACATGGCCACGCATACCGACGAAGACCTGGACCAGGCGCTGGAAATACTCGAGCGTATCGGTAGGAAGCGCGGCATACTCCGGTGACCGGCGTCGCGGTCAGACCGGTTTCTTCACCGAGCGACCTCAAGGCTTTCATCCGACTGCCCCATGACTTGTACGCCGGGAACCCGAACTGGGTGCCGCCGCTGGATTCGGACGTCGCGGAAACCCTGACCCCGGCCCGGAACCCCTTCTTTGAGCACGCCGAACGCGAGCTCTTCCTTGCCGAGCAGGACGGCCGTGTCGCAGGCCGGATTGCCGCAATCATCGACCGCAACTACAACGACTACCACCAGGGGAGTGTCGGCTACTTCGGCTTCTTCGAGTCGGTCAACGACTTCGAAGCAGCACGGACGCTCTTCGACCGGGCGCGAGACTGGCTGCGCGCCAGGGGCATAACGACAATGCGCGGTCCGGCCAATCCGTCCCTGAACGATGAGGCCGGGATGCTCTTCGAGGGCTTCGATTCTCCGCCGTGCGTCAAGATGCCCTACAATCCGGAGTACTACCCGGGATTCTGCGAGCGCTACGGGCTGCTCAAGGTCAAGGACCTCTACGCCTACTTTGCGGAGATTCCGGACCGACCGCCTGAAAAGCTGGCCCGGGTCATGGAGCGGTTGAAGCGGCGGGCCGGGCTGGTCGTGCGCCGGCTCGACCTGAAGAACCTGAAGCGCGACTTGCGCCTGCTGCGCGAAGTATACAACGATGCCTGGTCCGCCAACTGGGACTTTGCGCCGATGACGGAGACCGAAGTCGACGACCTCGCCCGGAAACTCCGCCCGCTGGCCGTCCCGGACATCGTCCCGATCGTGGAAATCGGCGGCGAAGTCGCCGGAATCGGCATCTCGCTCCCCGACTACAACCGGCTGTTGAAGACGATGCGCGGCAGACTCAACGTTCTCAAATTCCTGCTCGGCCGCGGTCGAATTGACACAATGCGGCTCTGGGCGCTGGGCGTGAAGCGCAAGTTCCACAAGCTGGGACTGGACGGCCTCCTCTACTACGAAACCGTGCTCGGCGCTCGCCGCGCGGGCTACCGCAGAGTCGAAGTCTCGTGGATTCTCGAGGACAATGTTGCCATCATCCGGCCGATAATGATGTGGGGCTGCCGGTTGTATAAGAAGTACCGGGTCTATGAAATCGCCATCTGACGCGGTTGCTGCACTTGACGCGGTCAGATTTTTGCGTATGCTTACGCGGATGTTGCCAATGAAGTATCCCGGGAAGGTCCTTGGATGCAGCCGCTGATACTCATCTGGCTGGCGCTGGGCCAGCCGGCAACGTCACCTGCGGCCTCCGAGCCGGCGCCGGTGACCGTCACGCCTCTCGCGCCGCCGTCCGCGGTCAAGGCAATCGACAATCCCAACGACGACGGGGGCAAACTCCGCATCTCGTGGAAGCTCTCCCCGGATGACGAGCAGCTTGACGGGTACCGGATTGAGCGTCGGGCCCGGGACTCGACGCAGTTCATCAAGGTCGGCTTCGTCGGCCGACACATCTCGGCCTTCACCGACGACCGGGCCGACGACCAGCTCCAGTATCACTACCGTATCACCGCGATAAGCGGAGACCGCTCGGCCGATTCCGAGACGTCAGGTTTCGTCCGCAGTTCGCCTCAGTGGTTTCACTTCGGACGCGTCAATGTCCTGGTCGCCGGTTTGCTCTTCGCGTTCCTCGTGCTCTTCTTCACGCTCCAGGCCCGGCGGGGAAAGAAACTCTTCATTCGCCGCATCTCCGGGCTCGACGCCGTGGACGAAGCCCTGGGCCGCGCGACCGAGATGGGCCGTCCGATTCTCTTCGTGCCCGGGCTTTCGACGATGGATGACGTGGCAACCATCGCCGCGCTGAACATCCTCGGCGAAGTTGCCAAGAAGACCGCGCACTACGGCACGCCGCTGGTCGTCCCCAACCGCGACCCGATTGTCTATACCGTCGCCCGCGAGGTCGTGAAGGAAGCCTATACCCAGGCCGGACGGCCTGATGCCTTCAGTCCGGACTCGGTCTACTTCGTCACCGACAACCAGTTCGCCTATGCCGCCGCCGTGGACGGCTACATGGTACGCGAGCGGCCGGCGACCAACTTCCTCATGGGTTATTTCTGGGCCGAATCGCTGATCCTCGCCGAAACCGGTGCGTCCATCGGCGCGATCCAGATTGCCGGCACTGACTCGGTGACCCAGTTGCCGTTCTTCGTCACGGCCTGCGACTATACCCTGCTTGGCGAAGAACTCTACGCCGCCTCGGCCTACCTTTCACACGAGCCGCTCCTGCTGGGCGCAATCAAGGGTCAGGACTACGGAAAGGCGATAATCGTGATTCTGCTCGTAGTCATGACCATTCTGGCCCTGTCCACGAAACTACCGGTAACCAGGATTTTCGGGCAGTAGCAGCATGAAACGCAGACTCCCGCTCACTCTGGTACTTGTCTTCGGCATCTGGGGCATTCTAACCTATTTCCTCCCGCATTCGGTACCCCAGGAAGTCGACTCGCTGTTCCGCAACAACACCTTGCGCATCATGGTCGTCTTCGCCCTCATTCTGGGACTGAGCAGTCTTCTTCGCTATCACACTGAGAAGATCCGCCGGCGCCGGGAATACTACCAGTACAGTTGGATTACCCTGATCAGTCTGCTCGTCACTGCCATCATCGGGCTGTTTGGCGGCGGACTCACCCCCGGCAGGCCCGGCCTGCTGCCGACCAGCATCGGCGGCTTCTCGTTTCACATCTCGACCCTCTACCGCTTCGTGATTATCCCGGTCCAGGCCTCGATGTTCGCTATCCTTGCGTTCTTCATGGCATCGGCTTCCTACCGGGCATTCCGCGCGCGCAACATGGCCGCGACGGTCCTGCTGGTTGCGGCGTTCATCGTCATGCTCGGCTCAGTGCCGCTGAGCCGGCAGATTCTGGACACCCTTCCCGGTTTTGCCCAGTTCATCCTTGACGTGCCGAATACGGCATCCAAGCGAGGTATCGCGTTTGGCGTCGGTCTCGGCTCAATCGCCACTTCACTGAAGATCATCCTTGGCATCGAGCGGGGCTGGCTGGGCGGAGAGAAATAGCGATGGCGGACAAGACTCGCGGCCCGCGGCTGACTCTCTGGGAGGCGATGCTCCGGATTCCGCGCCAGGTTGTCTACCTGTTCATTGCGCTGGCGGTAATTGTCCCGCTCTTCGCGCCATTCGTCATCCGGCCGAAGCCGTCGGAACCCGTGGTCAGCCTGTTCAACGTGATCGACTCGATGCCAAGAGAGCGGGCGCTGGTCATCTCGGTCGACTACGCCCCGGACATCGAGCCCGAACTGCACCCGATGTCAATTGCCCTGCTGCGCCACGCCTTTGCCCGCCGGCTCAGGGTCGGCGTGCTCTGTTTGCAGATTCCCGGCGTCGGGCTTGCCGACATGGCCATCAGTCAAGTCGTCGAGGAGTTCAATTCCCGGGCGCAGAAGCCGTCGGACAGCCTGCGCTACGGCGTGGACTATGTCTTCTGGGGTTTCCAGACTCCGCTGCTTACGGTGATCACCGGCATGGGCGAGGACATCACGAAGGTCTTTCCGGTTGACGCGCATCGCACCCCGACCGACTCGCTGCCCATCAGCCGCGAGATTCGCAACTACAATAACATCGGAATCGTCGTTTCGATTGCGGGCAGCAATATTCCGCTCTCGTGGGTAACCTATGCCCAGACGGTTTTTGGCGTGAAGATCGGCACCGGCATCACCGCGGTCTCGGCCGCCGACTACTATCCCTACTACTCCAAGACCCGCCAGTTCTCCGGCCTGCTCGCCGGCATGAAAGGCGGCGCCGAGTACGAAGAACTGGTCGCCGAGCGCTATCCGAAACAGACCGCCGGGCTGCGCCGCCTGGCCACCGAGCGCATGGCATCCCAGACCACGGCGCATCTGGCCATCATGCTGCTGATTGTCATCGGCAACGTGGCATACTTTGCCACGCGCAAGAAGAAGGTGAAATCATGAGTCACGATCCCTGGGTCTGGTTTGCCGCGGTCCTCACCCTTGCAGTCTTCTCCTTCCTCTACCGCGAGAACCCGCTCTACCGGATTGCCGAGCACCTGGTGGTCGGCGTCGCCAACGGCTACTTCATCACTGTCGAGTATCACCAGATTCTCAAACCCAGCCTGATCGACCTGATCACCCGCGGCCAGCTGAACGTTCAGCTCGTCCTCTCGATCCTGGGCGCGCTGGTCGGCCTGCTCTACGTGATGCGTTTCTTCCCCAAGGCATCGTGGCTCGTCCGGGTCCCGATTGCCATCACCCTGGGCTACGGCTCAGGCTACTACATCCCGCGCGGGATGGAAGCCGGCGTACTCAAACAGGTCGGCGGCACGCTGGTCACGCCGTCGGACTTCGCCCAGTTCCCGGCGCTCATCGCCCAGGCCGGACAGCAGCTTGCCCACTGGCGCATTGACCAGGCGCTACTCTCGGTCCTGAACGCCTTTGGCCAGCCCATCATCATGCTCGGCGCAATCGCCACCGTGGCCTATTTCTTCTTCTCGTCCGAGCGCAAGGGCATCCTGAAGCCCCTGTCTACCGCCGGCATCATCTTCATCATGCTGGGCTTCGGCGCGTCATTCGGCTACACCGTGATGGCACGTATCTCCCTGCTCATCGGCCGATTCCAGTTCCTGTTCCGCGACTGGCTCGGACTTATCCACTAGGCCGCTACCGCCGGCCGTCCTGCGCGATGGACGAAACCAGTCGGCAACTCGAAGAACTCGCTGCCCGCGGCCGGCGCTATCCGCTTGACGCATACCTGTTCATCCTCGCGGCTCTCGAACACATGCTGCAACGCCTCGGCGAAAGACGCCATCTCACCGGCCAGGAGCTATCGGAAGGCATCCGCACTTTCGCCCTTGAGCGGTACGGCCTGATGGCTCGAACCGTGCTGGAAAGCTGGAATTGTCACACCACCGACGACTTCGGCAACCTGGTGTATGACATGATTGGGGCCGGCATCATGAGCAAGACTCCGGAAGACCGGCTCGAGGACTTCCATGCGGTGTACGACTTCGGCGCGGCGTTTGAGAGAGGATATGAACTGGGGCAAAGCCCGGAATGACCAGGAACCAGGCACCAACTTCCAGCTAAGTCCCGACTCCAATGTCCACAGCGACTGCGCTTCTCCGCATTCGGGCCCTGGTTCTTTGGCTGGACATTGGGATTTGGGCATTGGAGTTTCCAGCCCATCAAGTCTACCTCTGGCGGAATCGTGACTGGAGCTGACGGAACTCGCGGCCTGGCCGAGATGCTCGGTCCCAACGGCGGCCTTGCCCAGGTCTTCGACAACTTCGAAACGCGACCGGAGCAAATGCAGATGGCTGAGGCGGTTCAGGATGCACTGGCCAGGTCCCAGCACCTCATCGTTGAAGCCGGCACCGGCATCGGCAAGAGCCTCGCCTACCTGGTCCCGGCTGCGGACTGGGCGCTCTCCGGCAGGCGTCGCGTCGTGGTCTCGACCTTCACCAAGGTCCTGCAGAACCAGCTTGTCCGGAAGGACATCCCCCTGCTCAAGCAGGCACTCGGCACCGCCCTGCGGGCGGAACCGGTCTTCGGCCAGGAGAACTACCTGTGCCGCCGCCGTCTGCGCGCCACCGTGAACTTCGGACTGTTCGACACGCCCCGGCAGAGCGAGGAAATCGAAGCAGTCATTGAATGGGCCGAGCACTCGGATGGCGTTCTGGTCAACTTCCCGCAGGCGCTCGACCCGCGCACCATCGCGCGCATCGGCCGCAACTCCGACACCTGCCATTTCGAACAATGCGCCTATCGCGAAGAGTGCCACTACTTCCGCGCGCGGGAACTCTGGCAGCAGGCCGACCTGCTGGTCATCAACCACTACCTGTATTTCGCCCATGCCGCCACCGGCCATCGCCTGCTCCCGGAATTCGACTGCATCGTCTTCGACGAGGCCCATCGTCTGGAAGACGTCTGCGCCCGGCACTACGGACTCGAAGTCTCCAGCGGCGGCGTCGAACGGTTGTTCAACAGCGTTCACCATCCCACCCGCAAGCGCGGCATCCTGACGCACCTCTCCTGTTCGCGAGCGTCCCGTCACCGATTTGACGAGCTGCTGACGCATGGCCGGCTTGCCGCGCGCGACTTCTTCATGGCGGTCCGGGAAAAGGTCCCGCACGGCGCAAACCGCATCCGCGTCACCGAGCCCGGCTTTGCCGAGAACCTGCTCGACCAACCGCTCAAGCAGCTCTCGGCCGCGCTCAAGGAACTCGCCACCGACGCCGACGACGAAGACCTGGCCGGCGAGGTCCAGGGGCTGATGAAGAACGCCGAACGCCTGCAACTTGGCGTTGAGGCCATGCTTGCGCACAAGGACCGCAACTCGGCCTACTGGATTGAAGCCGAGTCCGGGGACTCCACGCGGAATCGTGTCCCCAACACCTGGTTACGTAGCGCGCTGATTGACACCAGCGCCAGCTTCCGCACCGACGTGCTGGAGCACTACTCAACAGTCGTCCTCACGTCCGCGACCCTCACGGTGGACCGGGAGTTCGACTTCTTTGCCGAGCGGCTCGGCGCGGAGCAAGCCAAGACTCTACTCCTCGATTCGCCTTTCGACTTCCGGAACCAGACGCTGCTTCTCACCGACGACGCGCTGCCGCTGCCCAACGCACCCGAGTTCGCGTCGGCCGCGGCCCGGCGCATCGAGGAAATCCTGCACCTGAGCAAAGGCCGAGCCCTGGTCCTGTTCACCAGCTATGATTTGCTCAACCGCGTATTTGAACTGATGAAGACCGACAAGTATCGGCTCCTGCGCCAGGGCGACGCCTCCACGTTCGAACTGCTGAACGAGTTCAAACAGGACGTCTCTTCCGTGCTCTTCGCAACCCAGTCCTTCTGGGAGGGCATTGACGTCCCGGGCGAAGCGCTCTCCTGCCTGATCATCACGCGTCTGCCGTTCGAGGTCCCGGACGACCCGCGCCTTGAGGGCATCGCCGAAGCGCTGCGCGACCAGGGCCGGGAGCCGTTCACCGACTACCAGTTGCCCCAGGCCGTGCTCAGGTTTCGTCAGGGTTTTGGCCGGCTGATCCGCAACCAGACCGACCGGGGCGTGGTCTGCGTCCTGGACAAGCGCATCATCCAGCGGGCCTACGGCCGGTCATTCTTGAGTTCGCTCCCCCAGGGCATCAAAGCGGTCCGCAACGTCGGCACCATCTCGGATTTCCTCGCCGCGCGCCCTGCCGGGCCATAGACTTCGAACCTGCCGCGGCGGTCCGACCGCGCCCGGCAGCAGTGCCGGGCTCTCTGGGACCGCTCCGAATCATCTTGACTTCTGACCCGTTCGCGCGCTACAATCCTTCATGATGCGGCGACCCGGCACGTCTGCTTGCCTGCCGCCTCTGGCCGCGCTGCTGTGTCTGTTGCACCCGGCCTGCCGGCCGCTGGAACCCGAGCCCCCTTCGCGCCGGGCGAAGTGGAGCGTCGCGCTGGGCGCGTCTACCGGTGACCTGACCACCGTCGGTCCGGACAATACGGTCTACTGCCTGGACGGCACCGGCCTCCGGGCACTGGACCGCGACGGACGCACAAGGTGGCGTCGGTCGCTGTCCGGTATCGGTCTCTGCCCGCCGGTGGTCGGCGGTGACAGCACTACCTGTCTGCTGGTCCAGCGTGACGGCGACTATCACATCCAGCTCACCGCGGTGGCGTCAGACGGCGAAATCAAGTGGCATCGGCAGCTTCTGTCCACTTCCACTCCCCACCACCCTGGCTTGGCAATGGCCGCGGACAACACGATCTACTGCGCCCTTGACAGCTTCCTCTTTGCGGTCGCCCCGGACAGCAGCCTCAGATGGCAGTTGCCGCTCGGCGACTGTGTCTCCTGCCCGCCAACGATCGGCCGCGACGGAACCATCTACGTCGGCGCCCGACAGGGCCTCATCGCGGTCGCCCCGGACGGCAGCCCGGGCTGGCGCCACTTGATCTCCGAAGGCCTTGACGAGCCCCCGGTCATCGCGCCCGACAACACCATCTACTACTCAAACCGACAGGGGCAGTTGGCCGCGCTCGATCCGGAGGGCAACTGCCTGTGGCGTCGCCAGGGCGGCCTGCCGGTCATTGGCGCGGACCAGGTAGCCCGGTTCTGGAGCGGCCATGACACGCTCTGCGAACTACACCCGGACGGCACGTCGGTCTATCGCCCCACCGAACGCTCAGGATGCCTCGCGGTCACCGATGATGGCACGACCTACTGCACCTGGAGCGGTTCCGAGTCTATCTTCACGACTGACGCCGGTATGGCGGCCCTGAATGCTGACGGCAGCCTGCGCTGGACTTTCACCGCTGTTGGCGACCACTATGGGGCCTGGCCGCCGACCGTCGGACCGGACGGCACGGTCTACTTCTGCACAATCTTCAATCTCTATGCGGTCGCCGATTCCGGCGATACCCGCACCTGCTTCTGGCCCATGTACCGGCACGACGCCCAGTTGACCGGTCGCGCCCGCTGAGCTGCCGCCTCTGCTCCCGCCCACTGGCCGCAGACCGGCAACTGGAGCCGTGTCTGGAGGATAGTCGGCGTCAGTCCGCGACCTGGACTCCTCCGCCCCCGCACGGCCCGCCATCGATTTGACGAGCTGCTGACGCACGGCCGGCTTGCCGCGCGCGACTTCTTCATGGCGGTCCGGGAAAAGGTCCCGCTCGGCGCAAACCGCATCCGCGTCACCGAGCCCGGCTTTGCCGAGAACCTGCTCGACCAACCGCTCAAGCAGCTCTCGGCCGCGCTCAAGGAACTCGCCACAGACCCGCCGCCTTCGGCCTGACCGCAGACTCCACAATTCGCAGTTTGCAGACCGCAGTTCTTCTTGACTCTCCCCTGCCGCTGCCTAGACTATCCCGTCTGGTACATCGAACTGAGTTCCAAACCCGCGAATGGGAGGACTGGATGAAGAAACTCGTGTTATTGCTCGTGCTGGCCGGCATCGCCGGACTGCAGGCAGAAGCCCTGATTGGCCCTGACTTGCACGGTCTGCTGACCGACACCCGGGATGGCCGGCAAGTCCCGGTCAATATCATACTGAGGGACCAACTGGACAACCCGCGCATCGAGGCCCGCTGCGCAGGCTTGAACAAGGCAAAGCGCTGGAAGCTGGTCACTACCGAACTGAAGCGCCTGGCAACCCGGTCTCAGCGCGATCTGCTCAAGTCCCTGCGCGACCTCGAAGTCCGGGGACAGGCGAGCGGCATCGAACCGCTCTGGATTGTCAACGGCATCCACTGCCATCTGAGCTCGGAGGCCGTCGCCGCCCTGGCCGCGCGCAACGACATCAACTACCTCGAACACAGCCTGGTCTACTCGCCGGACCCGCTCTGCATCACGCCCGAGACCTACAGGAAGATGGTCAAGGGAAATGTCTCGGTCCCGACCGACGCCCTCGAGTGGAATGTCCGGCTGGTCGGCGCGGACTCGGTCTGGAACCAGCTCGGCTACACCGGCGATAGCGTGATTGTCGGCCACATCGACACCGGCTGCAACTACAATCACCTAGACCTGGCCGGCCACATGTGGACCGACACCGCCTATCCCCACAACGGCTGGAACTTCGAGAGCAACAACAACGACCCGATGGACATTCAGGGTCACGGTACGCACACCGCCGGCACCGTCAGCTCCAATGGGACGGCCGGCGACACCTGCGGTATCGCCCCGAAGTCCCAGGTCATGACCTGCCGGGTCCGGACCACTGCCGACTCCACCGCTGAAGAGCAGTGCTTCCAGGCCATGCAGTTCTGCGTCGCCCCACCGCTTTCACCCGAGCACCACGCGCAGGCAATCACGATGAGCCTCGGCTGGTACATCTCCTGGAACCCCCGCCAGGCGACCTGGCGCCAGTGCGTGGGCAACGTCGCCACCGCCGGTCTCCCCTACCTGATTGCCGCGGGCAACGAACGCGGTTCCTTCCCGCCGCCCAACGACCTGCGCTGCCCGGGCAATGTCCCGGGGCCGTGGCGGCACCCGGCCGATACTATTGCCGGCGGCAACGGCGGCTGCATCAGCATTGCCGCAACGACTTCCAGCGACAATATTGCCAGCTTCTCCAGCATGGGTCCGGTGAGCTGGGGCAGCGTTGCGCCCTACAACGACTACGTCTATCCGCCCGGCCTGATTCACCCAGACGTCGGCGCACCGGGCGAGAACATCACCTCCTGCGCCTACAGCAGCAACACCGGCTATCTCTCGGGCTGGTCCGGCACTTCGATGGCCACCCCTTGCGTCGCCGGAATCGTGGCGCTGATGCTCGAGAAGAACCCGGAACTCCTGCCCTGGGAAGTCGACTCGATTCTCCAGATGACCGTGAAGCCGCTCGGCGCCCAGCCCAAGAACAACGACTTCGGCACCGGTCGCGTCTCGGCTTTCGCGGCGGTGATGGCTACGCCGTTTCCGGGACCGATGCACGACGTAGCGGTCGAGGCAATCCTCAGCCCGAGCGACACCGTGGACAGCGCCGCCACGCTCACCCCCCGGGTCGTAGTGGCCAACCTCGGCAACGAGACCGAAACCTTCCCGGCCATCTTCCGTATCGGCACGAGCTATCTGGACTCCCAGGTTGTGGTCCTTGACGCGCACAAGCGCGACACCGTGGACTTCGCACCGGCCCAGGGCTTCCCGCGCGGCGCAGTCGCCCTGAGCTGCACCGTAGCCTGCGGCACAGATACCTACCCGCCCAACAACCGCGCGGTCGGCGGTATCCACGTCATCGTGCCGGACATTGCGGCCGACCTGTTCGTCCGACCGTCGAACAACCAGCACATCATTCCCGGCCTGCGCTTGAATCCGGAAGTCAGGGTGCTGAACACCGGCACCGAGGTCCTCACCCAGTCGCCGGTCAGCCTCCAGATTTGCGCCCGCCCGGACTTCACCGATACCCTCTGGTACCACGACACGGTCCTCGCCGTATTGCCCATTGTGACGCGCAACATCCGGTTCGGCGAGCAGTATACGCCGACCGACACCGGCGTGTTCCACATGCGGCTCATCGCCTGGAACCCGGCCAGCAGCAACCCGCACAACGACACCCTCACCGGCGTGTTTTACATCTCGACCGGCATCGAGGAACCCGGCGTCGGGAAAGTCATCAAGCAGCGAGTCCTGCCCACGGTTGTCCGCGCTCCGTTCAAGCCCGGTCCGGACCTGCTTGACGTGAGATTCTACGACTGCCTGGGCCGCCGACAGGAAAGCAGCCTCGCCCCCGGCGTCTATTACCTCATCTGCGCCGAAATCCCGGGCCGGCACAAACTACTCGTGCTCAACTAGCGGCCGGTACGACGTTAGCGCGGCTCCGCACTACTGCGGAGCCGCGCCTTGTCGGCAGGCAGGACAGGCCTGCTGCCCGCCCCGCGTCGCCGTTGCCGCGACACACGCCGTTTCGGCTATTGACAGGACAGGCGCTGAAGCTAGAATCTCGTCCTGCACAAGGGCCGTCGCCAGGAGACTGCCCGGCAGAGACCCTGACACCGCAAAGACTCGGGAGGCAAGATGAAGTTGAGGAAGACGTATCCGGTACTGGCGCTGATTGCGCTCACCGGCCTGTCGTTTGCACAGACCGCAGACTGGATTCCCTTTGACAATGCGCCGGAAACGCGCGCCGACCTGCGTGTTCTGGCATCCGACAACTCGCACACAGTCGTGGAACTGGAGCTGTCCGGTATCTACGTCGAGACCCGGACAATTGAGGGAACTGACTACCACATCGTCAACATACCGGCCCTTCACGCCGGCGTGCTCGGCAAGACCGGCAGTCCTCAGTTGCCGGTCGTATCGCGCCTGCTCGCGATTCCGCCCGATGCCGGGGTCCGCGTATCGGTTCTGGAACTTGACGAACGCACGCTCTCCGGATTCAACGTCTACCCGACTCAGCCGCCGCAGCCGGAGGACCGCGTATCCGAGCCGCAGGCCTTTGTCCGCGACCGGGCGCGCTATGCCCTGGACCAGTCCTATCCCGATGCCTGGACAAGCGTCGAAGACCCGGCCGTCTGGCGCGACTACCGTGTCGCGCCACTGGTGATTCAGCCGGTGCGCTGCAACCCGGTCAGCGGCGAACTCAAGGTCGCCCGGCGCATCCGGATTGAGCTGACCTACGAAGGCCAGGGCAGCAATCCCAAGACCGTCTTCCGCCCATTCATCTCCCGGACGTTCGCGCCGCTCTACCGCCGGTTCATCGCCAATCTCGACCTTCTCCCCCCCACCTCGCCGCTCTCCGGCACCTACCTGATTATCGCCAATGACAACTTCTACGATGACGTCAAACCCCTTGCCGACTGGAAGAGGCGCAAGGGCTGGCGCGTGAAACTGGTCAGAACATCCGAAATCGGTGGCCAGGATTCGCTCCACGTCAACAACTACATTCGAGACGGCTATCTGAACTGGCCGTATCCGGTGGATTATGTCCTGCTGGTCGGCGACGTTGAGTATGTCGCGCGCGGGGTCGGAACCAGCAGCGTGGGCACCGACCACTGCTACACCCGCCTTGAGGGCAGCGACTACCTGTCCGAGATACTCATCTCCCGCATCTCGGTCAAGACCAGCGCTGAGTGCCAGACCGTTGTGAACAAGCTCGTCGCTTACGAGGCCGACCCGTATATGGCCAGCACCGATTGGTTCCATAAAGCGACCACCATCGGCGGCTACGAAGGCACACCCCGATTCTGGGCGACCTGCATCCAGGTGCGCGACGAACTGCTGGCGCACAGCCCGATGACCCAGGTTGACACCCTGTTTGAGCGCTGGGGCACCAACACTGCCGCCAACGTCAGCAATGCTCTGAATGAAGGCCGGAGCTGGTTGCTCTACCGGGGCCACGGCGCAGTTGACTACTGGGACAACGTCACGCCCGACTACACGAACTCCCATATCTATGCCCTGACCAACGGCAGGATGATGCCGATGGTTGTCGGTCCAACGTGCCTGAGCGGCAAGTACGACGACCCGTCGTTGGACTGCGTCGCCGAAGCCTTCGTCAAAGCCGGCACGCCGACCGAAGCCAGTGGTGGCTGTGGCTACTTCGGCTCGTCAGAGGTGAGCTACACTGGACACAACGACTCGCTGGCCTTCGGCACCTTCACCGGCTATTGCGAGAGTCTGGGCCTGTCCATGTCCCAGGCCACCTATCACGGCAAGATGCTGATGTACCGCTCCTATCCCCCGCCCAACTCCACCACCCAGCTTGAGTTTGACATGTTCAACAACTTCGGTGAACCGGAACTGCAAATCTACTCCGGCATCCCGGCCGGGCTGACCGTCGACCATCCCGCGACGGTCCGGGTCGGCTCCTGCCAGTTCCCGGTGCAAGTGAACGCGCCCGGCCCGGTTGAGGGCGCACTCGTCTGCGTGATGTGCGTTCAGGACACGGCGGTCTGGCAGAACGGCTATACCGACGCGGCCGGCCAGGTCACGTTCACCCTCAACTGCACCCAGCCCGGCGACTCGCTGCTTGTCACGGTCACGGGCCGGAATCTCCGCGCCTATCGCGCCGCAGCGATGGTCATCACGTCCAACACGCCGTATGTCTCGCGCCTGCGCCATCTGATTGACGACGCGGCCGGCAACAACGACGGCATAGTCAACCCGGGCGAGGCAATCCGCCTGCCGACCTGGTTCAAGAACTGGGGCAGCGTGGCCGCCAACAGCGTAGCCGCGAAGCTTCGCTCGGCCGACCCGCTGGTGACCATCACCGACTCGGCCCGGACCCTTGGGACAATCCCGGCCGGCGATTCGGTCTTCACCGGTCTGCCCGGATTCGGCTTCCTCGTGAATCCGGCCTGTTCCAACGGCTATGCTCTGCGCTTCTCGCTGGTCTGCCGCGATGCCAGTGACTCGGTCTGGACCTCCCAGTTCAGCGTCCTTTGCGGCACCGGTGTGCTCGGCTATGGCGGCCTGCGCGTAGAGGACCCGCCGCCCGGCGGCAACAACGACCTTCAGGTTGACCCGGGCGAGGATGCCCGGCTCTTTGCCACGCTCGTCAACACCGGACTCGGGCACGGCTACGATGTTCAGGCCTGCCTGCGCGCATATGACAGCCGGTTCCAGGTGCTTGATTCGCTTGCCGCCTACGGCACAATCCTGCGCGACAGCTCACTGGAGAACACCAGCGACGCATTCGCGGTGCACGCCGACATCAGCATCCCGCCTGAGATGGTCTTCACCTGTACCCTGTTCGTGACCGCGACCGGCGGCTATTCAGCGCGCCTGCCCTTCAGTATCATGGTCGGTGGCATTCAGGTCAACGACCCGATTCCGGACAACGGCACACCAAGCGTCTACTGGGCCTATGACGATGCGGACTCGAACTATGTCCAGCATCCGCAGTATGACTGGATTGAAGTGAACACGCTGGGCACGCGGCTGACGCTCAGTGACGACCAGACCGTAAACGTCCCCCTGCCGACCGCATTCGGCCCAATCCGCTACTACGGCCAGCGCTACACCAGCCTTTCCATCTGCAGCAACGGCTTCGTCATGCCCGGCACGTCCACCGTCACCGCCTGGACCAACGCCCAGTTGCCGGCGAGCACCCTTGCGGCCCCGGCCATCTGCCTCAACTGGGACGACCTGAACCCGACCTCCGGCGGCGCGGTCTACTGGTATCACGATACAACCCGTCACGCCTTCATCGTCGAGTATGACAGCGTTGCCTACTACAGCCCATCCAGCATGCGCGACAAGTTCGAAGTCGTCATCATGGACAGCGCCCATTCGCGGAATCCGTCAAATGACATCACGGTTCATTACCGGACTGCCGCCAACTACGCATCGAACACGGTCGGCATTCAGAACGCGAACTACACCATCGGCATCAACTGCCTGTTCAACAGCGCCTATCACCGCGGCACGGTCCCGCTCCATCCAAACGCGTCAATCCGCTACCTCGCCGAAGCCCCGACAACCGGCATCACCAGTCGCGACGACCGAACCCGTGGATTGGACGGAGTCGTACTCGGCGTCTTCCCCAACCCGTTCCGAGACAAAGCCATGATTCACTGGCAGGTGCGCGCGCCGGGCCGGGTCACGCTCAAGGTCTTCGACATCGCGGGCCGGACCGTGGCCACACTCTGCGACGCCGAACTCAAGCCCGGAAGCTACACTGCTCCCTGGACCGGAGCGTCGGACCAGGGCCGCGCCTCAGCCGCCGGCGTCTACTTCTGCAAACTCGTCACCCCGGACCGGAACATCACCGAGAAAGTGGTCCGGACTCAGGGACGATAGGCGACAGGCGTTAGACGGTAGCGGATAGCAGTCAGCAGTCCGTGGCTGCCGGCGACGCGCAGCCTGAGCATGTGCGCGCCTATGGCTTGCGCAGTCGCTGGAGGTATTCCCGGGCGGCAGTGAAGTCCGGCATCAGCTCCAATGTGCGGCGGTACTCGGCCGCTGCCTCGTCTGTTCGCCCGGTGCGCTCGAGCACGCGACCCAGATTGAAGTGGCCCAGCGGGTAGTTCGACTGGCCCGCCAGCAGACGCCGCAGCAGCAGCTCCGCGCTGTCGAGCTTGCCCTGCGCCATCAGCATCTCGCCCAGATTGTTGAGCGCCAGTCCGAGGTCCGGCTGCAGGCTCAGCGCCTGGCGGAACTCAATCTCTGCCTCGGCTGCTGCGCCGGTCTGCTGCAGCGCCACGCCCAGGTTATTGTGCGCGACCGCCTGTCTCGGGTCCAGCAGCACCCCGAAACGACACTCAGCGACTGCCTCGGCAAGGTCGCCGT
>Ga0233425_10005501_pt1 | contig 19947 bp, 18 predicted proteins | sample Watercolumn_Towu_2_FD_181712 | JGI IMG/M metagenome (GOLD analysis project Ga0233425, IMG submission 181712) | Freshwater microbial communities from Lake Towuti, South Sulawesi, Indonesia - Watercolumn_Towuti2014_140_MG | ecosystem: Environmental > Aquatic > Freshwater > Lake | place... | reverse complement strand
GTTCTGCAGCAAGATCCACGGTCTCTACATCTGTCTTCAGGGAGGATATGCGCCGGTAGAAGCTCATTCTCACCATTACATCGTCAATATAAGCCTCAGGAATCAAGGCGGTGATGCTCAACTCTACTACAGGCTCAACTACGGCACTGATCTCCTCGCCTTTCAGTTCTGCTATGGCGCTCTCGAGCATCTCTATGTAAAGGTCAAAACCTATCTCATGGATATGGCCAGACTGCTCTGCGCCGAAGATATTGCCTGAACCCCTTATCTCAAGGTCCCTCATTGCGAGCCTGAAGCCTGCACCTAAATAGCTCATCTCCTGTATGGCCTGGATCCTCTTCTTTGCCTCATCGCTCATCAGGGACTCTCCGGGTATTATGAAAAAGGCATATCCGCGCTGAGCGCCTCTGCCCACCCTGCCCCTGAGCTGATAAAGATCTGCAAGCCCCATCTTGTCCGCATGGTCAATCAGGATCGTGTTCGCCTTCGGGATATCGAGGCCTGATCCTATAATTGAGGTCGAAAGCAGTATGTCAACCTCGGCATCGAAGAACCTGTGCATGGCATCCTCAAGCTCCTTCTCCGGCATCTGTCCATGCGCAACAGCAAGCCTCGCCTCCGGCACAAGCATCTTTATCTTTTCTGCCAGTCTGTACAGGTCGCTAATCCTGTTATGTACAAAAAAGACCTGACCGTTTCTTTCGAGCTCTCGGCCTATGGCATCTTTTATGAGTTTCTCGTCAAAGGTCGTTACTATCGTCTTTACGGCAAGCCTCTCCTCTGGAGGGGTCTCGATCACGCTGATCTCCCTGATGCCTGAGAGGGCCATATGGAGTGTCCGGGGTATAGGCGTTGCCGTCATGTTCAGAACATCAACGCTTTTCGAAAGTTCCTTGATCCTCTCTTTCTGGCCCACCCCGAACTTGTGCTCCTCGTCGACTATGAGCAAGCCGAGTGAATGAAATGAGAGCTGTTTTGAGAGCACTGCATGCGTGCCTATGACAATATCGGTTTCACCGGAGGCAAGTGATCTGAAGGTCTCATTGATCTGCCTGCGGGTCCTGAACCTGCTCACAAGGTCCATCCTTACAGGGAAGCCGGAGAACCTCTCCCTGAATGTCCTGTAGTGCTGCTCTGCAAGTATTGTGGTCGGCACAAGCAGAGCCACCTGACGGTTGTCATAAACTGCCTTGAATGCCGCACGCATGGCAACCTCTGTCTTTCCGTATCCGACATCTCCGCAGATCAGCCTGTCCATCGGCTTTTCAGACTCCATGTCCCTGCTGATCTCATCAATGGCCTTAAGCTGGTCAGGAGTCTCCTCGTACGGGAAGAAGCTGTCAAACTCCCTGTGCAGTTCGGAACCGGCGCTGAAGGTGAAGCCGCGGGCGACCTTTCTGCCTGCATATAGCGAAACGAGCTTTTCTGCTATCTCCCCGATCTTCTTCCTTGCCTTCTCCTTCTTCCTCTCCCAGGTCTTGCCGCCGAGCCTGTCAATGTGAGGTACATACCCTTCTTCCGAGCGGTATTTGGAAAGCGACTGGATGTTCTGGATCGGAATGTAGAGACGGCCGTCCTGATACTCTATCTGCATGAGCTCGACCTCTGCAGTACCGTCATGCCTTCTGATGATGCCGGAAAATTTGCCTACGCCGTGATCGCGGTGGACAACAAAATCACCCGGAACTATATCATCCAGAGATGCAAGCAGGTTTGCCACTTTGGATCTTCTCTGCTGCCTGAATGTTCTGCGCTCCCCGAATATCTCCCTTTCGGTGAGGACAAGAAGTCCTTCCATATACAGTCCTGAGGAAAGTCTGCCTTCTGTCACAGAGAGCCTTCCCTCATACTGGCAGACATCCTGCAGGCCTATCTCCGGCAGAATGATCTCCTTCTCCATGAACAGGTTCTTCAGACGCTCTGCCTGTCCTGCAGACGGAAGCACTATTATCACCCTGTTGTTCTTTGAAATATCCGCAATGGTCAGAGGAAGTGTCTCAAGCGACGAGCGCTCTTCAGGCAGTATTCCGAGACCACGCAGGGACAGGAGTCCTGCATCGGACTGTACTAACCGTTTCTTATTGTCATCTGTGTCCTCATCAGGAAGGCTTCCGGCCTCAAAGGAATACCTCGACAGAATAATGCAGTCATCAGGCAGCGCATCTTTCTCCTCAGGGGAAAAAAGGCAAAAGAAATCTCTTTCTCCTGCTATGTCCTTCAGTGTCCAGCTCAGTTCCGGCTCTTCTGCAGGGAATATCCCAATCTCTTCAATGTCCCCTGAAGACTTCTGGCTGTCTGTCTCGAAAGTCCTGATCTGTTCTATAACATCTCCGAAGAACTCTATCCTCACCGGATATTCCGAAGTTGCAGGGAATATGTCAGTTATCCAGCCCCGCTGGCTGTACTCGCCCTTCTCAAGCACCATCGGCACGCTCTTGTAGCCTATTCCGACAAGCGCCTCCTCAAGGGTTGCCCTGTCATGCTGTGCGCCTTTTTTAAGCCGGATCATCTGTTCATTCAGAAAATCCCTGTCCCAGTATGATGCCTTCAGGTTCTGAAAGGAGGTGACAATGGAATCTTCCTGTCTCAGGCCGAGCAGTTTTTCCGCACGCTCTCCGGACCGTTCAGGGCCTTCGGCTTCCGGCATGAAGACAACATGGTCTCCTGCAAAAAGAGTCCTGAAAAAATCTATGTCGCTCCTGAGCGCCTCGGCTGCATTCTGGTCCTTCTCGATAGCCACAAAAGGCTTCTTTGCAAGCGCAAGAAGGATCGCTGCAGACGAACCAGTGAGGTTATAGATGCGGTCATTGCCTGACAATAGAGGCAGAAGCTTCTGTCTGAGGTGCGGGATGATGTCCAAGTGCTTCAGGTTGATTTCAGGATCTTATTGATAAGAGCTGTTGTGGAAAGTCCTTTGACAAAGGGAAGGCTGTATGTCTTCTTCGCAATATCTGACCCGACGATTTCACTCACCTTCCAGTCGCCGCCCTTCACAAGGATATCCGGCTGCACAGCCCTGATCAGATTATATGGGGTATTTTCGGAGAAGATCACAACATAATCCACAGATGCAAGACCTGCAAGGACCTCTGCCCTGTTCTTCTCAGGATTTATCGGCCTTCCGGGCTTGATGCGCGAAACCGAACGGTCAGAATTGAGTCCGACAACAAGCAGATCGCCGAGAGACCGGGCTTTGTTGAGATACCTGACATGACCTGCATGGAGTATGTCAAAACAGCCGTTTGTAAAGACGACCCTTCTGCCCTCTCTTCTGAGCCGGCTGCATGTCTTTCTGATCTCCTGTCTCGTGAGTATCTTCTTCATGCCGGGGATCACAGCTTGCGGAGTCTGGCTATGGCCTTCTCAATTATCGTTCTGTCTCCCTTATAACTCACTCTATGCAGGGCTGTATCGAGATCGAGCCAGTCTGCACTGTCGACTTCTCCGTCATGGTCCGAGGTGTTTCCGCTCACATACTCCATCAGATAGAAGGAGACCGTCTTCCTGCATTTCATGTTCTCTTCCTTGATGTAATACCAGTAGTTGATGTCGCCCAGACTGTCCACAATGCGGCCGGTAAGCCCTGTCTCCTCCTTCACCTCACGGACAGCCGTTATCTCAGGGGTCTCGCCTGTATCAACAAGCCCTTTCGGAAGACACCAGGCCCTGCCATTCCTGACGGAGACAAGCGCTATTTCGAAACCAGTGTTCTTCCTTCTGAAGATGACCCCTCCTGAGGAGTGCTGCTTGACGAGAGATGCAGGCTTAATCATGCAGCATCCCCGACCAGTACTTTGTTAACTGCATCGACAATATCCTGACGCATGCGAAGCGGCTTCATCCTGTCATTGACACAGCCGAGCCTGACTGCGGCATCAACAAGTTTCTCGCCTGTTGCGTCGCGCCTGATATCATGCCGGAATGTTATGGATGCAGGGCCTGCGCGCTCGACCACCGTGTCTATGGCAAGGATATCTCCATACCTGCCAGGAGAATGGTACTTGAGGGACGCCTCCGCAACAACAAAGAATATGCCGTCCTCTATCAGCTGCTTCATGCTGATGCCTGAGGATTCAAGGAACTCTGTCCTGGCCCTCTCGCAGTATTTAAGATAGTTGGCATAATAGACCACATTCCCGCAGTCAGTGTCCTCATAATAAATCCTTACCTTATGTACATGGCCCATATCAGAAGGTCTTTCCCGTAATAAGACGCATTATGTCATTGTAGAATGCGAAGGCCATAAGGGCAAGCAGAAGCGCAAGGCCTATGCGCTGGGATACCATTATCACCTTTTCGCTGAGCGGCCTTCTCCTGACAGCCTCGATGCCCAGGAAGAGTATATGGCCTCCGTCAAGCACAGGAACAGGCAGCAGGTTCAGCACTCCGAGATTTATGCTTATGACCGCCATGAACGAAAAAAAGTTCATTGCACCGTGACTTGCCTGCTGTCCTGCCATCTGGAATATCATTATCGGACCGCCGATGGTATCAGCAGGAATTATCCTCTGGAACAGCTTGATTATTGACACTATCGTCAGGACCGATATATCCCAGGTCCTTACGAATGAGAGCGAGACCGTGCCGATAAGCCCATGCTTCATTGTACCGGACTTTCCTGACGGTGTGATGCCGATAAGACCGACCTCCTTGTCCTCACCGAACAGGTTCTTTATCACCTTTTTCTCAGGGATGACCTTAAGTTCCGTAACTGTACCGCTGCGGTCAACCTTTATGACAATCTCCCTTCCGGGCTGACTGTGTATGACCTCTGTCATCTCATCCCATCGTACTATTGACCTGCCATCCACAGAGACGACCCTGTCTCCCTTTGTTATGCCGACCTTTGCAGCAGGAGAGTTCTGAGTCACATCTCCGACCTCAGGCAGAAGATACGGCACACCATTGATAAAGACAAAGAAAAAGACAAGAACAGCAAAACAGAGATTAAAAAAAGGTCCTGAGAATACAACAAGAAAGCGCTTCCAGATGGGCTGAAAATTATAGGCCCTATGCATCTCGTCCTCTGATATCTCCTCTTCCTCGCCAGGCGTATCTGACTGGCCGAGCATCTTCACATATCCGCCGAGAGGAAAGGCCGAAAGCAGATACTCGGTCTCTCCATACTTCCGGCCTATCACTTTGGGGCCGAATCCGAGAGAGAACTTCAGGACCTTTATGCCAAGGGATTTCGCTACTATGAAGTGCCCAAGCTCATGTACAAATATCAGGATGCCGAGCAGTACCCCGGCATATAAAAGCATCATCTCATTATCTCCTTCACCTGCATCTCTGCCTGCTCCCTTGCCCACAGATCAGCGGCAAGCAGATCATCAAGCGCAGGCTTCAGTTTGCTGTCATGGGATGCTACTGTTCTATGGATAACTGCAGGTATGTCATTGAATCCGATCTTCCTGTCGAGGAACGCATGAACTGCCACCTCGTTCGCACCGTTCAGTACGGCAGGAACTGTCCCGCCCTTTCTGATGGAATCATATGCATATGAGAGGCACGGGAAGCTCTCATGGTCAGGCTTTCTGAATGTCAGAGTCCCTATACGGTCAAGCTCAAGCGCCTGAATTGATGAATCCATCCTGTCAGGATAAGAGAGGGCATATGCTATAGGGGCCTTCATGTCAGGCATCGACATCTGCGCAAGAAAGGTCCTGTCCCTGAACTCTATCATTGAGTGGACAATGCTCTGGGGATGTACAAGCACGTCGACCATGTCAGGAGGAAGATCAAAAAGCCAGCATGCCTCAATCACCTCAAGGCCTTTGTTCATAAGAGTTGCGGAGTCAATGCTGATCTTCCTGCCCATTGACCAGTTGGGATGCCTGAGCGCATCTTCAGCTGTGATGTTGTTCAGTTCTTCAGCGGTCCTGTTCAGGAAGGGACCACCCGACGCAGTCAGGACTATCTTCCTCAGCTCCTCCCTCATCCTTCCGTGCAGGCACTGGTATACGGCCGAATGTTCGCTGTCAACCGGGATTATCCTGACATTGTTCCTTGCAGCCTCAGCCATGACAATGCTTCCTGCCATCACGAGCACTTCCTTGTTCGCAAGGCCGATGTCTTTTCCTGCCTTGATGGCAGATATTGTTGGAAGCAGACCCGCAGCTCCTACTATTGCAGAGACGACAAAATCAGCGCTGTCATGTGCAGCAGTCTGGCATATTCCTTCAGTGCCAAAAAGTATCTTTATGTTGCCAAGGCGGCCTGAAAGCTCTGCAGCCATCTTCTCATCTGCAACAGCAACCACTTCAGGCCTGAATCTTCTGACCTGCTCCTCAAGAAGATCTATGTTCCGTCCGGCAGCAAGCGCAGCCACACTGAAGTCGGAACTGTTTTCGGATATTACATCAAGTGTGCTCCGGCCTATGGAACCGGTAGACCCGAGGATTGTGACCCGTTTCATATTTAAATATTATACAGGATGGCCTGCTGTTTTATCCCGCTGCAGAGAGAGTGCTCAGGGCCTGCTGAGCAGGTCAAAAAGAAGCATGTCAAGCCTGCTGATAACATCCTTGAAAAGTCCGCCATGACTCTTTGATGCAGAAAAGAGGAGGTTCCTGAGCTTTTTGATCTCATCATCTTCACAATGCTCATATGTTATCCTGCTTCCCTGCATAGCCTGTCTTTCGAGGTAGAGGAGCTGTTCAGCATTGGCAACAAACTGATCAAAGAGCCCCCTCAGTTCTGCCAATCCGGAAATGTTCTGATCATTTTCCAAGGTCTGCCCGTCAGCCAGCAGAGCATTGATCTTTTTGAGCATGATATAAAGCGTGCAGTATTCGAGCCCCCTCACGCCTCTTCTCCACTGCAAAAGCATCGGGGTGCGCCAGAACCAGAGGAAGTTCCGCTCGCCAAAACCTATCAGGTCGGCCGCAGAAGAGTACATAGCCTGACAAGCAACAAGATCTTCCGGAGTGGTTCCCGCCGCGAGCGGGTCGCAGAGGAGACCGGACAAGCCGGAATGACATATAGGATTATGATCAGCATCTTTATAATCGAATGTCTTTGATTCACCAGTCCCGAGATATTCCACGATATTCTTCAAAACGGTCTGTCCGTTCGCATCTCCAGTGGTATCAAAATGAACGAGCGAGAGAACGATCCTGCCGTTGCCATACATTCCTTCCACAACAGCAGGTTCTCCCTTGAGCCGTGCAGGATCAAGCCTTATCCTATATACATCTTCAAGCGTCTCCCATGAGCCGAACCTGGAAACATCCCCTACATTAAGATCAGAGCTGAAGGCATCGGTCAGGGCGTCGCCGTATCTTGCAAGCACATCTATCTTTTCATCTTTTACGAGGAACTGGGAAGGCCACCATGCAGAAAAGACAGGGTCTGAAACACCTGAGAAGATCTGTCTGCCGGATATATCAAGACTGATCCTGCCGCTGAAGCTCGGGACCCTCTCCTTTGTGGGCATCCTTTCTATCTCAAGAAGACCAAGACCGTCGTTCGTTGCAAGACCGGCTCCTCCGCAGAAGCCTATATAGCTGCCGCCTTCCCTGACGAATCTCCTTATCTCTTCTGCGCCTTCTTCCCCAAGAGACTTCATCTTGTTGGACGCCCATCCGCCCGGCACAAAAAGAACATTGAAGTCATTGAGTATTCCATTCCTTATGTCTGACGAACGTATGATACTGACAGGTATGCCTGCAGCACGCATTGCGTCATGCGCCATTATGCCCCAGAGAAAGGATTCATCCCATAAAAAGGCTACGGGGTTATTCTTTTGAGTACTGCTTCTTCTTTTCATAGCCGCGCGGGGTGACCATCAGGCCGTTCCATTCGATGGTCTTCGAGTTCCCGATAATTACTGTGGTCTGCATATCAATATCATGCTCAAGCATATGCCCAAGGTCAGTCACTACCACGGATTCATTGTCCCTCATCGCACCCTTAACGATGCCTACAGGGGTATCAGGGTTTCTATGCCTGATTATGATATCTCTTGCCCTTGCAATATGCTCTGCCCTTCCCTTGCTCTTCGGATTATAGATGGCAATGACGAAATCAGCCGAGGCAGCTGCATCCAGCCTCTTTTCGATCATGTTCCAGTCAGTAAGTCTGTCAGAGAGGCTGATCGCGGCAAAGTCATGCATAAGGGGCGCGCCGAGTCTTGATGCGCATGCATTCAGAGCGGATATTCCCGGAACGATCTCAACAGCAGTCCCTTCGGCACCCTGGCCCCTCATTAATTCCAGCACAAGTCCGGCCATTGCATAGATGCCCGGATCACCGCCGCTGATCACGGCAACAGACTTTCCCTCTGAAGCAAGTTCTATCGCCTTTCTGCAGCGGTCTATCTCCTGCGTCATTCCTGTGGAGACAACCTCTTTGTGCCCTATCATCTCACTGATAAGATCAAGGTATGTCCCATATCCGACTATCACATCAGCATCTCTGATCACCTTCTGCGCATATGGTGTTATATGCTCGATGCTTCCGGGACCGGTGCCTACAACAGATATCTTTCCTCTTTTCATCTTCTGCCTTTTCCTGTTTATTTCGGCAACAGCAACAGTGACATTGCCGATCTTCTGCTTGTCTACTATCAAATTCCCGCCTGCTGATCCCAGTATGGCAGCAGGTTCTGCAACTGCCTGCGCTCCGGTAGCCTTCTTTGCAGCATGAGAAGGGGTGATGCCCTGAACGGAATTCAACTGTTCAGGAGTAAAACTGATGATATCAAACCCATGCTTTTCTGCAAAGGCCACAAGGCCGGGCTCGGTCTTCTTGATATCAATGGTGGCTATTCCTGCAACAGAATGAAGACTGAGACCATATTCCAGGCAGGTTGACCTGACAGCCTCATCTATCTCATCAGCAGGTGTCCTGCTGTTGCAGCCTATGCCGAGAATAAGGTCTTTCGGTCTGAGATTCAATATCTGTTTATTTGCTTCTGGTATCAGAGAATGGGATATTATCATATCGGCTGACTCAGGTCTTCCTGCGATCACAAATTCATGAGGCATATCAATATCCGTATCAGTCCAGACAAATATCCTGCCCTTGTTCATAAGCCTTGTCGCTATCTTCGGAAGAAGGTCCCAATCCTCGATCACAAGATCATTATCCCTTGCCCATATATCTATTGACGGAAGTTCATTTATGTCCGAGGCAGTCGTTATGACAGCCTCTCCTCCAATAAAGCCTGCTATCTCTCCTGCCCTTTCATTTGCCCCGCCAAGATGCCCGGAAATAAGACTGATAACATGCCTGCCCTTCTCATCTATAACTATCACTGCCGGATCGGTCTTCTTGTCTTTGATCAAAGGAGCAATTGTCCGGACAACAATACCTGATGCCATTATGAAAACAAGAGTGTCTGCCTTGTTCCAAAGCCTGGATGGAAGTACTGAACTGAATTTTATGATCTCAGCAGCAGAATAATGACCAGCGAGTCTTATCGCAAGGTCCCTGCCTTTATCTGTAATATGAAATATGTAAATCCTGGCAGGATCTTTCTTCTTATTTCCTGTACTCATGTTTAAAATCCTTATGATAAAGCCGGGATTCTTTCCCCATTGCCTCTTTTGATGCCTTCAGTGATTCACCGACATAAATAAGGGCGGTTTTTTTGATGCCTGCCTCCTGCACAAGGCCTGTAATGTTCCTGAGAGTTCCTCTCACCATCTTCTGTTCGGGCCATGATGCCTTCTCGACAACTATAACAGGGGTCTCAGCAGGATAGCCTTTCCCGAGTTCTGCAGCCACCTTGTCAATCATCCCGACACTCAGGAAGATAACAAGCGTCGCCTGATGCTTTGCAAGTCCGGAAAGTTTCTCTTTTGCTGGTACAGGTGTCCTTCCTTCCATTCTTGTGAATATGACGGTCTGGCTTATCTCTGGTATTGTCAGTTCCTGTCCTATCGCTGCAGCCCCGGCAAGGGCAGAAGATACACCTGGCACAACTTCGTATGTTATACCCTGCTCCTTCAGGCGGTCTATCTGCTCCGTTATTGCGCTGTAAAAAGATGTGTCTCCGGTATGCAGCCTCACAACAGACTTTCCCTGCCTGACAGCCCTTCTGATCACCTCAACGATACCGTCGAGGTCCATTGAGGCCGAATCATATATCTTTGCTTTAAGGCCTTTAAGCAGGACCGGATTAACGAGACTTCCTGCATAGATCACAACATCGGCCTTTTTGAGAAGCTTCCGCCCTTTTACCGTTATGAGGTCCGGATCCCCAGGACCTGCTCCAATGAAATAGACCTGAGGGTTAGACCGGCTATTAAATGCCTCAATTCTGTCATTCCGGCTTGTCCGGAATCTTTCAGAAGGATTCTCGCCTCGGCGAGTCGCAGACGGAGACCCGACGCGCTTCGCTTGCGGGAATGACAATGATGTTGTTTTAGCAGAGCATTTATTTTTGACTCCGACTGTCTTTTTCATTTTTTCACTATCACCATCGAGAAATAGTTAAGGTCCTCATCAGTGACCTCTTTCAAATTATGGAATATCCTTTCTTCTTTCATCCCGGCACGCGAGACATACACGGCCCTTGTCTCCAGCCCCATATCTTCGAGAATACTCCTGACCTCGCCAAACACCTTGTTCACCTTCATAAGCACGACAGTATCAAACCTCTCCAGTGTATTTCTGAGCTCTGACATGTAGTTGGCTGGCAGCACGGCTATCTTCTCATTTGCTATGCCGAGGTATATGCCTGCACGCGCAGCAGAAGCGTTGATCGAGGAGACTCCCGGGACTATCTCAACAACGGCATCAGGACATACAGCAGAAAGCCGCTCATGCAGATAATAGAATGTGCTGTATATCGCAGGGTCACCGATCGTAATAAAGACTATGTCAATGCCCTTCCTGAGCCTGTCTGACACGCTCACGACCGTCTTGTTCCATTCCATATCGAGATCATCTGCAGAGCCGCCCCTCGTCTTTCTCATCGGGAAATAGGCCTCAACTATCTCCTTGCCGGAAAGGTCTATGATCTCGTTTACTATGGAAAGCGCAAGACTGCTGCCCTCCTCCCGGCCTTTGGGCACAAAGATGCAGGCCGCCTCATTCAGCATCCTCAGCCCCTTCATAGTAATGAGCTCAGGATCTCCTGGACCTACACCCACAACAGTAAGTTTTCCCAACATCTATTTCTTCTCTCCTTTAATGATGAAGACCGGATTAAGCGCAGACATATGCAGCCTGTCCCCGATCTTCTTTGATCTTGAGACCGAGATCTCCGAGACCTCAACCACGAACCCATGATCTCCGAGTGAGGTTGTTGCCTCGCTCAGTGTTTCGAGCGTTGTCGCATTTATGACGATCAGGCCTTTCAGCATTCTGCTGCTGACAAGTCCGACGATCTCACTTAGATGTCCGCTGCTTCCGCCGATAAATACCCTGTCAGGCCTGGGCAGGTCCTTTAATGCCTCAGGTGCTTCTCCTGATATAACTTCGATGTTTGAAACTCTAAAGCTCGAAATATTTTCCCTTATATTTGAGAGTTCATCCTGGTTCTTCTCGATCGAAAAAATCTTTGATCCTGGACAGAGCCTTGCAACCTCGATCGAGACAGAACCCGACCCTGCACCAATGTCCCAGAGAACTCCCTTGTCAGGAAGCCTCAGTTTATGTATTGATACTGCCCTGACCTCATCCTTTGTTATGAGACCCCTCGAATGAGCAATATCATATTCGGTTAAACCGAATATGGTTTTTTCTGTCATTGCGGCTTGTCCGCAATCTTTCTGCCCAGAAGGATTCCCGACACAGCGAGTCGCCGAGGATGACCCGACAAGCGGGAATGACGACGCTGAGGTCTCACGTATAATTACTACCACATTAGGATCTGCAAAGTTCATCCCTGATATCTTCTCAGGAGTCCCTTCCGTAACCCTCTCGTCTTCATATCCGAGCCGCTCACAGACAAAGATCCTGACATCTCCAGTTAATTCCCTTGCTACGGCTGCCGGATTGTTTTCCCTGTCGGTCAGTATAGCTATCTTGGGGTGCCTTTCGAGCAGCATCGGCAGGTCCTTGATCTCGTAAGGCAGCCTTCTTCTCTTTTCCGGATCGGGGCCGCCGTGAAGGCTCACAAGAAAAGCATTGTCCCACGGCTCTCCAATCCTCGCAAAGGCAAGCTGAACGCTCGACAGGTCAGGAATGATCTCGACATTTTCCGGCCCGAATTCCTCAAGGGCTTTTCTGCCTATGCCGAAAAAAAGAGGATCGCCGGATGCAAGAAGGACAATGGAAGATGGAAGATGGAAGATGGAAGAGCGGATGAATTCCAGTGTCTCATCCACTTTGTTTATCACCTTTATTTTTTCCTTCACGGATTCGAACTCAGCGTATCTCTGAAAGACACCGCAAAGCCTCTTCGATGCAAGAATAACTTCAGCATTCTTAATCAGATCGGATGACCTTGCATCAAGCGGCCTGTAGCCGATGCCGATGACATGCAGTTTACTCATATTCAGCTATTATCTCCCCTGCATATGATACAAGATGGACCGCAACAGCGATCCCCCCTGAAATATCTTCTGCATATTCCTTTGCCTGTCTGCAGACCTCGCGGAACAGTTCAAGGCCCTGCGCTTCTGATCTTGAGCCTATCAGATCATACATCTCGCGGGCTGTGTTGTAGCCATATGAAACATCCAGAAGCCCAGGAAATATGTCATTCAGGAATTGAACGGCCTTATTCAGGTCTATTGCTCCATGTCTGACATGGGTCTGGGGTATGCGCATTGCGATCTTGAGCATCTTTGCCCAATGCGCACTTATATGGATCTTCCTGAAGGCATGCTGTCTGGCATCGTTGACAGCGAGCTCGACATAATCACCCATCATCACATATGCCTCAACAGGCAGTCCGAATTTTTGCATATGCGCCTTTTCAGAGACCCTCCCTGTTGAAAGCACAACCTCCTCACATCCCATAGCCTTTGCAACATCCATTGTGGCAGTTATGCTTGCTGTCCAGGCCTCTGCAGAAAGGGGTTTCACTATGCCTGTAGTCCCGAGTATCGAGATTCCACCGACAATGCCGAGACGGGAATTCAGTGTCTTTTTTGCAAGCTCTTCACCGTTCGGCACAGAGATCGTTACCTCTATTGCCTGACCGTCTGGCAATGGATATTTATCAAAGGCCTCATCAACTGCAGCCCTTATCATTCTTCGCGGCACAGGATTGATCGCCGGTTCTCCGGCAGGAACAGCAAGGCCGGGCTTGGTAACAGTGCCTACGCCTTTTCCGCCTGTTATAATGACCTGCTCGTCTTGCAGAGGCAGGGTCCTTACACTGGCAATGATCTCTGCTCCATTTGTAATATCAGGATCGTCGCCGGCATCTTTTATTACGGAAGCCCGTGACACTTTTGTTGTTGGATCATGGTGCTGCATATGCAGATTAAATGAATGCCTGGACTTGTCTGGAAACGGGATATCAACCCTGCTTCTGAATCTGCCCTTGCCAAGGGCAATGAGCACTGCCGCCTTTGCAGCTGCTGCAGCACATGCGCCGGTTGTATAGCCGGTCCTTAATTTCTTACTTTTCGATGCCAACTCTTGCCTTTACGCCTTTCTTCGCATAGTGCTTCACTTCCCTCATCTCTGTCACAAGATCGGCCTTGTCTATCACGCCTGCGTCTGCGTATCTGCCTGTTATTACGAGTTCAATGCCGGCAGGCTTCATCTCCATGATACCGATCAATTCATCAACAGCAATAAGTCCGCGGTTGACCGCAATGTTGGCCTCATCCAGAATGACGACGTCCGCCAGCCGTTCCTCCATTACTTTTCTGACCGCAGCAAGCCCTTTTTGGGCAGCTTCGATATCCGAGGCATTAGGACTGCGCCTCAGAATAAAGCCCTTTCCATACTGATTGATAGTGACAAGATCACTGAACTTCGCAAGGGCCTTATGCTCGCTGCACTGTCTCTTCTTTATAAACTGGGCTATAAAGACCCTCATGCCCGCACCAGCTGCACGGAGAGCAAGCCCGAGTGCAGCAGTCGTCTTTCCCTTGCCGCTGCCGGTATAGACCTGTATATATCCCCTACGCATCTGCATCTCCCATCATGTTCAGGATCTCTCTCCTTGCTTCTCCAATTGTGAGCGGGATCTTCCTGAAGGGTATATTGTCCTCATGCTTGAGCCTGTATATCATCTCTGCAATATGCGGCAGCCGAAGCTTCACATGCTCCATGTCATGTGGGGCAGTAAAGACCTCCTCCGGAGTGCCTCCCCTCATTATCCTTCCCTTGCTCAGTATATAGAGCCGATCAAGAAAAAGCGGGACAAGATCAACACTGTGCGTAGCCATAACAATTGTCACGCCATTGTTTCTGTTAAGTCCGGTAAGGAGCTTCATCATCCTGTACTCCCCCATGGGATCGAGTCCTGCAGTCGGTTCATCCATAAGAAGTATCTCATGCCCCATGGCCAGCAGGCCTGCTATGCATATCCTCTTCTTCTGACCAAAGCTCAGATTGTGAATCGACTTCCCTGCAAAGGATTCCATATCCACATCCTTGAGCGCGCCGGCAACGCGCATGGAAGTCTCTTCCTCAGAAAAGCCCATATTAAGGGGACCGAATGCAACGTCCTCAAATACAGTTGGGGCAAAGAGCTGTTCGTCAGGGTTCTGAAAGACAAGACCGACCTTTCTGTATATCTCCTTTGGCGAGAGCTTTCTTACTTCGGCTCCATCAAGCAGAACGCTGCCGTCAAAATCCCTGAGGAGCCCGTCCATTATCCTGAGCAGTGTTGTCTTGCCTGAGCCGTTTGAGCCGAGCATGCCTATGAACTCACCTCTGCTTATGCTCATCCTGATATCAGAAAGGGCAAGCGTATTGTCCGGATATCTGAAAGACCTGACATCCAGGTCAAGCCTCAAAGAACTTTCCATATCGCTCCGATAACAGATGCGATGCATGCTGCTCCCAGCACCTCGGAAGCCCTGAACGGTTTCTGCCTGAGAAGAGGCATGTCACCGTCATAACCCCGCTGGATCATGGATACCGTTATTGCCTGACTTCTGTCGAATGACTTAAGCACAAGTGATCCTGTAAGGGTTCCAAAGGATGCAAGGCCCTGCCTGAGCCCTGCATATCCAAGGCGGTTCTTCTGCGCATTATATATTGTCTGGGCATCTTCGAAGATGACGAATATATACCGGTATGCAAACATGAGGACCTCTACAAACACCTTCGGCACCCTCAGCCATGAAAGTGCCGACATCAGGGACGTAAAGGGCGTGGAAAAACCGAGCAGCGCAAGCACTGATACAGCGCCAAGTATTCTGAAGGCAATTGCCAACCCATCTTTCAGTCCGTCTGAATGTCCGGTCATGCAGAGACCATATATATTGACGGAAAACATGACATCCTTTCCTGAAAAGAATAATTTCAGAAGCACCAGAACCATGATGATAAAGAGCGGCTCTGAAAATCTGAGGATAAACATACGGAGAGGCACCCTCAAATAGATGCAGCATGCAAGGCAGCCCGAAAGAACAATTACAGGGAATATAAATCCCTTATAGCTGAGAACCAGTCCGAGCAGGATCAGAGCAAAGACAAGCTTCACCCTTGCATCAATGCCTGACAGACCGTGGTCCTGTCTGAAATGATCAAATTTATGCATAATCTGTCATTTTTTTTCAGTCCGGCATCCTGATTCGGACTTCTGGCCTCTGTTACAGGTCAGTGTCCTCCAGTAGTACCCTGCCGCAAAACCTCCGACAGTTCCGGCAAGCAGAAATACAAACAGGAGCAGGTCTCCCTGGTCTGTGTTTATCAGCGGCTCTCTGGCCTCTCTTCCGTGCTCCCTGGCATATTTTTCTATAACGGATTCGTCCACGCCTGACCATTTTTCAGACTTTTCCCCATGGGAAACAGTAACAAAAAAAAGAAGTACGACAACACTTATTAACCCTACCCATCCTCCCCTTAAATAAGGGGAGGAGAGAGGAGGGGTTATTTTTTTTGACATCTGCCTTCTCATCCTGCCACCTCCTCAGGCTTCAGCACCCTCATCTTCACGAGCAGGTCAGGCCTCTTCTTATAAAGAAGCATCACCATCCCTGCTGTCATTGCGCCTTCAAGAATGCCCAGGGGCAGTTGTGTCGGGATAAAGGCGATAACAATTTTCAAGAAAAGGGGCAGGAACGCGTCATCTCCCCTGATGCCTGATGCAAGCTCAGCAGATGTTGTCAAATAGGTTGCCCAGTCAGCAAACAGACCTGCCATAAAACCGGCAACCCCAAGATTTGTTTTTATTGAACGAAGAGCCCTGAAAGTCAGATATCCGGCAAATGATCCCATCACGCCCATAGAAACAATATCAGCACCCCAGGTGCTCAAACCGCCATGCGCAAGAAAGAGCGCCTGTATCAGCAGTGCGACTGCTGTGATCAATATGCTGACCGCCGGCCCTACAAGTATGCCCGAGATACCTGTACCGCATGGGTGAGAACATGTGCCTGCAGACGGAACAGGTATAGGCATGCAGGATATGATAAATACAACAGCAGCCATAAGTCCCACAAGAGGTTTAAATGAAAGGTCAGCTGCAGACTCCCTTTTAATTTTATACAGCCCCACTGCTGCAAACGGGACGGCAACAGCTGACCATAACAGCGCCCAGTTGAACGGCAGAATGCCCTCAGAGATATGCATGGCATCGGCCGGAGAGACCGTGATGAGCAACCCGTAAAGAGTAATAGGCAAAACTGTCAGTCTGTTATTCATGACCTTCCCCTGCCATCAGCAGCAGCGCATTGACAATCGCAACCGCAACAGGAGTGCCGCCTTTTCTGGACAGATTAGTTATGAAAGGGAACTTCTGTGCAGCAAGCCTTGATTTGGATTCAAGGGCATTCACAAAACCGACAGGCACGCCCACGACCAGAATTTGAGATTCTGAATTAACAAGTTCAATCACCCTGAGAAGTGCAGTCGGAGCATTGCCGATCGCGATTATGCCAACATTCCCTGCAAGCCCTTTCTCCATTGCAATTTCAGACCTCGTCCGGCCCGTCTCTTCAGATATCCTCTTCACCTCATCATCGTTTATGCTGCAGATCACTCTGCAGCCCCATTTATCAGCAAGCTTTTTGTTTATGCCCGTCTTCACCATCTCTATGTCGGTCAGTATGTCCTTGCCTGCCCTTATAGCCTCAATGCCCCTGCTGATGGCATCAGGATGGAAAACAAGAGTTTTTTTAAACTCGAAGTCTGCGGTCGAATGTATCACCCTCTTCACTATCGGCATCTGTTCAGGAGGCAGACAGCCCATGTCAGCCTCCTCAGAGATCATCTCAAAGCTGCGTCTCTCTATATCAAGCGGCTCCGGGAATTTTGCCGACTTTATCCTGTCAATTACTATCTCGACGAGTTTCTGGTGAATGCCAAGAGGTTCGGTATATATGAACTCGACATCAGGATATTTTGTCCTCGCAGCATCTATCATCTCAGGGATATCCTTTGTTACATGCACTCCTGATGACAGGAAAAAAGGGTGGACTATGACCTTCTCTGCGCCGCCTCTGGCACACAGGTCAAGAGTATCTGGGATGTTCGGCTCGGCAAACTCCATATATGCCACTTTCACACATTCTCCGCCGCAGCCCGGATGGATGGAATCATGCAGCATCTTCGCCACAACTTCGAGATTATTGGCGTCCTTTTTAGGGCTGCCGTGGCCGGCAAGTATTATATTGTCCATTATTATCAGGAACCTCTCTTCTTCATGAAATTGATAATATGCTCTGCAATGCCGGGGCTGCTTCCGAAATGAACATGTATGTAGCTTCCGAGCACATTTTTAAACGTATATCCTTCAGGCTGAAGTTCTGTCCCGTCAGCATTTCTTAAATTATAACAGTTTGGAACATCCCCTGACCTAGGGCCGGCAATATCAGAATAATGGAACTCATGCCCTCTCATAACAGTGCCGGCATCACCGGGAATGCAATCATTGTTCAGCATGACTTCCCTGTATCCAAGCCTCGCAAGCCTCTGCTTCATCACGGTATCAAACCGGAACACGCCAGCCATGTCGTACTTTTCATCGCCGCTTTTCTGAATGGCACTGGAAAGATACATGAGCCCGCCGCATTCGGCATATATAGGCATGCCGGACTCTGCCCGTTCCTTAATAGCCATGCGCATTTGTTCATTTCTGGAAAGCTCTGCTGCATGCAGTTCCGGATATCCGCCTCCTATATATATTCCTTCTATATCCTCAGGCAGGGCATTATCCTCAAGAGGACTGAAGAATACCAGCTCTGCTCCAGCATCTTTCAGCATATCGAGGTTGTCCTCATAATAGAAACAGAAGGCCCTGTCACGGGCGACGGCGATGCGGATGTGAGATGGAAGATGTGAGATGGAAGATGACATGTTTCCTGTTCTTGTCTCTTCTTCCGTCTCCCATTTTCCAGCTTCCATTACCTTATCCACATCTATATACTCGATCACAGCATCTGCCAGTCTGCTGATACTCTCATCCGAGATCGGCCTATCCTCCGCTGTCATCAGCCCCAGATGCCTGTGAGGGATCTCGAAATCCAGATCGCGCGGCAGATATCCCAGCACCGGCATATCACCAACCGCCTTCGAGAGCCTTTCAAAATGGCGTTCGGACCCAACGCGATTGAAGATCACTCCGGCAAAGGTCAGCCTCTTTCCATATTCCAACATCCCTTTAACAACTGCTCCGGCTGTCTCTGCCATGCCGTAGGCATCAACAACAAGCACAACCGGAATATCAAGAAAGGCAGCAAGCGAGGCAGTGCTGAGCTTGCCGTCATAAAGCCCCATGACGCCTTCAACTATGGACATGCCGGCATCGGAGGAATACCTGTCATAACATTTTCTGACATAATCTTCTCCGCACATCCAGAGATCAAGGTTCCTGGATCTCCTGCCTGTAACAAGTCTGTGCAGGCCTGCATCTATAAAATCAGGTCCGGCCTTGAACGGCTGAACTTCAATTCCTTTCTTCACAAAAGCAGCCATAAGACCGAGGGTCATTGTGGTCTTTCCGCAGCCGCTATGTGTTCCTGCCACTACAATGCCCGGCATAATTCTGACAACTCCTTCAGGAGAATTCTGTTCTCTCTTCCAGAACGCACAGCAATTCTGACAAATCCGTTCTCAAGTCCTTCGAAATTTGAGCAGTCCCTCAGAAGAATGCCCTTCTTCGAAAGAATGTCCATGACATACCGGGCGTTCTTTATTCTGACGAGATAATAGTTGGCTGCAGAAGGAATAAATTCGAGCAAAAGTCTGGTCAGACCTTCTTCAATAAAGCACTTTTCATGCTCCATGGTTTTAAGAGATCTTTCCAGATATTCCATGTCATCAAGCGCTGCCCTTGCAGCAGCATCAGCAAGACAGTTTACGGTCCACGGCTCTTTACCGGCTTTCAGTCTTTCTGCAACATCGATCGGGAAAACACCAAAACCGATCCTCAGTCCTGCAAGCGCATAGAACTTTGTGAGCGACCGCAACACTATCAGATATGGATTTCTTCTGACATGTTTAATGACAGATTCGTCCGGGCAGAAGTCAATAAAGGCCTCGTCAACAACCAGGCAGCATTTGAGTTCAGCAGCAGCGTCTGCGATCCTGATGACATCTCTTTTTTTGAGGAGCCGCCCTGTCGGATTGTTGGGATTGCATAGAAAAGCGAGGTCACAGCCTTTCATCGCACCGATATAGTCATCCGGATCAATATCAAAATTATCTTCCATTCGCAGCCTGTAGCCTGCAACCTGCAGCTTTCCATTGCTGTTTCTGCATGCCTGTTCGTACTCGGAAAAAGCGGGAGCTGTGATCAATACCCTCTTGGGCTTCAGGACCCTCGGGATCAGGTATATAAGCTCTGTGCTTCCATTGCCGCATACCACTGAGCCGGCAGGGAGACTGTAATGTTTTGCAATAAACGATGAAAGGGACTCT
>Ga0233425_10005500_pt1 | contig 19953 bp, 22 predicted proteins | sample Watercolumn_Towu_2_FD_181712 | JGI IMG/M metagenome (GOLD analysis project Ga0233425, IMG submission 181712) | Freshwater microbial communities from Lake Towuti, South Sulawesi, Indonesia - Watercolumn_Towuti2014_140_MG | ecosystem: Environmental > Aquatic > Freshwater > Lake | place... | reverse complement strand
GAAGCCGAATTGGAGAAGATGCATCCGGGCGCGACAGCCATGTTCACCATCCTTTGCGGCGGCGACCAGAATCCGAATCCGCGCGGCTCGCTTCAACTGGCCATTGAGCACGGCAACACGCTCGCGGCCGAGGTCAACCGCGTGCTCGGCACGGAATTGCGCCCTGTTCGTGCGCCGATCCGCTCGGCACACCAGAACATCCAGTTGGATTTTGCCGCGCACACGCGCCAGACCTTCGAGGACGAACTCAAGAAAGCCGAGGATCCCAAGAAGCCCAACAAGTTCTTGGCGCGCCGTGCTAAAATGATGCTGGAGGGCTACGACAAAGGCAATCCCATCCGGCAAACGTCCTACCCGGTGCAGGCGATCCGTCTTGGCAACGACTTGACGATGCTCGCGCTCGGCGGCGAAGTGGTCGTGGGGTATCAATTGCGCGCCAAGCGCGAATTTCCGAACGAGAACCTGATGGCCATCGGCTACGCCAACGACGTGATGTGTTACATCCCGACCGTGAGCGTCATCCGCGAGGGCGGCTACGAGGCCGATTTCAGCATGGTTTATTACGGCAAGCCCGGCCCGTTCGCCGAGACCGTCGAGGAGAAAATCTTCCGCGCCATCCACCAAGTCATGGCCCGCGCCGGCGTCCGCTGACCGCAAGCTCCCGGATCGGTTTGTCGCCGACAAACAGATCTTCGATCACACCCACGCCATCGCGGACGCGGACAAGCGCGTATGTGTTGCGGCTGTTCTCGCGGTACACGCTTTCGGCTTTGGGCGCTTTGCATTCCTCCATGTAGAAACGGTCGTATGAGAAACTGTAGCTCACCCGGTTTGACGTGCCACTGTAGCCCGTTTTGACTCGCAAGTAGTCGCCGCTCTCCGGCCTCACTGGTGTCACGCGCAATACCTGCGCGAATCCGTTTGCATCCTCGCTGAGCACCGCGTAGGCCGTGCTGCCGAGCGAAAGCGTCTTCTGGCCGTCCCACGGAGCTTCGCGTTGCTCGAACGCCAGCGCCACGTAGCGCCCGCGAAACGCGTCGTACGGATCCACCGGCGCCGTCTTGAACTTGTACGACTTGCCGGTCCGCAGTGTCCATTCGGACCGCCAGAGTTGGCTGGTCGCCACCGCCAACTGCACCAGCGCCACCACACCAAACACAGCCAGAACGACTCGGGAAGATTTCATTGCGCTGCTCCTTTCCGCCGCAACAGAACAAGGTTGGTGACGAGGAATCCAATTCCAATCAGGATGAACGCAATGCCGCGCGCTACGAATCCAAGATCAGCGTCGAAGAACCGGCACAAGATCAGCGCCGACAACAACAGCATCCCCGCGTTGATGATGCCCAGCCGTTGCGCCTTCACGCCGCTGGCAATCAATGTAACCGCGACGACCAGCACATAGACGTTGAATAGCACGGCTGCCGCCACTTCTTGGTTGTGAACAGCCAGCGCCTGTCCCAGCACTGCCAACACCGGCATTGCACCGAGCAACAACTCCGATGTCTCGCGCCGCCGCCATGCTGCCACCCACAATGCGATGGCGGCGACCGGCCAAGCCAGCGCCACCGCCCATTCCGCTGTGTTGTGTTGCCAGCTTCCCCACCACACGTGTCGCGTGATTTCCTTCCACGGGTCCGAGAACGTCAGCACCAGCGACAATATCCACAATCCCAAACCGCCGACGAACTGGAACGGTCGTTGCCACAAACTTGTTGCCTCGCCGAACCAACGCGAACCAACCAGCCACCAGACCGCGAGCAATCCGCTGTACAGCACGATGTACCACGAGAACTCGTTCAACAACCGGTGCAGACCGAACCCGGTGCCGATTGTGCCCACGGTGCTCAACACCCAGCAAATCAACAATGGCCGCGGATGATACCGGTTCTCCCGCGCCACCATCCACAAGTACGGCAACGCCAGCGCCACGAGCGGCCAGAACCAAAGCGACTTCGTGCCTTCATTCGTCACCGATCCGGTCCAGATCGTCACACCGACCAGATACAACAACGCCGGCAACGTTGCCCGCAGCAAGTACGCCACCGGCAACACCAACAGCGTCCACGCGAACATGAAGTCCGGGAATGTCCCACCGAGGTTGTAGGTTTGCGCAATCAACGCAATCGAGCTGCCGATGGCCAGCGTCAACGATGTCCCGACGCCTTCGCGCCACGCTGTGCTTTCGTTGCGCGCCCACAACACCCACGCCGCCAGCGCCTGTGTGAGTAGCAACGGCGCCAGCGAAATCCCCGCCCGCACGGGCCGCGACAACTCCTCCCAGTTGTGCGCAAGCAACAGGATGATTCCGCCGCCGATCAATGCCGCGCCGATGATCGCGAACAGCGTAATCAGCCAGTGTCGTCCGCTTCCTTGCGCGTCCGGCTCGCCGTAATGCTTCCGAATCCGGTCCGCAATTTCAGCCGGAACAATACCGGAACTCACAAGAGTCGGTAGCTCTTGATACAACCATCGCAGAGAACGTTTATCCATGATTCACCTCGCCAAAGCCCACAGCAGCCAACCGGGGGCGACGGCTGCGGCAATGTGTTTGAACGAATGACCGCTCACGCCCGTCAAGCGAAGCAGGGGCGCGTCGAGCGCCTCAGTCACCTTGGCCAATCCGTACCAGCCAATCACGATGAAAATGTCGCGAGCCGGGAGATACTTTGCCGGGCAGAACCACGCCAGCAACGGAATCGCCAACATCGGAAAGAACTGGACCCAGGCATACGGACGCAGGTCGTCGGTCTTCTTCCAGTAGAACACACTGCCGACACCGAGCACCAACAACGGCCCGCAGAGCCAGACGCCGGCGCGTTCGTTCACGCGCTCTGCAATGAGCGCCGCAAAGAGTGGCATGAACGCAATCGTCATCGGTAACCGGTCCCAGACGAGCGTCTCGTTGCACGGACGAATGTGATAGTAGGCAGAGCCGAATCCGGTCAGGGCAACGCCAAGATAGAAGATGACCCAAATCCAGCGTTGCGGCACCGAGTGTCCCGCCAGCCAGATCAGCCCGGCTAGGCCGACCACCACGAAGGGCGCGTTCGACCAGACGTTCCACCCATTCGGCATTCGCCCCCACGGATGCGTGTCGGCGAACTGGTGATACTTCAAGTCCTGTCGGATCGGCTTCCAGCAGGCCAATCCAATCGCCGCTGCAACTCCTAGTCCGATAATCAACCAAACGGGCCAAGTCATGTTGTCACCTTACGCATCTTGTAGAGGCCCTCATTCGCGGCGGCAATCCTTTTCCCGAAGATGTTTACGACACAGCCAGTTGATGAAGAACAAACCGCCGATCAGAAACAGGGGGCCGGCGATGAACAAGATCCAGTTCAGCTTGATCATTGGCGCGAGGTGTGGATGCTGCAAGGTCTTGAACGTGTAAGCCAACCCCACTGCGGTGAACAAAATCGCTCCGACCCACTCCCAACGCCAGGAGATGGCCAGCACAATGAGAATGATTGCTGTTGGGATGAGATGCATCAGGAGCGCGATTGTTGTCGGCCAAAAGCCGCGGGCTTCGTTGAAGACATCCAAGGCAAACATGCTGATGAACGCGGCATACAGGATACCCAACACTCGCGGCGTCCAGTACAGGAGTTGTTTCAAGGGGTGTTTCATGGAGTGATTTTTTCCTTTGTTGAACTGTGTCGTGGTTTTGGTGTCAGGTAAGCAAGGACTCCGCCCACCACACCCCCGGCGTGACAGACGGCAACAGGAGTTCCCATCAAGCCGAAGTGCAACCACGTGAAGAAGACCGTGCCGGTGGCGGCTTCCCAAGCGGACTTGGCGACGATGGCGGCCAGACAAACCCAACCAAGCCGTTCGCGACGTTCGATCATCTCCAACGACGACACCGCCATCAAACCATGGGCGACGCCGGACAACCCACATAGGCCGGTCGTGCCGATGTCTGGCCAGAACCATAGTGCGGCGAGTAAACTGCCGGTTGCAGAAGCGGCAACGTAGGCAAGGCGCGGGCCGCGCAACGATTGGTAGAGCAGCAAGAACGCGGTGCCGTCGAGTAATAGGTGATAGCAACTCACGTGCACGAACGGATGCGTCAGCACGCGCCACCATTGTCCGTCAGCGACAGCGGAGGGGGAGAAGTAGAGAAGATTGCGAAGGGGCGTCAGGGTAACAAGAGCCAGCGTTGCCGCAAAGAGTGTCCAGCCGGCGAGGGAGCGGGCTTGAGGCCCGCTCCCGTTGAGGTTGGCTTGAGTGCCGGTCACGAGTGGCTACTCCTTTCGGTGGGTGCGCCGCGCCAACCAAGCGGCGAGGATTACGAAGAGTGGACCAACCGGACCAGAGCCACCGCCAAAACCCCAGTCGGCACTTTGGCGTGATGTCCGTTGCGACGGGACGTTCACGGTGCGCGGAGCACTGGCGACTTGCTGCGGTGTGGCCGGAGCTTGCAGTTGGATGACTGTTTGGGCCGTCGTAGGCTTGGCGGCTTCGGGGCCGATGTCGTTCAGAGCTTTGTTGCGAATGGCGTCGAGCCGCGTGCGGACGTTCTGTTGCGCTTGGCGGTCGCGGTCAATGCGGAGTGCGTTGCGGCGGTCAATCTTCCAACGTTGATACTCGCCGTCGTTTTCGAGCACAAGGAACGAAGTGTACTCGGTGACGATGGAGTACGCTTCGCCGAGCTTGACGATGTCGGGAATGACTTGGTCGCGGCTTTCGGTGCGGTCAGCCAGCTTCAACAACTGATCCACGCGTTTCCACGCCCACATCCGTTCGATCTCGGGATTGGCCGGGTCGTTGGCGGGGAAGTCGAGCTTGGCAGACATCTTCAATTCGGTGCCGTTGACGTTGGCGCGCAAGCCGACGTTGCCGGCGCCGGGGCTGCGATAGCGACCGTACACACGCACGGGAGAACCGTGGAAAAGATTCGGCAGAATCTTCGGTTCGATGTCGTAGGTCTCGATGCCACCGAAATCAATCTGGAGGTTGGTCGCGGCAGGCCGTGTGAGTTTGCGGCGAAACGCCTTGGCGGCACGCTCGAAGTTGTCGCCGTGCGACACGAACGCGGCGAGGCCACCGGAGTCCTGGGCGAGTTGTTCGAGCAATGGTCGGTTCACGTCGTTGCCGACGCCGATGCAGAAGACGCGTGTGTTGCGCGGACGCTGACCGATCAACTCCAGCAGGGTGCGCCGTTCCTGTTGCTCGGTCAGGCCGTCGCTGAGGATGACGACGTTGAGCGTGCGGTCGGGATTGGCGTACTTGTAGGCAGTGGTGATGGCCGGGTTGAGCACGGTCCCGCCGGCGGCACGCTGCGTGGCGAGGAATGCTACGGATTGTTGGCGGGTGTCGACGTTGACTGGCGTCAGTTGGCGGAAGAGCGGTTGGAGTTGGACGTTGAACGTGAGCAACTCGAAACGATCTTTATCGCCAAGTTCGTTGATGAATGCGCCGACGGAATCTTTCGAGAGCAGCAACTTGCCGTCGTCGCCCATGCTGCCGGAAACGTCGAGCACGAAGACGTAATCCATTCCGTCGTCAACTTTCGCGAGGTCTTCGCCGGCGGTCAGCGTGAGGCAAAAGAAACCATCTTCGTTGCCGTTCTTGGAGGTGATGAGGTCAATACCGGTGCGGGCACGCGAGGTGTGGTAGGCGAGGACGACATCCTTGGCGAGGCTGCCGGATTTGTTTTCGAGGCTCGCTTGCCAGTAGTCATCGGCATGCTTGGCGACGACGAATGCATCGCGGTGGCTGGGGGTTTCCATCGCGACGATCGGCACGGCGGACTTCACCTCGAACGAGATGGCGAACTTGCCGGTCGTGCGACTGTCGAGGTCGCGTCGCGTGGCTGTCGCCAGCGGGTAAACGTAGGTAGCCCAATCGTGGTCGTAGTCGAGTTCCTGATAGTACGTGAGCTCTACTTTCTGGTCGGCATCGGGGGCGATGGGGAAGATTCGCATCTCGAAGGTGCGATAGTCCTTTTGCTCCAACAGGCCGGGGTCTTTGCGTTGGCGTTTGTAGGTGTCGTAGATTTCGCGAGCGCGTTTCTTCTCAAGGACTTCGCCCACCATTTCCTTGCCGTTAATCCACATGCTGAAGTTGGCGACCGATGCGCCCTTCGGAACGGGGAAAGTGTAGAGCGCCTCGACTTGGCGTTTCTCGGTGTTATGGAAGACTTGAGTGACCTTCGTAACGGCAACGCCATTGTTGATGGTGACCTTGACGTCGTGTTCCTTGATCTCCAACACGCCGCCGAATCCGCCATCCGAGATGAGTAACCCGGCGGCGTGTGAGCTTGCCGCCATGAAGATTGCTGCCAGGATTATTGTGATACGTTTCATCGAGTGTTTCTCCTATGATTGGGTTGGTTGAAGCTTTCACCAGCAGGCGATACGAACGGGGATTTCATAGGCGTGGTCTTCTTTTCGCGGGTCAGGACTGAATACCACCGCTGCTACAAGGGTTATCGCCACTAGGATCAGGTATATGTTTGATAGTTTCATGTTTCTCTCTGCCATGGCCTATTGCTGGTGGCGTGCCAACTGTTGCGCAGGCTCAGCCACAAGCACTTACAGGAACACATCAAAAGACGCTGGACAGTTTATGATGAATGGATATACAATTCCTGCATGGCAAACACCAAGGCGCTCTCCCAAGCAGATCGCGAGTTCTTCACGTTGATGTCGCAAGCGGCCTCCTGTAACCCGTTCAGTGACGAGTACAGCGAATTGATCGGTAAACTGGCTGGCAAAGAGAACCTCCCCCGTCGGGCATACCTTCAGCTACTGGTCGAACGCGTCATGGAACGAGTCCACAGACTCGAAGTCGCCGGAGGAACTGACGTTCGGCAATACGCGGAAGCTGATCGCGCGATGTTGACCAATGCACTGCTGTTCGATGTCTATCACCGCGTTATCGAGCGGATGGATCAACTCATCCTCGACCAGATTGATGCCGGCGACTCGCCGGTGACAGTGCGGTTTGCGGGCGAGGCGCTCACGTTGATACGACGGTGCGGGTTCACAGCCACGGAAGCTGCACGGTACCTTGCCATCTTCTATCAGATCCGTCGGGCGTACTTCTTCATTGACCGTGGATTGATCGGCGTCAGTCCGTGCATGAAGGAACTCCGCCGGCAGCTTTGGAACAGCGTCTTCACGCATGACATCCGTTGGTACGACCGCTGTCTGTGGAACCGTATGGAGGATTTCTCGACGCTGTTGCTGGGCGAGACCGGCTGTGGCAAAGGCACGGCGGCGGCAGCCATCGGACGCTCAGGGTTCATTCCGTTTGACGCCAAGAAAGAGTGTTTTGCGGAAAGCTTCACGCGCAGCTTCACGGCATTGAACTTGTCACAATTCCCCGAGACGTTGATCGAGTCGGAGTTGTTCGGGCATCGCAAAGGGGCGTTCACGGGCGCGGTGGAGGATCACGAGGGCGCATTCGCCCGGTGCAGTCCGCACGGCGCGATCTTTCTCGACGAGATCGGCGATGTCGGTATCCCGGTGCAGATAAAGCTACTTCAGGTGTTGCAGGAACGCACGTTCACACCGGTGGGCAGCCACGAGAAACGGCGGTTCAACGGGCGCGTCATCGCCGCGACGAACAAGCCCATCGAGAAGCTGCGTGCCAGCGGCCAGTTCCGTGACGACTTCTATTACCGGCTCTGCTCGCAGGTCATCACGGTCCCGTCGTTGCGGCAACGGATTGCGGAGAATCCCGCGGAACTCGACCAGTTGCTCGCCAGCGTTGTGGAGCGGCTCACTGGTGAAACAGGGGCCATCGAATTGGTGCGCGACACGATTCTCAAGGCGCTCGGCAAGGACTACGCGTGGCCGGGGAACGTGCGGGAGTTGGAACAGGCGGCGCGCAGCATCCTGCTGACACGTCACTATGCGGGGGATCATCGCGGGGTCGCGACGGATTTGCGGTCGCAACTGCTGTCGGGTGTTGAGAGCGGTTCACTGGATGCTGATGCATTGTTGGCTGGCTATTGCCTCTTGCTGTATGAGCGACACAGGACCTACGAGGAGGTAGCTCGTCGGACCAACCTCGATCGTCGCACTGTGAAAGCCTATCTCGACAAACACCAATCCGCCTGACTCTCCGTTTCCGCTGTCATCCGTTCGCAAAAGAGCATCGTCCAAAATACCACTATATTCTGTAACATATGTTACAAAATAGAATGATTGTCGTTCAGGCGGAGGTGAAGGTGCAGGTTGCTCAGTGGACAGAAGTGAGGTCGCGCAGGCGGCGCAGAAGTCGCGTGCGAAAGTCGCGGTGGCGTTCTTCGACAGCAGAGCCTTGGTATCGCTTCGGCCAAAGCTCGCGCGGCAACAGCGGGTCGAAGTTGAAAGCATATTGGCAAGCGGTGCGTTCGATGCGGGCGAGGCGAGCAAGGACTGTCAGGTCGCCGGCTTTGCCCAGAGTGGCGGGGTGGAGGACATCGTGGTTGAGGTAGGCACCTTGCTGGTGGGAGATTTCCTTCCAGTTCCACGCCGTGGCGACGACTTCGGCGTTATCGCAAAGAAACAGGCGACCGGCCTCGAACCCGCAGAAACATTCAGGGATGCCGTGGGCTTGCAGCACTTGATTGAGCAACGATTCGACTTCGTGCGGCCATATCCAGACGCTGCGTTGGAGCAGGCCGAGCTTGTGATCGCGCAGGGCGCGCCACAAAACGATCCGGTCCTTGCGGCGAATGACGGGCAGGTCGAAACTGAACACGCGCCATTTGCCGTCCCACGAACGGTTCCAGTGAACGCTTGGATCCGTGACCCGGGCGCGTTGCCGTCCGAGATCGGTGATGGTGAAGGACGCGGACGAGCCCCGTCCGCGTTGTTCGACAAAGCCTTGGTCGCGCAGTCGATCCAGCAACTCGTCCAGCCTTCGTCCGGTGGCGGTCTCGTGGTAGCCGGCCAGGATCAGGGCGCAATCGCGACGGGAGAACGTCTCCAGTCCCCAGAAGAAGAACTCCAGCAACAGCTCATATTGGATTCTCATGGTGTTGGTTTCTACCATCTACAAGCATGGAAGGCTATTCAAAATTGGCACTCTATTATGTAACATATGTTACAAACGAGAGTGGTATTTCTGCGTGACGTTGGAAGTGAGTGTAATCGCCGCCGGGCTGATCGTGAAAAGTATTTGCGTTTCGCTAGGCGACCTTCCGCTTGAACCGCAATGCGCACAGCGTAAACAGCACCACGCCCATTGTGCCGAGAACCAGCAGTTGTGTCCCGAAGTCAGCGAACGTCGCGCCTCGCAGGATGATCGCCCGCATCAGGTCAATGAAATACGTCGCCGGCAAGACGGTGCTGATGGCGTAGAACGGCCACGGCATTGTCTCGCGCGGGAAGATGAAACCGCTGAAGAAGATCGAGGGCAACAACACCGTCATGATGATCTGCAATGCTTCGTTCTGCGATTGTGCCTTTGTCGAGACGAGCAGGCCGAGGCTGGCGAGCGCGAACACATACAGGAACGCCGCCAGGTACAACGCCAACACACTGCCGGCAATGTGCACCTCGAATACCCATCGTAGAATAATGAACAACAACGTCGCCATCGTCATCGAGATGCATAGGTACGGCATCATCTTGCCAAGCATAAGTCCCCAACGCGACATTGGGCTGACCAGCAGGTTCTCCAATGTACCGCGCTCGCGCTCGCGCACGATGGACATTGCCACGGCGAACACCGTTGCGATCTGCAGCGCGGTCCCGATGACGCCCGGCACGAAGAAGTTCGGCGCCCTCATCGCTGGGTTGTAGAGCATCTGCGGTCGAACCTCGACCGGCAGTTCGCGTCGCCCTGTCTCCGCCAGTAACACGCCGATGGACCGGCGGAACGCCACCGCTACGGACGTGTTCAACGCCTGCAAGGCGGTCGTTGAGCTTGATCCGTCAATGATCGCCTGCACCGTCGCCTTCTGCCCGGCGCGCAGTTTGCGTGTAAAATTCGGTGGGATATGAACGCCAACGTAGGCTTGGCCTCGGCGCACCGCAGATTCCAGTTCAGTCACGCTCTGCACTTCACCGGTGACGCGGAACGTGCCGGTGTTGACGAACGCGTCAATCAATTGGCGACTCTCTGTGGTGCGATCTTCATTCAGCACGACCATGCTCATGTTCTTCACGTCGGTGTCGAGCGCATAGCCGAAGGCGATGATCTGGAGTAGTGGCGGGAAAAACATGAAAAACAGCGCCATCCGATCCCGGAACACAACAAGGAACTCCTTGTAGAGGATGGCGGAGAAGCCCCGGAACGGACGGAGGAACCACGGAGACACGGAGGCACGGAGAGGAGTGGTCACAAGACAAACCTCTTGATGCCGTTCTTGAGGACGGCAACGTTGAAATTGATCAACAGGCCGACGCGACTCTTCGTCAGTCGCATATAGGTCAGGAGTTGGGCCTCGTGCACCGGCAACAGCGCCGCCACGGATTTCGCTTCCACCACGACCTTTTGATCCACCCAGACATCCAATCGCAGGTCGTCGCCCACCTGTACCCCTTTGTACAACAACGGCAGGCGTAGTTGGTTTTCAAACGCCACCTTTCGAAGCGTCAATTCCGCACACAAGCTGCGCTCATAGATTTCCTCGTACAATCCCGGCCCCCAGAATTTGTGCACTTCAATCGCCGCGCCAATGATCTGTTCTGTCAATTCCTTGTGAATTAAGTCCTCTCTCATCTCCGTGCCTCCGTGTCTCCGTGGTTAATCTGTTTCGCCGTCAACGCGACGAAGACATCCTCCAACGACGGCGCGATGTGCCGGATGTCAACCTCGCGGATGCCGAGAGGCGCGAGTGCATCGCGGATCGCCTGTTCCGACAAACTTGCCTCGACCAGCAGGTGCATGGATTGACCGAACACCGTCGCGTTACGAACGCCGGCGAGTTTGCGGATGGTTTGCAGTGCGACGGTGACGTGGTCGCACGTCACATCGAGTCGTTTCGTGCCTGTCGGGTTTACTTCCGGCAACTGCTTCAAGTCGTCGGGCACGCCGCAAACGATGAGCTTCGACATGTGGATGTAGCCGACGTGCGAGCACCGCTCGGCTTCGTCCATGTAATGCGTCGTCACAAACAACGTCACACCGTTGCTCGACAACTCGAACAGCAAATCCCACAACTCGCGTCGTGCCACCGGGTCAATGCCAGCGGTCGGCTCATCGAGGAAAAGCACGATCGGTTTGTGGACGAGCGCGCAGGCCATCGCGAGGCGTTGACGCCAGCCGCCGGACAGTTGCGCAGCCCGGCGGTCGAGATACGGTTCGATGTGGGTGAGCGCGATGAGTTCTTCGCGGCGCTTCCTGAGTACATCGCCGTGCAGGCCGTAGAGGCGTCCGTAGAACAACAGATTCTCGTTCACGGTCAGTTCGTCATAGAGCGAGAACTTCTGCGACATGTAACCGATGTTACCCTTGATCTTATTGGTCTGCCGCGCCACGTCGAACCCAGCGATGCGTCCCGCGCCGTCGCTGGGTTCCAGCAGGCCGCAGAGCATCCGGATGACGGTGGTTTTGCCGGAGCCGTTGGGACCGAGAAAGCCGAAGATGGACTGACGCGCGACGGTGAAGCTGACGTGATCCACCGCCGTGACCGGGCCGAACCGCTTGGTGAGGCGGTCAACCTCGATCATGGTGTCGGTGTCGTTCACGAGCGGATCATCACGAGCATCATCTTGAAACGGCTGACGGCCTTGACGGCGTGTGACTTGTTGGCGGGCATGATGATCATTTGGCCGGTGCCGACCTTGTGCGGTTTGCCTTCGATGAAGATCTCGCCTTCGCCTTCGAGGACGCAGACCATCGCGTCGAACGGCGCGGTGTGCTCGCTGAGCGCCTGGCCTTCGTCGAACGCGAACGTCGTGACGGTGCCGGTTTGTTTGCGGAGGACTTCGCGGCTGACGATGGCACCGGCTTGGTACTCGACTAGGGAGGCAAGAGTGATGGCTTTCCCGATAATGTCGCCGGCGGCGTTGGGTTTGTGGGTGCACTTGTTCATGATGTTCCTTTCATTTTGGTGGTGGCGGTGGCGGGACGTTGGCGAAGAACGCATCCACGCTCATGCCGGGCTTGAGAATGCCGGTGTCGTGCGGGAGTCGAATCTTCACGCCGAACAACTGGCGGATGCGGTCCTCGGCGGTCTGGACGTTGCGCGGCGTGAACTCGGCCTGACGGTTGATCTGTTCGACGACACCTTCAAACTCACGGTCGTGTCCGTCGGCGCGGACGCGGACTTTGTCGCCGAGCTTGATGTGACTCAGCCAAAGTTCCGACACGTACACGCGCACCCAGAGATGTCCCTTGAGGAGCAGAGTCGCCACCTCGCGGTTCGGCGCCAACACATCGCCAACCCTGACGCTGAGCACTTCCAGTGTGCAATCGCTGGGCGCGACGACGCGCATTTCTCGAAGTTGCGTGTCAATCTCGGCGAGCCGGGCGCGGGCGTTGGCGATGGTTTCGGGGCGCGTGCCTTCCAGCAACAAGCTCAAGCGCGACTCGACGCTGCGAGCCTGCGCTTGCAGCGTCTCGACTCGCGAGACAGCCTTGTCGCGGTCGTCAACGGGAGCGACGTTCTTTTCATACAACTCGATAGCGCGTTTTGATTCAATGACAGCGAGGGAAAGTTGGGCTTTTACCAGTTCAAGCTCGTGACGCGCGGTGGCGATTTCGTTGGTGCGCGGCCCGTTGACCAACTCCAGCAGTGCTGCCGCCGCTTGATCGCGGCGTGTTGGCAGTTCGGGGGCGTCAAGGGTGGCAATGGGCTGGCCGTTGGTGAGTGTGTCGCCTTCCTCTGCGAACAACGCAACGACGCGCCCGCCGTAACGCGACGCGACATGCGCCTCGTCGGTCTCGACAGTGCCGGACACCACCGGTGTTCCGGTTTTGTTCCGGCTGAGCAGCCAATGCGCTCCGGCGACGCCGGCCAGCAGTACAATGACGATCAACGCCCGTTTCACGAGGCAGAGAGTAGCAGAGCCGGCGCGATGATGCCAGCCGGTTGAAGTTGACGGCGGGGAGGAGGCCGGGCATTATCCGCGCTCATGCCTGGCTCGATTTGGAAATGGATCATCTTTAATTTGTTTGTGCTGGCGATGCTGGCGCTGGATCTCGGCGTGTTTCACCGCAAGACGCACACGGTGAAACTGAAGGAGGCGCTCGGCTGGAGCGCGCTCTGGATCACGCTGGCGTTGCTGTACAACGTTGGCGTCTATTACTGGCTCGGCAAAGTCAAGGCGCTGGAATTCTTGACTGGTTACATCCTCGAAAAGTCGCTGAGCGTGGACAACATCTTCGTGTTCATCATGCTGTTCGCGTATTTCCGGGTGCCGGCGGAGTACCAGCACAAGGTGTTGTTCTGGGGGATTCTGGGCGCGTTGGTGATGCGGGCGATTTTCATTCTGGTCGGCGTGACGTTAATCCAGAGGTTCGAGTGGGTGATTTACATCTTTGGCGCTGTGCTCATCTACAGCGGCATCAAGATGGGGATGCACAAGGACGAGGATGTGAATCCCGAACACAATCCGGTGTTGCGCCTGTTTCGCAAGGCGTTTCCCATCACCAAACAGTTTGAAGGAAACCGGTTCTGGGTGCGCCGCGAGACAGGACTGCTGGCGACGCCGTTGATGGTGGTGCTGGTCGTGGTCGAGACAACCGACGTGGTCTTTGCTGTGGACTCGATCCCCGCCGTGCTCGCGATCACGCAGGACCCGTTCATTGTCTATACGTCAAACGTGTTCGCCATTCTCGGTCTGCGGGCGTTGTATTTTGCGCTGGCGGGAGTGATGAACATGTTCCATTTCCTGAGCTACGGTCTCTCGGCGATCCTTGTGTTCGTTGGCATCAAGATGATTGGTTCCCATTGGTTCAAGATCCCCATCGGCATCGCCCTCGGCGTCGTGGCCGGGGTGCTGGTGGTTTCGGTGGTCGCGTCGTTGATCTGGCCAGAGAAGAAGGATCAGACCAGCAACATGCAGTCGCCGTAACTGAAGAAGCGGTATCGCTCGCGTACGGCTTCCTTGTAGGCTTTCAGAATCAACTCGCGCCCAGCGAAGGCGCTCACCAGCATCAACAGCGTGGACTTTGGTAGATGGAAGTTCGTCAGCAGCGCGCCGACGACACGGAACTGAAACGGCGGATGGATGAAGATATCCGTACTTCCTTCGCCGGTCGTCTCCAGCGCGCGCACGACCGTGGTGCCGACTGCGACCACACGTTTCGCTCGCTGAATTGCCAGCTTGGTTTCGCCCGGTATCGAGAACTTCTCCGCGTGCATCTTGTGTGCTTCGATGTTCTCGACTTTCACGGGGCGGAACGTGCCGATGCCGACGTGTAGCGTGAGGAACGCGTGCGGCAACGTCGCCAGCATCTCCGTGGTGAAATGCAGGCCGGCCGTCGGCGCTGCGATGGCACCCGGAGTCTGCGCAAAGACGGTTTGATAGCGGCTGTAGTCTGCGGGGGTAACAGCACGTTCAATGTACGGCGGCAACGGCGGCGCGCCGTGATGTTGGAGATAGGAATCAACGTCGCCGGTGAAGCGAAGGATGCGACCACCGAAATCCGTCTCGCCTTCGACGACGGCGTTGAACCAGGGCGTGAACTCCAGCTTGGCGCCGACTTTGGCGCGGTGGCCGGGCTTGACGAGCGCGCTCCAACGATTGTCACCGAGGTTCTCGACGAGCAGGAGTTCAACATTCGGTTTGCTCGACCAGATGCGGGCGGGGATGACCTTCGTGTCGTTGAGAACGAGCAGGTCGCCGTCGCGGATGTAAGTCGGGAAGTTGCGGAACTGGTCGTGTCGGATTTCGCCGGTGGCGCGATGGACAACCATCATGCGCGAGGCGGCGCGGTCGGCCAGCGGTTGCTGGGCGATCAGTTCGTCAGGCAGATGATAATCGAAGTCGGAAGTTTTCAACGCGCTCGTCCGGCGACCATGAAATACCCAATCAACAGCCGGTTGCCGGTGCTGGTTTTGTCGCGCTCTTCGAGCACCTTGATCGTGAGCGTGTGTTTACCGGGGGCGAGACCGCACGCTAACATCGCATAATGCTCGCGCGGGAAATACGGGCCGGGCGCGGTGTCAACGACGCCGTGTTTGCGTCCTTTGGGACCGCCGTAGGCGGTGTCGGCGGGAGCATCCTTGCCGTCGTCAACCGTCCACTCGTATTTGCCGCCGTCTTTCTGGACGTTCTCGAAGATGCCGAGCGCGGTGCCTTCAAACTCGAAGACGAGCGAGTCGCCGGGGTTGCGAGCGTTGATGGTGCCGTCTTTGTAGCGGCGCTTCGGAACGGCAGGAAGAACTTCCCAATCGCCGGACAATTTCGCGGCGTTCGGCGCGACGAGGTGGGCGCTGGCGAATTCATCGCTGACCAACGGCGCGGGCAGAGTGGGGGACGGCGATGGTTTGGCGTTAATCTGCGTCTTGAGATACGCAACGATGGTGTCGGTGTAGATGGTGTGGCCGAGATCGTTGGGATGGACGGTGTCGTTCATGAAGACTTGGCCCTTGGCCTTCCAGTTAAGCTTGGGATTGGCGAGTTGCGCTTCGGTCGGCTTGGGAAGATCGGGGCGACTCAACGCTTCGATAAGCGGCGGCTGAAGATCAATCTCCGGGATACCGTAATATTTTGCGGCGGCAGGGTGACTGCCGCGCGCACAATTGAGGTCGCGGCTGGTGGTGTAGAGGAAGACAATCTCCGGTTTGCTTTTGGATGACCAGAGTTGGCGGACGATGCCTTCCATGGTGGCTTTGCGGAATTCGTTGGTCGGGCTGCCGTCGTTGATGTTGAACTCGATGAAGACGAGATCGGGCTTCTGCTCGATGACATCGTGGCCGCAACGGAACGCGCCGAGGTCGCTGCCGGTGCCGCCGATGGCGGCGTTGATTTCGCGGAGCTTGGCGTTGGGGAAGGTGTCGCGGAACCACTGGAACGTCTTGACGCGGTAGCCGGCTGCGGCGGTGATGCTGCCGCCGAAGTAGGCGACGGCAACTTCGTCGCCGGCTTTGAGTTTCTGGAAGACGCGACCGAGGGTGCGCGTCTCGGCGGCGGTGGCGGCGATGGCGGTGAGGAGAAGTAGGATGAGTGTGCGCATGAGGCCGTTTCATAAACGCTAGCCGGTTGGCTGTCAACAAGGCTCGCTGTGCCAGCCTGTTGGAACATCGCGTTCGCGCTTGACAACGGGCGGTCCCTGTTTGCGTAATGGTGTCGCCATGACAACCGCCTCATCAGTTTCCGGATCGCCCTCCAGTGGGCGACGCTTGGCTTGGCTCGGCGTGTATGCCGTGGCCATGGGATTGTTGGAAGCCATCTGCGTCATTTACCTGCGACGATTGTTTCCCGTCGAGACAAACTACCCGATCCCGCCGCTGGAGAAGATGAGCGTCGAGATTCCGCGTGAAGCCTGCACGATTGTTATGCTCGCGGCGGTCGCGTGGCTGGCCGGCATCAACCTGCGCTCGCGGCTGGCGTGTTTCTTTTTCGCGTTCGGCATTTGGGACATCCTCTACTACGTCGGGCTGTGGTGGTGGAGTGGCTGGCCTGACTCGTTGCTGACGTGGGATTGCCTGTTCCTGATTCCGAAACCGTGGTTTGGGCCGGTGCTGGCGCCGGTGTTGATCAGCCTGTACTTCGTCCTCGGTTGTTGTTGGCTGCATTGGAAGGAAGAGCAGGGGAACCCCCTTCGGTTGTCCGCGACGTTGATCGGATCGCAATGGCTGGCGTTCGCGATCTGGTACTGGTCGTTCGTCAAGGACGCGCACCTCATTGTCGCCGGCGGTTACAAGGGTGTCAGCTACTCGTGGACATTGTGGATTCTGGGAGCCATCATGGGGGTGGCTGGTTTGTGGTTTGCCGGCAAACCGAAAGCAGCAGCATTGACTTGAGACAACTGAACGATATAGTCGCGAGCGAAATGAGGACCGGAATCTAGCGGAGCCGCCGTGTACAAAGACTTCTACAGACTGCGTGAATATCCGTTCCACATGACGCCCGACCCACAGTTCCTCTTTCTGAGCCGCCAACACCGTGTCGCGCTCGATTTGTTGCTGTACGGCATCCGCGAACGCAAAGGCTTCCTCGCCATCACCGGCGAAATCGGCGCGGGCAAGACGACGCTTTGCCGGGCGTTGCTGACCGGACTCGATGCCAACACCCGCACCGCGCTGGTCCTCAACCCCAGCCTGAGCGCGCCGCAGATGTTGCGAACCATCACCGAAGAACTGCGCCTTCAACCAGCCCGCACCACGCGCAAAGACCTCTACGACGCGCTCAACGGTTTCCTCGTGCGCGAACTCGCCGCCAACCACAACGTCGTCCTCATCGTGGACGAGGCCCAGAATCTCAAGCCTGCCGTGCTCGAGGAAATCCGTTTGCTGTCCAACCTCGAAACCGCCAAGGACAAACTGCTCCAGATCGTCTTGGTCGGGCAACCCGAACTCGGCGAGCTTCTCGACCGGTCCGACCTGCGCCAACTCAAACAACGGATTGCGCTGCGCCATCATCTCGCCCCGTTGGCGGCCGCCGAAATCGGCGACTACATCGCGCACCGTCTCCGCGTCGCCGGCAGCGACGGACGATTGCAGTGGACGCGCGACGCGCTGTCGTTGATTCAGGACTACACCAAGGGCGTGCCCCGCGTGATCAATGTGGTTTGCGACAAAGCGTTGCTGGCTGGATACGTGGCCGAGGCGTTCACGATCAGCGCGGAGATGGTGCAGCGCGCCATCGCCGAGGTCGAAGGACGTTCCCTTGCGGAAACTGTGCCGGCATGAGCGTCACCCACGAAGCGTTGGAAAAAGCCGCGCGCGAGAAACGGCGACAAGACGGTTACGTGCCGACGCCGACCCCCATCCCGGTACAGCCGCTCGTCGCGCCTCCGCCAACCCCACACACGCCGAGGGTCTTGCTTGTTGTGTTGAGTGTGGCGGTCGCCTGTGTGGCGATCGCGTTGATGGTGACGGTCATCTGGTTGGTCAACAACCCGAAACCCGTTCCGACCGAAATCAAACCAGCGGTCGTGGAGCGCCCGTCTCCACGTCTGCCGCTGACGCCGACGAATATCACCGCGTGGACGCCGCCACCGCCCCTGCCGACCACGCCCGTACAGCCGCCGGCATCGGTGGCGACTCCGCCGGAGTTTCGCCTGAGCGGCATCATGCAGGAACTCGATGGCAAGTATGGTGCCGTCGTCAACGGCCAGACCGTGTTCGCCGGCTACACCGTGGACGGCGCGACTGTGAAGCTGATCGAACGCAACCGCGTCGTGCTCGACCGCAATGGACGAGAGACAGTCCTCTGGAAGTTCTGATGTTATGAAGCAAATGATTTTGTGCGGGATCATCGCAGCATCGGCCTCGGCGGCAGAATGGACATCGCTGTTCAACGGCAAAGACCTCAGCGGCTGGACAGTGAAATGCAAGCCGCAGGACAAAGAGAAAACGTTCTGGAAGGCTGCCGATGGCGCGATTGTGTGCGACTCGATGGGACGGAAGGACCACGATTATGTCTGGTTGATGACCGACAAGGAGTTCGGCGATTTCGAGTTGGCGGTGAAGTTTCAGCCATTCAAAGAGTCTCGTGGCAACAGCGGCATTCAGGTGCGGAGCCGTTACGACGATGATGCCGGATGGCTCGATGGGCCGCAGGTGGACATTCATCCGCCGGTGCCGTGGCGGATTGGGTTGATCTACGACGAGACGCGCGGCGAACGCCGCTGGATCAATCCGATCTTGAAAAGCGCCGCCATTGACCCATCGCAAGCTCCGAAGCAATGGAAGTTCAAGGAAGACGACTGGAACGATCTCACCATCATCTGTCGCGGCCTTCGCATCAAGACGATCCTGAATGGCTTGGTGATGAGCGACTACGATGGCGCGGGCGTGCTCGACAACGAGGCGCACAAGACTCGCAACGTCGGTGTGCGCGGTCACATCGCGTTGCAACTTCACAATCGCGACGAACTCCGCATTCGTTTCAAGGAGGTCAAGATTCGCGAGTAGCGCGTTTCATGAACCGCAGTACCGCCATCAGTTCGCCGAGTTCGACGACGCGTAACATCCAGCAGAACGCGCCGAGCGCGATGACCTCCTCGACGATCACACGTTACGGTTGACGGAACTGACCCCGGCGACTGAGGACTGAACATCGTTCCCCTCATTTCGGCAGAAGCTGGAGATGACATTGCGGCAGTATCCTATCATGCTGCTGCCAACGGACCGGAAGACGGAAGTGGAACGATTGGCCGAGCTGTACATGGCTGCGCAGATCATCCCTGCCTCGAAACGCGATGACGCGTTCCATGTGGCCTATGCAACCGTGTTCGAACTTGATATATTGGTGTCGTGGAACTTCAAACACTTGGCCAATGTGCGGCGCGAGACGTTGTTCCTGGCGGTCAACGAGAGCGAAGGTTACCGGCATCCGTTGCGATTGATGCCACCGATCGGAGTAGAAGATGAAGACAGACGCTAAAACTGATTTTGTTCCGCGCGCGTTGCGTGAAGTCTGGGAGATGAAACGCCTCGTGTACGAGGAGACCAAGCATCTGTCCACTCGTGAGGCGTTAGAGTACATCCTGAACGAGGGTGGAAAGATCGCCCGCCGACTCAACCTGCCGGTCGCATCATCTCCACTTCGTGCGCCTGCCGCCAAAGTCGCCGAAACGCCAGCCAAGTACCGCGCCAAACGGAAACGGTAGAAGCTTTTGTTGTGTTCCGGTTTTCGCCGCTTGGCTACTGGCTACTTACTACTTGCTACTTGCCGTTGCTTTCTAAACCGCATCACCGCCAGCAATTCGCCGAGTTCGGCGACGCGTAGAAGCTGGCAGACCGCGCCGAACGCGATGACCGCGATGCCAATTGATGCAGCGAGGTTCAGGTAGCGGTTGATCGGAAGAAACCTGTGTGTGGTCCACGCGACCAGGCTCATGGCGGCAGAGGCGAACACGACTTTGCCCACAGAGAGCAGCAGCGACTTC
>Ga0233425_10005499_pt1 | contig 19958 bp, 26 predicted proteins | sample Watercolumn_Towu_2_FD_181712 | JGI IMG/M metagenome (GOLD analysis project Ga0233425, IMG submission 181712) | Freshwater microbial communities from Lake Towuti, South Sulawesi, Indonesia - Watercolumn_Towuti2014_140_MG | ecosystem: Environmental > Aquatic > Freshwater > Lake | place... | reverse complement strand
CATCCTCCCCTTCATGCCGCACCAACGCTTCGTGCAGCTGTTCGACGCGCTGACGCTGAGCCTGGACACGCCGGGCTGGAGCGGCGGCAACACCACGGCCCAGGCTCTGGCGCGCGACTGCCCGGTCGTGACCGTGCCCGGGCGGTTCATGCGCGGCTGCTTCAGCCGGGGGATGCTCAGGATGACCGGCCTGGAGGAGCTGTGCGCGGACTCGCCCGAGGCCTACGTGGCGCTGGCGGCGCGGATCGCGCGCGACCCTGCCTACCGCGCCGCGTTGTCCGCGAACATCCAAGTCAACAAGCACAAGCTGTTCGACGACCCGGAATGCGTTCGGGGCCTGGACGCGTTCCTCAAGGAGAAAGTGGCGGCGTTGGGCTGAGCCCTACTCCGCCGCGGCAACCTTCTCCGCCAGCCACGCCTTGATCAGCGACTGGTAGGGCATGTCGCGCTTGTTGGCGGCGATCTTGATCCGCTCCAGGAGCGACGCCGGCAGCCGCAGGGAAATCGCCTCGGTCGACGGCTTCAGATTGGGAAAGCGCGCGCGCCGCGCCTTGCTCCAATCCACGTAGTCGGCGGAGCCCGGCGACTCCCAAAACGCCCGCTCTTCGGCCGCGCCCTTGAATCGCGGGATCGGTCTAAGCTTCCTGGCCATAGCGAATCCGCTCCTTGCGATGCATGTCGCGCGCCGAGATCACGCGCAATCGGGTGCCGTTCTGGCGCAGCGCGAACGTGACGTGAAGCTGCCGCCCGCGATCAGTCCTGCCGAGGGCGTGAAACCGCTGCTCCGTCGTGCTGTGGCGCTCGTCTTCGACCACCAGCAGCGGATCGTTGAAGAACACCTGCTCGGCCTCGGCCTGGGTCACGCCGTGCTTGTCCTCGCTCTTGCGGCTATTGCCCTCGTCCCATTCGAAGCCTTCGACCCGGTCGAACCGCATTGCAGTATATTACTATAATATACACACGGGCGCAATCGCCTTGCCGCCGGTGTTGGAAGGCGTTCGCTACAGATCCGACGCCAGATGCGCCACGCAGTCGCCGCGCTCGACCCGTCCGAAGTGGCGCTGGCAGACCGCCAGGCCCGCGGCGCGGAAGCTGCACGGCACCGGCGCGCGGCCGGGATTGTCGACGAAATGCACCTGGCCGCAGACCTGCCCCGCTTTCACCTCGCTCCCTAAATCGACCAGCGGCTCGAACAGGCCGGGCTCGGGCGCATAGACGTAGTGGTCGCGGCTCTTGACCGCGACCAGGCGCGGCGGCCGGGCCGGCGGCTCGGGTCTGACGCCCGGCAGCACCCCGGCATGGGCGAGGAAATTGCGCACGCCGCGCTCGACCATGGCGAGGCTGGCGCGGTCCACGCGGCCCCCGCCGCCGAACTCGCCGCCCAGGGCCACCACGCCCCGGTGCGCCGCCGCGGCCGAGGACAGGCGCCGGTCGGGCGCATAGGCCCACACCATGCCGATGGGCGCGCCGAACGCTTTGAGCGCCGCCATCGCCTTGGCGTCGAGCGCGTCGTCGCCGCTTTTGCGCATCGAGCAGAACGGCACGTAGTCGAGCGACGAGCCGCCGGAATGCAGGTCGTGGCAGAAGTCGGCCATCGGGTACAGCACGCTGTCGATGTAGTGCGCGATGGCCGAGGTCGGCCCTCCCTCGGGGTCGCCGGGAAAGGCGCGGTTCAAATTGCCCTGGTCGATCGGCGAGACGCGCGCGCCGTCCATCGCCGCGGGCAGGTTCGCGGCCGGCAGCACGATCACCCGCCCCCGCACCTGCTTGGGATCGAGCGCGCGGATCAGCTTGGCGAGCGCGATCTGGCCCTCGTACTCGTCGCCGTGGTTGCCGGCCATCAGCAGCACGGTCGGCCCCTCGCCGTTCTTCACCACCGCGATCGGCAGCGTGATCGTGCCGTAGGCGGAGCGCGTGACCGAATGCGGGAGGTGCAGCCAGTCCACCTGCTTGCCGTCGCGCGCGTAGTCGACGTCGGTGAAGATCAGGGTGCGCTTGGCCGGTTCGGTCATGGGTCATGCCCGCGTGCCTGGGGAAGGCGCGCAGGGTGGCACCGCGGGGCGGCGGCGGCAACAGCCGCGCGCGCGGGGGCTGCTATGCGAGCGTAACCGGCCGGTCGGGGAAGCAGAGCTGGTCGCGGTCGCGCCAGTTCTGCACGTAGTTGACTTCCATCAGCCGCCGCACGCCGTCGATCCGGCGCTTTTCGAACCCGTGCCAGGTGTTCTTGCCCGGCACGAAGATCGCCGCGCTGTTGAACGTGGCCGGCGTGCGGCCCACCCAGCGGCGCTGGTCGTCGTAGATGTCGGTGCCCCAGTCCTTGGCCTCGGGCCCGGTGCACAGATACACCACCATCGAGAACAGCTTGTCCGGAATGTCGGTGTGCGGCTCGAGCCACATGCCGTCGGTGTCCTGGATGTACTCGATGCGCAGGTGCCCGCCCGCGAGGTTCTTGCCCAGCGTGTCCTGAAACAGGCGCGCGATCTGCGGGCGCTGCATCGCCTCGGCCAGCACGCGGCAGGCCGGGAACCGCGTGCACAGCGCGGGCGTCAGGAACGTGCGCTGGCTGTTGTAGGTGTTGCGCGTGCCATCGGTGGCGCCGAGCGCCGGCGGCACGATCGGCAGCGTCAGGATGCCCGTGCACTGGTCGAGCGGAAACACGTCGTCGAGCGACCAGTGCAAATAGGGCTTCTCGTCGCGCCGGGCGGCCTTGAGCGCACGGGCGAAATGCGCGGCCACATCGCCCACCGCGGGCAGCGGCGGATAGGCCTGCGGGCGGACCTCGAGCTCGCGGCGGGCCATGGCCATGGGCGGCCTCCTATTGCTGGAACGGCAGGCGGCGCGGCGCCCAGTCGATGATCTTGCGCAGCATCGGGACGGACTTGGCGAAGGCGCTGACGTGATGGCGCCAGTACTCGCGCCTGACGTACCACTCCGAGTCCACCCAGCAGAGCTGCAGGCTCATGCGCTGGCCCTTCTGCGGCAGGAAGCCGTGCCAGGAGTGGTCGCAGACCCGGAACATGATCATGCGGCCGAACTCGGGCGCGAACTCGAAGGCGTAGTCGTTGCGGTCGGCGCTGCGCAGCACGCGCAGCCGCCCGCGCTCGTATGGCCATTCGCGGCTGAACCCCAGCAGCACGGTGATGATCTTGTGCTTCGAGTCGGGGTGCGCGTAGCCCTCGTTGTAGTGGCCGGTGGTGTTGCCCATCATCACGATCACCGGCGGATAGGGGCTCAAGTCGATGTCGAACTTCTGCTCGACCAGGCTCTGGAAGCGCGGGCTCAGCAGGTCCTTGATCACCGCGCCGAACGCGGGCCCGTGCGCGAGGTCCGGCAGGCCGTAGCTGCCGCGGTCGGGGATCGTGGGCGCGTCGGCCAGCACCGCCTCCTTGTGCTTCAGCGGGATCGCCTGCTCGACGAACGCGAAATCGTAGGGATCGTGCCTGAGCTCCGCCGCGGCGATCGCCTGTTCGTCCAGCATCGCCATGGGATGGCCTTCGACCGACATGCTGCCCTCCTCCGCTTCCGCCGTTGCGGCACGAATAGGGGCGGCGCGGGAATCCGACACTGATTCAGATCAAACCGGCCGGCGAAGCGCGCGTCCGCTTGCCTTTAGTCAATTGCCGGCGGTCAGAACCGCGGCAGCTCGGGTGCGCGCTGCGCCGCGACCGCGATGCCCTCGACCTCGACCAGCCATTCCGGCCGGCACACCGCGCCCTGGACGATCAGCCGCGGCACGCCCGACAGCCGCATCTCGAGATGCTCCTCGACCCGCGCGCAGTCCGAGGGGTCGCGCAGATAGACCAGCAGGTGCATCAGGTCGCCGAGATGGGCGTCGCCGCTGCGCAGCAGCGCCTCGACGTTCTCGATCGCGCGATCGAGCTGCCGCAGCACGTCGCCCACGTAGAGCACCTTGCCCTCGCGGTCGATGCTGGCGGTGCCGGAGATGAACAGGTGCGCGCGGTCGGCGTAGCCCACGCGCGTGCCGCGCTCGAACGTCACGTCGTAGCGGTCGGTGCGGCACAGCCGGCCGAAATCGTTGAGGTACGTGACCTGGCGGGGATCGAGGCCGACCACGGAATAGGCGTCCATCGCCACGAGGTCGTGGCGGTGCGCGCAGGCCCCCTCGATGCCGGTCGAGGCGATGTAGTGCGTGTCGCGGCCGAGGCCCTGTTGGGCGAACAGCTCGCGCCGGCTGTCCACCATGCCCTGGTAGAACACGTCCACGTCCTTGAGGTAGAGCCAGGTGCGCACGCAGTGGTCGCGCAAATTGGCGCCCTGCGACCCCAGCGTGTCGATGAGTTGGCCGAACACGTCGCGCGTCTGGTCGGCGGCGGTGGTCGAGCCGTCGCGCGCGCCCGCGCACAGCCGCGTGCTCCAGAGGTGGCCGAGGCCGTTCTTGCGCACCAGCACGTGTTTGTCAGCCAGCCGCGTCTTGACCACGGCGCCCGGGCCCTCGGCGTGGTAGGCGAGCAGCGCGACCTTGGCGCCGGGCAGCGGCGGCTGCTGGATCACCGAAACGGCGACCGGCCCGCCCGCGCCGCCCTCGGCAAGCGCGCCCGAGCGCACCACCGCGTCCTGGTTCAGCACGTCGCTGACGAACAGCCGGCGGAACACCGCGCTTTCGGGCGCCAGGCCGAGCTGCTTCGCGGCATCCTCGTAGCGGTCGGCGACGAAGCGGATTTGCCCTTCGAGGTCCAGCTCGCCGGGCGCTGCGACCACCAAATGGTGCTCGGCCCCGTCCGCGCCGGCGAAGCTCTTGACCTGGGCTTCGGGTTCGGCGTGCGTGCGGGCATACGCTAGGGCGGGCATTGGGCGCCTCCGGGCATGGCGGGGGATTGCGGTCGTGGCGTGCGAGGCTTCGCCCCGGCCGGGCCTTGCTGTCTCTGATCTGGATCAAAGCGCGGGGCGGAATGCGCGGCCGTCATTGGAAACGGGGGCGTAAGCCATCCGAAGCCGAAGGCGCAGGGTGGCGGACGGGGTGAGATTCGAACTCACGAGACCCCTTGCGAGGTCTGCCGGTTTTCAAGACCGGTGCCTTCAACCGCTCGGCCACCCGTCCGGCGATGCGAAGCAACCGATTACCAGAGCGGAAGCGAAATCGAAAGCGCCGGCCGCCGCGCGCGTTCGCGCCGCCCGCCGCCTTGATTCCGCCGCTTCCCTTCGCCAATCTTGCTCATGGACCGAGCGGGGCTGATCGCCCGGCTGCCAAAGGCCGAGTTGCACATCCACATCGAGGGCAGTCTCGAACCCGAGACGATGCTGGCGCTGGCGGCGCGCAACGGCGTGCGCCTGCCCTACCCGACGCCCGCGGCCCTGCGCCGAGCCTATCGGTTCGCCAGGCTCCAGGATTTCCTCGACCTCTACTACCGGGGCATGAGCGTGCTCAGGACCGAGCGCGACTTTTTCGAGCTGGGCCGCGCCTACTTCGCGCGCAGCGCGGCGCAGGGGCTGCGCTACGCGGAGATCTTCTTCGACCCCCAGGCGCACACCGCCCGTGGCGTCGCGTTCGAGACCGCGCTCGGCGGCCTCGCGCGCGCGCAGAAATCGGCCCTCGCGGAGCACGGCATCCGCTCGCGCTTGATCGCGTGCATCCTGCGGCACCTGCCGGAGAAGGACGCGGAGCGCATGCTGGACCTTGCGGACGCGCACCGCGGCGCGATCGCGGGCATCGGGCTCGATTCCTCCGAGCTCGGCCATCCCCCGCGCAAGTTCAAGCGCGCGTTCGCGCGGGCGCGCGAGGCGGGGTTCAAGCTGGTCGCGCACGCCGGCGAGGAAGGCCCGCCCGAGTATGTCTGGCAGGCGATCGACGAGCTGGGCGTGGACCGCATCGACCACGGTAACCGGGCGCTGGAGGACGAGGCGCTGGTGAAGCGCATCGTGCGCGACCGCCTCGCGCTCACGGTCTGCCCGCTGTCGAACCTGAAGCTCTGCGTGGTGGGGGATCTGAAGCGCCATCCCTTGAAGCGGATGCTGGATCTCGGCATCCGCGCCACGGTCAATTCCGACGATCCGGCCTATTTCGGCGGCTATGTCGGCGACAACTTCGCGGCCGCGGCCAAGGCGCTGGGGCTCGCCGCGGGCGAGCTGCGCGCGCTCGCGCGCAACGGCTTCGACGCCGCGTTCATGCCCGCGGCGGAGAAGAAGGCCGCGCTGGCGGCGTTCGACCGGACGGCCGCGGCCTCTACTTGAGGCCCATGCCCGGCAACGGGAAGGTCAGCCGCATCATGCCGCCCCAGGAGATCATGTCGGAATAATCGACCGACGCCGCATTGGTGCTGCCGGCCACGCCGACCGCCTGGGCCAGAACGGTGCCGGTGCTCGCCTCCGGATTGCGCACCTGCGCTATGTGCGACCAGTAGGTCACGCCGCCGGTGAGGCTGAGGACGCCCGGCCCGAAGTCGAAATTGAACCCCGCGCCGATCGAGGCGCGGCCGCCGAATGCGTCGTCGCTGTCGGTGACGGTGCGCGGCCCGAAATTGGCCAGCCCGGGCACGCTCTGGTCCGCCCGCAGGCGGCTGCTGGCGTAGTACACGCCGACCTGGCCGTCCAGGGTCACGGAAATGTAGTCGTTCGCGCGCAAGGTGACGCCGGCGCCGACGGTCGGGCCGCCGTAGTTCATCGACAACGATTCCTGGAGCGCGTGGCCCTGGCCGAGGAACTGCCCGACGTTGGGGTTCTGCAAGCCGTGGCTGATCTCGTAGTTCTGGCTCATGTGGCCGTAGAGCAGGCCGAACGAAACCGTGGGCGTGACCGCGCCGCCGTCGTAGCTCGCGAGATCGGCTCTGTAGGTGAGCGGAATCTCGACCAGGTCCGCGTCGCCTCGGACGCGCGTGTCCACGAGCTGGCCCGCGTTGGCCGCGGGGACCGAGTTGGCGATGCCGCCGGTGCCCTTGCCGTCGATGGCCAGCACCGTGCAGAACGTGGTGAGGCAAGTATCGGAGCCGGCCATGCGCTCGCTGACCCCGACATAGCGCGCGCCGAGCTCGAAGCGCGGGCGCGTCAGGCCGCCGAAGGGAACCGCCTCGTTCGGCAGCGCGAAGCCGAACGAGCCCTCGATCGCCGGCCCGGCGGAATCGATCGAGAACGCGTTGTTGTTGGGCGACGGGCCGCTGGCGCGCAGCGGAAACACGGCCGCGCCGGTGCCCGAGAAGCTCAGCGTGTTGAGCCGCGGCACGTCGAGCCAAGCGCCGCCGCCGCCGATCCGCACATAGGCGCTCTTGTCCTTGGTCAGGTAGGCGAAGTCGCCGCCCATTTCCTCGGCCGCCTGGGCCGGTCCGCCCTGGCCGAACGTGCCGGCGAAAAACATCATCGCCGCCACGGCGGGATGGATGGTCCTACGCATCGGTGCCCCCTCCGCCCTCTTAGAGCCGGGCGGTTGTAATGGTTAATTGGTACGGATAAGGGCTGCGCGGGTCACGTTAATGCGCGCGTCCCGGATGGCATTTCTGCATCCCGTGGCAATGCGGCAACGGAAATCGGGGCAGGGTTACGAACCCGCAATAGCTTCAATCGCGGCATTGTCGGATTACGATAGATATCCGATGAACAACACGCCGAATCGGTCGGCGATCCGCTGGCTGCGATGCGGCGCTTCCGGCTCGCTGGAAGATCCGATCCGAGGCCCCCTTCTTGCCGCGGGCCGCCGCCCCCGCTACCGTGACATGTAACGGACGGAGGGCGCGATGGCGGCGCGGAAGCGGACGAAGGCGGTCAAGGACGCGCGCGCGCGCTATCGGGTGCGCGCCTACCGCAAGCGCATGCGCGCCAAGGGCATGCGCCTGATCCAGATGTGGCTGCCCGACACCGGCACGCCGGAGTTCAGGCGCGAGGCGCGCCGGCAGGCGCTTGCCATTTCGCGGAGTCCGCACGCGGCCGAGGACCAGGCGTTTGTCGACGCGATCTCCGAAGGCGTGCCCGATTGAAACGCGGCGAGGCATGGACCGTAGCCGGCGGGGCCGACTACGCCGGCAAGCCCAGGCCCGCCGTTATCCTGCAGGACGAGCGGTTTCCCACCAGCATGTCGATCACGATCTGCGTGTTCACGACCGACCTGACCGAGGCGTCGATGTTTCGCGTGCGCGTGGAGCCGACAAAGGGCAACGGGCTTCTCCAGCCGTCATGCCTCATGGCGGATAAGATCTCGACCGTGCCGCGAACCAAGATGGGCAAGCGGATCGGCAAGTTGAGCGCCGCCGACATGAAGAATCTGAACCGTGCCGTCGCCCTTTTCCTCGGTCTGGCTGAATGACCGTGGCGGCCGCCAGGGGCTCCGCGCGGACCGCGTTTGGCGCCGCCGCCGGCGTGCGCTAGAACAGCCGCGGCGACAAGCCGGGTTCCCGCGAGGAGACGCCGATGTTCGAGACCACGATCGCCGGCAGCCTGCCCAAGCCGTTCTGGCTGGCGGAGACGGACAAGCTGTGGCCGCAATGGAAGGCCTCGGGCGAGGAACTCGCGACCGCCAAGCGCGACGCCACGCTGCTGTGGCTCAAGGTGCAGGAGGACGCCGGCATCGACATCGTCAGCGACGGCGAGCAGTCGCGCCAGCACTTCGTGCACGGGTTCCTCGAGTTCGTCGAGGGCATCGACCGCGTGCACAAGGTGCGCATGGGCATCCGCAACAACCGTTACGACGCGATGGTGCCGAAGGTCGTGGGGAAGCTGAGCCTCAAGGGCCGCGCGCATCCCGAGGCCAAGTTCGCTCGCGCCCACACGACGAAGAAGCTCAAGTTCACCCTGCCCGGCCCCATGACCGTCGCCGACACGGTCGCGGACGACCATTACGGCGACCGCGTGAAGATGGCGATGGCGTTCGCCGACCTGCTCAACGCCGAGGCCAGGGCGCTCGAGGCCGACGGCGTGGACGTGGTCCAGTTCGACGAGCCGGCGTTCAACGCCTTCACCAAGGAGGCCGGAACCTGGGGCATCGAGGGCCTGCACCGCGCCATCGACGGCCTCAAATGCACCACCGCCGTGCACATCTGCTACGGCTACGGCATCCAGCAGAACATCGACTGGAAGAAGACCCTGGGCGGCGAGTGGCGCCAGTACCAGGAGTTCTTCCCGGCCCTGGCCAAGAGCCGCGTCAGGCAGGTGTCGCTGGAATGCGCGCATTCGCGCGTGCCGCCGGACCTCATGGCCCTGCTTGCCGGCAAGGACGTGCTGGTGGGCGTGATCGACGTGGCGAGCGACGCCGTGGAAACGCCCGAAGAGGTCGCCGGCACCATCGCCACGGCGATGAAGTTCGTGCCCAAGGAGCGCCTCTTCCCCTGCACCAACTGCGGCATGGCGCCGATGAACCGCGCGGTGGCGACGGCGAAGCTCCGGGCGCTCGCGGCGGGCGCGGCCCTGGCGCGGCGGCGGTACGGATAGGGGCGTTGCCGCCGCGCTCTGCCGGCGCTATGGTGGTTCCAAAATGGAGCCGATTTGGAACCGCGCCATGGCCGTCAGTCTTTCGATCAAGAACGTACCGGAAGCCGTCGCGCGCGGCTTGAAACGCCGCGCCGCAAGGAACCGCCGCTCGCTCCAGGGCGAGCTGCTGTCGATCTTGGAAGGCGCGGCCGAGGAGTCCCGGCCCCTGACGATCGAGGAGGTCTGGCGCCGCGTGAAGCGCCGCCGGTTCGCCACTCCGGCCCGGTCCGCCGCGATGATTCGGGCGGACCGCGACCGTGGCCGTTAAGATCGTCGACGCTTCGGCGATCTGTGCCGTCCTGTTTTCCGAGCCGGGCGGCGCATCGGTAACCGCGCGGCTGGCCGGCGCGGAGCTCATGGCCCCGGCGCTGCTGCCGTTCGAGGTGGCGAATACCTGCCTCAAGAAGATCAGGCTTGCTCCCGGCCGACGGACGCAACTGCTCGCCGGCTTGGCCGATTTCACCCGCATGCGGATCGCGATCGCGGCGACCGACCCCGCGGACGCAACGCTTCTCGCCGAACGGACGTCGCTGTCGGCCTACGACGCGAGCTACCTATGGCTTGCCTGGATCATGCGGGCCGAATTGGTCACGCTGGACCGACGGCTGCAGCGCGCCTGCGCGGCGACCCAGCCGAATCGACCGGGCGCGGTCCGCTAGAACTCTCTGCCGATCTTGCGGTCGAGCGAGGCGTGCGCGCCGCCTTTGATGAACACCGCGACCATCAGCAGCGCCCACATCAGCGCATACTCGTAGCCGCCGTTGGTCATGAAGAATCCCTTCGCCAGGTGGACCTTGTAGGCGCCGACCAGCAGCATGATCGCCGCGGCCGCCGCGAACGGCCGGGTCAACAGGCCGATGGCGATGCAGATGCCGCCGAAGAACTCGACGAACCCAACCAGCGCGGCCAGCGGCAGCGCCGGCTCCAGCCCGATCTTGGCGAAGAATCCGGCGGTGCCGCCGAGGCCCCCGCCGCCGAACATGCCAAACAGCTTCTGCGCGCCGTGCGGCACCAGGAACAGCCCCGCGGTCACCCGCACGATCGGATAGGCCGCGCAGGCCAGCTTGTCGTAAAGCCCGCGCATGGCCGGCACGATCAGATTGGTCGGATTCGCGTTCGCTCCCATCGGATGAACTCCTTCGCCCTCCATCCGCCGGCCCGCCGGCGTCCGCCCCGGACCGGCCAACGCGGACTTGTTAAGCCGATTCGGCCGCCGCCGCCGCTCATAATCGCGTGACGGCGCGGGCCGCCGCGCTGGCGATCCGGCCGCGCCGCCCCTATTCTCCCGCCGCCATGACCATGCCCGTGACCCTCGTCCTGCTTGCCGCGTCGCTCGCGGTGCTCGCGTTTTCGGTCTGGAAGGTGCGTCAGCCGCGCGACTACGCGCGCCCGCGCCTGATCCTGGATTGGCACTACGTGATGTTCCCCGCGATCCTGGCGAGCGGGCTTCTGGCGCTGCACGCCCTGATGCTGGCGGCCGGGCGCTAGGCCCCCCGCCGCCGTCGTTTGCCCTTGTGCTGGCCGGACGCGGCTGCAATATTTCCGTCACAGACGCCCGGGAAGTTGAGAATGGGGAGGAAGCAATGCCCGTAACACCGCGTCATGCCATGCGTTTTGCCGCCGCCGCCGGCCTGGCCGCCTTCGCCCTCGGCGCCGCCACGGCCGACGCGCAGGAATGCAAGAGCCGCGGCGAGCTCGACACGATCTATTGCGACGAGAACGCCGACCTGGTCGCCGACGTGCCGAAGGACCCGAAGAAGCAGAAGAACCCCTCGACCATCGTGTTCGCCTACAGCCCGGTCGAGGACCCGGCGGTGTACGAGAACATCTTCAAGCCGTTCACCGACTATCTGGCGAAGTGCGTGAACAAGAAGGTCGTGTACTACGCCGTGCAGTCGAACTCGGCCGAGATCGAGGCGATGCGCTCGGGCCGCCTGCACGTCGCGGGCTTCTCGACCGGCCCGACCGGCTTCGCGGTCAACATGGCGGGCGCCATTCCGTTCGCCGCCAAGGGCACGGCCGACAAGTACCACTCCTACCACCTCGCCTTCGTGGTGAAGGCCGACAGCCCCTACCAGAAGATCGCGGACCTCAAGGGCAAGAAAGTGGCGCACACCTCGGCTTCGTCCAACTCGGGCAACCTGGCGCCGCGCGCGCTGTTCCCCAAGGAAGGGCTGGTGCCGGAGCAGGACTACAAGGTGATCTACTCGGGCGGGCACGACAAATCGGCTCTGGGCGTGATGTCGGGCGACTACGACGGCGCGCCGGTGGCCTCGGACGTGCTGGAGCGCATGATCGTGCGCGGCACGATCAAGCCGGAGGCGATCCGGGTGATCTACAAGAGCGCGCCGTTCCCGACCTCGTCCTTCGCCTACGCGCACGACCTCCAGCCGGCCCTGGCGGAGAAGCTGAAGAAGTGCTTCTACGACTTCCGCTTCACCCCCGCGATGACCAAGGAGTTCAACGGCGACGACCGCTTCTTCCCGGTCACCTACAAGAAGGACTGGGAGGTGGTGCGCACCGTGGCGGCGGCCAGCGGCACGCCCTACAACAAGGCGCAGTACGAGAAGGAAACCGAGGCGGAAAAGGCCGCCGCGGCCAAGAAAGCGCAGCAGAAGCTGCAACAGCAGCAGCAGCCGCAACCGAAGCCGTCCGGGGGCTGATCCCCGGGCGCCGGTTTTCGGCATGGCCGCGGCGGGCGCGGCAAGCGGGGAAGCGGCCGGGGAGCGTCCCGACCGCTCCCTGGTGCTTCGCAACCTCAGCAAGGAATACGTGCGCGGCAAGCCGGTGCTGCGCGGCGTGTCGCTGGCGTTCGCGCCGAGCGGCGTGACCGCGATCATCGGCCCGTCGGGCACGGGCAAGAGCACGCTCATCCGGTGCGTGAACCGGCTCGTGGAACCCACGGGCGGGGAAATACTTTTCCTGGGCCAGGACCTGGCGAAGCTGGGCGGCGCGGCGCTGCGCGCGGCGCGCCGGCGCATCGGCATGGTGTTCCAGGAATACAACCTGGTGGAGCGCCTGAGCGCGATCGAGAACGTGCTGTGCGGGCGGCTCGGCTACGTGGCGCCGTGGCGCGCGTGGCTGCGCAAGTTCCCGCGCGAGGACGTGGACATGGCCTTCGACCTGTTGGAGGCCGTGGGCCTGGCCGACCGGGCGCGCCAGCGCGCCGACGCGCTGTCGGGCGGGCAGCGCCAGCGCATCGGCATCGCTAGGGCGTTGATGCAGCGGCCCGACCTGCTGCTGGCCGACGAGCCCACCTCCTCGCTCGACCCCAAGACCTCGGTCGAGATCATGGAGCTGATGTCGGATTTGTGCGGGCGGCGCGGCATTCCGGTGATCGTCAACATCCACAACGTCGAGCTGGCCCGGCGCTTCGCCCAGCGCATGGTCGGCATGGCGCAGGGCGAGGTGGTGTTCGACGGCGGTCCGGCGGACCTGCGCGACGGGCACCTCAAGCAGATCTACGGCGGCGAGGCGTGGCTTTGACCGCCGGCGCGCCCCAGGCGCGGGCCGAGCGCGGCCGCCCCTTCCCCGTCAACTGGCTCGCCCGCGCGGGCTGGATCGCGCTTGCGCTCTACACCGTCTATGCCGCCTCGCTGTTCCAGCTCACCTGGGCGCGGTTCGTCGAGGGATTAGAGAACGGCCGGCATTTCGTCGCCCGCATGTTTCCGCCGCTGTTCGGCAAATGGGACCTGCTGTGGACCGGCATGACCGAGAGCCTGGAGATCGCGGTCATCAGCACCGTGCTGGGGGTGGCGCTGGCGCTGCCCGTCGGCCTCCTGGCGGCGCGCAACCTGATGCCGGCCTGGATCAGCTGGCCCGCGCGCTGGCTGATCGCGCTGTGCCGCTCCTTTCATCCCGTGATCGTGGCGATCCTGTTCGTCAAGGCCGTGGGCTTCGGCGCGCTCGCCGGCATCATGGCGCTGGTGGTGGCGTCGATCGGCTTCATCGCCAAGCTGTTCGCCGAGGCGATCGAGGAAATCTCGCTGAAGCAGGTCGAGGCGGTGCGCGCGACCGGCGCGGGGTTCCTGAACGTGCTGATCATGGGCGTGCAGCCGCAGGTGCTCGCGCGCTTCATCGGCTTCGCCACCTACCAGCTCGATTCCAACCTGCGCAACTCGACCATGGTGGGGATCGTGGGCGGCGGCGGCATCGGCGCCACCCTGTTCACCGCGTTCCAGCGCTTCGACTACGACTATGTGCTGACCATCCTGATCGCGATCATCACGCTGATCATGATCGGCGAGGTGCTGTCGGGCTGGATCCGGAGGACGTTCCAGTGACGGCCGGGATCGCCCCGGCCGGCGGAACGCTGCCCGGCCCGGACGCGCCCGGAAGCGCCGCGCGGCGAGAATGGGCGCGGTTCACCCCGCGCCAGCGCCTGATGCGCTTCGCGGTCTACCTCCTAGCGGTCGCGGCCTTCGTGCAGAGCGTGCGCAGCGTCAACGTGATCCCGGAATTCCTGCAGGACGCGCCCGAGCAGGTCGTGGACCTGTTCGCGCGCATGTGGCCGGTGGACTGGAACTACTATCCCACGACGGTGCACGCGGCCCTGGTCGAGACGCTCCACATCGCCACGCTCGGCACCATCCTCGCCGTGGTCATGGCGGCGCCCGTGGGGCTGATGGCGGCCACCAACATCACGCCCTGGCCGGCGCTGCGCCTGTTCGCGAAGTTCATCCTGGTGTCCTCGCGCTCGGTCAACTCGCTGGTGTGGGCGCTGCTGTTCGTGGCGGTGTTCGGCCCGGGCGCGCTCGCCGGCACCCTCGCGATCGCGTTCCGCAGCGTGGGCTTCGTCGGCAAGCTTCTGGCCGAGGCGCTGGAGGAGGCGCACAAGGGCCCGGTCGAGGCGCTGACCGCGACGGGCGCGCCGTGGACCTCGATCGTGCTCAAGGCCTACTGGCCGCAAGTCCAGCCCTCGTTCTGGTCGATCGCGCTGTTCCGCTGGGACATCAACATCCGCGAGTCCGCGGTGCTGGGCCTGGTCGGCGCGGGCGGCATCGGAACGGCGCTCGACGACGCGCTCAACCTGCTCTACTGGGACCAGGTGGCGATGACCCTGCTCGCGATTTTCGCCGTCGTCATCGCCGCCGAGGTGTTCGTGACCTGGGTGAGGAGCAGGGTGATCTGAGGGAGACGTCGTCCTTCGACAGGCTCAGGACGAGGGGCAATGACACTCGCGGCCCCTACCTCCCCCACCCCCAGAACTCTCCCCCCGCTTTGAGGTACTGCTGCGCTAGCACCATCTTGTGCACCTCCGAGGCGCCGTCCACGAGCCGCGCCTGGCGGGCGTAGCGGTACATCCATTCCAGCTTAGTGTCCTTCGAGTAGCCCTTGGCGCCCATGAGCTGGATCGCCGTGTCCACCGCCCGGTGCAGCGTGTCGGCCACCTGCACCTTCGCCATCGACACCTCCGCGCGCGCGCGCGAGCCGTGCTCGAGCTTCCACGCCGCCTTCATGGTGAGCAGGCGCCCCAGCTCGATCGCCATCACCGCGTCGCCCAACAGCCACTGCACGCCCTCGTGCTCGGCGAGCTTGTGGCCGAAGCTCAGGCGCTCGCGCACGTAAGGACTCGCGATCTCCAGCGCCCGCTTCGCCATCCCCAGCCAGCGCATGCAGTGCGTGAGGCGCGCGGGGCCGAGGCGGATCTGCGCGACCTTGAGCCCGTCGCCCACCTCCATCAGCCGGTTCTCATCCTCGATCTCCAGGCCGTCGAACTCGAGCTCGCAATGCCCGCCGTGCTCCTCCGGCCCCATGATGGGGATGCGGCGGGCCATCTTCCAGCCCTTCTGCTCGGCGTCGAACAGGAACGCGCTGAGTCCGCGGCGCTTGTCGTCGGAGGTGCGCGCGATGACGATGAAGTGCCGGGCCCCGTCCGCGCCGGTGATGAACCACTTGCGGCCCTCGATGAACCACGCGCCGCCGCGTTTGGTCGCCTTGGTCAGCATCGCGGAAGGGTCCGAGCCCGCGCCCGGCATCGGCTCGGTCATCACGAAGGCCGAGCGCACGCGGCCCTCGACGATCGGCCTCAGCCACCGCGCCTTCTGCTGCGGCGTGCCCACCTTGTCGAGCAGCATCATGTTGCCGTCGTCGGGCGGCGCGGAGTTGAACGCCACGGCGCCGAAGATCGACCTCCCCATCTCCTCGTAGCACGCCGCCATCGCCACCAGACCGACGCCGAGGCCCCCTTGCTCCTTCGAGGTCTGCAATGCCCACAGGCCCTGCGCGCGCGCCTTCGCGCGCAGCGCCGCGAGCGCGGGCCCGGCGATGTTCTCGTGCGCGTCGTAGGCCTTGGGGTCGGCCTCCAGCGGAATGCATTCCGCCTCCACGAAGGCGCGGACGCGCCGGCGCAGGTCGTCGGTCTCGGGGGATAGGGAAAGGTCCATCGCTTCCTCGGTCGGTTACAGCGACGCCGACTGGCCGCCGTCCACCACGATCACCGCGCCGGTCATGAACGCCGCGGCGGGCGAGCACAGCAGCAACAGCGGGCCTTCCAGGTCCTCGGGCCGGCCGAAGCGGTGCTGCGGTATTTTCTTCGCCATCGCCTGCCCCGCGGGACTGGACAAAAAGTCGCGGTTGATGTCGGTCTCGATGTAGCCGGGCGCGAGCGCGTTGACGCGGATGCCGTGCCGCGCCCATTCCACCGCCAGCGCCCGCGTCAGGTTCACGAGCCCCGCCTTGGACGCGGCATAGGGCGCCACGCGGCCCGCCGCGCGAAAGCCCAGGATCGAGGCCACGTTGACGATGCTGCCGCCGTGCTTCAGGCGCAGCATGTGGCGCGCCACGGCGTTCGCCATCAGGAACGCGCCCTTGAGGTTGGTGTCGACCACCGCGTCCCACTCCGCCTCGGTCTGCTCCAGCGCCGGCTTGTCGGCGACCATGCCCGCGTTGTTCACCAGCACCGTGACGGCGCCGAGCTCGTGCTCCGCCGCCTCGACCGCCTTCTCCACGGCCGCCGCGTCGGTCACGTCCAGCTCCACGGGCAGGGCGCGGCCGTCGAACGCCTCGATCTCTCTTTCGGTCTCCTTGAGCTTGCCGAGGCGCCGGCCGCACAGCGCGACCTTGGCCCCGGCGCGCGCGAGGGTCAGCGCGAAGTGCCGGCCGAGCCCGCTGCCCGCGCCCGTGACCACCGCCACGGCGCCCGAAAGGTCGGCCGCAAATTTCGCCCCGTCCGGCATGGCAGGCCCTCGCATGGCAGCCAAGATAGCGCGGCGCTTCCGATCCCCCAAGCCGGCGTGCTAGTCGTTGGCCGATGCAGGCCCAACCTTCCGCGCCGGATTGGCCCGCCGCGATCCACCGGCAACTGAAGGCCTGGAACGTGCGCCAGGTCGCCCACGTGCCCGACGCCGGCCACGCGCGCCTGCTCGCGCTGTGCGGCGCCGACCGCTCCATGCGTGTGGTGACGCTGACCACGGAGGAAGAGGGCGTGGCCCTGCTCGCCGGCACGTGGCTGGGCGGCGAGCGCGGGGCGCTGTTGATGCAGTCCTCGGGCGTCGGCAACTGCGTGAACATGCTGAGCCTGCCGCGCACCTGCCGCCTGCCGCTACTGATCCTCGCGACCATGCGCGGGGAATGGGGCGAGTTCAACCCGTGGCAGGTGCCGATGGGCCAGGCCGCGAAACCGGCGCTGGAGCTCGCGGGCGTGGCGTGCTTCCGCGCCGAGGCGCCGGCCGAGGTGGAGCCGACCGTCGCGGCCGCCGCGCGCATGGCGTTCGAGGGGCCCGCGGCGTGCGCCGTGCTGCTGGCGCAACGCCTCATCGGCGCCAAGACCTTCGGGAAGTGACGCGCGTGTCCCCGACGCCCATGAGCCCCAAGCGCGCCGACAGATACCCGCTGCGCCGGCGGGCGGTCGTGGCCGCGCTGCTCAAGGGCCGCGGCGACCTGCTGGTGGTCGCCGGCCTCGGCGCCGCGGCGTGGGACTGCACGGCGGCGGGCGACCGCGACCTCACCTTCCCGCTCTGGGGCGCGATGGGCGGCGCGGCCATGATCGGCCTCGGCCTCGCCCTGGCGCAGCCCGAGCGGCGAGTCCTGGTCGTCACCGGCGACGGCGAGATGCTGATGGGCCTGGGCTCGCTCGCCACGCTCGCCGCGCAAGCACCCGCGAACCTCGCGGTCGTGGTGCTCGACAACGAGCGCTACGGCGAAACCGGCGCGCAGCTCACCCACACCGCCGGCGCGGCCGACCTCGCGGCGATCGCGCGCGGCGCGGGAATCCGGCGCTGCGCGACCGTGCGCGATGCGGCCGGGTTCAAGCGCCTCAATGCCGGCCTGTTCGGGAAGCCGGGACCGAGCTTCGCCGTGGTCAAGGTGCGCGCGGAGAACCTGCCGCTGGTGCTGCCGCCCAAGGACGGCACCGAGCTGCGCACGCGTTTCAGGAAGGCGCTCGGGCTTTAGCGCGGCGGCGCGCCGCGAGCGCGGCCTGCGCCTTCTTGATGTTGGCGAGCTGCGCGCGGCGCTGCGCCGGCGTGGGCTTCATCGCCTCGGGAATGTTGGCGCGCGGCTTGGCCCTGAAGCGGTCGCCCAGGACGTGCCGCGGCGCCGAGCCCAGCATGCCGATGACCTTGCGCGCCTCGGCGGTGTCGGCGACCAGCCGGCCGTTCTCGACATGCGCGTGGTGCTTGCCGATCAGCCACTTCACCGTGTCCCACGATCCGCTAGGGCGCCGGCCGGCCAGGCGCTCGATGCCGCCGCGCCCGCCCACGTCCTGCATGCGGAACAGCACGAACTCGCCGCGCGGGCGCACCTCGATGTGATAGAAGCGCCCGCCTCCCTTGGCGCCCGGCTTCGCGCGTTTCCGTTTCCCGGCTCCCGTCGCCGCGCCTGCCATGTCCACTTCTCCCCGGCCCGGTCAGTGCTCCGCGAACTGCGGCAGGCCGTCCTTGATGTCGTAATAGTCGCCCTTGTGCGCGACGTAAATGTGCTTGTCGAGCTTCACGCCCGTCGGCCCGTCGAGCGTGCCGGCGGCGATCGAGGTGTGCCCGGCCTTGTCGTGCCGCCAGAACAGGGACGAGCCGCACTCCGCGCAATAGCCGCGCTGGGCGAAGCTCGAGGAGCGGTACCAGCGCAGGCCCCGCTCCTGCACCAGCTTCAGGCGCGGCTTGTCGACCGCCGTGTAGGCGCCCGCGTGGCCGTGCCATTTCCGGCACTGACCGCAATGGCACAGGCTGACCGCGCGCAATGGGCCAGTCGCCTCATAGCGCACCGCGCCGCACAGGCACCCGCCCTTGAAAATCTTCTCCGCCATGTCCGCTCCTCCGGTTTGCGCGGATCATATCATCCCACTACGCTGACGCGCGATGATCCTCGCGGCCAATCTTCCCCGGGTGTGCGAGCTGGCCCGGCGCGCCGAACGCGTGCTGGACGTGGGCGGCTGGTTCCGCCCGCTCAACCTCGCCACGCACGTGCTCGATGTGATGCCCTACGCGACACGGCACACGCGGAACCCGCTCGATCCGGGAAACCCGGAGCGCTTCACCGCCGCCACCTGGACCGTGCACGACGCCTGCCGCGCGCCCTGGCCCTATCCCGACAAGTTCTTCGATTTCAGCTTCTGCTCGCACACGATCGAGGACCTGCGCGACCCGATCGCGGTGTGCGCCGAGCTCGTGCGCGTGTCCAAGGGCGGCTATGTCGAAACGCCCTCACGCGAGCGCGAGAGCTTCTGCAAGGACCGCTTCGCGGGCCTGAAGCGCGCTCTGGGGCGCCTGCCCCAGGTGGGCTTCGACCACCACCGCTGGCTGGTGGAAGCCGAGGGGACCCACTTGCGCTTTCTCGCCAAGGACCAGCGGCTGGTCGCCGACCCAAGGCGCTACATCACGCGCCGCGACCTCGGCCGCAAGCTCACCGAAGCGGAAAGCGGACTCGGCCTGTTCTGGGAAGGCGGGTTCACGTTCGAGGAAGCGTTTCTCGACGACACGGCCAAGCTTGGGGCCTGGCGCGACGCGGCCCTCGCGCGCCTGCGGCAGGCCTGAGCCGCCCTCACGTTCGCTTGACCCGGCCTTGCGCCGCCGCCGCCCCGGGCGCACAGTCCGGCCCATGCGCATCGACATTTTCTCCGACGTCATCTGCCCGTGGTGCTACATCGGCAAGAAGCGCCTGGAAAAGGCCCTGGCGCTGCGCCCGCCGGCCGAGCTTGCGGTGCAGTGGCGCGCGTTCCAGCTCAATCCCGACATGCCGGCCGAGGGCATGGACCGCAAGGCGTATCTCGAAGCCAAGTTCGGCGGGCCCGAGGCGGCGCAACGCATCTACGACAACGTGCGCGCGGCGGGCGCGAAAGAGAACATCCCGTTCGCGTTCGAGCGCATCCCTCGAACTCCCAACACCGTCGGCGCGCACCGGCTGATCCGCTTCGGCCAGCGCGAGGGGCGGCAGGACGAAACCGTCTCGGCGCTCTTCCAGGCCTATTTCATCGACGGCCGCGATATCGGCGACCCGGCGACGCTCGCGCGCATCGCCGCCGACGCGGGGCTCGACGAGGCGGCCGCGGCCCGATACCTCGCGAGCGACGAGAACCTCGATCAGGTGCTGGCGGAGGACGCGTTCGCGCGCAG
>Ga0233425_10005497_pt1 | contig 19961 bp, 17 predicted proteins | sample Watercolumn_Towu_2_FD_181712 | JGI IMG/M metagenome (GOLD analysis project Ga0233425, IMG submission 181712) | Freshwater microbial communities from Lake Towuti, South Sulawesi, Indonesia - Watercolumn_Towuti2014_140_MG | ecosystem: Environmental > Aquatic > Freshwater > Lake | place... | reverse complement strand
TATTCTTGTCATTTGGATCATGTTTATAATATTCACATTTTCCTGTAGTTTTATCGAATTTGCACAATCCATCTCCACCAGTTGCAATCCATAGAATATCTCCATCTTGTAACATGCTTATTGTATTTTTGTTACTTATAGAGCTTATATTATTCGAATCATATTTGTATTGAGTAAATATTCCAGTTGTTGTGTCTAGTCTATATAATCCACTAGTAAAAAATGAGGAGAACCACAGCATATTTGGATATTTATTATCTGCGATTAAAGTACAAGGTGTATCCTGACTATATAAATTTTTAAAATTTTTTATAACCTGCTTTTTGTTAACATCAAATAAAGTTACAATTCCACCGTAAATACCCAACCAAAGTTTGTTCTCAGTAGCATCTAAAACTGAAAAAACTGAATTACTAGGCAAGCTAATTTCATTACTAGTTTTAGATTTGAATACTTGAAATTTATCATCTCCGGCATATAAGCATAACCCCCCATTAAAAGTACCGATCCAAATATTATGCTTTTTATCTTCATATAAGTTAATTAAATCATCTACACTTATGGTTGATGGATTTTCTGGATTGTAAGCATAATTTGTAAATATGCTATTCCACCAAATACACTTACTAATGCCTCCCAGTGCATCAATCAGCCATATAATACCAGCATTGTCTTCAAATATGCACAATGTATTTTTCGAATGATTATCCTTAGGATCGTAATTGTAATGATAGAATATACCCGTTTTTATATCGTATCTGTCTATTTCTGGACGATTTTCATTGTTAATCCAAAGATTATTGAATCGATCTACCATAAGATTATGTACTTCGTTATATGATAAACAATTCGATTTATTAGGTTGATAACCATAGTTTACAAAAGTCTTTGTTTTTTTATCAAACTTGTCTATTCCTGTATTTTCTGTTCCAACCCAAATACTCCCTTCTCTATCGACACAAATAGTCCATATGTTATTATTGCTTAATGAATTGGAATTATCAACGTGTTTATATTGAGTAAACTTTCCGGTTGTTTTGTCAAAGGAATTTAGCCCATTTTTCGTGCCAATCCAAATAAGTCCTTCTTTATCTTGTGCAATAATATTAGGCAACCAATTAACACTACAGCTAGTCAAGGAATTTGATTCTTCGATGCAACATTTGTAGTTTTTGAATAAGCCAGTTTTTTTATCATAAGAATGCAAACCATAATTTTGTATAAAAAACCAGATTATTCCATCATTATCAGTAAAAATTGAACTTATTACCTGAAATGATTTTTCAATACCTAGTTGTACACTTTTCATCTCCTTACCATTATAACAATAGAGACCGGCATCTACAGTACCGATTAAAAGTAATCCATCTTTATCTTGAGTAATACACGTATAGACTCGTTCTGTATCCAGTATTTGTTTAATTTTAACCTCATCCGAAAATCCTATAGTTACAAAAGTGAAATGTGATGTTAGAAGTAGAACCAACACCGCAAGTTTGTTTTTCATAAGAAATTTCCTCCCTTATTTTGTTATGAGATTAATCCTGTAATTCAAAGTTAGGAAAGTAGATGTAAGTATATCAGCCATCGTATTAATTTTCAAGAATTTTTTATACTCTGACGAAAATATTAAGTCTGAAGTTATGAAATACTTCAAAACTAAAATCAAAAGTTAAAACTTAATTTGAGTTCAATATGTTATTCTCTTTGAATTTTATAAGATAAGTTGAGTTTCTGTCAGATGATAAATAATTCTGCACATCAATCAAAGTCGAATAGTCTTCCGGACGAACAATGGCAGGTTCAATATCTATATTAACAGAATCTTTTTGTACTCTGCTATCACTGCTTTGAAACATATCAATATTTCCAGAACAGCCGGGAAGAACAATCTTCTCAGGAGCTGGCTTTATTAGAACAGACTCTGACTTATCTAGCAGTTTTATAGTATTTACAATGTTTATTTTGTTTTTACTTGACAAAAAATAAGGATAAAATCTTTCCCTCATTCCCAAACTAAAGAGACTACCAGGGTTTTTAAATATGCTGAAATATAAATAATCACCTTCAGGAACACTAAAGTTGGCAACTTTTACACTGAATGATTCTGTACCAGGATAGGAAGCAAAATCTGTTTTAAGTTCACTAATAGCTTCTGCGGTTTGTGAAATCTCTGCAATAGTTTCCTTATAATACCTCTTTTTATCTTCTTCTGTAATCAAAGAGAAAAATCTGTTTTTATCTCCAAATACGTTCCCAAAAAAATGTTTTGTAACTTTAACATTTGCTGATGGCCCATTGGAAAGAAGTATATGGACATCTATATCCTTAAGAGTATCCAATCCTTTTATTGGTTTAATGACTATTTTACTGGTACCCTGAAGGACAAACCCTACACAATCTTCATTAGCAGTACTCCCATAGGCTGAAAACTCGTCTGTATCATTTAAATAGACATAACCGGATTTTTCATCCCTAACTCTTACAAGTAATTGTGAGAGGATTTCGCGCTGAAAAGCGTCAAATACAGGTTCTATAACTTCACAAATATCAGGGAATCCTGAAGTTATCACAAAATCCGGAGAGTAGCCAATACTTTTCAACATTGCATAGTAGAGGATTGCAATATCCGCATTGTTACCATACCCGTCTTTAAGTGTAGTATCAGCATTTGATAGTGAATTCAATGGCAAACTGACAAACAATGGCCCTGCATGTTTTATCCTTTTTGAGATAAAATCACGAATGGTTATTATTTTTCCCTTAGCTGTCTTTAATCCCCTTGTCAAGGTTGAAGCCGTTTCAGAAGCAGTTTTCTGGTTTTCAGATAAAGAAGTTATTTTATTGTTAAGCATTTCAAAATAACTTTTCCAGTCTCCGGTTGAGATTATAACTGCTGGCACAAAAACCCACTGCGGCGGGGTTGAAACTTCTTTCAATAACGCAGCCTGATTAGTTACATTCCATTCATAACATATAGAGTCCTTATTTGATGTAATTTTTTCAGTAACACTATCTGCATTTTTCTTAATAATCTTTACCGGAATATTGTTCGGAATGTTCAACGTAACCTTAAGTCTGTCTATAGGATACTCTTCTCTAAAATAAAATATATCGGAATAAAATGGTTTATCTTTAGAAGTTATTTCATATTCCACATCCAAAACTGAACCAATCTCTACGCCAGGCAGGTTTGCAACAAATATTTTGCCTTCAGGATATCGCAGAGCATTGGCGTTCCACTCTTCATCCATAATATTTACTTCTGAAGCCGAAATATTTTGAATTTTGCCATCAACACCAGTAACACTTGCTTTTAAAAGTTGGACAGTTTCCCACTTTGGATTGAAATACATCTTCAATTCGGCATTATCTTTTTTCCCGCTATAACTTAAGATCTTCAATTTAAGTTTATGGATTTCTTTCCAGTCCGTAATACTGGAAAGCTTAATATCTATACTTTTATCAATTATTCTGGCATCTTCTTTTCTTAATTCAAAATTAGACTCTTTCAAACTGGATGCACTGTTCTCTAATATGCACAAAGGTTTCTTTTTGGAATCAGTTTCCATAAGTTTTAGACAGGATTTTAAATCAAGATATTGTGCAGGCGAAAACTCTACCGTGTTGATTAAAAACTGAGCATTACCTATTAAGATATTTCCAGTTAATGAAAGATTTTTTTGATAAGTAACTATATCAGATTCTATATGCTTATACTCCGGTAATTTTTCTACTTTGATCTCTTTATCAAGTTCGAGACTGATTTTTTCGGAATACCCGCACGCTATTTCCGTAAGTAATGGATATTTTCTCTCCGTAAGTCCGGTTTTGCCCACAATGTAATTAACCAGACCAATGGAATTTCCCAGCCATGGGAGATTGATCATTGAAATATCTTTACCATTAAGAATTGTTTTCCTGGATGAGAAATGAAGTTTCGCAACCAACGGAGCTGACAGGTCAAGCAAATTTTCCGGCAGTAGTGTGTAATAGAATAGTTCTGCTGACGGTATTACATGCCTCAAAATCTTTTCAAAAAAGCTTCGTTTCTCTTCACTACTCATCTTAACAAACATATTTCTATAAGCAGTATCATTTATCCCATCAAATTTGACAGTTGATTCAACGTCGAGAAATCCTTGAGAATCAAGGGAACCTTTCGTTTCTATAACTGCAAGATTCTTATCAGCCGGAATAATCGGAGTAACCTTTAAAGTGTCCCCTTCAGGTTTTGATATTAGATAACTTCTGTCGCACAGATAAGCTGGAAATGGGGTTTTAGAATTTTCGTCTGTGGCATCCAAAAAGATTGTTTGAAAATCATTCAGTTCTACGCATGCTATCGCATGGTTAAAAAAAGGAAGAGGAACTTCTTTATCAATTTTAGGACCTACCTTCACTGAAACAGGGTAAGCTTTATACCCGGCAATCCTCAACATTGCAATAAGCAGTGCATTTTTGTCCCTGCATACTCCGTATCTCTTTTGGAAAGTTATATTAACATCATGCGGTTCAATGCCTGGTGCTTCGGTTTCTGTCGTTAATCCCATATATCTGATTTTCTGAGCAACAAAATAATATATAGAATTTATTTTCTCGAGATCGGTAGACTTATCTTTAATAAGTCCATTTACAGTTGTTTTCATTTCGGAAGTAACTGCATTAAGGTGTGGCAAATATAATTCCCACTTCCATTTAGATATATCCTCCCAACTGTTTATGGTACTCACCAGCAGTCGTTGTACCACCGATACAGGAGAAGGCATGTTTGGTTCTTCAAACATCCTCGGAACATTATTTACTTCCCAAACTAATTTCGTATATCCATCTTCTTCAATCTTTGATTCCTTTACTGTTCCTGGAATTTTTGCCAGTAATGCAGTTTTAGCTATAGGAAGAGCTTTAGGGGAAATAATTTCATACCTTGTATGAACCATTGGAGAAGTTCCTTCAAAAGTTTCCAAATCAGTCCATGCGTTTGGAATAAAAGCTTTAACTGCCGGGGAACAGGTCAAACATCTTATACCGTCTCCAACCTCTAAATCAGGAATAGTAACTTTTAGAACTTTATGGTTAGGATTGTATATATTCTCAAACATCTGCGAATCGTCAATCATAACTTTGCTGTTTTTGGAAATATCAACATTTACAATCTTGCCATTGGGTTTAATCACCTGCAGTTTTTTTACTTCAACTGTAAAGTAAGGCAAAGTATACGGAAAGGATAAAACCTTATTGGTCGTTCTTCCATTTTCTGTTAAAATTTTTATATACGAATCGTCCCATCTAACACCGGTTCCATCCTGGTTATACTTCTGATAAATATAATCATCAACCAGAACCTGATCAGAACTGGGATATGATTGAACCGTACAAGAGATAGACTTCTTGTAGAGCTCTCCAATGTTCAGCAGGCCGTTTGAAAAATCAACAGCACAAACCGAAAAAGCAAATAGTACAAATAAAGGTAGTACAATAGAAAGTTTCTTAAACATAAATCATTCCTTACATATTTTTAAAAATTGGTAACTAGACGAATATAACAAAGTATTTTCCAACTACAATCCGCAAACTCCTTTTTCTCTTTTTGACTCCAAATAATAGGGAGATACTAAAACCAGCCACAAAAATAATTGGATTTATTGACTTTACCATTGAACTATGTAATCTTACATGATTATCGAAAAATCAATTAGTTTTAGTAAAAAGATGAAAGATTTATATATTCCAAAAATTTGTGATGTTGATGAGATAAAACCCCTACAAGAAAATCCGGGATATAGAAAAATTTTAATAGTAAAACCTAGCAGTTTAGGAGATATTTTGCATGCATTCCCGGCATTTTACCTGCTTAGAAAAAGTTTGCCGCTTGCAAAAATAGACTGGATAGTCAATTCAAAGTTATCACCTATCCTGGGCTATATAAGACCAGATATCAATAAAGTGATTAATTTCCGGCGAAGTGAGTTTAAAAAAACAAAAGTTGTGCCTAAAGCCCTTGTAAGTCTTATAGCAAATATACGAAGGGCAAAATATGATCTTGTAATAGATATGCAAGGATTAATAAGAAGTTCAATGATGACTTTTGCTGCTCGCGCCAAGCATAAGGCCGGATTTGCAGAAGTAAAAGAAAAAGGCTCAGGTATTTTTTATGATAAAAAAATTTCTGTCCCGCGCGAAATAACTCACGCAATAGACAAAAACTGTTTTCTGATAGCAAGTATTCTTGGCATCGAAAATGTAGTACCTGACTTCAGACTGCCTTTTCTTTCCAATATTAATATTACCGATATTTTAACACGTAACAAGATAAAAAAAGGAATGAAATATATTGCCTTTTCTCCAGTAGCAAGATGGGCTACAAAAACATGGCCTTCTGAATTCTTCTCAAAAGCAGCTGATATTATTACGCGTGAAATTCCTGAAATAAAAATATTTTTGCTTGGTACAAAAGGTGAACGTACCGCAGTTGAAGAAATTATTAAAAACTGCAGATACGCAAAACCTATTAATTTGTCAGGAACTACTAGCTTGACCGAGCTTATCGAATTAATAAGAGGATCAGAACTTCTTCTTACAAATGATAGTGGCCCAATGCATATAGCAGCATTTGTCAGAACTCCTGTTTTTGCATTGTTTGGTCCGACTTTTCCGGAAAAAACTGGGCCTTACTGGCAATGGCATAAAGTTTATCAGGCTGCTAGAGGTTGCATAAAATGTGCAAAGAGAAATTGTCACAGAAACAGTTTGGAATGCCAGAAAACTATTTCAGCTAAGAAAGTGGCTGAAGATATGCTGAAAAAACTTTATGGTAAGATATGAAAAAATATTTAATTCCCCCAGTTATTGCTATCTTTGCATTTCTGTTGTCCTCTAACACTTTCGCACAGTTAGCAATGAAACTTGAGCTAAATAAACAAAACTATATTCAATACGAACAGATATTTGCCAGACTTATAGTAAGAAATCAATCAGGACATCCGATAGTTTTCGGAAAGAACGAAAAGTTGAGAGGGACGATAAGGTTTGAAATTGAAAGAAGAGGCGGTGAGAAGCCAAAACAGCTTTCGGATTCTCCCAAAATAGAAGAAAAATTATTAAAAACTGGAGAGCAGGAATCTTTTTCTATTCCTTTATCAAAGTATTTCCAGCTTAATAAAGAGGGTAATTATAAGGTAAAAGCAATAATCAGTCATGTTCAAATCCCCCATGAATATGAATCTAATGAAGTCGAATTCAGCATTGTTCATGGTAACGTTATATTGTCTACAAAAGTAGGAGTACCGTCTGTTGCCGGAAAAAATAAAAAAGGAGAAAAAATCAAAAACAGAGAATATTCAATAATTTCATACCACGATGGAAAACACAAACTTTATTATCTTATAATACAAGATGATAGTTATGTTTATGGAGTAGTTAGTTTGGGATTTGATATAGGTACAAGACAGCCCGAATGCATGATAGACAGGCTTTCCAGATTACATATTCTTTTACAGGCTGGACCTGATATCTATTCTTACTTTGTCTATGATATTAACTGCAAACTTGAAGAAAAGACCGTTTATAAGCGATTGGAAGGAAATGTCATAAAATTATTTAAAGATGAAAACACTGGAAGAATAAACGTGGCTGGCGGCATTAAGGCTTCTGTAGGCAGTGATTATATAGAAGAGACAGTCTCTGATACCTCAAGAATAAAATGAGCAATCTTTGTGAATAAAAACATAGCTGGATTCACAAATATTTTGAAGTGGGAAGCTAATTTTGGACAATGTTTGGACAATGTAATGTCGTTTAACTATGCAGGCAGAAGATTGTTTGACTGTGACGGAGTAGAAATAGGTCTATTGAAAGAGTTTCATGGTATACAGAAGTATTTACGCGTTCATACAGCTGACAAAACTTCATGGTATTCGGTAAATTCTAAAGTAATTCAGCCATTCGGTTCTGAACCTGTTATAGAAAGAAGGATTGAACAGTCCGGCAATTTTATGAGGGTTACTACAGATGTCCTTATAAAAAGTGCTATGTCATTAGAATCCTTAAAAATAGATACACTGAATATCCTAGGGGAATGGGAAAATATAACCGTATACTATCAGTCATCACGGGAAAGTTTTGACATTCTGGCTAAAGAAATAAATTTCAAAAGCATAGACAACAAAGGAATTTTATTTGAAACAGTTCCTATTGCTATCGTCTTTACTGACAAGAACGATATTCAATTGGAAATTGGAACAGGCTATGATTTGTGGCGTTGGAATAATGCAACGCGTTTTTGTGCAAAAAATAGATTTATTATTAAAAAAGAAAAAGATTATATCGTCTTTGAACGAATTCCGATTCTATGGAAGAATGAACATGAAATACAAAAATTTAACTTTAGATTTTCCTGGTATTTTGCATGGAGTAAAAAATCTTTAGCTAAGAAAAAAACTCAAAAGAAACCAGGCATTCTTCTATTACAAGATAATAAACTGACTGGTTATCAATTTGGAATTTGCGATTATAAACTTGATTTTTCAAATTGGCCTGTAACGACAAAGTGTTCAAATTCAAACAATCCTTGTTTTACCTCAAGACAAACAGAAAATCTGTTAAAAAATTTCCTGAGAAAAACACTGCCTAAAATGAGCGAACGAGATAAATTCATCTGCTTACATGAAGTTTCTCCACATATTTGTTCTAATTCAAGACATATGGAGAGGAAAAATATCCTGGAAACATTCATTCACTGGGATTACTGGAATATGATGGCTTTTTGGGGATGGGCAAATAATTTCTTCGCAAATGACAATAAGAAATTTGCATTTATTCCAAATAACCAATCGCTGCTCTCATGTTTACCTTCTTTTAAAGGAATGTCAAAATTAGAGGATTAAATAACGATTTGTCTGTTTTTATACAAAATTATGTTTTGCTATAGAGTTGCCGAAGACAGCAATATGTTTATAATTATGCGATGTATTTTAAATAAGGTTATAAAGATATGATAATTCCTGAAATTTTTGTAATAATAGCAATGCTGTTAATAAATGCAGTGTTTGCAGCTTATGAACTAGCATTGGCTTCTCTAAGCACAGGTAGAATAAAACACCTTGCCGAACAGAATATAAAAGGAGCCGCTTCTGCATTGTTTATGAAATCCAGGCAAGAAGCGAGTTTGGCCGTTGTCCAAATAGGAATAACTATAGTTGGCGCTATCATGGCAGCTACAGGAGGTGCAGAAGCAGAAAAATGGATAACGCCATACATAGAAGCAATTTTTCATTTTTCGCATGGTCTTTCAAGAGTAATTGCCATTGGACTTATAGTGCTTCCTCTTTCCGCTCTAACCATTACCATAGGAGAACTTGTGCCAAAAACCCTCGCACTTAAAAATAATGAAAAGATATGTCTTATGCTAAGCCCAACAATGAAGATATTTTCGTTCTTTGTTTATCCTCTTGTAATTGCATTTGAATGGGTTACCAAACTGATTGTAAGATTGTTTGAGAGGAAAATGAAAAGCTTTTCTCAGGCAGAATTCGGCGTAGTAGAGCTTCGCGCGCAGGCTAGAGCACTTAGAACAGAAAGGATTATTAACTCCGAACAGGAAAGAATGATAATAGGAGCCAGCAATCTCTCCAAAATTAAAGTAAAAGATATTGTTATTCCTTCTGAAGATATAGTTACTCTATATGCTGACGGGTCTTTGGCTGAACATTTTGTTACCGTTCATCTGGAAGCGTATACACGGTTTCCTGTAGTCGAAAAACAAAGAGATCCCCACACAATTATAGGTTATGTAAATATAAAAGAACTGCTGTTTCTAGCAAAAACGCATCCAGAAAATCCATCGTTAAGAGAAATTGTCAGGCCAATGTTAGCCTTCCTCCCCGATACCAGTATAGGCGAAGCCTTTTCCAGTATGATGAAAGACCATGTGCATTTGGCTCTAATTAGAAACCATGATGGTAAAATCGTTGGAATGATTACTCTTGAAGATATTCTGGAAGAGGTAATAGGAGATGTTCAAGACGAATTCGATCGCCTCCCCAAACATATAACAAGTTCGGGAAAACGGTATATAGTTGGTGGCGGGGTGATGATCTCTGTTTTGGGTATGAAAATAGGCAAACCAGAGCTTATAGACTTAGTAGGATCAGATATCACCTTTAGCGAGTGGGTAAAGAAAAACAGTAAAAAGAAAATAGCCGACGGAGATACATTAAATATTAATGGTTATTCTATTATCATCAGGAAAATCCACCGAACTCATGTCTTTGAAGCTATGTTACTACTTCCATAAAATCTCTTAATTAATTTAGCCCTTCAATTTTACTGGAGGGGCTCAAAAACGTTTGACATTTTCGGAATTGGATGAAATATCTTCCTGGGGTATGAAAAGATAGATTTGGCAATATGTCATGGATAAAGATATCATAACTGAAAAATTCTCGTTTTGAAAACAGCACTTTTAAATAGAATTTTCTCGAATAATTTTAGTATCTATTCGTATGGATCGATAATTGTCGTACTTATCATTTATTCTGTTTTAAGAATTTCGATGATCCCTTACGGATGGGAGGTTGATGTTGATGTTTTTTACCATGTCAGAATGGCTGACTTTTTCCCGGAAGTTTGCATTAGTAAAGTTTTTCCATGGACTCAACTTTCAATCTGGAAAGATCATTTTTATGATAAGGAGCTTGGATTCCATGCTATTTTGCATTTAATAAGGCAGATTCCTCTGTTTGTAAATATTTCAGAAAATGCTCCTTTTAATTATATAAACATTATATTTACAGGGGTCATTCTGTTGATATATACGAGGCTGATTCCTGTTAGCAGCTTGCTGCTAAAAAATTCAATACCAGTTCTTCTTTTAATTATCAGTCCTCTATTTCTTCTCAGAATTAATATGATCAGGCCTCATGTTCTTTCAATAATACTATTTGCCTTAACCATTCATATTTTACTGTTTGTTTCTCCACTTAAGCGAAAAATGATTTATATTTTTATAATAAGCTGGATTTATGCTGTATCGTATTCATCACCTCAATTGATATTTATTCCGATATTTTCTTATTGCTGTGCTGTGCTTATAACTTCCAGAAGCAAGAAACGTTTAACATGTTTATGGCTTTGCCCGATTTCATTTGCCGGTATCCTTATTGCGTTTTTAATTCATCCTCAATTTCCAAATACATATTACGGGTGGTACATTCCCGGGGTATTGGTTATAAAAAAGATTCTTGGTATAAGCAAGGCACAAGTTGTATTGGGGACTGAACTTTTCGCGCCTTCTCTAAAAGTAATAGCTCAAAATTCAGCTGTTTTTTTTCTTGTTATTGCCGGAGTGATTTTTACTGTTTACAAAAAACTTTATAATATAAAAATATTCATGCTTTTAACAATATCCTCTATTTGTGCGTTAGGTTTTCTATTTTCACAACGTTTTATAGAATATGCTGTCCCGTCATCTGTAATATTCTTCGTTTATACTTTTGATTGTTTTGCAGGCCAATTTTTTTTGAATCTAAAATTAAATAAAGCAATTAAGATTTCAGTTTTTTTTGTAGCAGTTTTTCTGTGTTTTTTTCTCCTCAAATATGAATTTACGATATTGTCTTCCAGTTCATATTTTCCATGTTGCAGTTTTGCAAAATGGGCTCAGAAAAATATTATACCAGGCACTTATATCGGACATATTCGTTGGGGAGATTTTCCTCGGCTTTTTTACCCTGCCCCGCAATACTTATATTCGATGGGATTAGATCCTATGTTTTCATATTTTGTTTATCCGGAAAAAACAGAAGCCCTTGAAAACTTTAATCAAATTAGAACACCTCTTTCGCCGAAAAAACTTAAAGAGATACTTGAAACTAATCTGGTTTTTATTTCTAACTTGGACACTGGCTGTGCAAAATATCTTATTGATAATAAAGCAAAAGTCCTTTATAAGGGATATGACGGCTGGTTGCTTGATTTATAATACCCAATCTCCTGGAATTTCGGGAATCAATATGGATATCCAACCGTAGGTTTGCTTGCAAACTGAAGGTTTATCAAAACAAAGGGGGATAAGTATTGGTAAAAAAGGAGGGGCTGGTTTAGGAATTTCCGGAGACATTCAAAATATTAAAAAATGGGATGGAGCCTATGATATTAAATCAGAAGAAAGCGAAGGAACTACGTTCATCATCAAATTACCAGTAGCAAAAGCTCCTGATTGGTTCCAAAACAAGTTAGGAATTGTACAATAATAAGTTGAAAGGTTTCATTTGTATTACCACCCGGTAATAGCCACAATCATAAGCTATTATTAGGGCTATAAATGTTTTAACTTATTTTCGCACATTTCCTTAATATCATTTCTGGAATGAATGTTATAGTTTTAGATGATGATAGATCAATCCATGATGTTTGGGAAACACGTTTTCAGGAATACATTAAAAACAATCAATTCATGTTGGAACATTTTTATATCCCGTCAACTTTTATTGAATATTGCCAAAATTTGCCGTCAACAAAAACGCTGTTTTTGATAGATTATGAACTGCTCAGATTCGAAGAAACTGGGCTAGACTTAATAGAAAAACTCAAATTAAAAGATCACGCAATACTTGTAACCAGCCGTTATGAAGAGCCTGTAGTAAGAGATAAAATAATAAACCTTGAACCTAAAACTATTCCAAAAAATTTCGCTCCGTATATCACCATTATGTATAAAACTTGAATATCCAAGTCTTTTTATTTTTTCAAAGTATCAACTGACTGTAAAAACTCACGAACAACTTTTAAATTTTCATCGCGTGCGTCCCATGTTGTTATGTGCCCGGAGCCGGTGAACATTACATATTTTGCGCCAGGGACTTTATCTGCTAGTTTTTTAACCATTGCTGGATCGATTTCATCAAACTCGCCAACTGTAAACATTGTTGGTACTTTAATCTGAGAAAGAAATGAAAAAGGATTATAATCTTTAAGGGTACCGGTTACAGTAAACTCGCTTGGTCCCCACATATAAGCATACATGTCTGTATTACAGGTTGCTAGCATAATATCCAGATCGGCCTTAACCGGATGACGCCAAATATATAAGCTGTAGAATTGATCCATTGCTTCTTTATACATCGGATCATCATAGTTGTTCGTCGATTCTGCTTTTTTTACAGCATCTTGAAGTTGAACAGGCAAAGTCGTTAGTAGTTTCTTTGTACTTTGTACCCATCCTTTAACATCCAAACATTGACTGCCGAAAATTAGTGAAGATACTCGTTCCGGGTATGCACGGTAATATTCAAGAGCAACAACAGTTCCCCACGAATGGCCTAACACATGCCATTTTTCAACACCTAAATGGACGCGAAGAAGTTCCAATTCTTTTACAAATCGATCAATAGTAAACAATGTTTTGTCAGTTATCTTGTCCGAGTTCCCACTTCCGAGCTGATCATAACGTACAATCTGCCGATCATTACCAAGCTCATCGAATACTTTTAAATAAATGCTCGACATGCCAGGCCCACCGTGAAGCACTACTAATGGTACCCCTCTCCCATTTCCAGATACCTTGTACCATATTTTACCGCCCGGAACTGCAAAACTAAATTCACCAACTGGTACCAGTTTTACATCCTTGTTTGCTATTGCAGGTTTTACTACGAATTCTCGAAATTCTTCTTCAAAATATAACCGTGTCATATCCTTCATGCGATCTAAATAAAGAATTCCGTCTAGATGATCTACTTCATGTTGAATAACTTTCGCATGAAAATCACAGGCTTCACTTGTAACAATTTTTCCCTCTAAAGTTTTATAACTATATCTAATATGCTTATACCTGGGAACTTCGCCGACCAGTCCCGGAAGAGAAACACAACCTTCCCATCCCATCACTTTTTCTTCACTCAATGGTTCTATTACTGGATTTATAAGCACAGTAAGAGGGATTATTGCTTTTGAATCACTAACAGCTTGTTCTGGAACTTGAAACAACAATATCCGTAACAGGACATTTACCTGAGGAGCTGCTAATCCAACACAGTTCCCTTCACATTTTTTATTAATAGTAGCTATCATGTCAGCAACAATCTGGTGAATTTCTGATGAAGTTGGATATAGAACTTCTTTTGCTTTTTGCCTTAACGTCGGATGCCCCATGCGAATGATTTCTAACGGCTTACCAATTATCTCATCGTGTGTTGTTAATTCTTCTCCAGATACATCTGTCATATTTAGTAAAACTCCGATTATTAGTAGTACAATACGCTGTAAAAATAAATAACGCATTTTATAGACTTAATTAAAAGAGTCCTTTTGGTAAACCCTCTTTTACAAATCCAAGATTTACTTTATCAAATTCCACATTCGTTCGCCAGCCTGGACCGCAAAGATCAAATGAATTCGGTGCCCATAGTTTACCAACTTTTTTAAATGAGTTAATATAATAAGTTCTATAAGGTTCTCTTTCTTTTGTTTTGAACCATTCGGCTTTCATAGGGTAGTAGTAATCTGAAGATATATAAACTTTGACTTGTTCCTTTGTTGTTGGATCGGGCAATAAAAATACTCTGCAGTCCATGCCTTTGAGTGTTGTTTTATCAAGCTCTTTCTCGAATTTCCAGTACAAGAAAGCCATAGTAAGATCTTCAGGTTTCAAACCATAATTAGCCAGCTCTGGCGTATTATTCTGAGAATTTGCTGAAGTTATTATGCTTGGAGCATCACCGTTATATGGTTGCCCTACAGTATAAGATTCTTCTGTTTTCCCTTTGCCTATCGTTATTTTAGTTAATCCACGTGTATCAGTAAACCTGACACTAAGCTTTATAGGAGCAGTTATTACAGAAGAACCCTTTCTTTTGTGTGAAACTTCCCCTTCCATTATAGACCAAGTATCAACTGGATGGTTTCGTCTGACCAAATCAAGGAATTTCAATGAGGAAGGAAATTCTTCTCCTATCAAACCAGGAGATAAAAGAGTTGAAATGATAAGAATATGAAACCAGCAAAGGAATATATTTTTTTTCATAAATATTGCGCTAATTGGCTTTGGGAATATAAAGCGTCTGCCCTACAAAAAGCGTATTACTCTTTAACTTGTTAGCTTTCTTTATTGACTCTACAGAAACCTTATAAGCCTTTGCTATTGTCATCAGCGTTGCACCCTCTTGAACCTTATAAACATAAAACTTGCCCGCTGCTGGTGTGTTAGAAACATTAGTCTGAACATTTTTTGATGACTTAACGGCATAGCTTACAGCCTTACTTGTTTCATTCGCAATCTTATCAACAGCTGTATTTAAAGATTTTTGCATCTGGGCTTTTTCTTCTCCCAACTGCTGTTTTAACGCTACCATATCACTCCGCGCTTGAGAATTATTCTGCCTTTCAGCGGCAAGCGCCTGCTTTAATTGATTTACTTGAAGTTCCAACGAAGAACATCTATCCTGAAGATAGGTCACCTGCTGAGACAAAGAGTTAATCGCTGCCTCATTATTTTTCACTATAGTCATCAATTGTACTTGATAATTATCATAAGCCATCAAGTCTACAAATAAAAAAGAAACAAGAAATGTAAATGAAAGTTTCAGTACATGACATTTTCTCATATTTTCTCTCGAAAAAAATTTAGATTTAATTATGACACAATTTACGATAACCAAAAACGCAGTTTAATGCAAGCTGTTTTTTCTAACAGGCTAAAACTCGGATATTTTTTCGTATTTTAGGTACAGTAACTACCACAAAGCAAGTTTTATGGCTTTCTGGCATGGTCTTATAAACAAAAAATTATTCTTTTTTTAATTCATAAACTTTTATAACATTTATAATTCGGGAAAATTGTTTTAGTATTTGATCTAAAATCAATCGATCCCCTTCAACATCTATTATTATTTCACTAATAGTTGGATCTTTTGTTTTCTGAGCAAAAAGATAATTAATATTATAATTGCGCACGGCAATCAATGATAATATCCTCACAAGTACTGCCGGTTTATTTTCTACTAATAACTTAAATCTATAATTTTTCATAATTCTTCTATCATTTCATCTAAAGAAGCATTAGGAGGTATAATAGGATATACATTTTCTTCTTGTCCAATAATGCAATTGACTATTACAGTACCTTTAACATTCAATGCATGCTCTAGAAGATTCTCCATATCTTCTAATTTTTTCAGTTTAATAGCCATAAGATTATATGCTTTAGCCAGTAGAGAAAAATCCGGAACAAAATTATCGTCATTCTTACTATATATTCCATTGGGTGAAGACAAATTTACCCCAAAATATCTTTTTTTAAAAAATAGCTGCTGCAGTTGTCTTACCATCCCCAAAGAATTGTTGTTCATGATAAAAATTTTAATATCAATTTTATTTATTACCGCAGTGGCAAGCTCCTGAATATTCATCTGGAAGGATCCATCCCCGGTAATTAATATAACCATTTTTTCAGGACAGGCAAATTTAGCTCCAATTTTTTGTGCTGTTTTGTATTCAAATATTTTAACAAATTCAAAGTAACTTCCTTTGCATCGCCAACTATTGGAATATCTACAGAAACATTTTTAGCAATAGATGCAGTGTCGATATCTATATGGATGATTTTTGCTTGAGGAGCAAATTTTTTTACATTTCCTGTTACTCTGTCATCAAAACGTGCGCCAATAGCTATGATAACATCACAATGCTGAAAAGCCGTATTGGCAGTGCGGTTGCCATACATGCCTGGCATATGAATATTCAAAGGATGATGATAATCCATCACGCCTAAAGCCATCAAAGTTGTAGTAACCGGAGATTGAATTTTTTCGGCCAATAATTTTATTTCATTTGACGCACCTGAAGCAATAATACCTCCGCCTGCATAGATTAGAGGTTTTTCAGCAGCATTTATTAATTCAGCAGCTTTTTTTATTTGTCCCGTGTGCCCTTTATGATAAGGATGATATGAACGAATATTAACATCTTTTGGCCAGATAAAATTGCATGAATTATTCTGAACATCTATAGGAATGTCAACAACTACAGGTCCCTGCCTGCCGGTTGATGCGATATAAAAAGCTTCTTTTATAGATTTCGCCAAATCCTTTACATCCTTTATTGAAAAATTATGTTTAGTTACTGATCGTACAATACCCGCAACATCCGATTCTTGAAAAGCATCATTACCTATTAAAGAAGTAGCTACTTGTCCGGTAAAAGCAACAACAGGAATAGAGTCCATATACGCAGTTCCTAAAGCAGTAGTTAAATTAGATGCTCCGGGACCGCTGGTGGCAATGCAGACGCCGACTTTTCCTGTTGCTCTGGCATAACCATCAGCCATATGTCCAGCTCCCTGTTCGTGCCGTGTTAAAATAAAGTGAATTTTATCTTTGACATCATATAGTGCATCGAAAATAGGAAGGATAGCTCCTCCGGGGATACCAAAAATCACCTGTACATTTTCTTTTAACAAAGATTCTATAAGAATTTCGGCTCCAGTCATTTTGTTTCTTTAACAGGTTCTTGAAACTGTTTATTTAACTCATTCCAGTAATTATATTGCGTTCTATATTTCATTATACTCAGCCAAATTTTCTTGAACTCGGGATCTATTCTATTATTTTCCTCTACAATTTTCTCCCATGCAGAATAAAATACCTGTATCATTTTTGGCGACCAGATTTCTATTTGGATTTTACCTCTTAGTTTTTCAATAACATTTTTTTCCGAATCCTGTAATCTGATATATTCATCATAGACTAAATAACGGCATACAAGCTGAATAATGTTGCGATATTTATCCGGTAATTTCTGCCATTTGTCTTTATTTAAATAGATAAACAAAAATGTTCCCGGCTGATGCCATCCCGGGAAATAATAGTATTTGGCAACATCATATAACTGTAAATCTTCATCTATAGCCGGAGTAGAAAATTCTGCAGCATCAATAATTCCGTTAATAAATGCTTCTTTTATTTCCTGTCCGGGAAGTATTATAGGTTTTGCACCCAAATATTCAAAAATTGAACGGGCAAGTCCATATACTCTAATTCTTAGTCCTTTCAAATCTTCTTTTTTATTTATTCTTTTATTAAACCAGCCGGAAGCTTCGGGAGGCAGCAATATTGCCGGTATTACAATCATATTTTTTTTGTTAAAATATTTATTTAATAATTCCATGCCTCCTCCATAAAACATCCACCCTGCATACTCCAAACCATACGGCCCGAAAGGAACAGAAGTAAATAATTCAATTGATGGAGTTCTTTTTTCTGCATATCCCAATCCACTGAAAGCCATATCGATATCATTTTCACTAACTGCTTTTTCTAAAGATAAAACATTTTTGTCTTTAACCTCTGGTTCATGAACAACAATTTTTATTTTCCCCTCAGACAACTGATATACCAAATCAGCAAAACGATAAGGTAACTTCCCTAAAAATTTTATATTTTTTGAATAAGCACTCTTTAAATGAAAAGTAAAAACTGGCTGCTCTTCGCTGAAAGCGTTCACAGTTAAAAAGCAAAAATAAGCAAAAATAAACTTACTGATTGTAATACGCATATATTTTGCCTAAAGATTTAAAGGATTTTTGCATACTAAAAATATTTCTATTAATCAGTAAATCTGTTTTCATAACAATAGGCATCCTCGTAAAAACAACTTTCACTTTACATCAAAATAAAATATTTCCGAAAGATCAAATTCCGTTTTCAATACAGATATTACTTTTCGTTCAGCTCTTCTCATTTTTTTTCTTTCTTCAGATGTTGAATCATCAAAACCATGAATATGCAGCAGACCATGAACTATATATAAAGTGAGCTCGTCAGCAAAACTTGTATTTTCCCTCTTTTGCACCTCAAAAAAAGCCTTTTCATAAGAAACTATAATCTCAGCTATTATATCAGTTTCGTCATATAGCGTATCAGCATCTCTATAATCAAAAGAAATAACATCAGTAATGCCTTTATGTCCTACGTACTTTTCATTTATTTCTGCTATTTTAGAAAAAGATACAAACGCTACAGAAACTTTCTGTGTGGGGCTTATCTTGAGTTTTATAAGAGTTGCAACTTTTGATAACAACCCACTAAGCTTTTTTCTGGATATTTTTAGATTTGTCCCGGAAGGTTTTGAAAAGATCACCTTCATTCTAGTTTAATCTTATTTATTTTTGTAAAAATTTTTGATAATAGATCAGTTCTACTTTTTAGATTTACTCGGGACTATTATTACAGGACATTTTACATGCTTTAGAACAGATGTTGTTATACTCCCTAACAATGCCTTTGCTACATGCCCGTGTCCATGGGATCCCATAATAATCATATCAGGAATATATTCTTTAACTTGTGAGAAAATAACTTCTGAAACCTTTCCTCCCAGCAGAAAAGCTTTTACCTTTACTTTCTCGTTAATCATTTTCTGCTTAATTTCAAGCATCTTTTTGTGTTCATTTTTTAACTCTGCCGCAAGTTCATCTCTTAAATCTTCATAATTCATAGGAACCATAATGATCCTACCCACCGTTCCTTCCAGCATTGGAGCAAACACATGTATAATTCTTAATTCACTATCAAATGATTTCGCAAATAACTTCGCATTTTCTATGACAAGCTCCGTAACATCAGAAAAGTCGATAGGCACAAGAATTCGTTTCATAGTCATTTACTCCTTCAAAATTAACTTAAGTAGTAAATATTCACTAAAGTATGTACCATTAATAAACTCTACTTAACTATTTGTCAACAACGATCTTAAAAATTTTTTCAAAAATAATATATAAAAGATTAAAACTGGAACTGGAAGAGTCAAAAGATGTCGTAAGAAAACTCTCATCAATGCTCTTGTAAGTTATTAGCCTGTAATGAAACAGGCAAGAAATTTGAGGATATTATTAGCAAATTTCTTTTTGTTAACTTTTTCTTTGTAAATAATGATTAAAGTGTTAATAAGTAATTTTTTGGTAGAGT
>Ga0233425_10005496_pt1 | contig 19963 bp, 22 predicted proteins | sample Watercolumn_Towu_2_FD_181712 | JGI IMG/M metagenome (GOLD analysis project Ga0233425, IMG submission 181712) | Freshwater microbial communities from Lake Towuti, South Sulawesi, Indonesia - Watercolumn_Towuti2014_140_MG | ecosystem: Environmental > Aquatic > Freshwater > Lake | place... | reverse complement strand
AAGAATCCACGGGCGGGGGTTTTGGTTGATGACATGGTTGAACTCTGTGTTGTAGTTGTGATTGTGATCGTTTTGTAATGATATGAAATTTTTTCCTTTTTTCTATCCTATTTTTAGAACCGCCCTTTACTAATTTCACTTTTCACGTTTCTCTAACCACTTTTGAAACGAGCGTTGACTTTCTCCCGATGGTTGTCCGAGAATAATATTTTCAACGCTCAAATCTTCGTCAATATCGTTCCAATGAATTCCTTCGCCGTTTGCAGTAAGCCGCCAGTTATTCCTTTCATTTTTATTTGCATATTGTAAACGAGGATACCACGCCAACGGAACAGAAATCGTACGACCATCTGTTAAATCTACCGACAATGTATCATCGGTAACTTCGACGTTTTGCGCTAATCCTAATTGTGTTTCAATCGTTAAAGTACTCATTCCATTTCTTTATGAATTGTTCTTGATATTCTTCGATAGTGTTTTGAATGCGGCGTAATTCTTCTCTCGAAAATCCTTGACTCTTTGCAAGTCGAATCGGTTCAAGCCAAAACTTCGCGCTTTTATTTTCTCGTTCCACGTGAATATGAATTGGTTCATTTTTATCACCAGCATAAAAGAAAAATCTATACGGTCCGAAAAGAAAAATTGTTGGCATACATAAAATGAAGTGCTACTCATTTTCAATGTGAGTAGCACTTTATGTTTTTACTCTTTCATCGCTTTCCGAATAATTTCTATTCCCGCATCAATTTCATTCGGTTGAATGAGTAACGCAGTACGAAAACGCAATGAACGTTCACCGCTGCCAAGAATAATCAGTCCGTTCTTGTAGCATTTGTTTTTCACGTCGTCACGCAATTCTTTTGATGTCAAATCAAATGCGCAATACAATCCTCGTCCGCGAACATTACTAATTTTATTCGGAAATTCCTGTTGAAGTTCGTTTAATCGTTTTTGCAAATGTTCGCCTACAATGCTTGCATTATCAACGAGTTTATCTTCTTCAATCACTTCCAAATATTTTTGCGAGCGAACCATATCGGTCAAATTTCCTCCCCACGTGGAATTCAATCTGCTCGATATGTTGAACACATTGTCTTCGATTTCATCAATACGTTTTCCGCACATAAATCCGCACACTTGCATTTTTTTCCCAAACGCAATCATATCGGCTTCGACAAAATATTGATGCGCCCACATTTTTCCTGTGAGACCAACGCCGGTTTGCACTTCATCGAAAATCAACATCGCTTCGTTTTCATCGGCAAGTTCACGCAACGCAACAAAAAATTCTTTGCGGAAATGATTATCGCCGCCTTCACCTTGAATCGGTTCAAGAATAATTGCTGCAATATCATCTTTGTTTTGTTGAAATGCGGATTTGATTTGCTCAATAGCGCGTTGTTCAAGTTTCTCAACTTCCTGTAATGTATTTTCATTTAAAGGAAATTTCATCGCAGGATTGACGATACGAGGCCATTTGAATTTTGGAAACAAATCCGTCTTTACCGGGTCAGTATTTGTGAGCGAAAGCGTATAACCGCTGCGACCGTGAAAAGCTTTTTCAAAGTGAATGATTTGCGTTCCTCGTTCTTCGCGATAACCTTTCTTAAAGTTCTTCCTAATTTTCCAATCGAATGATGCCTTCAGTGCATTTTCTACTGCGTGCGCTCCCGTATCAATGAAAAATGCGTGTGGCAAATATTCCGGTTGCGCAACACGACGAAATGTTTCAACAAACTCCGCAAACTCGACAGTATAAATATCGGAAAGCGACGGTTTATTGATTGCAACGCGGGAAATTTTTTCTACGAATGATTTTTCTTTCAGTTTCGGATGATTGAAACCAAGCGGAAGCGACGCAACACACGTAAAAAAGTCGAGAACTTTTTTATTCGTTACCGCATCATGAATCCAAACGCCGCTGCTTTTTTCCAAATCAATGATGTAATCAAAGCCGTCGGCGAGTAATGTTTTTTTCAGCGTAGGAATAACATCATTCGGAAGAATGGGATGATGATTTGTTTTTCCATTTCCCGAAGATGTTGTTGTTTGTTTTTCTAAAGTTGTAGTTGTCATATAAGAATTCTTTCTAAGTTAAAATTGAATAAAATTGTTTGTGAAAATTTAAAACAGAAATTATTCGGAGAACTTAGAAGAATTCTTGATGCTCAAAAAAGCAAACGATGTACGTGATGCGAAAGGACATAGAAATTTTATGCTGCAATCTTTTGTAATTGCATTGGCAATTTATTCATCACTAATTCCGACAAGTCTAATTTCTTACTTGCATTATCAATATCAATGCCAACAACATTTCCGTACGAATCGTAATCAATAACAATTCCATCGGATATTTCTTGACTTTCTGCACTTTGTTTCGATGACAAATCAATGTATAATGAGTCTGTATCGGGATAATAATTCAATTTCATAATTTAAAATTTCTATCTGGAAAAGCGTTATGAATGGTTACTTTGTCTTCAAGCGTTACAACACGAAAAACTTTGTTATCAAATTCTTCGATAACTCCCCAAAAACGAAATCTATTTTCTTCTTGCATTTCTACTTTTAAAGGATTTGCTAATATTCTCACACACCATTCTTTCTTGATGTATGGACGTTTCCGTAAAACTTGTTTCTCAAAATAATTTGTGAAAAAATATTGCACTTCTTTTACTGATTATCAATTTGCGCTCGCTGTAAATGTCCGCTGAAATCCACATAAATAGTTTTCCATTCTGAAAAGAAATCATACACCGTCCAGCCGCCTTCGCGATGACCGTTGCCCGTTTGCTTTACGCCGCCAAATGGCATATGCGCTTCTGCTCCGATTGTTGGCGCATTGATGTACACGATTCCCGCTTTGATGTCGCGCATTGCAGTGTATGCGTTGTTAATATTTTTGGTGAACACAGAAGATGACAAACCATAAATCGTATCGTTCAAAACTTTTATTCCTTCTTCCAGCGATTTTATTTTTATCACGGAAAGAACGGGACCAAAAATTTCTTCTTTCGCAATTCGCATTGTCGGAAGAACATCGCCAAAAATTGTAGGCTGATGGAACCAACCATTTTCCAAACCGTTTCCTTTCGCAATACTTCCGCCAGAAACAAGTTTCGCCCCTTCTTTTTTTCCAATCTCAACATATTCCATCACGGTGTTTCGCTGCGATTCAGAAACACAAGGACCAACTTCTGTTGTTGCAAGCAATCCATCACCAAGTCGAAGTTTTTCTGTTCGTGCAACAAGTATTTTCAAAAATTCATCGTACACTTTTTCGTGAACAATCAAACGCGAAGTCGCTGTGCAGCGTTGTCCCGTTGTTCCGAACGCGCCCCAAAGAACTGCATCGAGCGCAAGTTCCAAATCTGCATCGTCCATAACAATTTGCGCATTCTTTCCGCCAAGTTCAAGCGAAACACGTTTCAAAGTATCGCTTGCCATTTTAGAAATTTTTTTCCCAACATCAGTTGAACCAGTAAATGAAATCAAATCCACATCGGGATGTTCTACAATTGCATTTCCGACTTCACTTCCTCCTCCGTGAACAATGTTTACAACTCCTTCGGGAATTCCGGCTTCAATCAGAATTTCGATAAGATGCGTTGCAGTTTCGGGCGTTATGGATGCGGGTTTGAACACAACAGTATTTCCGCACAACAAGGCGGGAAACATTTTCCACGTGGGAATCGCCATCGGAAAATTCCACGGCGTAATCAATCCCGCAACACCAATTGGAGAACGCACCGCCATATTAAATTTGTTGGAAAGTTCGCTTGGAACCGTATGCCCGAATAATCTTCGTCCTTCCGATGCTGCATAATATGCCGTGTCAATTCCTTCCTGAACATCGCCGCGTGTTTCGAGTAAAACTTTTCCCATTTCTTTCGTCATCGAGCGTGAGAGTTCTTCTTTTCGTTCTGTCATTAAGTCGCCGACTTTTTTCAAAATGTCGCCGCGTTTTGGTGCAGGAACCAATCGCCAATGTTCAAATGCTTTTTTCGCTGCAGCAACTGCTTCGTTCACATCTTCTTTTGATGATTTGGGAAATGTTCCCAGTACTTCATTGTTATTTGCCGGATTGCGATTCTCGAAAACTTGTCCCGATTTTGCATCGCACCATTTTCCGTTGATATAGTTTTGAAATTTTTTCATTCAATAATTATTGTTCTTTGTATTAGGTTGTTATGTTGTTTTTAAAAAGTAATTTGTAATTAGCAATTGGTCATTGATAGTTCAAAATTGAATACCAATAATTTCAATAATCTCAAGTGAATAAAACTTTTTTCCAAAACTCATCGTGCGAAATTGTTTTTTCTTTTTTGTTTAAACTTAAACGTTTTATGACCTCTGGTTTTAATTCCAAACCTTTGTCAACATCATAATACTCTTCAATGAGTTTCATCTTTTCAAAAAACAACTCATTAACGTATTGTTCAATAAGCTTTTTTTGTGAAAGAGTAAGTTGTTGTAACATTTTATCTCTTCTCTAATTTCAATTGCAAATCGAAATATTGTCCATTGCGAAACACTTTTACTATCATTACTTGTCCGGCGGAAGCAAAGCTAAACGCGCTTTTGATGCTTTCTTCGTCAGAAATTTTTTCTCTGTTCACTTCCACAATTACATCGCCAACTTCAAAACCGGCGCGCGATGCAGGACTTCGTTGTTTTACATCGGTAACTATCACACCTTCAGTTTTTCCCAATCGAAAATAACGAGCGATATGAGCGTCAATATTTTGCACATCAAGTCCCGTCCAAAAACTGCGTTCCACTTTTCCCGATTTTCGCAATTCAGTCATAATTGTTTTCACACGATTAATGGGAATTGCAAAACCAAGTCCGATGTTTCCTTGATTCGGCGTGTAAATGACGGAGTTAATTCCGATTACTTCACCAAGTGAATTAACTAATGGACCGCCGCTGTTGCCAGTATTAATCGCGGCATCAGTTTGAATCATTCCTCGATAATATCTTCCTTCTTCTGCGCGTAAATTCATATCAACGGCGCTCACTACTCCGACGGTAACGGTTGGCTTATCTGAAATTTCAAAAAGTCCGAACGGATTTCCGAGTGCAATCGCCCACTCGCCAATTAAAATATCATCGGAGTTGCCGAGTTTTACCGAAGGAAAATTATCGCCGTCAATTTTCAACAATGCAACATCGGAAACCAAATCTGTGCCGACTAATTTTGCATTATATTTTTTTCCATTTGTGAGTTCAACTTCAATCTTTGTCGCATTTCCCGCAACGTGGTCGTTCGTCAAAATATATCCATCTTCCGAAATAATAAATCCCGAACCAAGTCCTTTTACTTCTTGCCGAAATGTTTGATTCCCAAAAAATTGCCGGAAGAATGGGTCGTTGCCGAACATTTGTCCCCACGGTGATTGGTACTCACGCACTTCAATAACATTAATTCCAACAACTGCTGGGCTTATTTTTGAAACGGCATTGGTGATTGCATTTCTTCTACTATGGGAAATATTATCACCGGACTCTTCTTGATTCGAATCCAGCGATGATGATTCTAAACTTGCTAATTTTCCTTTCGTTTCATTTTTTACTTCTGTTGAAAAAGGAAAATAATTTTTCCCAACAACAACTCCTACAACGAATGGAATTGCAAAAATAAAAAAAATGAAGAGAATTTTTTTCATAACGTTTAACTCAGTTATATATTTTGGAATATAAAAAACTATGCCGCAAACTTTACTCTCACAGGCACTGATTGTTTTTCAGTAACATTTTGAAACCTTTTTTCAAAATTCAAAATAGTAAAACCAATAATATCATTTGTTTTCATATCTCTTCGCAAGAGAATATCCTCGCCCATTTCTTCTGAAATCGCTTCTTGCGGTTCGCCGATAGAAATATCCAACACATCACCTTGTTTGTTGTAATAGAAATTCATTTTTTCATCCATAGAATATTCAAATTTATTTCTTTCTTTTCAACACTCTTTTCACTGCCGAAACAATCGCATCTTTATCAATGCCGTACTTTTTCATCAACTCACTTCCGTTTCCGGATTCACCAAAAGTATCATTGACTGCGACGAATTCTTGCGGCGTTGGTTCATTCATTGCAAGAACTTCTGCAACTGCGCTTCCCAGTCCGCAGTGTATTTGGTGGTCTTCTGCCGTTACAATTGCACCGGTTTCTTTTGCGGCTTTGATAATCGCTTCTTTGTCGAGCGGTTTAATCGTGTGCATATTGATAACACGGCAAGAAATTTTTTCTGTAGAAAGAATTTCTTCCGCAAGAATCGCTTCCCACACTTGTAATCCTGCCGCAATAATCGTTACATCATTTCCTTCAATCAGCGTTTGTGCTTTCCCAATTTGAAATGGAATGGAATCATCCGTAAATACCGGTGTGTTATCACGGAAGAAACGAATGTAAAACGGATGAGGAATATTTACACATTCTTTCACAGCGCGAAACGTTTGATAATAATCGCACGTTGTCATCACATACATATGCGGAAGAACGCGCATGGTCGCTAAATCTTCGAGCGATTGATGCGTTGCGCCATCAGGACCAACAGTAATTCCGCAATGCGATGCACAAATTTTTACCGGCATTTCGCTGTATGCAATGCTTTGCCGGATTTGGTCGAATGGTCTTCCCGTTGCAAACTCGCCGTACGCAGACGCAAAAGGAATTTTTCCCGCGAGACAAAATCCTGCCGCAACTCCCATCATATCTTGTTCTGCAACGCCAACGGAAAAAAAACGTTCGGGAAAAGCTTTCTTGAATAAATCTGTTCGCACGGAACCGGTAACGTCGCCGCCAAGCACAACAACGTTGGGATTTTCTTTGCCAAGTTCCACCAACGCTTCGCCAAAACCAAGTCGTGTGGATTTTAATTTTTTCGATTGTAATTTTGTCATTCTGAAATTTTAAATTTGTTACGCCGCTTTTTCTTGAATCAACGTTACGCTTAATAAATCTTCCAAGTTTAAGTAATCAGTTGCATCGAGAATTTCCATTCCAACAACTTTGCCATTATTATCAACATCGAAAACAATATCTTCGTTGTAACGTTCGTTTCGCACTTTGCCGGATTCCCGAAATACTAAGTGCATTAAATCGTGTTTAGGATTGTAATAAATTTTCATTGCCATTTTCCGTAATAAACATACACAGTAACTGTTATGATTAGATTATTTTCTACAAAATAAATTACTTCGACTTTCTTCTGTTCATAAAATTTTCCTTCCCAAATATTTTGAAAAGGAAACACTTTCGATTTTTTCTTTCTTCCCAATTTTGCTTCGTATTCGATTTCTGTTTCAAGAACTTCACGAATTTCTCTTTCATTCGTTCCTCGTTTTTTCATCTGCTCAATTGTGTGAGCATCAATTCTAATTAACACCTCAAAGATTAACTACTTCACTCAAGCTTCTACTAATTCCTTTTCCCATTCAAACGTAGCAAAATCTCCAAAACGTGTCGGCGCAAGTTCGCTTAATGCTTTCTTGCCTTGTTCTTCATTCGGAGGAACGCCGTGCCATTTGTAATCGTCTTCCATAAACGAAACGCCTTTTCCCATAAATGTTTTCGCAATTATTACCGACGGTTTGCCTTTCATTTTGTGCGCAGTTTCAACGGCAAAGAGAAATTCTTCTATATTATTTCCATCGCACTCGATTACATTCCAACCGAACGAACGCCATTTATCCGAAAGCGGTTCGAGTTTCATTACGTTTTCTGTTCGTTCATCAATTTGACAAAAATTTCTGTCAACAATTGCGGTGAGATTATCAACGTTATGATGCGCCGCAGTCATCATTCCTTCCCACGTTTGACCTTCATCGAGTTCGCCATCGCCGCAAAGAACATACACACGATTCGTTTTTTTATCCAAACGTAAACCGAGAGCGCAACCAACAGCAATGGACATTCCCTGACCAAGCGCACCGGAAGCGATTTCAATTCCGGGAAGTCCGTGTGTTTTTGCGGGAGCGGGATGACCTTGCAATCGTCCGTTTATTTTGCGGAGCGTTGTCAATTCCGAAATTGGAAAAAATCCCGCGCGGGCAAGCGTTGCATACCATACCGGTGCAAGATGTCCGGCTGAGAGAAAAAAGAAATCGCGTTCATTCCATGAAATATTTTTCGTGTCGTATTTTAAAATTTTGAAATAGAGCGAAGAAAAAATATCAGCCAAACCAAGCGGACCGCCGCTGTGTCCTGATTTAGAAATGAGCAGCATTTTAATTACATCGCGGCGAAGTTGACTTGCCATTTCTTGAATTTCGTCAACAGTAAAATTGTGCATAAGACGGGGGAAATTCTTAGAAGTATTGTGAAAAAAAGCGGGAAAAATTTATGGAAATTAGGAGCAACAAAAAAAATCTTTGACGATGGGAATTTGCGAATAATTTTAGCAGTATTATTCGTATCCCGATGCAAATTCCTGCTCATAAATATCATTGGTTCAATATTGACAAATAGCGAATAATAAAGATGAACATATCAAAGAAATTTTGTTTGTCTATTTGTATGTGAATTGATAAATTTGTCCCACTTTTTTAACAAGTCAAGTTCATTCATTGTTCCCCCGAAATTTTTTAGGTTTTTAAATGCAAAAAGAAACGCAACACTTTTCTGTGCCAGTAGTAGAAGCAACACCCATCCTTGATAAAGAAAATCCTTTTGAATCAATGATGCATCGCTTCGATAAAGCGGCAGAAATTTTGCAGCTCAATCGCAATGTATATCAATATTTGAAATCGCCAATGAAGCAGGTAATAGTTTCTATTCCTGTAGTAATGGACGATGGTCATTTGCAGGTATTCGAAGGATATCGCGTCATTCATAACGACGTAATGGGACCATCCAAAGGAGGAATCCGCTATGCACCCGATGTTACACTGGATGAAGTTCGTGCGCTTGCTGCGTGGATGACGTGGAAATGCGCTGTCGTAAATATTCCTTTTGGCGGCGCAAAAGGCGGCGTTGTTTGCGACCCAAGGAAAATGTCGCAAGCAGAAATCGAAAAAATGACACGACGTTATACTTCTGCACTGCTCGATGTTTTTGGACCCGATAGAGATATTCCGGCGCCGGATATGAATACCAACGAGCAAACAATGGCGTGGTTGATGGATACATATAGTATGCATATGAAAAAAACCGAACTCGCCGTTGTTACGGGAAAACCGCTTATTCTTGGAGGCTCTGCTGGAAGAAGAGAAGCAACGGGACGAGGAGTAATGCACGTTACGATGAGTGCAATGGAAAAACTTGATTTAAAACCGGAACAATCTTCCGTAGTTGTTCAAGGATTTGGAAATGTCGGTTCTGTTTCCGCGCAACTGCTGCAAGAGAAAGGATGTAAGATAATTGCTATCGGAGATATTTCCGGCGCATACGTCAATAAGAATGGAATTGATGTGAAAGATGCGATTGAATATTGTGCAAAAAATAAATCGTTAGAGGGATACAAAAAAGCGGATAAAATTTCGATGACAGAATTATTGGAACTCGATTGCGACGTTCTTGTTCCGGCGGCAAAAGAAGACCAAATCACTGCAAAGAACGCAAGAAAAATAAAAGCGAAAATAATTTCTGAAGGCGCAAACGGACCTACGGCGGCAAATGCAGATAAAATATTAGAAGAAAAAGGAATTCTCGTTATTCCCGATATTCTTGCCAATGCGGGGGGTGTTGGTGTTTCATATTTTGAATGGGTGCAGGACAGAATGGGTTTTTTCTGGAGTGAACAAGAAGTGAATAATCGTCTTGCTGAAATGATGGCGGCGGCGTTTAATAATGTGTACGCTACGGCAAAAAAATACAACACCACAATGCGAATCGGCGCGTATGCATTTTCCATTGACAAAGTTTCTAAAGCACTGCTTGTTCGAGGAATTTACGCTTAAATTTTTTCCTCCGATGTTTCCCAAAGGAGGGAATCGTTCCCTCCTTTTTCTTTTTCTTACACTCGTAAATACAGCATTTCCGAAGCAAGATTTCATAGAAAAAAGCCTTTCCACCAATGTTCAGATGTTTCAAAAAGCAGTTTCCGAAATTACCCATTCACTGTTGAACGAATTGCATATTACAGAACAAGATACAGTTGAAGTACGCGTTTTTTCACCGCATGTATTTGTGGAACATCAACTCATTCAATCGTTGCGGGAACATCGCATTGTTACAACAGCAATTTCACACGCTTACTCCAATGCTCTTGTGTGGGAAACTTATCCCACTCGAACAAACGTGGAATACAGCAGACCGTTTCGGGTTTCGTTTTGGGGAACACGTTATATTGAACGTTCTGTAACGCTTGCGCTTTCTCTGAAACTTTCCAGAAAGCAAACGAGCGAGATGATATTTTCGGGCGAAAAATATTGGAGCGCAAAAGATACGATTCGATGGGACGATGTGAACACTGTCGAAAATCTTTCCTTTGATGTTACCGTTGGGAAAAAAGAAAACGTATCGTGGATGGATGAGTATGTTGAACCGTTCATTATTCTTGGAACAACGGCAATCGTGATATTTTTATTTTTTACAGTAAGAAGTTGATGAAGAATCGGGTCAAAAATTTTTGGAAAAGAATGTTGAATGCAAAACCAGCGAAATTCTTTTTTCTTCTCATTGCAATGTTTGGTTGCAGTTCTCAAGAACTTGTCAAACAACGCACTGCTGAAGAATGTTTTCAGAAAGGAAAAGAATTGTTTCTTGAAGGAAATTATTTGGAAGCAATTGAAGAATTTAAGATTGTCGGATTGCAATATTCCGGAAGCGAATATGCAGACGATGCGCAGTATTATTTGAGCGAATGTTACTACGAGCGCGAAGAATTTTTACTTGCCGCGTTCGAGTATGATATGCTGAAAAAACGAATGGCTTCGAGCAGTTATGTTCCGATGGCGCAATATCAACTCGCGCAAAGTTACTATCGTCTTTCGCCGCGTTCTGCATTGGACCAGCGGTACACGAATAAAGCGATTGATGAGTTTCAAACGTTTTTAGAATATTATCCGCTGCACGATAGCGCGCGTTCTGCGAGTGAGAAAATAAAACGACTCAACGGACGATTAGCCCAAAAAGAATTTGATATAGCGGAGTTGTATATGACGCTCGAAGAATATCTTTCGGCGCAGCATTATTTTGAAAAAATTCTCGAGCGCTTTCACGATACAGAATTTGCCGAACAAGCGCAATTAGGAATTGCGCAATCGTTCGTTTCAAGAAGAAAATTTGAAAAAGCAAAAGAGGCGCTGAGTGTATTTTTTCTGAAGTATCCCGAAAGCAAATGGAAAGAACAGGCGCAACGATTAAAAAAAAACATTGATGCAGAATTAAAAGAACACCCAGCGCATATTCCGGAAAAAAGAACAGAGAGTGAATACTAACGTATGAAAAAAAAACGCGTTGCAGCAGTGAAACCTACGTTCAAAACCGTCAAAGACTCGCAAACGGAAATGATTGAACTCGTACTTCCGAACGACACGAATCAATTATGCGCACTTCTTGGAGGAAAACTGATGCATTGGATTGATATTGCTGCGGCTATTGCAGCGCAACGTCATTGCGGAAAAGTGTGCGTTACTGCTTCCGTAGATGAAATCAATTTTCATCATCCGATTCGATTGGGAGAAGTGGTAACATTGCGCGCTTCCGTTAATCGCGTATTTACAACTTCGATGGAAGTCGGAGTTCAGGCAACTGCAGAAAATTTATTAACGGGAGAAAAGAAAACAACCAACACTGCATACTTAACGTTTGTTGCGCTTGATAGCAACGGGAAACCGACAAACGCATCACCGATAGTTCCCGAAACAAAAGATGAAAAGCGTCGTTTTCGTGAAGCAATGATTCGCCGCGCACAACGATTACAGCACCGTACAAATGTATAATCATCGTAACGTATGATGGGGAGTGTACATTGGTTGAGGACGTAGAGCCGTTTATTATTACCAAAGCGTACGACAACGTTCGTTTGATTGTTGCGCTTTGTGTTGTATTATGCGTATGCGGAGTAACAGCGCAACCATTAAAACAACGAGCAGGATATGGAATGGTGAATGAATTTTCCACCCCCAAAAATCCCCAGGAACTTTTTGTTGCCAATGTGAACGAAAGTTTTCACAGCGAATTTGGCGTTCGTTCGCGAAACGTATTCTCTCTTTTCCGAAAAAATTCCTTCGGATTTTGGGTGAAAAAAGAATTTTCCCTTCATCAACAAAGTTTATCAGTTACCGTTGGCGATTTCAATAACGATGGAATGGATGATATTGTATTTCTGGAATCTTCGCCGGCAACCGTGGAAGTCTTTTGGGGAAGCGCGCGCGATTTTTTATATTCAACGTTGCTGTTCACTGCAAAACAATCGTATGAAAAAATTCTCGCCGCCGATATCAACGGAGATGGATTCAAAGATATGCTGTTGTTTGGAAAAAAAACACAAGGAATTGGCGCGCTGATGCAAAGTAAAGATGGAGAATTTCGTTTAACGGCAACGTTATGCAAAGAAATTTCCGTTGGCGAAATTGCTGTTGCCGATGTGAACCACGACGGCGCAGTTGATTTTTTCGTGCTTGATTGGATGAATAATTCCGTTCACTTATTTACTCAGCGAGGAAAAATGAAATTCACTTCTCAGTATGTTTGGAAATTTGACAACGCAGTGAATAACATCGAAGTCCGCGATGTCAATGATGATGCGTTTCAGGATGTCGTCGTAAGTTTTGACGATGGAAATACTCTATCGGTGTATTACGGCGATGAATTTGGAGATTACCAGCGATTGTCGAACGTTCCGTTAGAATCGCCAACGACGGATTTTGTTCTCTGCGATGTTGATAACGATGCGAATGTAGATATTGCGTACATCGAAAAAACATCGCTGAACATTTTATGGAATGCTCAAGAAAATCCATTTCAACAACACATTGTTTATGCCGCTCGGGAAAATGCAACCGACATTCTCTCCGCATCGCTCGAAGGCAAGTACGAAGACATCATTGTGCTTGACCAACAGCAAGGAAAAATTATTGAATTTGTTCATACGCAAAATGCTGTGAAAACGTTGGAACAGAAACAGCATTATGCAACCGGTTTGCAACCGAAAGGATTGCTCGCTTTTGATTTTTCGCGCGATGGCATTGCAGATATTCTTGTTGCCAACGAAGGTTCACACTCCATTTCATTTTTTGAAAATGCCGGTAACGGGAAATTCAACGGACAAATTGCCATTGACGTTGAAAACGTTCCTTCCTTTTTCCGCGTTGTGAATAACGGAACATCGAACACGCTTTTTGTTACGCACGAACAAAACAATTCCGTTTCCATTCTGAATGTGAACGAGCAATATACTTCGACGATTGCTGCGATTCCAACTGCTCCGCATCCAACGTTGCACTATGCTGAGAAAGATTCGTTTTCTTTGCGGAAAAATTTTATTGTCGAATGTAGAAACGACGGCGCATCATCGGTTTCGACATTGTATGCGTTTCAAGAAATTCCTTCTTCCCAGTTCATTGAACAAAGTATTTCTTTCGGCGAAAAACAACAGGTGCTTGGTGCGTTTGTTGCCGATATTTCCAACGATGGCGTCGAAGACATTGTTTTCGCTGCGTTCGATGAACAGATTCGCCGCGTGAGTTTATTTCTTTCCAAAGGAAAACATCACGACGGCACACAGAAATTGGAAAGAGAATTTTCTGCACCGTCAAAAATATTATCGCTTGCGGATTCGACTGCATCGCGCGTGCTTCTCTGGAATGCCGATATCAATCGTGATTCGCAATCTGATATTATCGGCAATATCAACGGAAACACAAACACGCTGTTTTTCAGTTTGCGCAGCAGCAATACGTCGTTTCAAATTCCGATTCAACGAATCAAGAATGTCCATATTTCCCGGAATGAACATGCTCACGTTGCAGATGTTAATTCCGATGGGCATGTTGATATCCTTTTTTACAATGAAGCAACGCAAGCGATTCAGGTTTGTTACGGAAGAGGCGAAGGAACGTTTCTTGAGCCGGAGAACCTTATCGCAGTTTCTTCGCTCGGAAGTTTTATTGTCGGAAATTTTAATAACGATGCGTTGATGGATATTGCATTTACCGATGCTGAAAAAGGCACGCTCACGATTCAGTGGGGAAAATAACGATGAAAAAAACTCTTGGAGTGTTTGCATTGTTCGTTGTTGTTTTTTCGCATGCTCTTTTTTCTCAAAGCAGGAACGAAAAAGAAATACAATACAACCTTGATTCGCTCTTCAACGCTTTCGAACAATTTCATTCCATTTCGGAAAGAAAATTTTCACTATTGGATTTGCCCGAAAAGTGCGGAACATGGCTCATTCAGTATTTACAAACGCATCGAAATGAACTTTCATTGCAACAACAACGCGCATTGGATGAACGTCTCTTTCCCAAGTTTTTTCAAAAAGATACAACGATTGGAAATGTTCATCTCTATTTCAATGTAACGGGAGATTCTGCTGCGGCATTACTTGATTCCAACGGAAACCGCATTGCGGAAACGGCGCGCGCATACGTGGAATCCGTTGCAGTGTACTTAAATCATTCGTACGCGTTCGAAGTTGATTCGCTCGGTTATCATTCATTGATTTCACTTCCGTTGCGTGTAGAAATCCGTGCGTTGAACGGTTTATACGGATACGCAACGCCATTTTCTCTCACGATGGATAACGATTATAAAGATTATACAACACGCGGACTTGCTGCAGCAAAAGTAACGGCGGCGCACGAACTGCATCACGTTATTCAATATACGTATGGAAGCAATCCGCCAAGATTTTTTATGGAACTTACTTCCACGTGGATGGAAGATGTTGTGTACAATGAAGTGAACGATTACTATAATTATCTTCGCGACCCAGCGGGACATTTTGCAAATCCGAAGACTTCCTTTTTTGAAGAAAACGGCATCATCAAATACAGTCGCGCAATTTGGGGAAAATTTTTAGAAGATAAATTTCTCCACGATTCTTCGAATAAAAATATCGGAAGAGAAATTATGAGAACATCATGGAACAATATCGGCGCAAATATTCCGATTGTTCAAGCGATTGATGGTGCCGCAAAACAATTCGGCGGATTTGATAATCTCTATGCAGAATTTTCCTATTGGCATTTTTTCATCGGAAGCAAAGCCGATACTGTTCGTTATTTTACCGAAGGAAAACAATATTATTGGTTCGAAAAAATCGGTCCGTATTATTACATTCGCAACAACGTTCGATTTGATGAACCCATTGTTGCCAACAGAACAGTACTGGAAATTGAAAACACACAGAATAATTTCTCCGCACGCTATATGCCGATTACGTTTGGAGAAGACACGGTGTTCACGATGATTTCCCGTCATAGTGTTAATGATACGTCAACGGTTTTCAGATATACAATGCAAGCAGGCGAAGGAGATACACTGTTTTATTCGTTGCCCAATCATTACAGCGCGCGCCTCGAATATTTCAAAAACAATCAATGGGTTGATGCCGATTCAAACTGGACGTCGCGCGAACTTATTACACGTTTTCAATCGGAAGAAAAATTGTTAGTGTATCCCAATCCTTTTGTGTACGACGGAACACAAACACTGAAAATTCAACTTCCTCCGAAACGCAAAGGAATGATTGCGCTCCTGATTTTATCATCGGATTTAACCGCAGTGTTTGAACGTTCACGAATGCAGGAAACGGAAGATTTCAATCATTCGATTGGTTATCGCAATGCCGTTATCGAATGGAACGGAACATCGGACGATGGAAGTATTCCTTCTTCGGGAATTTATTTTTACGTTCTTACCGTCAATGATAAACATTGGACGGGAAAATTTGCATTCATTCGGAAATGAAACGATGAAATTTTCTGCAACGAATCTGCAAAAAAAATTCGGAAGGCGTTTGGTATTCAGTGCTGTTTCTTTCTCCCTGGAAAAAGGCGATGCTCTTTCGATTGCAGGAAAGAACGGCTCCGGAAAATCCACACTTGCAAAAATATGCGCGGGAGTACTTTCTCCTAATAATGGAACCATTGATTTTTTTCTCAACGAAACTCTACTTCCTTTCGAAAGACGGTTTCAGTATATCGGATTTGTCGCACCGTACTTACAATTGTACGATGAATTTACTCCTTCGGAACATATCGAATTTCTCCGACGCGTTCGCAATCAAATTCTCCATTCATCCGATACAGATTCGTTGTTGGAACGTGTGAAGTTGCTTTCCCGAAAGAATGATTTTGTCCGCACGTTTTCATCGGGAATGAAGCAACGATTGAAATATGCGCTTGCACTTCTTCATTCGCCGTCGCTCTTAATTCTTGACGAACCGACTTCGAATTTGGATGAAGAGGGAAGAATCGTTGTGTTCGAAATTATTCGCGAACAACGCGAGCGCGGGATGATCATTGTTGCAACGAACGAACAACCGGAAGTTGAACTTTGCAACAAACATATTCAGTTGCAATAAATCTCCGAAGAAAATTTGTAACGATTATGAAAATTTTGAATGTGTGGAACAAAAAAATGATGAATAATTTCAGATGTTTTTTTTTCTTGTTTGAAATCTAAAAAATATTTTACTACATTTCCCCCCGATTTGAAAAACCAAAGCGGTTGAAAAATTTATGAATCCACTTCGCACATACACAGTTGTTCCATCCATTCCATCACAACTTGCGCGGCTTAACGAACTTGCCTACAATCTTTGGTGGTCGTGGAGTCACGATGCTGTTGATTTGTTTTCACGGCTCGACCCTGAACTTTGGGAACAAAGTAATTTCAATCCGATAAAATTGCTTGGTTCGATTAAGCAGGAAAAATTATTTGAACGGATAAACGACGACGGATTTCTTTCCCAAATGAAACGCGTGTTGGAACAATTTGATTCGTATATGTCGCGAAAAACATGGTTTGAGAAAAATTATTCCGATTGTCTTGATAAAAAGATTGCGTACTTCTCGATGGAGTTTGGAATTACAGATTGTCTCCCGATTTATTCCGGCGGATTAGGAATTCTTGCCGGCGACCATTTGAAATCCGCTTCCGATTTGGGATTGCCTCTTGTTGGTGTCGGTTTGTTGTATCAACTTGGTTATTTCCATCAACGATTGAATAATGATGGTTATCAGTTGGAAGATTATCGCACGAACGATTTTTACAATATGCCGATACGATTACAACGAACTGCTGATGGAAAGCCGTTAGTAATAGTTGTTCATTATCCTTCTCGTAAAGTTTACGCGCAAGTTTGGATTGCACAAATTGGTAGAGTTCCCTTAGTTTTGCTCGATACGAATATTCCACAAAACTCGCAACAAGACCAAGATATTTGTGATAAACTTTACGGCGGTGACCAGGAAGAGTTGCGTATAAAACAGGAAGTTATGCTTGGTATTGGCGGAATGTATGCTTTGGAAGCATTAGGTATTCATCCAACAGTGTATCACATGAATGAAGGTCACGCGGCATTTCTGACAATGGAACATATTCGGAAGTATGTGCAAACGGGACTTTCATTAGATGAATCAATTGAAATTGCGCGAGCAGGAAATATTTTTACAACACATACTCCTGTTCCTGCCGGTATTGATAAATTTCCGAGTGATGTTTTGCAAAAATATTTGAAACATTACTGCGACGAGTTAGGAATAACATTTGAACAATTTCGTGCAATTGGATTAGAAAAACCGTGGGATACGAGCGATACGTTTTCGATGGCAGTGCTTGCCTTGCGTTTGTCTGCGTATAGTAATGGTGTGAGTAAGTTGCACGGTGAAGTTTCGCAAAAAATGTGGACGAATGTTTATCCTGATATTCCTGCGCAAGAAATTCCGATTCAGCATATTACAAACGGCGTGCATATGGATACGTGGCTTTCGCGTGATATGGCGGGATTGTTTGACCGTTACATCGGAACACGTTGGAGAGAAAATCCTGCAGACCCGGAAATTTGGAAACGCATTGATACAATTCCCGACGGTGAACTTTGGCGAACACACGAACGAAGACGAGAGCGACTTATCGCATACGCAAGAAAACGATTGAAAGACCAGTTAGAAAAACGCGGAGAACCACTGAGCGAAATCGAATTGGCTGCTTCGGCTTTAAATCCTGAAACGCTTACAATCGGATTTGCACGACGGTTTGCGACGTATAAACGCGGGAGTTTACTTTTCAAAGATATTGAGCGATTAGTAAAAATAATTTCCGACAAAACGCATTCTGTGCAAATTATTTATGCAGGGAAAGCCCATCCTAAAGATGAACCAGGCAAAGATGTTATTCGTGAAATCATTCATAAAATCCGTGATGAGCGTTTACGTGATAAGATTATTTTTCTTGAAGATTATGATTTTTCTCTTGCGCGTTATCTTGTTCGCGGCGTAGATATTTGGCTGAACACTCCTTTGCGTCCCCGAGAAGCAAGCGGAACAAGCGGAATGAAAGCGGCAATCAACGGCGTTCTCAATCTTTCTATTCTCGATGGTTGGTGGGACGAAGCGTATGTTCAAGGGAATGGTTGGGCGATTGGAAAAAAAGAAGTGTACGATACTGAAGAGTTGCAAAATAAAGTCGAAGCGGATGCAATTTATGATTTACTCGAAAAAGAAATTGTTCCGCTTTTCTACGACCGCAAACGCGATTTTATTCCGCACGGTTGGATTGCGATGATGAAGCAGGATTTAAAACAATTGTGTCCTGCATTCAATACTCATCGGATGGTAAGTGATTATGCGAGAAATTATTACGTGCCGACGATGCAGCATAAAACAGTACTATCAGAAAATAATTATTCACGCGGTAAATCACTCGCGAAATGGAAACATTCCGTAAAACAACATTGGGGTAATATAAAACTTGAATCCCTCAAAACAAATGGACAAGACCAACTCTTAGTTCATTCAGAGTTAAATATTGCTGCTGAATTATATTTGGATTCAATTCGTCCCGACGATATAAGCGTCGAAATTTTGTATGGTTTGATTGATAAAAACCAACAAATCGTAGAATGGGAAATTTTGCAACTTGCGCATCAAAGTGAACAGAAAAAAGGTCATCATCTTTTTGCGGGGAATATTCCTTGCCGAACAAGCGGTTTGCACGGATTTCAATTGCGCGTTCTACCGAAACATAATGATGCCAGTTCAAAGTTTGAAACGAGACTAATTTATTGGGCAAAGGGAGTGTAAGTAGTAAAAAATCGTAAAGCGATTTTATCCTTTATTTATAGATCATCCAGGGAAAAAGTGTTTGTGCTTTCGTTTGAATGGAAGCACACAAAGTTTGAGCAGGAGTTTTTCCTGTTCAATTTAAATAACTAATCAAAAATCAATATTTATAAACTCTATAATTACAAAGGATTAAATTTATGTTTTCCCCAAAATTCGTAAAACTACTTATCGTATCTTTCATTTGCACCGTGGCAGTGTTCACATTTCCCAAAGTGAAACAAGCGTTCACCGACAAACCGGTTCAGCGTGCGTTCACAGGACATGAAGACCATTCGTACACGTTGCAAGATGCACAAAAACTTGTGTATAATTTTCAAAAAGATGCGCCTGCAAATTCGGAACTTGCATATTTCTTCGGAAGAGATGCTGTATTGAAAGTATTATTTCAGGAAAAATGCACGGGTATTCGCCTGTATAATGCGAAGCACAATGATGGAACAACGTCGCTTGTCGGTGTTGGTGTTGATGAAAACGGTGCGGATATGACGAAGGGAATCGTGATTCAAAAGACTTTTCCGTGTCCTCCGTTTTGCGATTCGAGTGATGTAATGAACAAATATCAAAGTCCTATTGCTTTTTCGAATAGAGTAAAGTAAAGGGCGGTTCTAAAAATAGGATAGAAAAAAGGAAAAAATTTCATATCATTACAAAACGATCACAATCACAACTACAACACAGAGTTCAACCATGTCATCAACCAAAACCCCCGCCCGCGGATTCTT
>Ga0233425_10005495_pt1 | contig 19964 bp, 19 predicted proteins | sample Watercolumn_Towu_2_FD_181712 | JGI IMG/M metagenome (GOLD analysis project Ga0233425, IMG submission 181712) | Freshwater microbial communities from Lake Towuti, South Sulawesi, Indonesia - Watercolumn_Towuti2014_140_MG | ecosystem: Environmental > Aquatic > Freshwater > Lake | place... | reverse complement strand
TAAATTTATGTACTATTATGATGACAAAAAGCACGTTCGTCCACATATCCACGCAGAATATGGAGACCAGGTGGCGTCAGTAGCTATTGATGATGGAGAAGTGCTAAGCGGCAGCATACCTCCACCCAAGATGAAACTTGTCCAAGCATGGATAGAAATTCATAGAGAAGATTTGATGGCCGACTGGAAATTAGCCGTGGCAGGTGAACCCATATTTAAAATAGACCCCTTGAGATAAGGGAGGAAATGAAGATGGACAAAATTATAAAAGCCAATCCGATAGATGACTACCGAATCGATATTCTTACAGACAGCGGTATTTCCGGAATTTTTGACGTAAAACCCTATCTGCATGGCAGTGCTTTTAGAGAGCTCGCTGACGAAGGTTATTTTCGTCTCGTCCGCCCCGCCCATCACGGCATCATGTGGCCGCACGAACAAGACTTTAGTTCTGATACCATAATCTGGGATATAAAAAATTCCCAGCAAAAAGCCCAAGCGGACGAGTAATCCTCTCCGCTGAGCTTAGCGTTGAACCAAAGTGAGGATGACTATTATTCCAGGAAGCTGATTTATACAACTAAACGAAAAAGATGACAAATGTTCACCGACCTCTGCCAAGAATGAATTTTCGATCAACATCTCCATTGCCAAGTCTCTAAAAATATTTGAGTCCTGTATTTGTTAGTTCCCATAATATAGCTTCCACTTTTGAGGAAAATTGGGTTAGATCCGCCCTGATGCTGGTCCAGAATTCTCTACCAATGTGGCGCCCGCTCAAGCGGGCATGAGGGCTTAGTAAGAATCTATAGGTGACCATGGATCAGTTTGGTATGGGGAACCAGTATTCAGAATTAACGCTGCCGATGTTTTTCTAAAAGAGTTTTGACAACCTGAAGAAGGTTTTCCGGATCATTGGTGCTTAAAGGAATAGACAGGCCGGAGTTGATTATCTTCTCGTCTCGGATCATTTGTATTTTCAAGACCGGATAAAACCCTGATTCCCATTGCTCCAGGCCCGTAGCCACCTGAACCATCGTTCCGGCAGGATAAGGAGGACCGAGCGGCATCTCCTCCTGGTCCTGGGGGAAAAAGGTCACCGCCGGTTCCGGTTTCTTTGGGTTGCAAAAAAAGCCCTCTCCCTTGATAATCTGTTCCACGCAGGTGTTGCAGGAAATACAGGAGGCCGGACGGCGGTCCTCTTTTTCCCAGCGGTGGATCAGGTCCGGTTCACAGATAAAGGGGCGACACAAGGAAAGATAATCGGCGTATTCTTCCGACAGAAGTTTTTCTGCCTGACCGGGAGAGCGGATTCCCCCGCCTAAAATAACCGGGATGGTCAATGTTTTTTTAAAGGCCCGGGAATCGTTTTGGAAAGCCGCTTCTTCGTCGTTCTCCCCCGTTTTATGGTCCAGAAGATTGGCGATATTCAGCAGACCGCCGCTGATTTCCAGGGCATCAAGCGACCTTTCTTCCAGCCATTTCCCGACTTGGAGTGATTCCTCCAGGATGAGGCCGCCTTCGATCAGGTCCCGGCCGTTCAGTTTGGCCAGGACGGGGTATCCTCGGCCCACTTTCTTCCTGATGCAGGAAAGGACCTCAAGGAGGAGCCTGGCCCGGTTTTCCAGGGAGCCGCCATAGTCATCGGTGCGGTCATTGTAGCGGGGACAGAGCATTTGACTGAGGAAAAAGCCATGGGCGGCCAAAATCTGCACCCCATCAAAGCCGGCCTTTTGGGCCCGAACTGAAGCCTGTCCAAAGGCCTCGACCACTTCCTGCAGATCGGGTTCGGTCATTTTTCTGAGCCGGGCTTTGGAAAGATAAAAACCCCCATAACCCAATTGAAGGATGATCTTCCCGCCTTTGAGGTGGACCGTCTCGGTCATCTCCGTCAGTGGGGGAATCAATTCATCCCTGTCAAGGCCGAGTTGTCCGGGAGAGTGTTTCCCCCGGGGATGCACATAGGCGTGACCGGTGATGATCAGACCCACTCCGCCGTCGGCCAAGGCTGCCAGAATCTCGGTCATCTTCGGAGTACAGGCCCCCCGATCATCGGCCAGACCGTCCCAGGTCGCCGAGCGAAGGAAACGGTTTTTTAAAACCAGACCATTCAATTCGGTCTGTTCAAAAAGCCTCTTCATGTCAACTCCTCAAGATATTTAACCGCCGAATCGGCGGCCACGGCCCCGTCACCGGCGGCGGTAATGATCTGGCGGAGAGTCTTGTCTATCACATCGCCGGCGGCAAAGACGCCAGGGACGGAGGTCTCCATTTTCAAATTGACCCGGATGAATCCTTCTTCATTGAGGGCCAGCAACCCGTCGAATAACTCCGAATTCGGTTTCATGCCGATACCGACGAATACGCCATCGGTTGGGAATTCCATGCGGTTCCCGGATGTCTTATCTTTCAGCAGCAAGGAATGAACCTGCCTGTTTTCCCCCTGGACCGCCTCCACTTCATGTTCCAGTTTGAACCGGATCTTGGGATTGGCCTTGGCGGCGTCCTGGACGGCCTGTTCGGCCCTTAATTCGGCCCCCCGGTAAATAACCGTCACTTCTTCGGCATAACGGGAGACATAGAGGGCCGTCTGCAGGGCGGAATTTCCCCCGCCGATGACCGCGGCCCTGGATTTGTGTGTGGCCTGAAAGACCGGGGCATCACAATGGGCGCAGTAGTAGATCCCCTGACTTCTGAATTCTTTTTCTCCGGGAACGTCCATGTTGATCGGAGATGAGCCGGTGGCAATAATCAAGGCCTTGGACAGATAATGTCCTCCCTGAGTGGTTATCGTCTGGCCGCCCGCCTGAAAAGAAATCTGCAGGGCGTTTTCCAGCATCCGTTCCACACCCAGCCCATCCACCTGCATGATCATCCCCATCATTAATTGGGCGCCGGGAACACCTTGAGCAAAACCGGGATAGTTCCCGATATGATCATACTTCAAGGGATTCCCTCCGGGGTCAGCCCCCAGAATCAGAGTTTTTATTTTAGCCCGTCCGGCGTAGATTCCGGCAGTCAGACCGGCCGGGCCTGATCCTAAAATGATCAGGTCGTAGGGGATGGTCACGAGTGTTTCCTTTCTAATTTTTGCTCCCGTATGCCGGAATACACAGCCTTACAGATCCCGGACACACCTCCTTTTAATCCCTGGGGGTTTTTACATCCTTCGGAGGTTTGCAAGCTGACCAGATATTCTTGAAAATCGCCCAGGGATTTTAGGGCTGTTTCAGGAGTAACCGTCGGGGTGATTCGGAACAACCATCCCTGATCATAAGGAGAGCGAATAGCCAAGGAAGGGTCGTCTTTGACCTGGACATTAAATTCGATCACCCCGTTCAACGGGGCTTCCAGGTAAAGGATTTTCCCGGTAATGGCAAAAAGAATGGTTTCTCCTTTGGCCGTCTCTTTGTTGGAAGGAACCAGCCATTCCAGGTCATTGAGGCCGCCTAATAAAATCAGAGCCGGTTGAGTGAGACCGAAGTCGATCCGATCGGCTTCTTTTTTAGCCCATAATCCCTGTTTAAGGTCATAATATCGGTCTTCCGGAATTTCCACCCGACCTCCCATAAAATTTTCTATAAAAGCCATGATTTTTTCAGCTCCTTTGGATGACTTTACAATAATAGTAAAGGTTTCTGAGGCTTTCGTCAAAAAGAAAAACTGGAAAAAAAACTCCTTAACAGACCTCGACTTTTTTCCCCCTCAATTGTCTTCTCCCTTGAAATAAATAGATGGAGTCATTACTTTCATAAAAAGGAGTATATTTAATGAAAAAAGACCCTAATTTATCTCGACGGAATTTCCTGACAATAGCAGGCGGTGCGCTGGTATCCATTGGTCTGCCGGGTACGTTTGTCAAAGTCTTTGATTATGAGCGAGAGGCTTTGGCCGCCCAAACCCGGCCGGACGGCAGGCCGCGTATCCCTCCGGGGCAGGAAGCGGTTAAGAAACTGGAGGATATGGGGGGAATCCCCGGGACCGCTACGAAGGACACCCTAAAGCTTCAGATCAAAGGAGAAGTGGATAGGCCACTGATCCTGTCTTATAAGGATCTGCTGGCCCTCGAACAGGTCCAGTTAACCTGTGATGTCCATTGTGTGACCGGCTGGACCCTTTTGGATTCCAAGTGGACCGGTGTGCGTCTGAGTACGATTATGCGTCTGGCCAGGGTGCCTAAAGAGGCCCATTTTGTTATCTTTGAGGCCCCCGGCGGGTATACCGCCAATATCCCCATCAGCGAGGCCCGCAAGGATAATGTCATCCTGGCCCACCAGTTCTTCGGGCGGAATCTCCCCAAAGAACACGGCGGTCCTTTGCGGGCCCTGGTGCCGGACCGCTATTTTTACAAAAGCGCCAAATGGCTGGAAGGGATCACCTTCACGGCTAAAGACGAGCCGGGTTACTGGGAGCGCAACGGCTACAGCAATTCGGCCGATCCCTGGAAGGAAGAGCGGTATCGCACTCCGAACTCATAACGCCAAACCTTTTTCCTAAAAGGCCCCTAATTGACAGGAAGATATCTTGATCTTCAGCGCCTCGCAGGCGGAAGCGATTCTTTTCCTGCCCATTTTTAATCTCCGGGCGATCTCCCAGACCGAACTGCAGGAAAGCCGTCCTTTGACCAAGGCGCCTCGGATAGCCGCTTCCACGGTCGGTGGAACGGTCTCAGACGCCTGGATATTTTTATCGGCAACACCGTAACCGAAGAGGCCCAGTTGGCATTTCATAAGGGAGATCTCCAGGAGGTCGAGAGTGATCCCCACCTCCTTGGGCCGGACCTTTAATCGGGAGGCGATCCTAAAAGCACCTGGGCAGCTTAGTTTTCCCTCGGAAAGCCCCCGCTGGACCGCTTCGACTATAACCGGATTCAATGTGATCTGTGGAGAATGTTTTTTCCCATATTTCCCTTTGTCTTTCCGTGTCATTTTTTTCTACTCCCCAGGAATGTCCAAGTAATAGTTGAAAAGGTTAAGCATATTCTATTTTCCGGATGGAAGTTAAGCGACATGGAGCAGCATATGCCTCCGCCAGTCTCTCAAGGAGATGGCTTTGTGATAAGACCGGGCTTCCTCCTCGGTCATGGATGGATTTTTGTATCTCAGCCCGAAATAGCGGCACATGGCTGTAAAGAGATAGGTATTGTCGATATGCCGTCCAAGGCCGAGGTCTCGGGCTTGATGTCCGTAGGCCAAAACGATTTGATCTTCGGCCGTGTGATGGGAGGAAGTGAAACCGACGTTACCCCTTCGGAGAACGGCCCGCCCATCCCAAAAAATTTCGGTCATCTTTTCATAATTGCTCTGGGCCAGAATCCTCCCCATGGTCGCTTCGGGTTGAATGGTAAAATCTCCCTGTTGCCTCCGATAGTCGGGCTGCATGGACGTGGAGATCAGGGCGGCTTCTTCGTCTGAAATCCGGCAGGTTGTAAAGAATTCGAAAATATCCTTGATCTCCGCCGGAGAGGACTCATTTTTTATCTTTCTCCTGATCTGCTCAAAAGAGGCTTTGATCGGCAGGTATTTTTTCAGGGCCTCCGTTGAGTCGTTATATTCCGGTCCGGTGCCGTTGATGCCGAAGCAAGCGGTGCCGTGATCCGACACAATGATCACCAGGGTCTTGGGATTCTCCCGGAGATATTCCTCGACAACTCCCAGGGTCAGATCCAACTCCACCGTCTCCTGAATGGCCGCCCAGGCATCATTCATGTGATTGGCATGATCGATCCGTCCGGCCTCCACCTGGAGGATAAACCCCCTGGGATTCCTGGAAAGCTTGTGGAGGGCGATTCTGGTCATTTCTGGCAGCGCCGGTTCCTTATTGGCCAGTTCAGTCTGGTGGGTTCGATCCAGATAATAACTCAGGTGGGAAGAGGAAAAGGTCCCCAGCAGCGGTTTCGAAGAGGTGAGCAGTTCCGGGGAGAGAAGCCCTTTTCGTTCTTTGATCAGATCATACCCCGCCTCGGAAAAGAGTTTGAAAAGATCGAGTCCGTCCTTCCTGCCGGAGGGAGAAAAAAATCGGCTTCCTCCACCGAGGAGGACGTCCGGTTTAAATTTCAGGTAATCCAGGGCGATGTCTGCTTCTTTGTCCCTGTCGATCTGATGAGAAATCCAGGCCGCCGGGGTGGCATGGGTGACCCGAGTCGTCGTCACCAGTCCGCAGGCATACCCTTTTTCCTTGAGGAGTTCCATAATGGTCTTTAAGGGACGGCCGTCGGGCAGGGCCGCCAGCAGTTTGTTGGAGGTCTTGGAGCCGGTGGACCAGGCCACGGATCCGGGTGCGGAATCGGTGACGACGCTCGAGAGGCTATAGGTCGAGGCCAGCCCCAGAGCGGAGTGCCCATCTCTCATTCTGGAGTAAAAGAGGGAGTCTTTATCTCCAAGGAACCTGGTCTTCACTTCATGCATGCCCTTGATGACGCCCAACGGCATTCCATCTCCCACAATGAAAATCAGCCCCTGTCCTTTTGCCGGAGCAAAAGTGGAAACACTTCCTCCCCGACCGTATCCGGGGAGCAGGGCCAGGAGCGCTCCTGTTCCCATGACTTTGAGCATATCTCTGCGGTTCATTGGACTCCTTAATTTTTGGGGTCAGGTCTTGAAATATTACTTTTTTAAAGTCTCTTTTTTGGCAATAACCTTACTGACGGTAGTATAATGAATCCCTAAATGGGCGGCAATCTCTTTCATGGTATATCCCTGATCGAGGTGCGCCCTATAAATACAGGCGTTTCTTTGGTCATTTGTTTCCGGGCCCTTGAAGATATGAGAAAGATCGGGTCTGCCGATATATCTCTGGGAGCGGGGAATCTCTTTGACTCGTTTTTTGTTTTCTAAAACCTCTTTGAAATTTTCAAGAAAGGTTTCCTCTCCTAATACAATTTGACTTTGGGGGCTATTCCCTGAAGTGTTTTGTTTAATCCCTTCGCCCACAAACGCTTTGTACCTTTTTTGGGCGATTTTTTTTTGATTATTGAATAAACCCAGAATCCAGTCGGTTGTGAGATATTCCGGTTCTTTATTGATCCCGGCTGTAGCCCGATAACTACTCCATCTCCAATCCTCGGCTTTTTTTACACTTTCTGCCCTTACAGGATTCAATACGACATATCGGCAAAGTTCAAGTAAATAGTTTTCTTTTTGAATTAATATGGCCTTGAACCGTCCTTGAAAGATATGTCCGGGCCTTTGATGTTTTCGGTTATACTTTTGGGTATAGACGCCGTTTAACTGGCGCATGCCCGCCGAAAGGTTGGCATCGGGAGTTTCGACCAGAAGATGATAATGATTCGCCATCAGACAATAGGCATGACAAAGCCAGTTATATCGTTTAACCACTGAGCCTAAAATAGAAAGAAAATTCTGCCGATCCTGATCGTCTTTATAAATATCATTTCGACCATTCCCACGGGAAATGACGTGGTAGACGGCACCGGGATATTCGATTCGTAATGGTCTCGCCATGATAATATTCTAACAAAAAAATACTGATATTTCAAGACCTGACCCCAAATTGACATACTTTATGGTTAAAAGATATAATCATTTATAAAAGTCTAACCAAACATATTTGAAATTTTAGCGTCTGGGGATCTTGTTTTTTGAAGTTGTCCAAAGGATACCCAACGGGAAACCGGGAACCGCTCTGAAGGAGCGGGAACCGGTTTGGTCCGGCAAAGAAACCGTCGGAGTAAAGGTGGACATTTCGGCTTCCGGATGGAAGCCTCTTCCAAAGGTCGACACAGTCGACCGGCTCAAAAAACAAGATCCCCAGACGCCTAGCCAAATGTTAGGGATAAATCCTCAGATGTTATAGTGCAAGAATCTAACCTATCTGACAACTACAATCAATATTCTTGATCGGGACTAAGTTTATTAATCGGAAAACAATAAAAATCAGGTTACATTCTTTGAGGGATCTTAATATTTTCATGGTGCGGCTTCTGAAAGAAGCCTCTTATATAAGTCGTCATAGGGTTCCTTAAGAGGAGCCTTTTCAAATTCTCGACGAAGTTGACCGGCTCGACCGGCTCGTAGTGCCACGATCCAAAAGGGGGGCAATGGAAGGAGATTAAAGTTTTTTGTTTAATATTCCGAAAAAATTAGGTAGTGTTCATTTTGAACGACGGGTCTGCTGTAAAATTAAGGAATCTCTCGTCCTTGAAAATATCCGCCGTCGTTCAGTGTGCGGCAAACTTTTGTCCACCCCTTTCTTGGTGCTCAGCATCGGTGGGGTACGGATTTCCTAAAGGAAATGAAATGAAAAAATGGATCTGTCTCACCGTCTGTCTGGCCCTGGGGTGTATCAGTGTTCCGGTTTTGGCCCTTCCTTCCTTACAGTTGGATATCGGGGGCGGATATTATAATTCATCTGGTAATCCGCTATACAATGACGAAACGGTCGTGGCCACAGGACAGAATTTTACCCTCTATGCCTTGATGGAGACCTCCAAAAAGACGTCTCTCTCCGATACCTATTATCTCAGCATGGCCCTTTTCCCCCGGACGGCTTCTCCCGGAGATCCCGGTTCTTTTATTTTCAACGGCCGGACCATCAATGTGACTACCGACATGCTTTATGGCAACCCGGGCCTGCCGGCCCATGATATCTTTCAAACCAATTATTTGTTGTATGGTTTTAATTTCAATCCCCAAAATACCGTTGGAAAGTATAATGTTCAGGATAGTCCCGGCGGTTTCGGCCAACCGGGCACCGGTCTGTATTACACCGCCTTTAATGTGGATACCAGCGGTTTGGGAAACGGTTTATCTGTCCATTTCGACCTGTTCAACAGCGAAACAAAAGCCCCCTTTTCCCACGATGCCCAATCGGGGAATGCCCCCATACCCGAACCGGCCACTTTTGGCCTGATGGCTTCCGGTCTGGCCGGACTGCTTGGCTTCAAAAGATTGAAAAAATTAAACAGGCCAATATAGAGAATCTGGTAACTGTCTCTCTCTGGCCAATTTCTTTCGAAAAATACTCCTTCCCTTTGACTTCTTTATTCTGCCAAAATTCACCGTTTTGTAACGGGTTTGTCATAAGAATAGTTTAAATAAAGTCACTTCTATTTAACAGTGTGTAAAGAAACAGGGCAGCCCTTAATTCGTTAGCCGGGTTGGATTAGATTTAGACAAGTAGGTTCAGTATTAAACATCAATACCATAATCATTCAAAAAAATCAGTTTGTTAACTTGTCTGGGGGACCCACGAAGGTCCTTGAACTTGGCCTTAAAAAAGGGTTCAAGGCCTTGGATTAATTCATGCAATAATTTTTCAGGATTAGTATATTTTCGATCCAACCCGTCAGTTCCCCTGTTTCTTGTTCCCCCCGGCGAACAGGATGAGGGAATTTGCAAAAAAAGGAATAATAAGTAGTTAGTTTCCATCCGGACATTCGATTCTCCGGTCGGTCGACTCCGTCGATTTCGAGTAGAGATCGCCATTCGGCGTTAGACCAGAAAGGACATTTTCGGCGGTGAACGAGTACCATGCTGGTAAGTATGCAAAGTGGCTTCCGGATTAATTCCCATGCCCCGCCTTTGGGGACGTGACACCACGAAAGATGAAAATATCGGAGGGCCTTGATTGGCCTCAAACTCTATTTTCGTAGTAAAAAAAGGAAAGGGGGTGATTTCGGAAAAGTTAATAATTGAAATAAACGGTTATAAGTTTAAAAGGGTGGATAGTTTTCAATAAATGAATCAAAAAGGAGAGAAGAGACAGTGAAAAAACTAAGTTTATTGGTAATGGTTCTGGGCCTGATTTTTGCCATGGCCATGCCGGCTTCCGCTATTGTCCTGGATGGGGGCAAAGGCGAACAATTGTATGTCGGCGGCGTGGCTTTGTTGGATATGGCCGCTTGGACTCGCAGTAAGGAGCAGCTCAGCCAATCCTCCGAAAGAAGCGAGCTTATATTGTCGGTTCCCCATAATTCCCAATTTAGGGGATTTGTCACCAACGGGCCGGTCGGTCTCTATTGGGAGCTCGGCCTGGGAACGGCCTCGGGTTATCCTACGGGAACGAGCTCGAATACTGTGGAAAACCGAAAATTATACGGGTTTTACAAAATGGGCAACTATGAATTACGGTTCGGTAAGGATGACGGCTGGATCTATTCCGGTGTTGATCCGGGACAGTCTGTCGGCCACTCCATGTCTGCCGTTGCTTTGGGATCCGGGATGACTTCCAAGGGTATGGGCTGGGGTAATGTCTATGATGGACGGTATGCCCAGGTTTCTTTTCTGCAGACGGTCAACAAACAGTTCAACTACCGGATTTCATTAGTCGCCCCGCCACAAGTTACCGATGCAACTCTTGTCAGAACGTCTTTTGCTCAAATGCCTATTCTGGCGGCTAAGGCGAATTTCAACTGGAACTGGATACGTATCTTCCCAGCCGTGGCGTTTCAGCAGGTGAAATTTGGCAACGTGGCTGCGGGTGTTGATGACACGGTTATCTCCTATTATGCCTCCTTACCGGTTAGAGCGACCTTTGGGGCCTTTACGGCCACCGGGATGATTGGTTTCGGGCAGAATACGGCCAATATGATAGCCACTCCCATCAACGGTCTTTACCAGATTTATCAACGAGTCGGTACGTCCGTTAAAAACACCGGTGCGCTTAATGGGTTTATCAATTTCTCCTATACTTTTGGATCGGTGACTCCGCATATCTATTTTGGTTATGATAAAGCGACCAACTCCGATGCCTGGACGACCTTTGAAAACAGCAATGTTCGCCAGATGTACGGTGTTTCCGCTCACTGGAAGGTTACCCCGAATTTCACGGTTAAACCGGAAGTCAGTGTTTTTGATTTCGGCAAGAGACCGAATACCACTTTCGCCAATGGCGCCAATGATCTTGGGAAAGACTGGATCGCCGGTGTACAATTCCAGTTTGTTTTTTAATTCGATTTAAACCATTCAACTCCCAAAAACCCGGAGGGGAAATCCTCCGGGTTTTTTTTTAGATTTATAGAAGAGGGCTGTCTGGACTTCGATGATGGAAGAAGAATGGTGAAAATGACGGTCAGCGTTAAGGGCCCTGTGTTCGACGAAAAGGGTGCAAACGGAGGCCCACTTTTCATTTCCTTTCCGGACGATCCTTCCCTTCTCTCATCCTGATTAAAGACCTATCTTCGTAAAAAGAGAACAAGACTATCCGGAAAGGGTCTGGTTTCGGTTGAAACTTTTTTAATAATTGCATTATGTTATTCTGTTTTAAGATATATCGATCAGGGGGATGAATTTTTTCGATTCTTACTTGACTCTTAACGGCCTCTGGTATACATTGAACCCGGCTCTTGCCGCCCTAACTAATCCATTTGACTCCTTATTAGGACGGTTCCCAATACCCTGGAAATGATTTTGCGAGGTGAATATGTCCACAATGTTTAAAGAGGACCAGATCGAGAAGGCCAAAAAAGGAAAGGCCGCCTGGGAGAGGGAGTTGTCCTCTCAGCTTTCTCTTCATCCCGAACGAAAAAGACGATTTTCCACGGTCTCCGATCTGGAGATCAAGAACATCTATTCTCCCGACGATATCGCCGGCCTGGATTATGAGGCCGATCTCAATTACCCCTGCGCCTATCCCTATACCCGGGGGGTGCAGCTCTCCATGTACCGGGGGCGCCTCTGGACCATGCGCATGTTTGCCGGCCTGGGGTCGGCTGAGGATACCAATGAACGGTTCCATTACCTGGTTCAGCAGGGTCAGACCGGTCTGAGCACGGCCTTTCATATGCCCACGCTCATGGGCTATGACAGTGATTCGCCCATGGCCCGGGGTGAGATCGGCAAGTGCGGGGTGGCTATCGATACCCTGCAGGATATGGAGTTCCTTTTTAACGGGCTTCCCATTGATCGGATCACCACTTCCATGACCATCAATCCCCCGGCCTCAATCATCTGGGCCATGTACATTGCCATGGCCGAAAAGCGGGGCATCCCCCGGAACAAATTAGGCGGGACGATCCAGAACGATATGCTCAAGGAATTCGCTGCCCAGAAGACCTTTATGTGTCCTATCCGGCCCTCTTTGCGGCTGGTGACTGATACGGTGGAATTCGGGACCAAGGAAGTGCCCCGCTGGAATACGATCAGCATCAGCGGTTATCATATCCGCGAAGCCGGGTCCACGGCCGTGCAGGAACTGGCCTTTACCTTGGCCGACGGCCTGGCCTATGTGGAAGACGCCATGAAAAGGGGTCTGGATGTGGACGATTTCGCCCCCCGTTTATCTTTTTTCTTTAATGCCCATATCGATTTCTTTGAAGAGATCGCCAAATACCGGACGGCCCGCCGCATGTGGGCCCGTTTTATGAAAGAGCGCTTCAAGGCCAAGAATCCCCGGTCCTGGTGGCTCCGGTTTCACACCCAGACGGCCGGCTGTTCCCTGACTGCCCAGCAGCCCTATAATAATGTCGTCCGGACGGCCATTGAGGCCATGGCCGCTGTCCTCGGAGGGACCCAGTCCCTGCACACCAATTCCCTGGATGAGGTCCTGGCCATTCCTACGGCCGAAGCGGCCACTATCGCCCTGCGCACGCAACAGATTATTGCCGAGGAATCGGGGGTGACCAATACCATCGATCCTCTGGGAGGGTCCTATTTTGTGGAAGCCTTGACCAACCGGATGGAGGAAGAGGCCCTGGCCTATATTAAGAAGATTGACGATATGGGTGGAATGGTTGAGGCCCTGGACCGCCATTATCCGCAGATGGAGATCGCTGATGCGGCCTACAAATATCAGCAGCAGCTCGACCGGGAGGAAAAGATCATGGTCGGCGTCAATAAGTATGTGACGGAAGATGCCCTGCCGGTGGAAGTTTTGAAAATCGACCCGGAGCTGGAGGCCAAGCAGATCGCCCGGATCAATCAGCTTAAAAACGACCGGGACAACAAAAAAGTGCAGGAATGGCTGGATCGGTTGGGCGAGGCCTGTGTAAATAATGTGAATGTCATGCCAATCCTGATCGAGGCCGTGAAGGAATACGCCACCCTGCAGGAATGCTGTGATGTCTATCGCAAGGCTTTTGGCAGGTATCGGGATCCGGGAATCTTTTAAATAAGACAAGGAGTGATGGAGTAGTGGAGTGTTGGGATATGAATTTTTTGTCATCCAATACCTCCGATACTCCAATACTCCATTCCTCCAGTTTTTAAAGGAGTTTTTATGACCAAGGAACGAAAGATACGTATTTTAGTGGGCAAACCGGGACTGGACGGCCATGATCGCGGCTCGCGGATCATCGCCCGGGCCTTCCGGGATGCCGGATTCGAAGTGGTCTACACCGGTCTGCATCAGACGCCGGAAGAGATCGTTCAGGCAGCCCTGCAGGAAGATGTGGACCTGATCGGTTTGTCCAGCCTGGCCGGGGCCCATAATTTCCTTTTTCCAAGGGTCATGGAACTGCTCAAGGAAAAAGGGGCTGAGGATATCGCCGTCATCGGCGGAGGTATCTTCCCGGCGGAGGATATCGCCAGCCTTAAGGAGAAAGGGATCAAAGAAATTTTTATTCCTGGTTCTTCGCTGGAGAACATCGTCGCCTGGGTGCGCGAAAATATCACCCCGAGATAATCATGGATTGGACGCAAAAAATATTAAACGGAGACCTGCGGACCGTGGCCCGGATGATCCGGGATATTGATGACGGTCTTCCCGAGGCCCGGGCCATCCTCAAAGAGTTATACCCTCATACCGGCAGGGCGTATGTCATCGGCGTCACCGGGTCGCCGGGCGTGGGGAAGAGCACCCTGGTGGACCGGATGATTCAAAATCTCCGGGCCAGAGGGAAAACCGTTGGTGTTCTGGCCGTGGACCCCACCAGTCCTTTCAGCGGCGGGGCCATCCTGGGCGACCGTATCCGCATGCAGCGGCACAGTACCGATGAAGGCGTCTTCATCCGCAGTATGGCCACCCGCGGACATTTCGGCGGTCTGACCCCTTCCACCCGTGGGGCCATTGCCGTTCTGGATGCCATGGGCAAGGATTATATCCTGGTGGAGACGGTAGGAGTTGGGCAGGATGAGATCGAAATCGTCCGGGCGGCCCATACGACCCTGATTGTCCTGATTCCGGGAATGGGCGATGATATTCAGGCCATCAAGGCCGGTATCCTGGAAGCCGGGGATGTTTTTGTCATCAATAAGGCTGACCGGGATGGGGCTCAAAAGACCCGTCAGGAACTCCTGACCATGATTGAGATGGATAAGGACCGCAAAACAAAAGGCGGCTGGAAACCGACCATTTACATGGCCGAAGCCCTAAAGAATCTGGGAGTGGAGGAACTGATGGCCGGGCTTGAGGACCACCGGGCCTTTCTCTTAAAAAAAGACCCCCATTATCTGGCTGAATTTCAGTATTACCGGGCGCGGATGGAATTATTTGACCTGGTCAAGCAGGATGTGATCGGCGCCATCATGGAGCAGTTGACCCAATCCGGAAAGTGGGACGAGTTCGTTCAGGATCTGGTCCGGAAAAAGACCGATCCCTACAGCCTCAGTGAAGAGATTATCTCCCTGTATTTAAAGGATTGCCGGATCCCCGAGTAGTCCGCTGTTTTCTTGTTGGATGGACTCAATATGAAAATAGGTTTGGGAGTCTTTCGTGCCTGTTTTCATGGCTGGGCTTCAGAAAGAAGCCTCTTTAATCCCTCAGTCGGTTCACCCCACTCCCCATAGTTCATCGAATCACCCCTCAATCCTGATCATGGGTCTGACCATAAAAATTTTTCTCCGGTGGGGTCCCTCTTACTTCATGAGAAGGAACCAGGGTCCGATAATCGACCTTCCCTTTTCGATGCAAGGCGATTAAAAAATTGACAATATCCTGCGAGAATCCCCCTTCCGAGGCTTTCTGGGTCAAGACTTCTAAAGTGGTCCTGAAATCATAGGAACGATTGCGATAGGGTCTGGGCGAGACCAAGGCATCGTAGATATCGCAGACAGCCACGATTTCGACCTTCCGGTCCGAAAGGGTCATCCCAAAAGGATAACCGCTCCCGTTTCGACGTTCATGATGTTCTAAGGTGACATGGGGGCCCAATTTATCCAAATGACCTTGATAATAGCTCAGAAGGACCGATCCCACGACCACATGGTGCTTGACACGGGTGAACTCGTCGGCGGTTAAGGGGGTTTCTTTTTGGAGAATCTCTACGGGGACGGCTACCTTCCCCAAATCATGTAACGGCCCCATGGAGGCCACCAGACGGCTCTCTTCCGGATCGTTTAAGAGGTTGAAGGCCGTATGGGCCGTCAACACAAAGACCCGCAGGGAATGCCAATAGGTGTAAGGGTCTTTATCCTTAAAGAAACGCAAGACTTCGATCACCAAAGTCGGAAGGGAAGTTAGGAGGAGAACCTCCTTTAACTGTTCGAGAAGACCTTTCCCTTCAAAAAGTTCCTTTAGGGGATAATCGTGGAAGACCTGATTAATGTCATCCCAGAGGTTTGAAAAATCCCGCATTGAAAGGGATGATTTGGCCCTCGGCCCCCCATGGGCTATTTTACGGAGCAGTTGGCCGGAAAATAACTCGCCTTGTTGAACAATGATCTTACCATCCAAATCCCTGATTTCGTAAGGCAGGGCAATCTCTTTGGGAGCGAGGGGAAAGGGGTCTTTCATTTTTTCTTTGACCATTTTAAGGACCTGTTTCTTTCCGCATGGTAATTAAGGCCTAATAGCGGACGGCTTTTTTTGATCCAATTTTAGGTATTATAAATCAATTTCTTATCTAAATCCAGCAGCAACTGATCGTTCTCTTTAAGCTCCTTTGATAAATTATAAAAATAAAGCAAATCTCTCCATCATCACTTTCTTGAATCTGTTTAAGGTATCTGTCCCTGTTGAGTTGTCTTGTCCATGATAACCTGAAATTTTCCGAATAATATTTCCTAAAGTTTTTTTTCGAAAATTCCGAAAATAAGATAAATCTAAGTGGATCTTTAGAGCTGTATTTAAATAGTCCAATGAAAATCCAATGCCTCGAGCGGCCGAGTCCTGAGAATCCGCCGATATTGGAGAGGAGTTTCCCATGCTTAACAAATTTAAACTTAAAACAAAAACATTCGGGTCCTTTTTGCTTCTACTGGTTTTGACCGCCGCTATTGCCTTTATCGGCTGGAACGGGCTACGGTCAATGGATGAACGGATTAAAAAGAGCGATGATATGACAAAGATGGTTGAGATGCTTTTACAGGCTCGGAGGCACGAAAAAAATTATATCCTCCGTGGCGATAAAAAATGGGTGGACGAAGTAACTAAGGCCATCTCCCAGATGAAAAAACAGGCCCAGGAAACCGTCCAGAAATTGAATGACCCTCAGGATCGGCAGCAAATGAATCGGGTCCTGGAGGCTGTGGCCCTTTACGAAAAAGGAATCGCCCAACTGACTGACTTAAAAACAAATAAGCCCAAGGAAGAACAGGAAAAACTCTTGCCGGAGAATGATGCCTTTTTACTGCAGACCGGTAGGGCCGTGGAAAAGGAATGCAATGTCCTTCGTCTGACTCAACGAAAGAAGATGGAGGCCCAGATGGCCAACACCCAAACCGGGATGATCGGAGGGTCCGCCATCGCCATTTTATTGGGTTTAGTCTTGGCCTATTTTATGTGTCGAGACTTGACTCGCCCCATTAAAAGGGTAGCCGATGGTTTGGTGGAAGGATCCGATCAGGTGGCCAGCGCGGCGGAACAGATCTCCGCAGCCAGCCAATCCCTGGCAGAAGGGGCCTCGGAGCAGGCAGCCGGTTTGGAGGAGACCTCTTCTTCGATTGAAGAGATGGCCTCCATGACCAGACAGAACGCCGAGAGCGCTACCCAGGCCAATACCCTGATGCGGGATACGGCCCTGGTCGTCGAGGAGGCCAATCAGGCGATGAAAGAACTGACTCAGTCGATGCTGGAGATCTCCTCGGCCAGCGAAGAAACGGGAAAAATTATCAAGACCATCGATGAGATCGCCTTCCAGACCAATCTATTGGCCCTGAATGCCGCCGTGGAGGCCGCACGAGCCGGAGAGGCCGGGGCCGGGTTTGCCGTTGTGGCCGATGAGGTGCGTAGCCTGGCCCTGCGGGCGGCAGAGGCGGCTAAAAACACCTCTCTTTTGATTGAGGACACGGTCAAGAAGATCAAAACCGGATCGGATATTGTAGGCAAGTCCAATGAAGCCTTTGAAAAAGTGGCCGCTGGGGCCCGGAAGGTTTCCGATTTGTTAGGAGAAATCGCCGCCGCCTCTCAGGAACAGTCCCAGGGAATAGACCAGATTAATAAAGCCATCAGTGAAATGGATCGGGTCGTGCAACAGAATGCGGCCAGCGCTGAAGAATCGGCCTCGGCCTCAGAGGAAATGAATGGCCGGGCCGAAGAAATGAAGGTGTTTGTTCGGGAGTTGATCATGATCATTGAAGGGGCCCAAACAGAACTCGGTGTCAAGCCTGTTCGGGCTTTGGATCAACCTGAGAGGATGAGGAAGAAGGAGATGATCGGCGGACTTCCGGGTGGGAAAGCAATGAGGCCTAAGGCCCTCCCCTATAGTAAAGGGTAGCGGTCTCTGCCCTGAGGCCTCCAAAGACCATTTGTTACGGTCTGGGGGAGAGGGGCAAGGTCATTTTTCTTCTTGACTATTATTTTCCGACTAACATATATTGCCTTGAAAAAAGATTTCCAACGGCACATTTCTATGGTCATGTAATTTTTTAAGGGTTTAAGGGGATATCGTGAAAACTAATTTGGCTAACGACTTAAATTATTTAGGATTGTTGGAAAAGGCGCAGGAAATTTATAAGGAATTGGGAGACCAGGCGGCCCTCTCTTACATCAAATACAGCCATCGGCTCCTCAGTAAGGTTTACCATCCGGATTTAAACCCCTTAAATGAAGAAAAGGCCCGTCAGGCCCAACAAAAATTAAATCAGGTTAGTGAACGGATCAGCCGTCTGGATGACAAAGAAATCCTGGAAGTGCTTGTCAAAAAAGATTTGCCGGTCATAAATAAGGAAGAAGAAAGACCTCCTGAGAAAATAAAGATCCTGGTGGTTGAAGATGAATTCGGCCTCCATGAGATTTTTCGGGAGATTTTCCGGATGGAAGGGTATGAAGTCCGGATCGCCACCAATGGTGTTCAGGGTTACGAATTGTTTAAAAAGTTTAATCCCCACCTGGTCTTTACTGATATTATCATGCCGGAGATGAACGGCCTGGACCTGGTCAGTAAGATCAGGGAGCTCAAGCCCCACATAAAAGTCATCTATATGAGCGGTTTTTTCGGCATCAAACAACTAAGAATGAGGATTCAGGAGGAGGTCGAACATTACGGCTATTTGACCCTTTCCAAACCCTTCAAACTCAGCGTGATGCTGGATATGGTCAAGGAATACCTGGCTTCCGACAGCCCTTTGGAAATAACCAGCTAAAGGAATCTCCCGCTGACATTCTGCGGACTCTACTAATCAAGGAGTTTTGTAAAGAAGGTTTCTTAGATTCTTAGGCTATACCATTTGAGGGTTTTTCTTTAACATGTGGTGAAGCGTCTGGGAGTCTTGTTTTTTGAGCCGGCCGGACTGTGTCGACCTTTGAAAGAGGCTTCCCTCCGGAAGCCGACAGGGCCGGATTTTCTTCGCAAGAAAACCTGCTCAGCCCCACTCCTTCGGAGCGGGACCCGGTTTCTCGTTGGGTAACTTTTGGACAACTTCAAAACACAAGACCCCCAGACGCCAAAGTTTCAAATATGTTTGGCTAGAGATTAATCCCCACCTTCCGAAGGTAAATTTTGAAGATACCGGCTTTGGGCACGGCTAAAGGGGCCACGATATCCACTTTGCCCAGGACTTCTTTATCCATCTTGAAAACCAATTCCCCCAGTTTTTGTCCTTTTTTTATCTCACCCGAAATTTTCTCGGCGACTTGAGGTTCTTTGGTGGGGGACCCTTTTTGATCTAAAAGCAGGGAGTAAGAAAAGTTTGCCCCGGCGACCCCCTTGATCTTCCCGAGCTCTCCTTCCGTGAGGATAATGTCTTTATCGATGAGGTCTCCTTTCTTCACCAGAGGAATGGTTTTATATTGGGCAAAGGCCTTTTTTAATTTTTCCATAACCAGATTGTCCCGGACTTTGGCCTTTGGGCTTCCCAAAACCACGACGATAAAGCGTAAATCATTCCGGACGGCCGTCACGACGATGTTAAAACCCGTTTCTCGAAAATATCCGGTTTTTAGGCCGTCTACTTCCGGCATGCGGAAAAGGAGTTTATTGTGGTTGTTCATGGTAAACTGCCCCTCCCGGAAGCCTTCGGTCTTGATGGAGGTCCATTCCAGGATTTTCGGATAGTTCAAAAGTGCCCGGCTGAGGATAGCCAGGTCATGGCAGGAGCTGGCATCCTCCGGTTCGCCTTTGGATGGGGGCAGCCCGTGGACGGAATGAAATTCCGTATCAGCCATATTAAGGGCCTTGGCCTTCTGATTCATTAAGGCGATGAAGGCCTCTTTGGACCCGGCAATATGTTCGGCCAGGGCATAGGCGGCATCATTGGCCGAGGCCACCATGAGGGCCTTCATCATCTGGTCCAGGGTGAAGACCTCTCCTTCTTTAAGATAGACCTGACTTCCTCCGATCTTGGAGCTGGCTTTGGAGACGGTTATGGGATCAGTTAATTTCAGTTCGCCTTTGGCCAGTTTTTCCAAGACCACATAGGCCACCATAAGTTTGACCACACTGGCCGGGGCCCGTTTGAGGTGAACGTTTTCTCCCTCCAGGACTTTCCCGTTACGGGCATCTATCACCAGGTAAGCTTTACAGGGTTCTTCTTTTTCAGCCTTGGCCTGTTTCTGAGCGGCGACCCCTTTGGACGGACGGGCTTTTTTCAATGACTGCGAACGGGCCTGTGCCCAGCCGGTCCAGATAAGGATAATCAGCCCTATGACCACCCATTTTTTGATCATTTTTTATTCCTCCGATTTCAAAT
>Ga0233425_10005494_pt1 | contig 19965 bp, 10 predicted proteins | sample Watercolumn_Towu_2_FD_181712 | JGI IMG/M metagenome (GOLD analysis project Ga0233425, IMG submission 181712) | Freshwater microbial communities from Lake Towuti, South Sulawesi, Indonesia - Watercolumn_Towuti2014_140_MG | ecosystem: Environmental > Aquatic > Freshwater > Lake | place... | reverse complement strand
CAATTCGATTATTTTTCTTGTGCGCGGTTTTACTAACCGCTGTTTCCGGGTATTTTTATTTTACTAAACCAGGGGCAATTTCTTTTGATTTGGCAAATGATACTCAAGCTGCTGGTGAGATTATAAAAAGTTTTAACGCTTTACCACTAGCCACCTTGGAAGCAAAGGATGATAATAAGTTTTTTGTTTCTGATAATCTGAAAGACGCCGGAATCAAGATTGAATATGCCAATGCCCAGGTTAATGAAGAAAAGCAAAAAATAAAACAAGCGGAAGAAGAAAAAAATAAATTCCAAATTAATTTTGACAGTGGACGTTCTTTGCGTGTTTCTTTGAATCAGGACAAAGAAATTATAATGGAAGATTTTTCCACAGAGCCTTGGAATGAAGCAGAGGCTATTAGGTTAAGTGAAAAAACAACCGAACTTCCAAAAGATTTTTCACAAAACGAAACAGAAAAATGGAGTGATAAAATCACTGCTCGTTTGAAAGATTTTTTTCGTGTTGAAAAAGAACAAAAAAATATTTTGAAATATTCTTCGCAAAATGGGCGAAAAACTTCTTATTACGGCTATCTTGCAGACAAAGCACTAGGAGCGCGCCAATTAAAACATTGGACAAAATACCAAAATCCCAAGATTGATACCTGTCAGTTAGTCGAAGAAAAAGGCCATGTGTGTGAAGAAAAAGAAGAATATCATTTTACCAATGCCCGTTTAAAAATCGCTGCCAACGGTGATGCAGAGGTTTTTTATTATGGCGAACAAGAAAAAAACAATGATTTAGCCATGGCGCAAGTTGAGCCTGATCTTTTGGAGCGCGCCCGCCGGGTACTGGCTAAAGACTTAGGAGAAAATACCAGCCAAAAGCCAGACTTAGTCATCCCTAAGCCTTATTATATTGACAATCAAGGAAATGTGATTAATTTGGACTGGCAGATTACTGATGACGGAAAAATCTTAAAACTTGTTTTCACCCCAGGAGTAGGCCAGTATCCGATTTTTCTAGATCCGACCCTTAAAATCTCTGAAGGAAATTCCTTAAAAAACGCTCAAACGATCACTGGTGGAGCGACTAATGATTCTTTTGGCACTTCTTTGGTAGCCGGTGATTTTAATACTGATGGCAGAACAGACTTGGCAGTTGGCGCTTATGGATATAACTCAGTTACCGGTCGCGCTTATATTTTTTATAATGACGGATCAATGCCAAATACCGCTTCTACGGCTGATGTAACTATTACTGGTGAAGCAACTAATGATCTTTTTGGCATTTCTTTGGTAGCTGGTGATTTTAATACTGACAACAGAACCGACCTAGTAGTCGGCGCCCGTGGATATACCTCAGCTACTGGTCGCGCTTATATTTTTTATAATGACGGATCAATGCCAAGTACCGCTTCTACGGCTGATGTAACTATTGCTGGTGAAGCAACTGGTAATGTTTTTGGTTATTCTTTAGTAGCTGGTGATTTTAATGCTGACGGCAAAACCGACTTGGCAGTTGGTGCTTATGGATATAACTCAGGGACTGGTCGCGTTTATATTTTTTACAATGACGGATCAATACCCACAACTGCTTCTACGGCTGACATTATTATCACTGGCGAAGCGGCTAATAATTATTTTGGACGTTCTTTGGTAGCCGGTGATTTTAATGCTGACGGCAAAACCGACTTGGCAGTCGGCGCTTATGCATATAATTCAAATACTGGCCGTGCCTATATTTTTTATAATGACGGATCAATGCCGACTACTGCCGCCACTGCCGATGTAACTATCACTGGCGGAGCGACTAGTAATAATTTCGGCGATTCTTTGGTTGCTGGTGATTTTAATGCTGACGGCAAAACCGACCTGGCAGTCGGCGCCGATGGGTATAATTCAGATACCGGTCGCGTTTATATTTTTTACAATGACGGATCAATACCAAATACCGCTTCTACGGCTGATGTAACTATTACTTGTGAAGCAACTGGTAATGTTTTTGGTTATTCTTTAGTAGCTGGTGATTTTAATGCTGACGGCAAAACCGATTTAGCAGTTGGTGCTTATGGGTATAGTTCAGATACCGGTCGCGCTTATATTTTTTATAATGACGGATCAATACCCATAACTGCTGCTACGGCTGACATTATTATTACTGGCGAAGTGGCTAATAGTTATTTTGGACGTTCTTTGGTAGTCGGTGATTTTAATGCTGATGGCAAAACCGACTTGGCAGTCGGCGCTTATGGATATAACTCAATTACCGGTCGTGCTTATATTTTTTATAATGATGGATTAATACTCACTACTGCTGCTACGGCTGATGTAACCATTACTGGTGAAGCGACTAGTGATTATTTCGGCACTTCTTTGGCGGCTGGTGATTTTAATTCTGATGGTAAAACCGATTTAGCAGTCGGAGCTTATTTGTATAATTCAGATACCGGCCGCGCTTATATTTTTTATAATGATGGATCAATACCCACTACCGCCGCCACGGCTGACATCATTATCACTGGCGAAGCGGCTAATAATTATTTTGGACGTTCTTTAGTAGCCGGTGATTTTAATACTGATGGCAAAACCGATTTAGCAGTTGGCGCTTATGGATATAACTCAGTTACCGGTCGTGCTTATATTTTTTATAATGACGGATCAATGCCAACTACCGCCGCCACGGCTGATGCAACTATCACGGGCGAAGCGACTAATAATTATTTTGGCCTTTCTTTGGTAGCTGGTGATTTTAATGCTGATGGCAAAACCGATTTAGCAGTCGGCGCTGATAAATATAATTCATTTACCGGACGCGTTTATGTTTTTTATAATGATGGATCAATACCCACCACTGCTTCTACGGCCGATATCATTATCACGGGCGCGACTAATAGTTCTTCCGGCAATTCTTTAGCGTCCGGTGATTTTAATTCTGATGGCAAAACCGACCTGGCAGTCGGCGCTTATGGATATAATTCAAACACTGGCCGTGCCTATATTTTTTACAATGACGGATCAATGTCAACCACCACTGCTACGGCTGATGTAACTATCACTGGCGCGACTAATAGTTCTTTCGGCAATTCTTTAACAGCTGGTGATTTTAATTCTGATGGCAAAACCGATTTGGCAGTTAGTGCTTATAGATACAGTTCATTTACCGGTCGTGCCTATATTTTTTACAATGACGGATCAATACCCACTACCGCCGCTACAGCTGATGTAACTATTACTGGCGAAGCGACTAGTAATAATTTCGGCGATTCTTTGGTTGCTGGTGATTTTAATTCTGATGGCAAAACTGACTTAGCAGTTGGCGCTGATGGATATGGTTCAGATATCGGCCGTGCCTATATCTTTTATAATGATGGATCAATACCCACTACTGCTGCTACAGCCGACATCATCATTACTGGTGAAACGGGGAGTAATAATTTTGGCACTTCTTTAGCGGCTGGTGATTTTAATTCTGATGGCAAAACTGACTTGGTAGTTGGCGCCAATGGATATAATTCAAATACCGGCCGCGTCTACGTCTACACTTTTTTTAACAAATTTCAAAATAATAATATCGCGCTAACCGGCGGAGCAACTAATAATAATTTTTCTGAACAAATGGTAGCGGGTGATTTTAATGCTGATGGCAGGATGGATTTAGCAGTTGGTGCCAAGAATTATAATAGCAATACGGGTCGGGTGTATATTTTTAATAATGATGGAATTTACGGTTCAGCTGATGTTACTTTAACCGGCAGTACTACTAATAATTTTTTCGGTTCCTCTTTGGCAGCCGGTGATTTTAATGCTGATGGCAGAACTGACTTGGCAGTCGGGGCTTACGGCTATAGTTCCAACAAGGGAGAAGTCTATATTTTTAATAATGACGGATCAATACCCACTACCGCCCAAACCGCTGATTCAAAGATCACCGGCTCTTCGACCGGAGATTTTTTTGGCTCTTCTTTGGCAGCCGGAGACATTAATGCTGATGGCAAAATCGATCTCTTGGTTGGCGCAACCACTACTTCTTCGGGCGCTGGCCGAGTTTATGGTTTTTATAGCAATGGTACAATTTCTTCCCAGAATGCTTCTTCTTCCGGTCTTAAGATTGACGGCGAGGCTCTTAGTTCTTTTGGATCGATTATCCGAACGGGTGATTTTAATGCTGACAGTAAAACCGACCTAGTAGTCGGCGCTTCTGCGTATAGCACCAATACCGGCCGCGCCTATATTTTTTATAATGACGGATCAATACCCACAACTGCTGCTACTGCTGACGCAATTATCACGGGCGCAACCACTAGTAATTATTTTGGCTCAGCTTTGGCGCCAGGAGATTTTAATACTGATGGCAAAACAGATTTAGCCATTGGCGCTTATGGGTATAATTCCTCTCTGGGTGCTGCTTATCTTTTTTATAACGATGGAACATATCCCAATGCCGCTACTTCAGCTGATGCTGTTTTGTATGGTGCGGCTAGCAGCACTAGCGCCAATGACAAATTTGGATATTCTTTGGCAGCCGGTGACATGAATGCCGATGGTAAACAGGATTTAGTGGTTGGTTCGCCGGGATTTTATGCTAATCGCGGCGCGGCTTTTATTTATTTTAACGACAGCCATTACAATACCATGTCAGAATTTGCGGATATAATTATCGAGGGGACAGATACCAGCGGACAATTCGGTTTTCAGGTTGTGATCGGCGATTTTACCGGTAGTGGGCGAGATGCGCTTTTTGTTGGCACGCCAGGATACAGTACTAATACCGGCCGCGCTTATCTTTTTGCTTCCCGCGATCCTTTTTCTTGGGAACTTCAAGAACTTTCTGGTACGCCCAGAGTAATGCCTTATTCTGGAATGGAAATGCTGATTACTGGAGAAGGGGGAAATAATTATTTTTCTTCCAGTTTTGCCAGTGGAGATTTAAATAATGACGGAGAAACCGATTTAGTTATCGGCGCTTATGGCTACAACAATAACCAAGGACGTGTTTATCTTTTTTACGGTGATGGTCGCTTACCAAATGTTGCCAGCGAGGCGGATAAGATTATTTATGGCGAAAGCGGAACTAGCAAGTTTGGTAAAAAAATAATGATTACCGATGTTAATAATGACAGAAAATCTGATTTAATTATTGGTGCTGATAGCTATAATGCTGGTCAGGGACGAGTTTATATATTTAATAACGACGGCCATATTGCCAATCGCGCCTCCTTAGCCGACACTATAATCACCGGAGAGGCAGTTGGTGATTATTTTGGCATACAAATGGTGAATGGCGATTTTAATGCCGATGGCAAAAATGATTTTCTAGTTGGCGCTACGGGTAATAATTCTAGTCGCGGCGCTGTTTATTTTTTTAATAATGATGGCACAATCCCAAGTTCTGCCGCTAATGCCGACTCCAAAACAAGCGGTTCAACCACTAATGAATATTTTCCCTATGCTTTGACAGTTGGAGATTTTAATGCTGATGGTAAAACTGATTTTGCGGCCGGTTCGGTTAATTCTGGTTCTTTCATAGGATCAGTTGCTATCTTTTACAATGCTACTAGTTTTCCCGCTTCCGCCACTTCTGCCAATGTGATTATTAATCAGTTGTCAGTAATGAGTGGTTTTGGATTAACACTTTCTTCTGCTGACTATAATTTTGACGGTGAAACGGATCTAGCAGTTGGTGCTCCGTGGTATAACTCCAATCAAGGAAGAGTCTATATTTATCGCGGAGCCACTACTTTTGACACAGTGGCTGATGATACTATTACAGGTGAAGCTGGCACAGGGCAATTCGGATTTAGTTTGTCATCCGGAGATTACAATACAGACGGTCGCGTGGATCTAGCGGTAGGTGCCCCTGATTATAATTCCAACCAAGGAAAAGTCTATCTTTTGTACAATGACGGATCTATCCCATCCACAGCTGCCTCAGCAGATGTTTCCATGATAGGGGAGAGTGGAAAATATGGATCCGAACTTCATTCCATGGATTTTAATAGTGACGGCAAAACAGATTTAATAATCGGAGCAGTTGAATACAATGCCAATCAAGGTCGCGCTTATCTCTATACTTTTGACGATGCTGTGATCACTGGTGGAGCGACTAATAATAATTTCGGCACTTCTTTAATAGCTGGTGATTTTAATGCTGATGGCAGAATCGATCTCGCAGTCGGTGCTTCTGCGTATAATTCATATACCGGTCGCGTCTATATTTTTTACAATGACGGATCAATACCAAATACCGCTTCTACAGCTGATGTAACTATTACTGGTGAAACAACTAGTAATTATTTTGGTTCTTCTTTAGCAGCTGGTGATTTTAATGCTGATGGTAAAACCGATTTAGCAGTCGGAGCTTATTGGCATAATTCAGATACCGGCCGCGCCTATATTTTTTATAATGACGGATCAATACCCACTACTGCTGGTACAGCTGATGTAACTATTACTGGTGAAACAACTAATAATTTTTTCGGCTATTCTTTAGCAGCTGGTGATTTTAATACTGATGGCAGAACCGATTTGGCAATCGGAGCTTATTGGCATAATTCATATACCGGACGTGTCTATATTTTTTATAATGACGGATCTATCCCCACCACTGCTTCTACGGCTGATGTAGCTATTACTGGCGGAGTGGTTTGGGATTATTTCGGCTATTCTTTAGCAGCTGGTGATTTTAACGCTGATGGTAAAACCGATTTAGCTGTCGGTGCCAATGGATATGATTCAGATACTGGCCGTGCTTATATTTTTTATAATGACGGATCAATACCCACCACCGCTGGTACCGCTGATGTAACTATCACTGGCGAAGCTAATGATTCTTTTAGTTATTCTTTGGTTTCTGGTGATTTTAATGCTGATGGCAAAACCGATCTGACAGCCGGCGCTTATGCATATAATTCAAATACCGGTCGCGTTTATATTTTTTATAATGATGGATCAATACCCACCACCGCGGCTACGGCTGATGTGATTATTACTGGAGAAAATGAAGAAGGTCATTTTAGCTTTTCTTTAGTAGCTGGTGATTTTAATACTGATGGCAGAACCGATTTAGCAGTCGGCGCTGATTGGTATAATTCATTTACCGGACGCGTTTATGTTTTTTATAATGATGGATCAATACCCACTACTGCTGCCATGGCTGATGTTGTCATTGTCGGCGAAGCGATTAATAATATTTTTGGCTATTCCTTAGCAGCCGGAGATTTTAATGCTGATGGAAAAACCGATTTAGCTGTCGGTGCCAATGGATATGATTCAGATACTGGCCGTGCTTATATATTTTTTACAGAAACCAAAAAAGCTGAACCTAGTCCTTACCACAATGGTGAATATATTTTGAAAAAAAATATTAATATTAAAAGGGGAGTTAATTTTAAATAATAAAAGCCATGTTAATTATTGATGTTGTTTTTTTGATAATTTTATCCGGGTTTGTTTTTTATGGTTTATTTTTTGGCTTAATTAGGACAATCGGTGTTTTGGTGGGACTGCTTATCGGAACTTGGGTAGCGGGAAATTATTATCTAGAAGTTTTTGGTTTTATCAAAGGCGCTTTTTTGGGCTTTGATAATTTGGGAAAGATTTTAAGTTTTTTGATAGTTTTTTCACTAACAGAAAAATTAGTTGGTTTAGGCTTTAGCATTATTGACAAAACATTTAATATCTTAAGCATCATTCCATTTTTAAAAACAATTAACAAATTAGGGGGAGTAATCTTCGGGCTTATTGAAGGAACACTGACTATCGGTCTTTTTTTGTTTATTGCCAGCCGTTATATTTTCATAGAAACATGGCTCGGGGCATTGCTTCAGAACTCGGTTCTGGCTCCGTTTTTTTTGAACACGGTTAAAGTGTTGATGCCGCTTTTACCAGATGTACTTAAGCAACTTCAACCATTTTTGTGGTATAAGCAATAAAAAATATTAAAAAAGTTCCAGAGAAGGGCTTATTTTTTTATTTTTTTCCACTTGTAATTTGATAGCAATAAATGGTATTATAAAGATATAAATATTATATAATTTTATTGTGAATATTGCCGCAATAATATTTTAAAAAAAGTGGATTTATCTTATTATTTTAAACAGGCAATCGAAAGGAATGCGTCTGATCTTCATTTGGTTGAGGGAAGCATTCCGTCTTTGCGTATTTTTGGAGAATTAATCAAATTAGACGAAAGTCCGATTCCGTTGGGCGAGCTTAATTACGCTGTTTTTAATTCTTTGGACAAAAGCACTAAAGAACGTTTTCAAAGAAAAAGAGATTTGGATTTGTCAATGATATTCTATGGCCATAGATTTAGAGTGAATTTGCATCTCCAAGAAGGGCGAGTCGGTTTGGCCGCTAGACTGGTCCCCAATACCATACCAGAACCAAGCCAAATCGGTTTTAATGAAGTTATTTATTCTTTTACCCATCTTAAGGATGGTTTGATAATCGTGACTGGTCCGACTGGTTCTGGCAAGTCAACCACCTTGGCCGTGATGATTGATATTATTAACGCTGAAAGACGTTCTCATATTATCACCATTGAAGACCCGATTGAATTTGATTTTCACGACAAGCAAAGCATTGTGGAGCAAAGGCAGATCGGCAGAGACACGGAAGGATTTGCTTCAGCCCTAAAATATGCTCTGCGACAAGATCCAAACGTAATCATGGTAGGAGAAATGAGAGACCTAGAGACAGTAAAAGCGGCTTTGACTGCCGCCAAAACAGGACATTTGGTTTTGGCCACACTGCATACTTCCACGGCCGCCGAAACAGTTGAAAGAATTATTGATTTTTTCCCGGTTGAAAATCAAAACCAAATCGCGCATCAGCTAGCTTCTGTCTTGCGAGCCGTTGTGGCGCAGCAACTTCTACCCCGAAAGAACGGAGGACTTGTAGCCGCTCGCGAGGTAATGATAAACAATAGCGCTATCGCGAATTTGATCAGGGGTGGGAAGTATGAAATGATTCATAACACCCTGCAAACGAGTCATGGCGAAGGAATGACAACCATGAATAGTTCGATTGATGAATTGCACAGAAAGGGAGAAATTTCTTTGGATGTAGCCAAAAACAGAAAAAGAGACATGGAAACCAAATCAGTTTATTATTAGCATAATTTTATTTTACTTATTAATTTTTTAAAATCATATGTTTGAAAGAAGAAAAAATTTAAAAATAATTTTTTTGTTATTTGTAATTTTTTTATTTTCCGGTTGTAAATTTTCTGAATTAAAAAAAGAAAGATCATCAAATGGCAATGGTTTTCAGGCGTTATTCGGAAATAACCCATCTCAAGGTGGTGGCGCGACACAAAGTTTATCCTTGCAAGGGAAAATAAATAAATTTGATAATTTGGAAAGTTTAAAAAAGTTCATGGAGGAAAATGAAACAAACAGTAATATTGGAAATTCTTACGCGACCAAAGAAACTTTTGCCCCTATGTCGGTCAGCAGGGGAATGATGGCCACCCAGGAAAGCGTGGGTGTTGCGGATTCTTTTGCTGGTCAAAAAAGCGCTGATTTTTCTGAGAATGGCGCGAATACAAATAATTATTCCACGACCAATGTCCAGGTGGAAGGTGTTGACGAGGCTGATATTGTTAAAACAGATGGTGAATATATTTACGCTATTGCCAAGAACAGCATATTTTTAGCCAAAGCCAATCCTGTTGAAAAGGCTGAGGTTGTTTCTAAAATAGAATTTAAATCAAATCCAAGTGATCTTTATGTCAGTGGTAACAAATTGGTGGTTTACGGATCAGATAACGAGCTTTACGCGACCGAAACTTATAGCCGTTTTATCAGGAAAAACGCTTATTCTTTTTTCAAAATTTTTGATATTAGCGACAAGAAAAATCCAAAACAAATTAAAGATTTAAAATTTGAAGGTGTGTACACAAATTCACGATTGATTGGTGACTATGTTTATTTCGTGACTTCAAATTATCAGTACTACATTGCCAATGAACCGCTTTTGCCAAGAATTTTAGAGAATGAAGAAGTTTATTCCAATGATAAATCTTCCGGAAAAATGGCTTTTGTACCAGATATTTATTATTTTGATGTTCCTTATAATTCTTATAATTTTACTTCGATTTATGCCATTAATATTAATGAATCAGAAAAAAATATAACCGGTGATGTTTATGTTATGAATAATAATCAGAATATGTATGTTTCTCAAAATAATATTTACATAACCTACACCAAATATATTTCTGAGTTTGAAATCGAGAGTGAAGTAACCAAAGAATTGATTTTTCCAAATTTAAGTCAGGTTGACAAAGATAAAATATCAAAAATTGAAAGTGTTGAAAATTATATTTTAACCAAGGATGAAAAAATAAATAAAATCAGTGAAATACTTTATCGCCATATCAGCGCCTTAGGGTCGGAGGAGGCAGGAGTTCTTGAGAAAAAAATCGAAAACGCTGTTAGGGAAAAATATCGAAATATTTCTAAAGAATTAGAAAAAACCGTTATACACAAAATTGCCATCAGCAAGGATCAAATAGAGTACAAGCAAAATGGAGAAGTTTCTGGTTATGTTTTAAATCAGTTTTCAATGGATGAAAATAACGGCTATTTTAGAATAGCCACCACCAAAAACAGCACTTGGTCAAGATATTTGGATCAAGAAGAAATGAAGTCCTACAGCAATTTGTATGTTTTGGACGAAAATTTAAAAACCGTAGGCTCGGTAGAGGGCTTGGCAAAAGATGAAAGAATATATTCAGTTAGATTTATGCAGGACCGGGCTTATTTGGTAACTTTCGAACAAGTTGATCCATTGTTCGTGGTGGATTTAAAAGATCCTCAAAATCCAAAAATTTTAGGAGAATTGAAGATTCCCGGTTTTTCAAATTATCTTCATCCTTATGACAATGACACTTTGATCGGAATAGGCAAGGATACATATATCGAGAGCTACGGCGGAGTGAGAACCAAAGGTGTTAAAATTTCCTTGTTTGATGTTTCTGATGTTTCTAGTCCCAAAGAGATTGATGCTTATGTTTTGGGAGATGAAGGCAGTGATTCGCTTGCCTTAACAGACCACAAGGCTTTTCTTTTTTCCAAAGAAAAGAATTTATTATCAATTCCGGTTACAGTTAGAAAATCACAACAACCAGGAGATGCTTGGGGAGAGGTTAGTTTTGTTGGAGCGGCAATTTTTAATGTAGACAAAGAAAAGGGCATTGAATTACGAGGAGAAATTTCACATAATCAGAATAGCTCCAGAAGAAAAATGATTCCAGAGTTTGATTATTATGATACGTATGATAATACCATTAAACGAAGTTTGTATATTGAAGATAAGTTGTACACGCTATCGGATGCTCGTATTAAGATCAATGATTTAAGCGATCTTAAGGAGCTTGGAGATTTGGAATTAAAAAAAGAAAAATCAGAAGGATCAGGTGATTTTGAAGTGATTAATTAATTGATTGATAAAATATTTATGAAGAAAGTTATTTTTAATAAACATAATATTGTTGTTTTGTTATTTTTATTAGCAGCAATTTCTACTTTGGTTGTTTTTTTCAGGGCTAAAACAAAAAAAGCAGTTTACAAGAATCAAGAAGTTTCTTTTCGTTCGGAAGATAGGGGTGTTATTGATGAAGGTTACAGAAAAAGCATTAAAGAAATAATGAACTCCCTCAATGATTTAACAAGCAGTATTGGTTTGTATTCCACCAGTACGGAAATTTTTATAGATCAGAATGGTGATTATAAAAAAAAGGCAGAAGAGTTAAGAGCCAAAATTATCACCCTCAGGTCGCCGCTGGCAGAGTCCAAAGATTTGCACATTGGTTTAGTGACAGCTCTTGATAATATAATTTTGTATCTTGAAACTCATTTGGATAAAGAAAAAATAAACAGCTTGGATAAAATCGAAAAAACTAGAAATACCTACGAATTATTAAATTATTAATTAATAGTTTTTTGAATAAGCGGTTATTGCTATGAAGTATAATAAGTTTCTCACTTTAATTGTGCCGGTGCTGGTTTATGTCTTGGAGGAGATTTATTTTTTGTACCCGCAAAAGGTTTACGTCATTTTGGTGTTGATTTTTTTGTCATTCTTTTTCTTGACCAGACAATATTCCCTGGAAGGAGGAGGTGAAGAAAAATTTTATAATTTGATGATCTTGCCAACTTTATTTACGTTTGGTTTGATTGTTTTTTCATTTTATGTTTCGTCTAAAATTTTTATTCATTTTTCTTTTGTAGTTAATTTGGTGTTTTTGTATTTTTATTTTCGCACGATTTATTATTATTTAATCAAGAAAGAAGGGTACATCACCGGCGCGATGGAGAATTTATCAGCCTATGGAAATTTTTTAACGTTTTTTTTCTTTTCTTCTTTTTTTTACGCCACCCAAAAGTATTTGGGAATTAATATTTGGAAGTTGGTGGCCTTTGTGATGATTATTTCCTTTTTGATTATGTATCAAATTGTCTGGGTTAATAAGATTGACAAAAGAATCGGTTTGTTTTATATTTTTTTGATAGGATTGATTATTGTTGAACTGGCTTGGTCTATTTCTTTTTTGACTTTAAATTTTTATGTTTTAGGCTTACTGCTAGCAATTAATTTTTATATTTTAGTTGGATTAACTCGCTTTTATTTTATGGGCAGATTTAATGCCAAGATCGTTAAGATGTATTTGGTTTACGGTTTATTTAGCATCCTAACAGTTTTATTAAGCGCCCGATGGATATAACCCTAAGGGCAATTTCAGTATTTTACACAAATGAAAAATGCAAAATATGCCATTATTATTTTAGTGGCAGCAGTTTTTGGAATAGGAGGAGGAATAGTTGGTCAGATTATATCCAGGGTTTATCTTTTGGAGGATGCTTTTGATGTTCCGCTTTTGGGTGAAATTGATATTAGAAACAATTTAAATAATCCTAATTTGGTGATTAGTAACCCTAAAAAAGTCGTGGTTGAACAGGATAACAAAATAACAGAATCGGTTAGTTCCGCGCAAAAAAGTGTTGCTGCTATTTTTGAAAGAGCAGGAACCACAACCAATGAAAAGGAATTTTCCATCACTGATGATAAAACAAAAAAAACCATTGTCCACTATCAAAGAAAAAAAGAAATAGGACAATCTTTTGTCGTAACCAGTGACGGTTGGTTGTTGTCTTTGTATACCCCCAAAGAGCTCATGGAAGAGGAAGTGGCTTCGACAACCTATCAAAACGTTATCAAGAAATATGTAGTTATTTTTGAAAATAATAGCGTGTACGATGTTGATGAAATCGTGGTTGATAAAAAGTCTGATTATTCCTTTTGGAAAATCAATGACAATGATTTGCCGATTAAAACTTTTGTTGACGAAAAAGATATAAACAACGGACAATTGATCATGGCAATCAATTGGGATGGCGATGTTTGGCTTTCCTATGTTCAAAACAAAAAAGCCAAGTATCCGGAAATGATTAAAAGCAGTGAAAAATACGGAAAAAATATTATTTTTTCAGAATTTCCTAACGCGCAATTTAAAAATTCTTTTTTGTTTAATTTAAGTGGTGACTTGGTGGGCATAATTAATGAAAAGCTGGAAGCAGAACCGATAGGAAATTATGTTTCGAACATGGATTATGTTTTAAAAAACAAAGCATTCAAAAGGGCCAGCCTCGGTGTGAATTACATAAACCTTTCCGATATTATCAGTGATAATGAAAAATACAAAAAAGGCGCTTATTTGGTCAAAGATGAAAAAGGAACCTCTGGGCCAAAGGGGAGCGCTGCGGAAAAATTCGGTCTTAAGGGAGGTGATATTATTACTCGTGTTGATGATGTTGAAATTGGTCCAGAGAATGAGTTATGTGATTTGATTTCCAAATTTAATGCCGGTGAAGTTGTCACGATTGAATACATTAGAGGGGACAAAAAGGAAAATGTAGAAGTTATTTTAAACGAGCTAAAGTAGTTTTTAAAAAAAGATATGGATAAAATAAGAAATTTTTGCATTATTGCGCATATTGATCACGGCAAATCCACTATTTCTGATAGAATGCTTGAAATTACAGAAACAGTTGATAAAAGAAAAATGAAAAATCAGATTTTGGACAGAATGGATATTGAAAGAGAAAGAGGAATTACCATTAAATTACAACCAGTTTCCATGAATTATCAGGGGTATAATTTGAATTTAATCGATACTCCTGGTCATGTTGATTTTACTTATGAAGTTTCCAGAAGTTTAGCGGCGGTTGAAGGGGCTATTTTGCTCGTAGACGCGACTCAAGGAATACAAGCTCAGACTTTGGCAAATTTGTATTTAGCACTGGATCAAAATTTGGTTATTATTCCGGTGGCCAATAAAATTGATTTGCCCGCGGCTGACAAAGAGAAAACCAAAAAAGAAATTATTAATTTGTTAGGTTGCAAAGAAGAAGAGATAATTTACGCTTCAGGAAAAACAGGAGAAGGGGTTGCCGACATTTTGCAGGCAGCCATTGAAAGAGTGCCACCCCCAAAAGAAAAAAAAGAAGATTCTTCTTTCAGGGCTTTGATTTTTGATTCCAATTACGATGAGTACAAAGGTGTTGTTGCTTATGTTCGCGTAGTTGATGGCGTGGTAAATAAAAAAGATAAAATAAAACTAATGGCAACCAAAGCTGAAAGTGAGGCATTGGATGTTGGAGTTTTTAAGCCGGATTATTATTCCACCGGCATTCTTAAAAAGGGAGAGATTGGATACATTGTAACTGGCTTTAAGGATGTTAGCGAGTGTCGCGTGGGTGATACTGTTATTTTGCAAAAAACCGCTGAAAGTATAGAACCCTTAAAAGGATACAATGAAATTAAGCCCATGGTTTTTGCGGGAATTTTTCCAAAAGAGGGCAATGAATATGAATCCTTGAGAGATGCAATTGAAAAATTAAAATTAAACGACGCTGCCTTGGTTTATGAGCCAGAGCATTCCAATGCCTTGGGTTTTGGTTTTCGTTGCGGTTTTTTGGGAATTTTGCATTTGGAAATTTTTCAAGAAAGACTCAAGAGAGAATATAATTTAGATTTGATTGTTACCGTGCCAAGCGTGGCATATCGACTTTTTAAAAAAAATGGAGAAAATGAAATAATCAGAACGCCGCAGCAATTTCCGCCCAGAGAGGTTATTGAAAAAATTGAAGAACCATGGGTCACTTTAGATATTATTACCCCCAAGGAATATGTGGGCGGTGTTATGTCCTTGGCGCAAGATCGTAGAGGGATTTATAAAAATACAGAATATATTGATGAAACTAGGGCAGTGATACATTACGAAATACCGATGAGCACCATCCTAACTGATTTTTATGATAAAATAAAAAGTATTAGCTCCGGTTACGCTTCAATTAATTATGAATATTTAAGCTACAGAGAAGCCAAGGTGGTTAAAATGGATATTTTGGTCGCCGAAGAATCCGTAGAATCTTTGGCTGTTATAGTTTATGAAGATGATGCGCATAAAAGAGGAAAAGAGATTGTCAGCGTCCTAAAAGATAGTTTACCCCGACAAATGTTTGTTATCAAGATACAGGCTGGCGTTGGCGGCAAAATAATTGCCGGAGATAGAATTGCGGCCTTGCGAAAGGATGTTACGGCCAAGCTTTATGGTGGAGATGTGACCAGAAAAAGAAAATTACTTGAAAAGCAAAAAAAAGGCAAAAAGAAAATGATGGCAGCAGGCAAGGGGAGCGTGGAAATACCAAGTGACACTTTTGTTAAAATACTTAAAAAATAAACAATTAAAAAAAACAATGCAAGATTTTGTGTTTTTTATTTTTTGTTTTTTGAACACATGAAAAGAAAAAAAATTGTTAAAATAATTTGGGCGATAATTAGCGTTATGATGATTTTCTCAATGGTTTTGTGGACTGTCGGTATTGCCTTTATGAATAAATTTTAATTGGCATGAAAAATAAAAACAAACAATGGAAGATTGCTCATAAAATTAGCGATACTGTAATAAAGAAACACCCTCATTATAATGAGGTTGTTTTGCAATTGCTTTATAATCGCGGATTTGTTGAAGATGCTGAAATCGAAACCATCCTTAATCCGGATTACCAAAAATATGTTTTTGATCCTTTCTTGTTTAATCACATGGCTGACGCGGTTGAAAAAATCATAGAGCACATCAAAAAGAAAAATAAAATTTTTATTTATGGAGATTATGATGCTGATGGAGTAACCTCGTCCGCTTTAATGTTCGACATACTCACTATTCTCAAGGCTCAAGTGGAAGTTTATATTCCTGATCGAGTGAGCGAAGGCTATGGAGTGAATAAAAAAGCGGTTGATTTTATTAATCAAAACAATGGAAAGTTGATTATTACAGTGGATTCGGGAATTAGAAGCAAAAATGAAATTGATCACGCCCAAGAGCTTGGCATCGATGTTATTGTTACGGATCATCATACACCCTCGGAAGAAAAAAATACTTTGCCCAATTGTTTGATTATTAATCCGATACTGGAAAATGAAAAATATCCATTTAAATATTTATCAGGAGTGGGTGTGGCTTTTAAGCTTGCTTCCGCTCTGGTTTTTAAATCAAATCTGGATCAATCCCAAAAAGAAAAATTAGAAAAACGAATGCTGGATTTGGTGGCAATCGGAACTATTGCTGATTGTGTTGTTTTGTTGGGAGAAAATAGAGTTTTGGTTAATGAAGGTTTGAAAATATTGAATAACACCAGTCGAACTGGACTAAAGGAGTTGATTAAAATAGCAGGTCTTGATGGAAAAAAAATAGCATCTTGGAATATCGGTTTTCAAATTGCGCCCAGAATCAATGCCGCCGGTCGCATGGATCATGCCAATACAGCTTTTAATTTATTGATAGCAAGCCATGAAATGACTGCAAAAAAAATGGCAACAGAATTGAACCAAAGAAATTTGGACAGACAAGTGGTGGCTGAAAATATTTTTCAAGAAGTTAATGAAATCGTAAAAGATATTGAGGATAAAATATTAATCGGTGTTTTTGAATTGAATCATGAAAAAGAAAATGAAATTTGGAATGAGGGCATTATCGGACTGGTTGCCGGGAAAATTTGCGAAAAATATTACAAACCATCGTTGGTTGTTACGAAAGTTGTCGATGGCTACAAGGGTTCTGGCAGAAGCATTGAAGAGTTTAATTTAATAGAAGCGGTGAGCGCGGTTGGTGACGTCCTGGAAAAATACGGAGGACACCCTATGGCTTGTGGTTTTTCCCTGACGGATAAAAATATTGAAAATTTTAAATCAAAAATTATTACTCTTACTAATCAAAAATTAAAGGATGTTGAATTATTGCCCAAGATTAAAATTGAAACTTTTTTAGATCTCGCAAGCATTTCAGAAGATTTATATTGGCAAATTAACAAGCTAGAACCTTTTGGCTATGGAAATGAAAGACCAATTTTTGCCAGCGCGCAAGTGATTATTGATGATAAAATATTCATGGGTAGTGATAATCAGCATGTTAAATTTAAAATTAAAAATAATGATACCAGTGTAACTGCCATTAGCTTTAATAGTGCTGAAAGATGGAAAAATATAAATATTGGCGATGTGGTTGATGTGGCGTATTATCTTGATCTCAATGAATTTAACGGCAAGAAGGAAATTCAAATAAGAATTGTTGATATTAAATAATTCTCAATTTTATGAATGTTAGTAAATTAAAAATATTTACCGATGGTGGGGCAAGAGGCAATCCCGGTCCGGCTGGAATCGGTGTTGTTATCAAAAACGAACACAATGATATTATTTGTGAAATTTCCAAATATATTGGAAAAACCACAAATAATCAGGCTGAGTATCGAGCGGTTGTTTGTGCTATTGAAAAAGCCAAAGAATTGGGAGCCAAAGAAGTTGATTTTTATTTGGACAGCGAATTGGTTGTTAAACAATTAAATCGTGAATATAAAGTGAGAAATAAAGATTTAATGCCACATTTTGTTAAAATCTATAATCATTCTTTATCTTTTAAAAAAATAAAGTTTATTCATATTTATCGAGAGAAAAACAAGGAAGCGGATCAATTAGCCAATGCAGCAATGGACAAAGGTGAATAATTTGGGGTATAATATATAGTATGATTGATTTACTAAAAAATAAAACTAAATATTTCTCTGAAGAAGAGTTGAAACCGATTCAAAACAATAAAGTAGAAAAACAAGAAAAAAAACCTATTTTGTCTTCATCGGTTAAGGTAGAAAAAAAAGAACAGCTAGTAAGTGTTAATGATTACCAGGATTTAGAAGGTGTAACCATTGGTAAATTGAATTTTGGTTTTTGGTTTATAAAAAATAAAAAGAATTTTGTTTTGATTAAAAATTTGATTTTAATTTTAATTGGATTATTTTCTTGGGGGTATTTTTTCTTTGTTTTTGGTGATTATTTTATTTTTGGAATGGGAGAAGATCAAAAGCTAAGTAATTATTTATCGCAAAATTATTTTCCCAGTCATGATTATTTTCAAGCTGCTTCCGCTAATGATTTATTATTTGGCAAAGAAACAATATTTAAGCTTGATGACAATAAATATGATCTTTTGATTGAAATTGAAAATCCTAATAAATTTTATTTTGCGGAATTTGATTATACATTTGGAGGAAAAAATGGCAATAATGAAGTTAAGACCAATTTTATCCTGCCCGGATCAAAAAAATATTTAATGGAGCTCGGTAAAAAATTCGATTGGTATCCAAATGATTTGGAATTTAAAATTATTGATTTAAGATGGCACAGGGTGGACACTCATCAATATGGCCTTTGGGAAAATTATAAAAAAGATCGTTTGGAGGGGATTGAGATTGTAAAAAAAGAATACGTGCCAGCCGAGGATAATATTTTAACAGAAAAGGTGAATTTAAATTCTTTAAATTTTGAAGTAATCAATAATACGGCGTTTAATTATGAGAATATTGATTTTTCTATAGTATTATTCGGTTCTAATGGCAGAATTGCAACAATTAACAAATATAGCATTCAAGATTTGTTTTCAGGGGGCGTTCGCTATGCTAACATGACATTTCCCGGTAAATTTGGAAAAATTCAAGAAATATTAATTCTTCCGGATGTTAATATATTAAACAAAGAAATATTTTCAGAATTTCAAGGAAAGGGGTTTGAAAAATAAATGATCAATAGAATAATAACATGCCTTAAAAATTATGACTGGATATTATTTTTTTCGGTTATTCTTTTGTTATTGATCGGTTTGGCGGAAATTTACAGCATAGCTCTTAGTAAAAACAGTTTGGATTTAGATTTTTTCAAAAAGCAGTTGTTATTTGTTGTTATCGGCATATTGGGATTATTTGTTTTGTCATTTTTTGATTATCATAATTTAAGAAGTTTTGGCAACTATTTTTATTTATTAGGCGCGATTCTTTTAATTGGCGTCTTTTTTTTTGGAAAAACTGTTCGTGGCACAACCGGTTGGTATGATTTCGGCGGACTAAGCATGCAGCCAGTGGAATTTGTTAAATTTTTATTAATTATATCGCTGGCAAGATATTTTTCTAATAATTCGGTCCGCGTTAACCCCTTGAAACATCTAGTGATTTCCGGCACAGGGAGTTTTGTTTTGATTTTTTTGGTATTAAAGCAACCAGATTTTGGTTCAGCCCTGTTGCTTTTTTCGATTTGGGGCAGTTTGGTTATTTTTGCGGGATTTAAAATGCGTTATATTTTATTTTTGGTGCTAATTGTATTTATGACTTTTTTGAGTGGTTGGATGTTCTTTTTTCAGGATTATCAAAAACAAAGAATAATGACCTTTTTGCGTCCAGTTCAAAATGATACTTTGGGGGAAGGATACAATATAACTCAGGCGATTATTGCGGTTGGCTCGGGCGGTATTTTTGGCAGAGGGATTGGTTTTGGTTCTCAGTCGCAGTTAAAATTTTTACCAGAAGCGCAAAATGATTTTATTTTTGCTGCCATTGCCGAAGAGTTGGGTTTTTTTGGGGTTTGTTTG